>Ga0197142_1004003_pt1 | contig 12095 bp, 10 predicted proteins | sample GBS60_MetaG_FD_148614 | JGI IMG/M metagenome (GOLD analysis project Ga0197142, IMG submission 148614) | Sediment microbial communities from Great Boiling Springs, Gerlach, Nevada, United States - GBS 60_MetaG | ecosystem: Environmental > Aquatic > Thermal springs > Hot (42-90C) > Sediment... | reverse complement strand
ATGTATTCTAAGTCACCCTTAATTCATTGGCTAGGAGCTCGTTCTGCTCCTCCTCCACCCAATTTACCCCAAGAAGGCGTTATTTTGGGCGAATCTATTTATCAAGGATCTAATACAATTGTTAGAATAAAAAGAAATGATAGAAGAAGACACATCTATATTATTGGACAGACAGGAACAGGTAAAACAACCATTTTAAAAAATATAGCAGAACAAGATATGAAAAATGGCGATGGCCTTTGTTTTATTGATCCTCACGGAGATGTAGCTCAAGAACTTTTAGGACTTATACCTCAAAATAGAATTGACGATGTAATTTATTTTAATCCTGGAGACCCTAGTTATCCTCTTGGTTTAAATATTTTAGAGTATGATATTAACTTTCCAGAACAAAAAACATTTATTATTAATACTTTAATTGAAATAATTGATAAACTTTATAACCTTAATCTTACTGGAGGACCTATGTTTGAGCAATATCTGAGGAATGCCTTACTTTTAATTATGGATAATCCTAATTGGGGACACACATTGCTTGATGTTTCAAGAGTATTTGTAGATGAATATTTTAGAAATGATCTTTTAATGCAATGCAAAAATTATCCTGTGATAGAATTCTGGGAAAAACAAGCTACAGTAGTCAAAGGAGAACTTTCTCTAGAAAATATGATAACCTGGATAACTTCTAAACTTAATCCTTTTATTACTAATGATTTTGTAAGGCCTATTATAGCTCAATCTAAATCGTCAATAAATTTTAGAAATATAATAGATAATAAAAAAATACTAATTGTTAATCTTTCAAAGGGCAAAATAGGAGAAACAAGTGCTTATCTTTTAGGCATGATATTGGTAGCTAAGATATTATCAGCTGCCTTTTCAAGAGTAGACATACCAGAAGAGCAAAGAAAAGATTTTTATCTATTTATAGATGAGTTTCAAAATTTTGCTTTTAAAGGAATAGCTTCTATTTTATCTGAAGCAAGAAAGTATAGACTTTCTTTAGTTTTAGCTCACCAGTATATTAAACAACTTCCAGAAGAAATAGCCGCAGCTGTTTTTGGTAATGTAGGAACAATATGTGCTTTTAGAGTAGGTACAGAAGATGCTGATATTTTGGAAAAACAATTTGCTCCCATTTTTACTAAAGTTGATTTAGTAAATATCCCTAACTACTCCCTCTATATTAAACTATTAATAGATGGTTATGTTTCTGATGCTTTCAATATTAAAACCTTTAAGCCAAATCAGCCAGATTTTGAAAAAGCAAAAAAAATAGCTTATCTAAGTATGATTAAATATGGAAAGCCTATTCAAGAAATAGAAGAAGAAATTGCTAAAAAATATAGATATATTTAATACTATCGATTTTAATAATGGAAATAGAAATAGAAGTAAAATTTCCAAATATAGATAAAGAAGCTTTGCATTTAAAATTGAAAGAGAAGGGTGCAATTCTTGAACACCCAGAAATATTAATGAGGCGAAGAGTGTTTGATTACCCTGATAAAAGATTAGAAAAGATTGGTGGTTGGATACGTGTTCGCGATGAGAGAAATAGGGTAACTCTTAGTTATAAACAATTAAATGAAAGAACATTATATGGCATGAAAGAAATTGGTATTATAGTTGATGATTTTGATAAAACATGTTTTTTTCTTAAAGCTATCGGTATGATAGAAAAATCGTATCAGGAAACAAAAAGAGAAAAATGGGTTTATAAAGGTGTTGAAATAACTATTGATACCTGGCCATGGATTCCAACATTTGTCGAGATAGAAAGAACATCAGAAAAAATTTTAAGAGAAGTGGTTAAAGACCTGGGGCTTGATTGGGATAAAGCGATGTATGGTAGTGTAGAAAATATTTATCAAATGCATTATGATTTTACAGAAGAAGAAATAGATAATTGGAAATTAATAATTTTTACAGATCCTCCTGATTGGTTATTGGCAAGAAAAATTAAATAATTTTTAAGTTTTAACTATAATATTTAATTATTTTTGATTAAGGTTAATTTACAAAAAATATTTTGTGAAAAACTTGCCTATATATAATTTTTATTTTATAATTTAATTAAAATTTTAAATTAAATTTAAGTAAAAAAATTTAATAAAAATGCCAAAACAAAAATTATTTTTAGGAAGAGGGTGGTATGCAATTCATACAGTCATAGGTTTTGAAGATATTGTAGCTAAAGCAATTATGGAAAGAGCTGAAGCGTTTGATATGCAAGATAAAATTTTTAATGTTTTGGTTCCCAAAGAAAAGGTTTGGGAAATAAAAAGTGGCAAAAGAGAGTTAGTAGAAAAAAAGATGTATCCAGGTTATGTATTTGTAGATATGATAGTAACTGATGATTCTTGGTATTTGGTTAGAAATACTCCCAAGGTTACTGGTTTTGTAGGTACAGGCATTACACCCTTACCAGTTAACAAAGAAGATATTGAAGAAATTCTTAAAAGAACAAAATCTGAAGAATTAAATGTAGAAACAGATATAAAGATTGATGATTTGGTACAGATAACTCAGGGTGTTTTTAAGGGAATAAAAGGAAAGGTAATTGATATAGATAAAGAAAGGGGCAAGTTAAAATTAATTGTTTCTATATTTAACAGAGAAACTCCAGTAGAAGTAGATATTTTACAAGTTAAAAAATCTAATTAATTAAATTATTTATATAAGTTTAATTAAAAATAAATTGAAAAACGATATTAAATTTAAAATGAATAAACAAATTAAATCTAAGGTTAAACTTATAATTAATGCTGGTGAAGCAACACCGGCTCCTCCCATAGGACCATCTTTAGCATCACATGGAATAAACATAGGAGAATTTTGTAGCAAATTTAATGATATGACTAAAGAATATAAGGGTATGCAAATACCTGTAATTGTGGTTATTTATCATGATAGAACATTTGATTTAATTCTTAAAAAACCTCCTGTTAGTTCATTAATAAAAAAATATTTAAAGATAGAGAAGGGAAGTGGAGAAGCTGGCAAAAGGTTTGTTGGTAAAATTACCCGAGATGATTTAAGAAAAATTGCAGAAGAAAAATTACCGGATCTTAATACAGAAAATATAGACTCAGCAATAAAAGTTATAGAAGGTACAGCCCGCAGTATGGGAGTAAAGGTGGAATAAAAAATTTTTGATATTTTTTAATACTAATTGATTTTGTTTTTTAAAATATAATAAGTTAGTTGATAATACATCTCTAAAGTTTTCATTGTGCCTTTTATCATTCCATATTTTTTTATTTTATGAGTATTTCTAATTTTTTTCATTGGCACATATTTTACTCTTAATTTATATAATTTTGCTAAATTGTTAAGTTCGTTTTCTAAATTGTATTTACTTTTTTTAATTTTTTCTAAAAAATTTTTTTCTAAGAAAAATACATCCTTTTTAATACACCTTAAACCTGAGAAAAATTTTATGGTAAAAGGAATATTCGAAGCTATAGTCATTTCTGCCTCATTTTTTAAAACAGGATATATTAAATTTAAAATCTCATCGTTAATTCCTAATAAATCAGCATCTGTTAAAAGAATATATTTAAACTTAGTCAGGGGAATAGCGCAAGAAACTGCACCTGCCTTTCCAACATTTTTATTTAAGTTTATAAGTAAATCAATTTTTTCTTTAGAAGCTATTTCTGCTGTTTTATCTGTTGAACCATCATTGATTACTATTATTTCTTTTTCTATATTAATTTTATTTAGTGAATTGATTGTATTTTTTATATTTTTTTCTTCATTGTAAGCAGGTATCAGACAGCTAATCATTTTTGTTTATCCACATTAATTTTTATCCACACTATTGGTACTTGACAAAGAAAATTAATTAATCTATAAAATTAGGTTCATTAATTAAAATTTAATTTTATATTAATATTTTAATAAATTAATTAAAAATGGCAAAAATTGGAAATAAAAGAGCAAATTCTGCGGTTTTTCAAGAAAAAAAGATTGGTCAAAAATTAATAAAAATAAATAGATTTTTCACCAATAAAGAAGTACACCCTTATGATAGCGTAAATTGGATTAAAACTACTGCCGAGATCCCAGGTTCTGGTTTTAGGATGGAAAATGTAGAATTTCCAGATTTTTATAGTCAAAATGCTATTAATATTATTTCAGAAAAATATTTTAAGGTTAAGAAGGGAGAACAGGAAAAGTCTTTAAAAGAAATCATTGATAGAGTGGTAAAGACATTTAAAAAATGGGGACTAGAACAAGGTTATTTTAATGAAAAAACAGCAGAAATTTATGAATGGGAATTGACTTATATTATTTTACATCAATATGCTACTTTTAATTCTCCCGTCTGGTTTAATGTTGGTGTTGAAGGAAGAAGCCAGCAATGTTCAGCTTGCTTTATTTTAGATGTTGATGATAATATGGAGTCTATTTTAGATTGGATAAAAATTGAAGGAATGATTTTTAAGGGTGGCTCTGGCTCAGGAGTTAATTTATCAAAATTAAGAGCTAAAGGAGAAAAATTATCAACCGGCGGAACTTCTTCAGGAGTTATCTCTTTTATGAAAGCAGCCGATGCTGTGGCTGGAGCTATAAAGTCTGGAGGAAGTACACGTAGAGCTGCTAAGATGGTTATTTTGAATGCTGATCATCCTGAAATTTTAGACTATATCAGAGTTAAAGCAGAAGAAGAAAATAAAGTAAGAGCTTTAATAGAAGCAGGTTATGATATGACTGATATGAATAATCCTTTATGGCAAAATATTTTCTTTCAAAATGCCAATAATTCAGTAAGAATCCCTGATGCTTTAATGGAAGCAGCTGTTAAAAATAGCGAATGGAAAACATATTATCGAACAACAGGAGAAGTTGCCCACGTTTATAAAGCTAAAGATATTTTATGGGAAATTGCTAAAGCAGCTTGGGAATGCGGGGATCCAGGAGTTCAGTTTGATGATATTATTCAAAAATGGCATACTTGTAAAAATTCAGGTAGAATTGAAGCCACTAATCCTTGTGCCGAATATCTTTTTCTTAATTGGACAAGTTGTAATTTAGCTTCTATTAATCTTTTGAAATTTTTAAAAGAAGATGGAAGTTTTGATGTGCCTGCCTTTATTCATACCGCCAGAGTTATGTTTCTTTCTCAAGACATTTTAATCTCTAAAGCAGACTATCCCCATCCTAAGATTGCTGAAGAAACAAAAAAATATAGAACTATAGGTTTAGGTTATACAAATTTAGGAGCTCTAATTATGGCCCTAGGCCTTCCTTATGATTCAGATAAATCCAGAGATTTGGCTGCTTCTCTTACTGCTTTAATGACTGGAACTGCATATAAGCTTTCAGCTGAGATAGCCAGTATTCTCGGACCTTTTTCTGAATATGAGAAAAACAGGGAATCAATGATGGAAGTAATGAAAATGCACAAAGATTATTTAAAGAAAGTTAAAGAAAATGAATTTAATAAAGAGATTTTAGAAAAATCAAAAGAAATATGGAATGAGGTTATAGAGCTTGGTTCAAAATACGGTTTTAGAAATGCACAAAGCAGCGTAATAGCTCCTACTGGGACTATTTCTTTTATGATGGATGCAGATACAACAGGAGTTGAGCCTGATTTTGCTTTAGTTAAAATGAAACAACTTGTCGGCGGTGGATACATCAAGATTGTTAACAAAACAGTACCCTTAGCATTAAAAAAACTTGGATATAATGAAAATCAAATCAATGACATTTTAAAACACCTTGAAGAAACGCAGAATATTGAAAATGCACCCCATCTTAAAGAAGAACATTTATCTGTGTTTGATTGTGCTATTAAACCTCCTGGGGGAAAAAGATATATTCATTGGATGGGGCATGTTAAAATGGTGGCTGCAGTTCAACCTTTTATTTCAGGTGGAATATCAAAAACATTTAATATGCCTAATGAAACAACCATTCAAGAAATTTATGATGCTTACTTTACTGCCTGGAAATTGGGAATTAAATGTTTTGCTGTTTATCGAGATGGTTCCAAGGCAACTCAAGCACTTTACGCATCTAAATCTCAAAAAAAGAGTAAATCAGACAATGTAATTGAAAGAAAAAAGCTACCAATTGTTAGAAAATCAGAAACACACAAATTCTCGGTGGCAGGACATGAGGGCTATTTAATTTATGGAATGTTTGACGATGGTAGTTTGGGCGAAATTTTTATAAAAATGTCAAAGCAGGGAAGTACGTTGGCAGGTCTTTTAGATGCCTTTGCTATCTCTGTTTCAATAGCCCTACAATATGGAGTACCTTTAAAAGATTTGGTGTCAAAATTTATTTATATGAAATTTGAGCCTATGGGAGTAACAAACAATAGTGATATTAAAATTGCCAATTCTATTATTGATTATATTTTTAGATATTTAGCCTATAGATTTTTAAATAACGATGAATTAAAACAGATTGGACTTTTAGATAAAAGTTTTGATTACCTAAGAGAACACCCCACTCTTTTTGAAAATGAATTTATTAAAAAAAATCACGATAATGAATTACCAGGACCTCCTTGTAAATATTGTGGGGGTATTACTCAAAAAACAGGCTCTTGTTACACGTGTACTAATTGTGGTGAAAGTAGCGGTGGATGTTCTTAATCTTAAAATCAGAAATTTAACATAAATGTTTTATACTGGTAAAGGAGATAAAGGTTTTAGCAAGTTTAAAAACAATAAAATAAGTAAAGATAACTATATAATAGATCTGCTTGGAGAGTTAGATGAACTTAATAGTTTAATAGGACTAACTAAAAATTATGTTAAAAAATATAAAAAAAAATTAGAAAAAATTCAAAATGATTTATTTATAATTCAGGCACAAATTTCTTATATTTTATACCCCTATTTTAAACCACCCAAAATTGATACAAAAAAAATTAAAGATTTAGAAGAAGAAATAAATAAAATAGAAAATAAGATAAAGCCTACAAGAGGATTTATAATACCAGGCAAAAATAAAGAATCAGGCTGGCTTCATTATCTGAGGGCTGTTTGTCGAAGAGTAGAAAGAAAATTAATATCAGCCAATAAAAAATACAAAATAGGTCAACCTGTTTTATCTTATATCAATAGATTATCAAGCTATTTTTATTCTTTAGCAAGAGAAATAGTTTATATAAAAAATCTTAAAGAAGACAATCCTTCTTATGAATAAATTTTTAATCTTCTATTTCTTTTTTTAATTCTTCTAAAAGCTCTTTAGCTCTTTTGGTTAATTTTTTTACTGGCTTTATTTTAACTTTGATTATTAAATCACCGCCACCTATTCCTTTATTGTAAATTCTTATATGATCTTGATTAAAACCAGACGGAATAATAATTTCTATTTTTTCATCAAAGAAATCTATTTTTAAAATTTTGCCTAAAATTAAATCAATAGGACTTATTTCGATTTCTGTTATAAGATCTTTCCCCTTAATTTGAAAAATTGGGTGATGTTTAATAAATATTCTTATAAGTAAATCTCCATATTTTTTAGAAATGGGATCCTGATCACCCATTTTAGGAATTTTTATTATTTCTTTTGGATTAAAATTTGATGGTAATTTTATTGTTATACTTTCTTCTTTTATAGTATAGCCCCTACCTTGACATATTAAACATATTTTTTCCGGAATTTTACCTATGCCTCTACAATTTGAACATACCTTAGTTGTTTCAAATATGAAACCTGTCAAGATATTGGATCTTAATTTTACCCTACCTGTTCCTTTGCAAGTTTCACATCTTACAAAATTTTTATTTTCGCTTCCCGTACCATTACAATGATGACAAGCTATTTTTCTTTTATAATTAATATTTTTAATAGTTCCTTTTATTATTTCTTCTAAATTTACTTCTAAATCTAACACAATATCTAAGGTTTCGAAAGTTTTTTCTTTTCTAAATGGCCAAATGTCCTCAAAAATATCACCCAATAAAGAAGAAATATCGCCTGTTTTAAAAATATCTTCAAAATTGCTGAAATTAAAATTAAATGGAAAATCATAACTGTAATCCCCAAAAGCACTGCCCATTTTTCTTTTTCTATCATACTCTTCTCTTAATTTTTTATCTGATAAAACTCTATAAGCTTCTAATATTTTTTTAAATTTTTCAGCATCACCTCCCTTATCAGGGTGATACTTTTTTGCTAAATCTCTAAATTTTTTTTTAATTTCGTCCTCCGAGGCGTTTTCAGGTACTCCTAAAATTTGATAATAATCTTCCATTTTTATTTATTATAATTCAATTTCCTCTTTTAATAAACTCTTATATGTTGTTTTTAATAATTTTAATTTAATTAAAGTTTTAGAAAGTAAATAAAAAATATTTGCGAATATAAATCCTATTAAATAAAAAATTGATTGCATTATGATAAATAGAATTAAAAAAATTATAATTTTAATTATATATGTCTTGAGGCCTAGGCTATTTAAATATGTAGTTTGATTAAATATATATTGAACTATTGCTTCTTTAATTGTGTTTTCTGGTTTTATATTGATATTAAATTTTTTATTTAAATCTTTTGTAGTTTCATAAATTGTTTTTTGTTTTAATTCTTCTGGTAAATTTTTGTCTAAACTTTCAGAAATTACATCTTCTATTTTTCTATTTAGATAATTAAATTTTATATTTATATAATTTAAATTATTTAGATTAGCAAGTTTGTCTAAAATATTATTTACACTTTCAGGTTTTATATTTTCTATAATGGGTAAAAAAACAATAAAAGAAAATAGAAATATAAAGTATATAAAGCTAAAATATTTCCACGATTGTTTAAAAATTAAATTCCAGTCAATTGAGATTTGGTTTTTGTATATATTTTCAATTTTAAAATATAAAAAAATTTGCAAGATTATATAAAAAAATAAAACTAACAATAAATATTGATTTAAAAGAAAAAAATTATATAAAGATAAAAAAATAATAACTATATTTATTATATTAAACACAATATACTTTTCTAAGTCAAATATTAAAATTAAAAAAATAGTTGAAATATTAATTACAAAGGCAGTTAAAAACAGTATTAAATAATATTTTAAAATCAGGCTATTAAGGTAGTTAATGTTAATGTTGATAAAAAAATAAATAGAAAGTGCTGATTGGCCAATAATAAAAAAGTAAAAAAACCAGTATTTTCTTGTTATGTTAAGATAATCATATTCTTTTGAAATTTTATTTTGAATGTTCATTAAGAAGTGTTAGCTTGTTCATTTTGACCATAAAATTGCTTGCCAATATTTGAAAGTAAATTAGCTAAATCTTTAATTTTATTTTCTATTTCATTGATATCATTAGTTTCTTTACTTTTTTCAAGTTCTTTAATCTTTTCTTCTATTTGATTATATAAATTTTGATCTATTTTGTCTTTATATTCATTAAGTAACTTTCTTGATTGATGGATAAGATTATCGGCCTGATTTTTAGTTTCGGCCAATCTTCTTTTTTTAGCATCTTCTTCAGCAAACATTTCTGCCTCCTTTTTGAGTTTTTCTATTTCTTCTTTGCTTAAATTAGTGGAGCCTGATATTTTTACAGATTGACTTTTGCCAGTAGCTTTATCTTTAGCCGTAACAGTTAAAATACCATTTACATCTATATCAAAGACTACTTCTATTTGAGGTATACCTCTTGGTGCTGGAGGAATACCATCTAATATAAATCTTGCTAAAGTTTTATTATCTTGCGCAATTGGTCTTTCACCTTGAACAACATGAATTTCAACGGCTGTTTGATTATCTTCGGCAGTGGTAAATACTTCTGTTTTAGAATAAGGAATGGGAGTGTTTTTGGGTATCATAGGATGAGCTATGCCCCCTAGTGTTTCTATGGCTAATGTTAATGGAGTAACATCTAAAAGCAATATTTCTCTTACGTCACCCTGAATAATACCTGCTTGAATAGCAGCCCCTATAGCAACAACCTCATCTGGATTTATATCTTTTCTGGGCTCTTTATTAAAGTATTCTTTTATTTTTTGTTGGATTAGAGGCATTCTAGTCTGTCCCCCCACAAGGATTATTTCATCAATATCTTTACTTGTTAAATTTACCTCTTTTAAAGTTTTATCTACTATTTCAATAGATCTTTCAACTAAATCTCTTGTTAAATCTTCTAACTGAGATCTTGTTAACTTCATATAAAGGTGTTTAGGTACACCACCTTCTGCTGAAATAAATGGTAAGTTTATTTCAGTTTCATAAAGAGAAGAAAGTTCTTGCTTTGCTTTTTCTGCTGCCTCTTTTAGTCTTTGTAAGGCCAAAGGATCTTTACTTAAATCTATACCTTCTTGTTTTTTATATTCTGAAATCAGATATTCAATAATTCTTTGATCAAAATCATCACCCCCCAAAAAACTATCACCACCTATTCCTTTTGTTTCAATAACATTATCTCCTATTTCTAAAATAGAAACATCAAAAGTACCACCACCAAAATCATAAACTAAAATTTTTTGACTAATATTTTTATCTAAACCATAAGCTAAAGCAGCAGCTGTTGGCTCAGGCAATATTCTTTTTACATTTAAACCTGCAATTTCTCCAGCTGCTTTAGTAGCAGCTCTTTGTGAATCATTAAAATAGGCAGGAACAGTAATAACGGCCTCTTCTATTTTTTCTCCTAATTTATCTTCTACATCCATCTTTATTTTCTGAAGTATCATAGCTGATATTTCTTCGGGCCTATACCATCTTTCTCCCATTTTAACCTCAACTCCTCCATTTTCGGATTCTTTAATTTCATAAGGCAATATTTTTTTTGCGTCTTGAACTTCTTTATCTGTATATCTTCTTCCTATTAATCTTTTAATTGAAAAAATAGTATTTTGAGGATTAGTAATGGCCTGTCTTTTGGCTAATATTCCTACCAATCTTTCGCCATTTTTTGAAATAGCAACAACAGAAGGAGTTATTCTTAACCCCTCTTTATTTTCAATAACTCTTGGAACACCTGCCTCAACAATTGCAACTACAGAATTAGTTGTTCCTAAATCTATACCTATAATTTTACTCATTTTTAATTAATTAAATTTTTTTAAATTTTTAATTCAATTAAATTTTTAATACTAAAATTTTAAGATGACAAACTTTAAGTTAAAACGACTTTACTAATCTTCATTTCTTTCATAATGTACAATAACCCTAACCTTGGCCGGTCTTAATAATTTTTTATTTAAAAGATAACCCCTTGAAAAAACCTGAATAATGACACCATCATCACTTTTATCACAGTTTTCTATAGAACATTCTTTAGTTGAAATTGCTTCATGATAATTAGGATCAAATTTCTCATTTAATGGATCAATCATTTCTAAGCCGTAACGTTTTAGAATTTCAATAAGCTGACTTTGAATTAAATAATATCCTTTACCTATATTTTTTTCTTTATCTTCATCACTTAAAGAATTTATAGCCATATCTAAACTATCTAAAACATTGGTTATGTCAAGTATTAAATTATTATTGGCAAATAAAACAATCTGATTTATTTTTTCTTCCATTTCTTTTTTGTAATTTAAAAAGTCAACTTTTGCTCTTTTCCACCCACTTAAATATTCTTCCTTTTCTTTCTCTAATTTTTCTATTGTTTCTTGTAATTCTTTAATTGTTTCTATTTCTGATGGTAATTTTTCTTCATCCATTTTTATATTATTAAAAAATTTAATTTAATTTTAAATTTATAATTTTAAATTTATATAATTTTTAACTGACTTAATAAACTATAGTATATAAATTTTATCATCATCAAACAAAAAGAGATGTGTTATTTTTTAAATTTTTTTTGAAAAATAAATTTATTTTTATAATAACATCGGATTATTAATATAAAGCATACTTTTTATATGAAATCACAAAATCTTTTTTATAATATTTTTTTTATAAAATTTATTTTATATTTATTTCTTTACCTCTTTTTAGTTCTTTAATTTTGGGAAGAGTAATAGTTAAAATCCCAGATTCAAAAGTAGCTTCAGCCTTATCAATATCAACTTCGTATGGAAGTGGAATTACTCTTTTAAATTCTCCTCTTGTTATTTCTCTTTTAAAATAATTTTTATCTTTAGTTTCTTCTTCTTTTTCTTCC
>Ga0197142_1004002_pt1 | contig 12097 bp, 11 predicted proteins | sample GBS60_MetaG_FD_148614 | JGI IMG/M metagenome (GOLD analysis project Ga0197142, IMG submission 148614) | Sediment microbial communities from Great Boiling Springs, Gerlach, Nevada, United States - GBS 60_MetaG | ecosystem: Environmental > Aquatic > Thermal springs > Hot (42-90C) > Sediment... | reverse complement strand
ACAGACTACCAATCTCGAGGTGCTCCGCACTTGGCTCGGAGAACCTCTTGGCAACGTTCCTCACTGGAGCGATGGGCTCCCGCCGCCCGAAGTGGCGGCGGCTCAGGCTGGTGGATGGCTCGACTTCGACCGCATCCTCCCTCTAGAGCTGTCCTGACCACCGGCCCAGCCTGGCCAATCTCGCTGGTCGTCCTAAGCGGTTGCGTGGCTTGTGGCTTCGGCGGCCCGTGACCGTAGCGACCCGTGGAACTCTCGTTCCACAGCGCGCGAACGATCGGCCGCAGCAAACTGGACCCTTCGCGGCGCGGCGCACACTCCTCAGCCACGCAACGCGTGACATTCCCACTGGGCTTTGCCATACAGCTCCCGTGATGGCCCAGGGCGAACTGAACGTACCGCTAAAAGTCGGGGTCGCCTTGAGCGGTGGGGGGGCGGCCGGCATGGCGCACGTTGGAGTTCTGGAAGAACTCTTGGCGGCAGGAATGGAAATTTCGTGCGCCGCGGGAACCAGTGCAGGTGCCATGGTGGGTGCCGCGTTTGCCAACGGGCAGTTGGTGTCGTTTCGTGACACGATGTGTGCACTGACTCGTAGCCGCGTGTTGCGGCTATTCGATCCCATCTGGCCGCAAAGTGGTTTGCTCGAAGGGCGGCGTGCTCTCGAGCTGGTGCGGCCGCACCTCGGCTACACGATCGAGTCGCTTCCCATCCCGTTTGCGGCAGTCGCCACCGATCTCCACACCGGGGAGGAAGTTGTTTTGCGCTCGGGTTCGGTCATCGAAGTCGTTCGCGCAAGCATTGCGATCCCTGGGTTGTTCACGCCTCAGCGTTGGGGTGGCCGAGTGCTAGTAGACGGCGGCTTGGTCAACCCGATTCCAGCCGACGTCGCCCGTGCATTAGGCGCAGAGTTCGTCATCGCTGTGAGTGTTTTGAACGTGCATCCGAGCGTTTTGCCGCGCAGCCGGGCGCGTGGGGGACTCACGCAGCAATGGAGCGAGCGCTTGCGCAGGCGAATGGAAAAGAGCGTCGCAAAACCCGCTCGGCTGCTTCCCGAAGCGGATGGCACACCGGCTACGGAGCTTGGACTTGTCGAGATTCTTTCTCGTGCAAGCACAGTCGTGCAAGCCCACATTGCGGCCGCTCGCCTGCGCGAGCAGCCACCGGACTTTCTCGTTCAGGTTCCCGTGCGCTTGGGACTGTTTGATTTTCATCAAAGTCGCGAAGCGGTACAGGCTGGGCGGGCTGCAGCCCGGCAAGTCCTCCCCGACCTTCGCCGGGCGCTCGCGGAAGCACTCCCACTCGTGGACCGCCTCTCGCGCTGGTTCGACGTCGCTGCGTCACGCTGGTCGGCACGCCGCACCGCGGAGCGGTCGTGACCGCACGGGACGCACCTTGCTTTTCGCTCGCGCAATCCTGCGACCAGCACTCCTCCTGGGCCAGCCCTGTTCCGCGCGACCACCACAATACCTCAGAGATGGCTTGCTCCTAGTACCGGCTACCCAAGATTGGGGAGTGGGTTGCCTCGCCTTGGGCCACTAAAAAATCCCGAGTTCGAGCTTTGCCGCTTCGGACATCATGTCGTGGTGCCACGGAGGATCGAACACTACTTGAACGTCTGCTTCCCGCACGCCCGGCACGCTCGCGATTTTGTTGCGGATGTCCTGTGCCAGCCAGTCGCCCATGCCGCAACCCGGTGCGGTTAGCGTGAATCGCACTTCCACCCGGTATCCGCCCTGTTCAAGCGGCTGAACCGCGCAGGAGTACACGAGCCCCAAGTCGACGATGTTCACCGGAATTTCCGGGTCGTAACATGTGCGGAGTTGCTCCCACACCGCTTTCTCCACTTCCTCCGCGGAGGCTGGAGGCGGAACCTCCGTTGCCGGTGCGGACCTCTGAGGAGTCAACCCCAGGGCGTCGGCATCCTTGCCCTCGATCCGTGCCAGTCCCCAAGGGGTCAGCACGGTGTACGAGCCGCCGAGAGACTGAGTAATGCGGACCTCGGTCCCTTTTGGCAACGTTAGTGGTGTGCCGCTCGGAATTTGCACTGCTTCCACATCTCGCGAAAGAGCGATGAGTTGGTTCGCGTCGAACATCTGTGTTGCACCTTCCACTGTTCACTCCGTGGATACTGGTTCCCGCTCGCCCGCGAGGGCAGCTTTGAGCGTGTGCCACGCCAACACGGCGCATTTCACCCTCGAGGGAAACTCGCGCACACCCGCAAACACCTTGAGCTTGCCCAATTCGGCAGGCGCTTCGGCATTTTCCTCCGTCAGCAAGCGGTGGAAAGCGAGGAACATTCGCTCCGCTTCTTCCCGTTTCTTTCCCTTGATGGCCTCGGTCATCATGGAGGCCGAAGCCATGGAAATTGCGCAGCCTTGACCTTCGAACGCCGCCTCGCGGATCACGCCGTCGTTACAGTCGAGGTACACCGTGACCCGGTCGCCGCATAACGGGTTGAACCCTTCCGCCCGGCAGGTAGCGTGCTCCAAGCGGCGTAAGTTCCGCGGCCTACGGCCGTGGTCTACGATCATTTCCTGATACAGCTCACGCAGCTCGGGTGCCACTTTCATGCAAAAACCTCGATCACCTTGGCGACTCCGGCAACCAACGCGTCGGCTTCCTCCACGGTGTTGTACATTGCAAACGAAGCGCGTGCGGTGGCAGCCAGGCCCAGCCGCTGCATGAGAGGCTGCGCACAGTGGTGCCCGGCACGGATGGCAATTCCCTCGCGATCGAGAATGGTACCGACGTCGTGCGGGTGAATGCCGTCGAGGACAAACGACACGACGGCTGCCTTGTGCTTCGCACTGCCGACGATCCTCACTCCCGGGACCGCACTCAGCCCCTGGATTGCGCGAGCAAGGAGGCCGTGCTCGTGCCGGCTGATCGCTTCGCGGCCGACCTGCTCGACGTACTCGATCGCGGCGCCGAGGCCGATGACCTCGGCAATGGGCGGCGTACCAGCTTCGAACTTATGCGGAATATGGTTCCACGTGGATCGTTCGAACGTGACCGTGCGGATCATTTCTCCACCACCCTGGTACGGAGGCATGGCATCCAACAATTCCGCACGCCCCCACAGAACACCCACACCAGTCGGCCCAAACAACTTGTGGCCGGAAAAAGCGTAAAAGTCGCAGCCCAGAGCTTGCACGTTTACCGGAAGATGGGGAACCGCCTGGGCCCCATCCACGAGGACCCGTGCACCAACCGCTTTCGCTGCAGCAACAATTTTTTCCACGGGGTTCACGGTACCCAGCGCGTTGGAAACGTGGGTGATGGCCACCAGTTTCGTACGCGGGCCGAGGAGCTTCTCGTATTCTTCCAGTTGGAGCTCCCCCGAGTCGTCCATCGGGATCACGCGAATGTTTGCGCCTGTTGCCTCGCACACGAGTTGCCACGGAACGATATTCGAGTGGTGTTCCATGGCAGAGAGAACGATTTCATCCCCGGGCCGGAGCTGCCACCGCCCCCAACTTGCGGCCACCAGATTGATTGCCTCGGTCGTGCCGCGGGTAAAAACGATTTCGCGATCGTCGTCCGCTCCCAAAAACTCCCGCACCTTGCTGCGTACGGATTCATATTGCTCGGTGGCTCGCTCCGACAAAAAGTGCAAGCCACGGTGGATGTTGGCGTTCGTTTCCTCGTAAAATCGTCGGATCGCGTCGATCACCACGCGCGGCTTCTGGGTCGTGGCAGCGTTGTCCAAGTACACCAGCGGCTTGCCGTACACCTCGCGCGCCAGGATGGGAAAGTCTGCGCGGATGCGTGCCACATCGTAGTGCGGAGTGGCACGCAGTCGGGTCGCTGCCAAAGCGTCCATCACGAGGCGTCCTCCTCTGGGCTTCCCGCCACATGTGCGCGCACGAGCTCGCGGATCCGTGGCTGCCACTCCGGGATCGGCAGTCGCTCCACAATCTCGTTCGCAAAGGCAAAAATGAGCAATCGTCGCGCCTCGTCGGCGCCGATCCCACGTGCACGGAGGTAAAACAGCGCGTCTTCGTCGAGGCGGCCAATCGTAGCTCCATGGCTGCACTTGACGTCATCCGCAAAGATCTCCAACTGCGGCTTGGTGTCGATCTCTGCGTCGTCAGACAGAAGCAAATTCTTGTTCATCTGCTGCGCATCGCTCTTGAAGGCTCCCGGCCGCACATACACTTTACCGTTGAACACGCCGCGCGACGCCCCGTCGAGAATCCCTTTGTAGAGCTCGCGGCTGGTGGTGTTCCGGGCCACATGATCGATCGTAGTGTGGTGATCCACCAACGACGTGTTGGCGGCAATGTAGAGGCCATCGAACACGGCTTGGCTCCCCTCTTCCGCTAAGCGAGTTTCCGTCTCCACTCGAGCCCAGCACCCGCCAAACGTGAGCACGCGGGACGTATAACTGGAGCCGGCGCTTTGCCGAACGGCGGTTCGTGCCATGTGGAGCATCGCGCCTTGCTCGCTGGTGATGCGAATGTGGTCGATGCGTGCACCAGGTGCCAACACGATTTCGGTGACCGCGTTCGTCAGATACGGTACCGCACTCTCTCCATACCACCATTCCACGAGCGTCACGTTTGCCCGCTCGCCGACCACGACGACATTTCTAGGCGACACCAGCGTCGGCCGTGTCACTCCACCACCGGCAAACAGAAGCTGCACCGGCGTCGCTAGCTCGGTTCCGGGAGGGATCCAGAGAAAGGCACCGTCCTCCAGGAAGGCCAGATTGAGAGCGGTGAAACTAGCATCGTGCTCTGTTGCACAGGTGCCGAGCGCATCCCGAACGGGTCGTTCCTCCTGGACCCATGCTTGACGAAGTGAAAGGAACCGCGAGCCACTCGGCAAACGCTGTCCGCTCGGAGTTGCCTCGAGCGCGCGCCCGTGGACAAACCACAAGACCGCCGTGCCCGGAAGCATCCGAGCAGTTTGCTCCTCGCGGATGGCAGCATCAGCCGCGAGCGGCTCCGGCAACGTAAAGACTTCGCGTGCAATGACCGAGGTGTCCGTGTACTTCCAGTCTTCCACGCGTGTGGTGGGAAAGCCGAGCTTCTGGAATTCCTGCATACCGCGCGTGCGAAGCGCACGCACCCAGTTCGGCACATTTGCATCCAGCTTGCGCTGCGCTTCGAGATACGGAGCAAAGCCGTGCGCTGGAGGCACGAAGCGACGATTGCGCGCTGCAAGACCGGTCATAGGGGCTTGAGAAGCTTCAGCGCCTAGGGCAAGCGATGTCATAGCGGTGCAGACGCGGCAGCCTGCTCGTAGGGGGAATAGCCGCGAAGTTCCAATTCCCGCGCTAGCTCCGGGCCACCGGAACGTACGATCCTGCCGGCGACGAGCACGTGCACAACATCGGGCACCAGGTACTCGAGCAGTCGCTGGTAATGGGTGATTGCGAGCACCGCATGCCGTTCGTTGCGCAACGCGTTTACTCCATCGGCAACGATGCGCAAAGCATCGATGTCGAGACCGGAGTCGGTTTCGTCCAGGATCGCCAGCGTCGGTTCGAGCAAGGCCATCTGCAGAACCTCGTTGCGCTTCTTCTCGCCCCCAGAAAACCCCTCGTTCACCGAGCGCTTGAGCAGCCGCTCATCGATCCCAACCAGGCGAGCCTTTTCCCGCACGAGTTGCAGAAAATCCATCGCGTCGATTGGTTCGAGCCCGCGGAACTTACGCACGGCGTTCAACGCGGTGCGCAAAAAGTACATGTTGCCCACCCCCGGAATTTCCACGGGATACTGAAAGGCCAAGAACACTCCCGCACGTGCCCTCTCCTCCGGGCTCATCGCGAGCAAGTTCCGACCTTCGTACAGAACTTCTCCCTGCGTCACCTCGTATCCTTCTCGGCCAGCCAGCACGTAACAAAGCGTCGACTTCCCCGAACCGTTCGGCCCCATGATGGCGTGCACTTCGCCGCGGTACACCACCAAGTCGATCCCACGCAAAATGGGGGTGCCGTCGACACGCACGTGCAAATTCCGAATTTCCAACAGCGGCTGCTTCGTCATGGTTCAACCAATGGCTCCTTCCAAACTCACGCCCATTAGCTTGTGGGCTTCCACGGCAAACTCCATGGGTAACTCTTGGAATACGGCCCGGCAAAAACCGCTCACGATCATCGAGACCGCATCTTCCAGGGAGATACCGCGGCTTTGGCAGTAAAAAAGCTGATCCTCGCTGATTTTCGACGTGGTCGCCTCGTGCTCCACGATGGCCGAGGAATTTCGGACTTCCATGTACGGGAAGGTGTGTGCCCCGCAGTGCTCGCCAATCAGCAGCGAATCGCACTGCGTGTAGTTTCGTGCGCGTTCCGCGCCGCGCATCACCTTCACCAGCCCCCGATAGCTGTTTTGCCCGTGCCCGGCGGAAATGGCCTTCGACAAAATCGTCGATCGCGTGTTTCGGCCGAGGTGAATCATCTTCGTGCCCGTGTCCGCTTGCTGGTAATGGTTGGTAAGGGCCACGGAGTAAAACTCGCCTACCGACTCGTCGCCGCGCAAAATCACGCTGGGGTACTTCCACGTAATCGCCGAACCAGTCTCCACTTGGGTCCAGGAAATCTTGGAGCGCCGACCGAGGCAAATACCGCGCTTGGTAACGAAGTTGTAAATCCCTCCGCGTCCTTCCTTGTCTCCGGGATACCAGTTCTGCACTGTCGAATACTTGATTTCCGCCCCTTCCAAAGCGACGAGCTCCACGACCGCCGCGTGCAACTGGTTTTCGTCGCGCATTGGAGCCGTGCAACCTTCCAAGTAGGAAACGTACGCGCCTTCGTCAGCGATAATGAGCGTGCGCTCGAACTGGCCCGTTTTCGCGGCATTGATGCGGAAGTACGTGGACAGCTCCATCGGGCAGCGCACTCCCTTGGGAACGTAACAAAACGACCCGTCGCTAAAGACTGCGGAATTCAGCGCCGCGAAAAAATTATCGTTGTACGGAACGACCGTGCCCAAGTAACGGCGCACCAAGTCAGGATACTGCTGCACCGCTTCGGAAAAAGAACAGAAAATCACCCCATGTTCCGCTAGCTTTTCTTTGAACGTCGTCGCTACGGAAACGGAATCGAACACCGCATCCACAGCGACACCCGCAAGCATTTCCTGCTCGCGCAAGGGAATCCCCAACTTCTCGTAGGTGCGGAGCAGCTCCGGATCGACCTCGTCGAGGCTCTTCGGCCGCTCCTTCATCTTCGGGGCGGAGTAATAACAAATCGCGTTGTAATCGATCGGCTGGTAGCGCACGTTCTGCCAGGTCGGCTCCTGCATCGTGAGCCAGTGGCGGTACGCTTTGAGACGCCACTCGGTGAGCCACGCCGGCTCTTGCTTCTTCGCCGAAATGATGCGGATGATCTCCTCGTTCAAACCCGGCGGTACGGTTTCTTCTTCGATCGGCGTGTAGAACCCGTGCTGGTACTCCCGGCTGACGAGTTCTTCGATTTTCGCTGTGTTTGCGGGCATACAAACCCTCCTAGAAATTTCCGCTCAACAATGCACCCTCGATACGCGGCCACCCGCGGCTTCCATAGAGACGGTGTTCCGAACACACTCCGAACCTCGCACCAGGTCGGCAAGCGTGACGCCGTTTAGGGCAGATACCAGCGCACGATTGATTTGCTGCCAGTGACCTTGCGCCGGACAGAGCACCTGCTGCCGGCACGTAGGGCCGCCTTCGGAGTGGGTACAAACCGTAAGCCCCAGCGGGCCCTCGAAACTCGCAATCACGCGGGCCAAAGAAATCTCCTCTGGCTTGCCAACCAGTTGGTAACCGCCATGCACCCCACGATGCGAATGCAAAAAGCCCTTGCGCGTGAGTGCGCGCAGCAATTTGCCTACTGTGGCCGGCGGTAGATTCGTACTGGCACTCAGTTCCGCAGCACGAAAAACACGCTTCGGCTCGGCACCTAGCCGTGCCAGCAGAACGATCGCGTAATCTGTAAGTCTGTTGATCCGAAGCATGTTTGTGCACGCGAGAGAGAATGAAGACCTAACTGGTCTACTTTCTAGCTTCTTCGAACGATGACGCAACCCTGAAGGCCCGGAATTTCTCTTCGCGCGCTCAGTTGCCGGCGCCGGTGCAGGTCAGATCCCCCACCGGTCCGTTACCCGAGCCCGCCACCCACGTCGGCCGGGCGAGCACCAATTTGTTGCGCTCGCCCTGCCACACCACCACAAGCGGCGCACGGACCGCGGCACAGATCTCCGGTAAGGTGCTGTGCTTGGCAAGCAACACCACGGGCCGACCTTCGTGTAAGGCTGCCGCAGCCTCCGCCGCCGTTCGCACACGCCGCACTGGCTTGCCCGAGTAGAATAGGAGCGAGTGATCGCCCGCACGGAAGCTGACGATTTCCGCGGTGGGGGCCCAGCTCTGAATTGTCCACGCTGCATCTCGCAAGCTATATCGCCTCCCCATCACTGGCCCAGCCAAACCGTAAAACGCAAGGAGGCCAAGGCTGGTCGCAGCAGCCAACGGCGCTATTCCTTGCAGAGCGTACCCCGTACAGCGCGCACGCCATGTGGTGGCTACGAGAACGAGCGCACCCGGACCTATGGACAGTGCCAATGCCTTCGCGATCTCCGGCTCACCGAAAAACCACAACACCGGCCCACCTACTCCCACAGCCGCCGCCGACACAAAAGCTGCCGAACTACAGACCCACCGCCCCCACAGTTGCATCCAACTGACGCAAGCGACACCGCGACCAAGAGCTTCAATTCCCAAAGCCGTCAACACCGCGATCGGCGGGAACGCTGGCAGAACGTAAGTAGGGAGTTTGCTCTTAGCGAGGCTAAAAAAACCCACAACAACGGCGACCCAGGAAAGACAAAACCGAACTGCCTGATCGGAGCGGCGCGGGTCGTTCCACAAAACCCTCACAATCGGCAGCCACCACAACGACCACGGTAGGAGGACCGCCGGCAAGGTGTACACATAGTAAAGCAAATTGCGCGGGTGCCCCGGCGCACCTGACCGAAAGCGCTCAAAGTTATGGAGGTACAAAAATTCCCAAACGTAGGCTGGGTCCGCAATGCCAGCCGCGATGTACCAACTTCCGGCAATGGAAACTGCCAAGCCAATGCCGGCAATCGGACGGAGTGCCGCCAAACGGCGCCAACTTTTGCTCCACGTAGCAAATACCATCATGGTTCCCACAATCAAAATCAGCGCCGCGGGCCCCTTCAGCATCATCGCAAATCCCGCACTCACCCACGGCAACCACCACAACACCGAGGCCGTATCTTTCAGCACCAGCCATCCAAAACCGAACTGGCTTGCAACTACCCACCACGTGAAGCTCATGTCGACCAAGACGGCCCGGCCCAAAACCACGAAGCCGGCCGCGGTTGCGAGCACTGTGGCACTTAATAATCCGACGGCAGTGCCGAAATACCTGCCAGCCCAAAGCCCGGTGAAGGCAATCGTGCCAATCGCGGCCAGTGCCGAAGGTATCCGCGCACCGAATTCCGGATGGTGCGGGAATACACTCAACCCCGCCGCAACAAGCCAATAGTAAGGCATCGGCTTATGATGGTAAGGCTCCAAGTTCAACGAGGGGATAATCCAATTACCCGTTACAAGAGCCTCGCGCGCCACTTCGGCATGGCGCCCCTCGTCCGGATCCAGCAAAGGCATGCGCCCTAAGCAACACGTGTACAGGACCAGGACCAGGCCGGCCAGCACCAGGCCACTCGCTACCGGTCGACGCCAGACGACCTGCATCCACCCGGGGGTCGTCGGCTCCCGGCCCTCGTTTGGCGACGGCAACTGCTCGAACATCGGACCCCCTTCGATAGAATCCTGGTTCCGCCAAGTTCAAGTTGGCTGCATGCACATGCGCTCACGGCTTCACCCGCGCGGGCCAACTTGCTCGCGGCCCGTGAATCGGGGTAGCCTGCGCTAGCCCGCCCCAGAAAGAACAACTCTTGCGGAAGCGTTTCCATCCGGACCCAACGGGCCAATCGTTCGAGAACGAAGGAGGAAACCGTGAGCGTAGCGTGGATCATCATCGGTCGCGTGGAAAACTGGGAAACTGCATTGAACCAACCTTTGCCGTTGTGGGGGCTCAAGCCGAGCTACGAGGGCGAATTTCGCCTGTTGCCCGAAGGTAGCCTTGCGTGGCTTTACGCAACCAATCCCGTCGGTGGAGTGATTGGCCTCGCACTGATCCGCAACAAGTACGTCGATGAACGAACCCCACTGTGGCCAGACGAGAAGAGAACCGGGCGGGTCATCTGGCCGCTGCGCTTTCGGCTGGAGATCGTGAAACTGCTCCCGGAGGAACGCTGGAGGACATCCGCAATTGGAATCTCCGACTTTAAACTGTTCATGCAAAAGGGCTTTCAACCGTTGTCATCGCAGCAACACGATGAATTGCTGCGCCGTTTCCGCGAGCGGTTCGGATTCCTTTCGACCGAAACGTTGCATCAAGGTTCAACGATCGTCTCTCCCGAACTCGTCTACGATCGACCCACAAACGCGTCGCTTTCGCTCCACGAACAGCTCCAAGAACTCGTTGCCGAGGTCGGTCGACTCCAGCACTACCACTCGCAAATGGGTTTTCCGACCGAGAATGGTCGAATCGATGTGGTATGGAAACGTGAGATCAACGGCGCCCCGACCATTGCCTTCGAGGTGGAACTTACGCCCTCGGTCGACGAAGCTCTTCAGCGCTTGCATTGGGCACATGAGCGCTGGAGTGCACGCCCTTGCGTGGTCACCCCGCCGGAAGCACGCGAGAGCATTGTGGCGAACCTCGACCAGTGGCCGCGCGACTTCGCTCAGCTTGTCCGTGTGTGCTCCGACATCGAAATGCGAGAGGTGCACAAACTCAAACGAGACCTGCGCTCGCTGGAGGAACGCCTGGGCATTTATTGACGCGACGCTTTTTTCGGCCCCGGGGCACCGTGCGTCCCTCGCGTCGTTTCCGTGTTTGGCGACGCGAGGAGAGGCGCAGTGACGTTGCCTGACGCCTCCTTCGAGTCCGGGAATCAAGAGACAATCAGATGGGAAAGGCCGAGCCACCGGCTGTGCAAATCGCACTTGCGGGCGCACTGATTGCCACTGCGGGCGACGTGAGTTTGCTCGTGGCTGGGAGCGGTCACATCGCTGTGCCCTCGGCAGCATTTTCGCCCGTTGTGTTCTTCGGCACACTTCTAGGCGTTGCCGGGATCCCATTGTATCAGCTCGGTTACTGGCACGAGGCTTCCCTGGCATCGAATCGCGCGCCGAAGCTCGCTTTCTGGCTGCGCCTCGGTGGCACCCTATTCTCGGGCACAGGCGCAGCAGTGCACGCTGCTACTGGTCTCAGCATTGCCGCTGCGGCAGGGTCCGCCCCGCCACCCAACCCGTACGAGGCTATCCTACAAGGAGGCCCTACGTTCCTGGGGCTTTGGGCTTTGGCTGCAGCAGCGTTCTTCTTGGCGACGATCCCTCACCTGATGTGTTGCCACGGGGGGAAAGACCGCCTCGCCAACCCGCTGGTGGTAACGGTTCTAATTCTCGGACTGTCACTTCTCCTCCCCTCAGCAGTCGGAAACGTCCTTGGTCCTGCATCCGTCAACATTGCGCACATCGTGTTCTTTTGGCCCCGGCGCGCCTCTGCAACTCGCTCGGCTCCCGCGAACACAGAACACGTTAAGCCGGCGAACCTGCCGCGGCCCAGAGTAAACTCAACAAACCAAAGGAAGTTGCAAACCGGTGCTGACGCTCGGGAAGGTCAGTAGTGTGGGTGCCTCCCTCGGGGAGAAGCCTATGTCGCTATTCTACCGAGAACCGTATTACAGTCTCTTTGAGCATCTTTGGGGGGAACGGCACCCCCCACTGCCCCGCATTGAGTGCTGGTAAGCGCCACCGCCCGTTGGTGTCACCGGACCGTTCGCCCGCACCATCACTCTCCGCATGGGTCGCGCCAGCCAGGCTAACCCACGCTACCGCCCGCAGCATGGTGTGGCAGGGGATTGGTGGAGCACTTGTGGGTGACGGCGTGGTACTCGCAGGAGCCCGTTCCTGACCTGCGGCCGCTCTGGACCGTGGGCGTTGCAGCGGTTGGAACAAATGGAGCCCCCCGAGGTCCGCGGCTCGAACCGGGGTAAGGGCGCCGATCGACCACATGTGGCAC
>Ga0197142_1004001_pt1 | contig 12099 bp, 11 predicted proteins | sample GBS60_MetaG_FD_148614 | JGI IMG/M metagenome (GOLD analysis project Ga0197142, IMG submission 148614) | Sediment microbial communities from Great Boiling Springs, Gerlach, Nevada, United States - GBS 60_MetaG | ecosystem: Environmental > Aquatic > Thermal springs > Hot (42-90C) > Sediment... | reverse complement strand
CGATCAGATCGACGAGCGGCTCGACCGCCTCGCCACCACCGTCGCCGAGCTGAGCCAGACCTCGACCCGCCACGCCCAGAGCCTCAGCGAGCTGGCCGACATCACCCGCGCCCACGCCCAGAGCCTTGCCCGACTCGAGCGAGACAGCCGGGCGGTGCGACAACACCTCGGTGCCCTGTCGGCCCTGGTCGGAGCCGGAGCGGAAGTGGACGCTGCCCGGGTGCTGATGGAGACACTGCGCGGGAGAGGCTACGAGATCCTCGGTCACCCGCAGAGCGTGACCCTCGACGGCGAGGTCGACGTCGCGTTGCTCGTACGGGATCCCAGCGGGCGGGACATCTGGATCTTAATTGAAGCCAAGGCTCGGCTCCGCCCATCCGACGTCCGCCAGTGGGCGCGCAAGCTCCAACAGGTCGAGATCCAAGCTCGGCTCCGGGCTGCTGGCGTGAGGGCACCGGTCATCGCCTACGCGTTCGGACGCGTGATCTACCAGGGCACCGAGCAGGCCGCGCGTGACCATGGCCTCGGCCTTCTGACCCCCTTCGGCGAAGTCGTCCAGCCGACAGCCTGATGTGCGGCCGGGCGTCTCTCTCGCAGGCACACTGAGCGGTTAGCCCATAGGAGGACCGCCTGCGCCCGCCGGTTGATACACGCCACAGCGCGCCGACCAGTCAGGGGCACGCGACCACATCTGGCACTCCTCACGGTCGACAAGGATGTGGCTCAGAGCGTGATCACCTGGTCAGGCGGGTTCGCAGCCAGAGCCGAGTAGAGGTCGGGAAAGCACCCGACGCGCACACCCGCGACCGTGTCGCGCGGGCGGCAGGTTCCTGGCTCCTGGCGACCTCGACCGGTCGCGGGATCGCACCAGATCGGCTGGCCCACGGCAAGACCACGTTCTAGCGCGCACATGTCGCACATCATGAGGAGAATGCTCTTCTCCCTCGCGACCTTGGCCAGGCGCTCGCCGATGGCATCTCCCTGACGCAAGGCGAAGACGTTATCATCGAAGAAGAACATCCCGACCACATCGACGCCGTGCGTGCCTGCCTCAAGTTGAGGTAGGATCATCTGGCCCAGCTTGTAGCTCGCGGCCCGCGGAGTGGCGAAGACATATGCGACCTTCACTCGCCGTACCCTCCCTCTAATCGGTTCTTACGGACGTCCCGCCACAATGGCTGCATACCTCAGCAGCAAGCTTCCTCCGGCCTTCACCGGCGTACGAGCAGCCGGAGAGCAGCGCGCCGGGGCGAGAGCATCGCCACCAGTGCGAACAGGGCGCTGGCCACCAGCACGATCGCACCACCGGAAGGGACGTTCAGATAGTAACTAAGGTAGAAGCCGACCAAGGCTGAGAAGGCACCAAACCCTGCCCCGGCGAGCATCACCCGATGGAACCGATCCGTCAGCAGGTAAGCTGTGGCGCTGGGCGTCACGAGCATCGCGACGACGAGCACGACGCCGACCGCCTGCACCGATACCACCACCGTTACGGAGAGCAGGGTCAGGAGCAGGAGCTGGAGCACGCCCCCCGGCAGGCCACTCGCCTCGGCCACCACCGGGTCAAAACTGACGAACAGGAGTTCCTTGTAGAGGAGGACGACGACCAGGAGCACCAGCCCGCTCAGGCAGGCGATCGTCAGCAGGTCGACCGCGCGAACCGAGAGGATGTCTCCGAACACGTAGCTAAAGAGGTCGACCGTGTACGTTTTGATCCCCACGCTCATCAGCACCAGACCGAGCGCGAAGACGCCGCTGAATAGGATGCCGATCGCCGTATCGGTACTCAGGCCGACTCGCCGGTGGATCAGGCCGATCCCTAACCCAGCCACGAGAGCGGCGGCGAGTGCCCCCAGGGTCAACGCAAACCCGGACAGAAAGGCGACGACGATGCCGGTGAACGCGATGTGGGCCAGTGCATCGCCGATGAAGGCAAAGCCCTTCAGCACCACGTACGTCCCAACTACCGCGCAGAGGGCGCCGATCAGCAGGGCAGCCGCCAGCCCACGGACCAGGAACCCGTAGCGCAGCGGGTCGAGCAGGAGGTCAACACTCACGGAGACCATCGTCTGGGCTCTCAACGACGATGACCCGTTCGCCGTAGCGCAGGAGCATGAGATGCATATTGAACGTACGGTTAAGCAGCTCCTCCGTAAACACACGCTCTGGCGGGCCAAAGCCGTGCATCCGGCGGTTGAGGAGTAAGACCTGACTGAACCGCTGGGCGACACAGCTCAGGTCGTGCGAGGCGACGAGGGCGGTGCAACCACTCGCGCAGAGCTGCTCCAGCAGTTCGAAGATGAAGTGCTGCGTCGGCGCGTCGACGCCGCTCACCGGCTCATCGAGCAACAGGATACTCGGCTCCTGCGCCAGCGCTCGCGCCAGGAACACGCGCTGCCGCTGGCCGCCGGAAAGCGCGCCGATTGGCCGGTTCCGCTCGTCCTGCATCCGCACCTGCTCGAGCGCACGCTCGACGAGCTCACGGTCCCGCGCACCAGGGCGGCGCAGGAATCCGAGGCGGGGATAGCGGCCCATCATGACCACATCCCAGACCGTGACCGGGAACCCCCAGTCAACCGTCTCGCTCTGTGGCAGGTACGCGATCTCGGGCCTCGGCCGTGCCGGTTGTCCCTCGATGAGCACACGCCCCTGCCAGGCCCGAAGCAGACCCAGGATGGCGCGAAAGAGGGTCGATTTGCCACTGCCGTTCGGCCCGATGACTCCCACCAGCGCCCCGCGCGGCACGCTGAAAGTGACCTCCTCGAGAATCGGCACGCGGTGATACCCGGTCGTCAGCCGCTCGACGAGGATGACCGGCTCACCCCCGTCAGCCGGTTGCACCCGAGAGGCGAGTTCAATCTGTGCGGACACGCTCATTCACGCGAGCCCTTCGACGACGTGTTCGATGTTGCGCCGCATCATCCCGAGGAAGTCCTCGCCGGCCGGTGGCGTATCGCTGTAGAGCTCGAGCACCACAACACCGGTCTCGCGGGCGAGTGTCTCCGCGAGCTTCGGATTGAACTGGGGCTCGGTGAAGATCGCCGGTACCCCCTGCTGCCGAATGAGATCAGCGAGCCGGGCGAGCTCCTGCGGAGATGGCTCGCGCCCAGGGCTGAGGACGATCACACCCACCAGCTCCAACCCGTAGTGTTCAGCGAAGTAGGGGAAGGCATCGTGGAACGTGACCAGCTTGCGACGCTCTGGCGGGATCCGGCCGATCTGCTCCTTGGCCCAGGCATCGAACGCTTCGATCTCAGCAATATAACGCTCGGCGTTCTCCCGGTAGGTCACCGCGCCCGCCGGGTCGAGCTCTCCAAGCGTCTGCGCGATCCGGCGTACGTACTCGGCCGCGTAGTACGGATCGAGCCACAGGTGTGGGTTCCCCTCCTCATGCTGGTGGGCGTGCTCCGCTTCCGGTGTACCCTCGCTCTCCTCGTGACCGTGCTCGTCATGGAGCGTGGCAAGGCCTGCACCCAGCTCAACCACCCGGGCATCCGACCCAGCTGAGGCGAGTAAGTCGCTGAGCCACTCCTCAAGCCCCAGCCCGTTGACGAAGACCACCTCGGCATCGGCCAGCACCTGGGCATCACGCGGTGTCGGCTGATAGGTGTGCGGATCGGTACCTCCCGGCACTAGCGCGCTCACCCTTACGCGGTCAGCCCCCACTGCCTCGACGAGCGAGACGAAGACCGGCAGACTGACGACGACCGGGAGTGACGTCTCGACCGCGGGAGAAGGCTCCGGACTCGCCTCAGGTTCACCCCGCGCCCCACCACACGCCACCAGCAAGGCCATGACGGCGACCACAGCGAGCAGTGTCAGAGCTCGCTCCGAGCTGCGCGCCGACTCCATCAACGCTCCTCTCTCCGCCGTCCTGGTGCGTTCATCGCACCTCGGATCAGATGATACACCGTCTCAGTAACAGGACGCAACAGGGAGGACGCCGCCATCTGAAAGATGCGAGCACGGGGGAACCGCAATCACCCGGTCGCGACCGAGGTACCGAGAGGAGTCACGCTCTTCTGGCACGCTCTGCAGAGGCCGAAGAGCTCGAGCCAGTGACCATCGACCTGGAAGCCTGTCTGGGCGACGACCTCAGCGATCAGGTCATCGACATTGCAGCTCGTGAAGTCGGCCACCGCGCCGCAGCGTGAGCAGACGACGTAGTGGCCGTGGCCCAATCCGGCCAGCACGTAGCGGTGGAGCCCGGACGGGTGATGGACGCGATCGAGTACGCCAAGCTCGACGAGGAGGTCGAGCGTACGGAAGACCGTCGCCCGGCCGGTCGCCTGGCCATCCTGCTGGAGCTGCTGCAAGAGCTCCTCTGCGGAGAACGGTCCGGCCTGGGCAAGGACAGCACGCACGATTAACCGGCGAGGCTGGGTGACTCGCAGCCCGTGCTCTTGGATCCGCTGGACGATCTCCGCTTCCACCAACACCGTTCGTGACCCTCCTGCCCAGATTATAGGCTGTGCTCGGCCGTGCCGAGTTCCCGCACTCCACGTTCCGGAACTCGCGCACGCGCGCCCCGGTTTGTCGCGGCATGTGAGATACCCGGTGTCGAGGCACCACGAAGCGATACCACCATTGTGGCTCGCTGGTATCAGCCAGCGAGGTAGGCCATACGAGTTTGAGCAGCGCAAGCCGATCCGCCCAAGGACCGAGGACGGGTCCGGGGTCGGTGGCTCGGATCTCGCTCGACGCCGACACGCGAAGAGCGAGCCGCTCGTGCTCCACTCGGAAATACCTCTCCCGCGCGACGGGACGTAGACCCTCGCTTGCGCGGTTCGCAGGACCTTGGCTGGTACGCCCCACGTGCGAGAGGATTATCGGAAGGCGTGCCTTGACGTGCGGCGGCAGCTTGCGTACGCCCCACGTGCGAGAGGATTATCGAGCGCGATCTGATCGAGTGGGTTGGTCCAGAAGGGTACCCCGGGACTCGCGATCAGCGCGGCCGTTGCTGAACAGCAATCGGCGTCGGCGGAAGCGACGTTCGCTCGACCGGGTAGGGCCATGGAGAGGATCGACAGCGGTGAGGTCGTCGCGTCCCTCGTCGACGCCAACTCTCGCGTGACCGCCAGCTCGGTGTCCCCAGCGCTCCGTTGTCATCGGTCACTGCACAGGTCAGACATCCGGGGGTAAGCGCGGAGGAGATGGGTGTGCAGGGCGGGGGTGAGATCCCCGCCGAGCTCGCCGTCCTCGCTGGCGCGGATGGGACATGTCCCGTCCAGGACGAGTACGAAAGTACCTTGCGCCTGGGCCACGAGCGATCTAAGCTAAAGATTTGAAAACTAGACGAGCTTGCGCGATCAGGAACGAATTTCGCCTGTCGCTCGGTTGGTTCCCACTCTTTTCGGGGTATTGCTCGCCGTGTTCGTAGCCTGTTGTCAGGTGCGCCGACTGCGTTTGGCTTCGATGTTCTCCGGCCAGTCGCTGGTGGAGTTTGCGCTGGCCTTGCCGCTGCTGGTTCTCCTCGTCGTGATCGCCGCCGACGTCGGTCGCGCCTTCACCGCATACATCGAGCTCGGCAACATGGCTCGGGAGGGCGCGCGATACGGTGCCATCTCGCCGGCGACCGCCGTCGACACAACCGGAATCCGCGCCGCTGCCCTCGGCGAGGGGACGACGATCTTCGGTATGACCCCGGTCGTCTCCAGTACGACCGGATCCGAGACCAGGGGCGGTCAGGCATACCGGTTCGTGACCGTGACCGCCCGGCTCGACTTCCAACCGTTCATCCAGTTCCCACCGATCCCCACCTCGATCCCGATCGAGCGGCGGGTCACGATGATGGTGCTGCGATGACGGGCCATGTGGTTCGCCACCACCAGAGCCAGCAGGGACAGAACCTGGTCGAGTTCGCCCTGGTGACGCCAGTCTTGCTCCTCTTCCTCTTCGGCACGCTCGAGTTCGGATGGCTGCTGTACGCCGACCATCAAGTGACCAATGCCGCTCGCGAGGGAGCCCGCTGGGCCGCGGTTCACGGCACCCGCTGCGAAGCGAACCCGCCCTGCCAGCTCGCGACGACCGACCGCGTGCGGCAGCAGATACTCGACCGCGTCACCCTGCCCGATCCCGATGCACTGACAGTCACGCTCCAGATCGTCAATGACGCCAACAGGAATGGGAAGCCTGACCCGGACGAGCGCGTTCAGGTTGCCGTCCGCTACCCATTTCGCCCGCTGATCGGATATGCACTGCCACGCGTCCAGTTCGAGCTCGACGCCAGCAGCACGATGCGTGTGCACTACTAATCTGGCGCGAGACGCGGAGCCGAGTGGTTGCGCACGATTTTGGGGAGGGATCGTAGTGACGCGAGAGCATTGCCGGTTTGATGGTCAAGTCCTCGTCCTGATGGCGGTGAGCATGGTTGTGCTCCTCGGCTTCACCGCCCTAGCGGTCGACGTAGGCCATTTGCTGGGTCAGCGCCGGATGACTCAGAACGCCGCCGATGCCGCCGCGTTAGCCGGCGCGCGGCTCCTGATGGCCAACCGCACGGATCCAGAGATCATTGCAGCCGCCCGCGACTACGCCCAGCGTAACGGCTACCAGGGCGCCTTTGGCCCAGCGAACATCCAGATCGACCGCACGACCCGAACAGTCCGGGTCTCGCTCACCAGTGACGTGGAGCGCTTCTTCGTCGGTACCGTCTACACGGGCGACTGGCAGGCCAGTGCGCAGGCCATCGCGATGGTCGGCAGGGAACCGGGCGACTACGCGCTGCTTGCGCTCGACGAGGACAACCCGTCGGCGATCAACCTGATCGGGAACGTCAATGTCCGTGTCATCGACGGCGGTGCCATGTCCAATGGCGGGATGCGCTGTGTGGGCAACGGCACACTCCAGGCCGACGCGACGGTCGATGCGCACCTGGTGCCCGGCTTCTCCGAGACCGGCAACTGTCGGTTCCAAGGCAACCAGGGGCGCAACGGCGGCATGCCGGTCGTCGAGGATCCCTTGCGCAACATGCCCGCTCCTCCGAGGCCGTCGGTGCCTGGACCACTGAACCTTAACCCGCCCACGAACGGACAATGCACCGGAGGCGGGAACCTCAGCTGCACGCCAGGGAACTACCCGGGCAACTTCAGCCACAACGGGAGCGCCACCTTCGAGAGCGGCGACTACCGCTTCCGGAGGAGGGTCACCCTGACCGTCAACGGGCAGACGGTGACGTTCGGTCGGGGACGCTACCAGTTCGACCAGCAACTCTCGGTCACCGGCAACGGCACGGTCACGTTAAACGAGGGGTTCTACGAGTTCAATCAAGGCTTCTCGGTCACTGGGAACGTGACACTTGTGCTCCACCCCGGCACCTACGTCTTCCGCGGTGGCGCGTTCAGCATCACCGGCAACGCCACAGTGCAGTTGCTCCCCGGCCAGTACAACTTCGTCTTCATCGACAGCTCGTTCGTCAACACCGGCAACGTCCAGCTCGGCGGCGCCTCGCCCGGCCAGATCAGCTTCTACATGCGGAACAGCGACTTCGCCACGACCGGGAACAGCGACACCCGACTGCTTCCTGGTCTCTACTACTTCGACGGCGGCACCTTCCGGCTACAGGGCAACCAGACGATCGTCGGCCAGGACGTCCTCTTCTACCTGGCGAACGGCGCGATGATGGACGTCGTCGGGAACACTTCGTACCGTCTGGCCGGCTCGACCACGCCGCTGTACCCCGGTATGCAGCCCGGCCTGGTCATCTTCCAGGAACGCGGGAACACGTCGACGTTCCGGATGGTCGGTAACAGTCGGACATTTCTCCAGGGTATCGTCTACCTGCCGGACGCCCCGCTGGAGTTGTTCGGCAACGTCTCCGGAACCTGGGCCGAGGGCCAACTGATCGTCGACCGACTCACCAACGCCGGCAACACCCGGGCCGAGGTACGGTACCGCAAGTACGTCGACATTGAACTTCCGGCGGTCTGGCTGGTGGAGTAGGCAGACCACCGAGCACCAGCAAATGGCTTGGGCGACAGCGGCAAGAATGGCCGGCGTCCTGTCACCCCGGGGCGACTCGTTCCGCTCGTCCATTCCGACGCAGGGACGTCGGGCGAGCGACCCGGAGCTGACGTTCGTCGATACCCCCAGGCGCAAGGGGAGTGCACCGCCCGGCATGGTGCGAGTCTGACAGCGGTTCGACCTCATCCTGAGCCGTCGAGGACAGCCGAACGTGCTCCTCAGGGATTCGTCTCCCGGAGTTCGGCAGCGAGCTGAGAACCGAGTCACGAACGTCAGTAGGCTCCGCGACCGGTGAGGACGACCGGGACGGTGCGCAGCATCAGCTTGATGTCGAGCCAGGGTGACCAGTGTTCGGCATAGTAGAGGTCCAGCCGCACCATCTCGTCGAAGCTGAGGTCGCTGCGACCATTGACCTGCCACAGGCCGGTCAGGCCGGGGGTGACCATCAGCCGCTGCAAATGCCAGTCCTGGTACTCAGCCACCTCGGCCGGTACCGGCGGGCGCGGGCCGACCACGCTCATCTCCCCCTTCAGCACGTTAAAGAACTGGGGTAACTCGTCCAAGCTCGTCCGGCGCAAGAAGCGACCGACACGGGTCACACGGGGGTCATCACGCAGCTTGAACAGCAGCGCACTGCGGCCGTATGCCCGCTGGAGTACCGGCTGCTGCTGTTCCGCACCGTTGACCATCGAGCGGAACTTGTAGAGGGTGAACAGCCGCCCGCCCTTTCCCACCCGGGTCTGGCGAAAGAGGATCGGACCCGGGGAGTCAAGCTTGATCGCAAGCGCGATCAGCACCATCAGCGGCGCAGCAATGATTAGCACGGTCACCGAGATGAGGATGTCCATCGCGCGCTTGATACCGTAGTTCCAACCCCGGATCTGCCCTTCCTTGATCCCGATCAGCGGCAGCCCAGCGACCTCGCTGATCTGCACCCGATCGAGCGCGAGCTCGAACAGGTCGGGCACTAGTGAGAAGGCGACGTCGAGCTCGCGGCACTGCTCCACGAGCTCCAGGATCTGGTCGTGGTGCGCGGGCGGCAGTGCCACGATGACCTCGTCGATCTGGGCCGAGCGGACGATCTCGCTGACCTGACCAAGAGTCCCGAGGTACGGCGGGTGAACGACACGATGCTCCGTCGCCAGCGCTAGGTCTTCTGCTGGGGGCTGCACATCGGCGAACCCGACGACCCGGTACCCGAGGCGCGGGTGGTTGTACAGGTACTGCATAATCTTCTGTCCGGCCGGGCCAGCGCCGACGACCAGCACCCGGTCGACACCGATGCCGCGCGCCCACAACTGGGCCTTCAACCAACGCGCCAGCAAGCGTTCACCGATCAACACGGCGATCATCACGATCCAGGCGTAGATGAAGATCAGCCGCGAGGGCGAGAACCGGAGCAGAAACGAGTACAGGATGACCACCGCCATCGCTGTCGTTGCACCGCTTGCGAGAATCGAGCTCTCGTCGAGGAGGCTCGTCCAGCGCGGCAAGCGGTACAGACCGCGCACGGTGAAGATGCCCAGCGTAGCGACGACGAGGAGGATCACCTTGTCGGTGAAGGTGCTCAGCGGTTGGATGAACGCCTCGGGCACCTCACCGCCAAGCTCCGCCCGGTAGCGCAGCACGTACGCGAGCCAGAAGGAGACCACGATCAGCCCGGCATCGATCGCCATCTGGACCACCCGTGGAAGCCGGGGCACCACCTTGGATCGGCGACGACTGGACTCGACCACGCTCCGCGTCTGCGCTGGCGCCCTTCCCGTTCCCCCATTGTTCAGCGCTGCCATAGCGTGCGCATCTCCTCGATGCCGACCGTTCCCCCGTGGCAACGCCTGCCGGCGTAGTATGGTGCACCGGCTGCGCCGTCGTCAAGCCGTCCGGCTGGCGAGAGCACACGAGACGGCGACCGTACGCGGGTATCTAAGAACATCCCCCGAATGCGACCGTCCACGACTCTGCCAAAAACCGACCGCAGGTCCTGTCCAGCTGTGCCGTCAGACACTGCCAATACCAGGGCGTACCCCCATGGAATGGTTTGCACTCGTCCGGGCCCGAACAACCCAGAGGCTCTCTCCATCCGGCTGAGGAGACGGGCAAGCGTGGGATGAGAAGGTCGCTGTGTTAGGATCTATCTCGAGCATGCCGCACCGGCTAGTGCGAGTGTGACAATGGAGCGACTGTGGGCACCATGGCGACTGCGCTATGTAGCTGGGGAGGTGCGCCACCAGGGGTGCATCTTCTGCACCAGGCCTGCTGCTGGGGATGACGTAGAGAACCTGATCCTCTACCGGGGTGAACGAGCCTATCTCATCATGAACCTGTTCCCCTACAATACAGGTCACGTGATGGCTGTCCCATTCGCCCACGTCGGCGAGCTCAGTCAGCTCGACCCGGCCACCACGACGGAACTCTTCGGCTTGCTGCCCTGGATCACCGAAGCGCTCCAGCGTGCCCTACGCTGCGACGGATGTAACATCGGCCTGAACATCGGAGCCGTCGCCGGGGCCGGGATCAGTGATCACCTACATGTTCACGTGGTTCCCCGCTGGCAGGGCGACGCCAACTTCATGCCGATCCTCGCCAACACGATGGTGCTCCCTGAGCTGATCCCGGTCACCTACGCCAAGGTGCGTGCCGAGCTTGAGCTCTCAGCGCTCGTCCGTGACCAGCACGACCAGGCGATCCCCCAGGCCGGGGCGGTCGTCCTCCTCGAAGGCCAGGGGAAGGTCGCACTGCGCCGCGCCCCCGACGGCTCGCTCGTCCTGCCGAAAGGGCACATCGCGCCGGGCGAGCCGGTCTTCCGAGCTGCGTTGCGCGAGGTCCACGAGGAGATGGGGCTGCGAGCTCAGGTGCTCGGCTGGGCCGGGACGCTCCGTTTCCACGCCGGCGGTCAAGAGCGGCTGGTCGCGTACCTGCTGGTCTCGGCCGAGCCAGACGAGGAGTTCAAGCGGCATCGGGAAACCGACACGATCCTGCTCGATCCAGCCGAGGCCGTGGTGGCGCTCTCGCATGAGCCAGCGCGGGCGCTGGTGCGTACCGCCCTCGCCCGACTCGGCCTTCCGGTCGGAGCCCGCTGATGTGTCGCAACCGGTGGTTCTCGACACTGGCCTCGATGGCTTTGGTCATCCTGGTCAGTCTGCCCGCTGCACGCGGCCAGCCAGCACGTGCCGCGGCAGAAACTGTCTGCTTGGCGCTGGGGGACTCGCTCAGCGCGGGGATCGGCACCACGCTTCCGCGCAAGCGGGCGTATCCCCGGCTCGTCTGCGACCTGCTCACACAGGCGACCGGTCGACCGGCTCGGCTGGTGACCCTCGCCGTGCCGGGTGAGACGACCCGGTCCTTCCTGGAGGGCGACCAGCTGACTCATCTGCGTGGCGAGCTCGCGCGCCTCCGCTCGCAGCAGGCGGAGATCCGCGCGATCATGCTGAGCTTGGGAGGCAACGATCTGTTGGAGCTCTGGGACGCTTCCCCAGAGCAGCGCTACCTCGGCCTCGATCGCTTCCGCCAGGAGTACCCAGCGGCACTCCTCGCGCTACGAGCGCTGCTCGGGACCGACTCGCCCATCGTAGTCACCACCGTCTACGATCTGAGCGAAGGGGATCCCACAGCAGTGCAGACCGACGCCTGGTGGGTCGCGCAGTTCAACACAGTCATTCGCCAAGCAGCGAGCCAGACCGGCGCACGCGTGGCCGACCTCGAGGCCGCTTTCCGGGGACAGATCGGGGAGTGGACGTGGTACCCTGCTGACGTGCATCCCACGAATGCAGGCCACGAGCAGATCGCTCGGCTGGTCTGGCGGGCGCTCGAGGTCGATACTGAGGCACCGAGTGTCGCAATCGAGCGGCCGGTGGCTCGCCAACTTCCGCGGCGCTTCGTCACCGTGCGCGTGCGCGCGACCGACGACGTCGGCGTCGAGCGGGTGGAACTCGACGCCGGAGATCAGCCACCCGTCGAGCTACGGTACCATCCGCAGCAGCGTGTGTGGATCGCGCTCTGGGACAGCGCTGGCGTAACCGGCGAGGTGACGCTGAGCGTCCGGGCCTACGACATCGCTGGGCACGTGGGAACAGCGCAGGTCACGGTCATCCCGCTCGGAGGTAGTCGATGACGGACCGGTTCAACCCCTCAGCGCTGGCA
>Ga0197142_1003998_pt1 | contig 12102 bp, 11 predicted proteins | sample GBS60_MetaG_FD_148614 | JGI IMG/M metagenome (GOLD analysis project Ga0197142, IMG submission 148614) | Sediment microbial communities from Great Boiling Springs, Gerlach, Nevada, United States - GBS 60_MetaG | ecosystem: Environmental > Aquatic > Thermal springs > Hot (42-90C) > Sediment... | reverse complement strand
AGCCCACGTCCAGCACCCGCATGCCGGGGGCCAGGCCGGCCTTGAGCAGCATGTGTTCGGTCATCTCGCCGAAGAAGCGGCCCTGCTGGACCAACCGCTCCAGCTCTTCCTGGGTGTGTCCCAGGGCGTATTGATTGGACAGGGTTGGTGTGGATTCCATAGTTACACCTCCATTTGCGCGATATCTGTACAGGAAAGGGCGCACGGCCGTGCGCCCCTACGAATGACTTATCCTCCCGGCCGGATGGGTTTGGGGACCGCCGGCGAGGCGTCCCAGAGCTGGACCGTGATGTTGGTGCAGCCGGCAGCCCGCAGGCCCTCCATCACCCGGGCAAAGTCCTCTGTTTCGATGAACTTGAGGGCCGACGCCAGGCTGTCATACTCGGTGATGGACATGGCGTGAGGGCTGGCGTGGAAGGCGTTGCGCAGGCCGCGAAACTCCTTGACGCCCGGCTGGCGCACCACGGTGGGGATCCATTCCGTGCGCGCCTTTTCGTTATAGGCCGCCATCTGTTCCGGCGGCGGCAGGTCCCAGGTGAGAATTGCCAGTGCCATTTTTGCCTCCTTTCATTGCGTGAGAAAAATCGGTCGGTTGGGTTGCTTATGGAGGCAATATAAGGCCGGGCGATGCCAGGTTTCCAGCCAAAAAACTGCCAATTTTTTGCCGAAAAAAGATGACGGCCACCTGGGTGGTGACCGTCATCGGCTGTGGGGTGAGCGGCGCGGGTGCCAGGGGAGATGAGCGATGGGTTTCGCGAAGGGCCGCCTCTGCCGGCGATGGTGAAAGCTGGCGGGTTGGATTCGGTGTGCAACTAAACCTCGCCAGCACCTTTGTCTGCGCTTTCAGCAGCCATGGGCGTCTCTTCCTCCACCGTGATCAGCGGCCGCGCGTCCTTGCGCACCGTCAGTTGGAACACGTCGGGGCGGGCGTAGTGGCCGGCCACGTCCAGGTTCCAGCGCGCGCCGCGCATCTGCCCCATGTCGATCTCGGCGTACAGGATGCCCTGCTCCTTGTGCAGCGGGCCGGCGATGAACTGCCCGTCCGGGTTCACCACCGCGCTGTCGCCCACGTTGATCCATTCCGGCGCATCCGCGTAGTATTGCGCCTTGAAGGCGAAGCTGTCGGGGATGTCGTCCTTGCGCAGGGCGATGGAGCAGCCCACCACATACACCCGGCCCTCTTTGGCGATGTGGCGCAGGGTGGAGAGCCAGGGCTCGCCCCGGTCCCAGGTGGGGGCCAGGTAGAGCTGCGCTCCCCAGGCGTAGACGGCGTAGCGCGCCAGGGGCATGTAGTTCTCCCAGCAGATCAGGCCGGCCACCCGCCCGAAGGGGGTGTCGTACACGTCCAGGGTGCTGCCATCCCCTGGCGCCCACACCATGCGCTCCGGGCCGGTGGGCACCAGCTTGCGGTGCCGGCCCATCAGCTCGCCCTGGGCGTCAATAAAGAGCAGGGTGTTGTACAGGCTGCTGTTGCTGGCCTCGCTGTTGCGCTCGTTGACCCCGATGACCACGTAGACGCCGGCCTGGCGCGCGGCCTGGCCGAGCTGTCCGGTGGCCGACCCCGGCACGGTGACCGACTGGGCCAGCAGCTCGGCGTACAGCTCGCCCATCATGCGGCCCTGGCCGGGCGGGATGGCCCACACCCAGTCGGGGTAGGTGGGAATAAAAGCCTCGGGAAAAACGACCATCTGCGCGCCGTTGCGGCCGGCTTCGGCGATGAGCGCGCACGCCTTGGCCACGGTCGCTCCCCGGTCCAGAAAGACGGGGGCGGTCTGCACGACGGCAATCTTGAAGGTGGACATGGTTCAGGCTCCTTTGAAAATCCCTGGGAGCGCAGGCTTCCAGCCTGCAAGCGAGAGGCTTGCGCTCCCAGGGTCTCATCTTTTGGTGTGCAGCTCCGAGTGAATGTCGGCGCTTCTGGAACTAGCGGGCCGGGCTCCCAAGCCCGTCCTGGGCAGGCTGGAAAGCCTGTCCTACTGGATGTTCTGGTTCAGGCGGAAGAGGTTGTCGGGATCGTACCGGCGTTTCAGGGCGACCAGGCGATCCCAGACCGCCGGCGTGTAGGCGGCGCGGACGCGGTCGGCGCCCTCGTCGCTCAGGAAGTTGACGTAGACGCCCTGGGCGAAGGGTTCGGTGGCGGCGTGAAACGCCCGCACCCAGCGCAGGCAGCGCTCGTCGTCGGCCGGGTCGCGCCAGCGGGTATGGATGTTGAGCACGAAGGGGGTCTGGCGGTGGGCGTAGGCGGTGGCGTCTGCAGGCACGCGGGCCGGCGCGCCCTCCATGTGGGGGATGAACACCTCAATCTCATCGGAGGGCATCGACTCGGCAAACTCGATCACGCGGTCGATACACTCGTCCGAGAGCTCCTTCAGATGATGCGACTTCCAGTAGTTGCGCGCGCCGTGCTCCACCAGGCCGTCGAAGCCCGCCTGCCAGGCCGCCCAGGGGTGGCGGCCAACCATCTCCCCGTGGGAGGGAGTGGCCTCGCGGATGGGCTGGATCAGGCGTTCTCCCTCGGTCTGGTCGCCCAGCCAGACGAAGGGTACCACCACCACCAACTTGCCGTGTACCTCCGGCGGCAGGAAGGGCAGCGGCGGCGCGTGGCGCACCACCGTCCAGGCGCTCATCGCGTCGGGCAGGGTGCGCACGTAGTCGCGGTGAAACCGCATGTACGCCCGTGCGTCCTCGAAGCGTTTCACGATCAGGCCCGAGTAGACCTCGGTGCCGATCTCCACGCAGCGGAAGAGGAACGAGGTGACCACGCCGAAGTTGCCCCCGCCGCCGCGCAGGCCCCAGAAAAGGTCGGGGCTCTCGTCGGCGCTGGCGGTCAGCAGCTTCCCATCCGCGGTGACCACCTCCGCCGAGATCAGGTTGTCGATGGCCAGCCCGTGCCTGCGGCTGATCCAGCCGAAGCCGCCGCCCAGGGTCAGGCCGGCCACCCCGGTGTGGGAGACGATACCCCCGCCGGACACGGCCAGGCCGTAGAGCTGGGTCTCGGCGTCCAGGTCGCCCAGCAGCGCGCCGCCATCCACCCGCGCCGTGCGCTGCCGGGGGTCCACGTGCACCCGCCGCATCAGGGACAGGTCGATCATCAGGCCGCCATCGCACACCGCGTTGCCGGCCACGTTGTGCCCCCCGCCCTTCACTGCCGTCAGCAGCTTGTGGTCGCGGGCGAAGTTGACGGCGTGGACGACGTCGCTGGTGCCAACGCAGCGGACGATGAGGGCCGGCCGGCGGTCGAAGATGCCGTTCCAGATCTGGCGGGCGCTCTCGTAACCGTCCACCCCCGGCCGCAGCAGGGGACCGCGCAGTCGGGCGGCCAACGCCTCAACAGCAGCCTCGTCCAGGGTTCGGGTGTTTCCGTCCAGGGTCGTTATGGGTATCTCGCGCATGGCTTGACTCCTTCTGCAATCAGGGTAGGTGAGAAACATACCCGTATCGTATCAGGATGCCACGCGCGTGTCGTCTACCCAGGGTTTAGTTGGGGGTTTATTGCGCCTCACGGGCTGCGGTGGTCTCTCTGTTGAGTCTTGAGACCATCCGATCTACTTATCCTGTTACCCAATCCTCAAGCTGAAAGCCCTCGGCGAAAGGATTGACAAAGCGGGCTCCTTCCGTGACCTGCCCCGCGTTGAAATCCTTGCTGAAGACGAAAAACTCCGACAGCACCTGGGTGCTGATCGCGCTCACGCCACGGATGGCCAGGGAGTCCAGAATTTCCAGGGCTCGTCGTTACTTCTCGGGTTCGGAGCGATCATAGGCGTAGACCAGGACGTTTGTATCCACCAGCACCCTAGCGTTCATGCAGCTCCTCCCGCCGCCAGGTGCGTTTACCGGCTACGGGTCCCTGCCGGATCAGGTTCTGGATGTAAGCCCGCTCCGCCTCCCAGGCTGCCAGATCACGCCAGGGAAAATGCAATGTCCGGGTGAACTGGTCAATGGCCCGGCGGATGAGCTCAGCCTCGGTCAGACCGTGCTCCTTTCCCAATCGCTTCAAAACGGCCTCTTGACGGGGCTCGATATAAACCTGCTTCCGCACTTTGGATGCCATATCGCTCTTCTTCAGCTATCGCGGACAATATGCACATTACATTATACGTTATGACGGGCCTGTATTAAAGCTTTTGCTTCACGCCGGCTACCGTACGGCTGCTTTCATCGGCCATAAGTCGCGGCCAGCTCCGCCAGCAGCGTTTGCAGTTGGGTTTCCGGTAACCATTGGCCGCGCAGCATCACGCCGACCCGCTGCTGCACATGGGCCACATCCGCCAGCGGGTTTGCCTCCAGCAGAATCAGGTCGGCGCGCTGGCCCACGGCAACCGTCCCAAATTCGCCGGCCCGCCCCAGGGCGGCAGCGGCATTGACGGTTCCCGTGCGTAGCGCTTCGTAGGGTGTCAGCCCCGCGGCCACCAGGTACGCCAGCTCTTCGTGGATAGAGAAGCCGGGGATGACATAGGCGTTGTCGGTATCTGTACCCAGCAGCAGCCCCGCGCCCGCCTGGTGCAAAGCGGCTGTGATGGCCAGCATCTGCCGTTCCATCTCTGCCGCGTAATCGTCGCCGGTGTAGGTGATGGACTGGCCCATCTGGCGAGCAAAGGTGCGCCAGATGCGCTGCATCCGGGGCGAAATAAAGCGTAGCTCAGGGCGGGTGAGATCATGTGCTGTGGGTAGCCGCTTTTGCCAGATGACGAAGGTGGGGCAGTTCCAGACGCCGGCCGCGGCCGTTTTTTGCGCATACGCCACTAGCTGTGTGGCCGGGATCAGCAGCGTCGCCGCGTCCGGGTCCAGGTAGCCGGTGAGGTGTTCAATGGTGAGCTGGCCGCCGGCGAGCACGTCGTCCAGCCCCACCCGATGGGGCACGTGGCCCACCACCGGCAGACCGTGCATCGCCGCCTCGGCCAGGATCGCCTGGTAGACGTCCGGCGCCAGGTTGTCGTACACCTTGATGGCGTCGTATCCCTGGGCCGCCTGCCGGGCCACGGCCTGGCGCGCCTCGGCCGGGGTGCGAAAGACGGGCATGACGGGCGTTTCCGGCGGGTCCCCGTCCATAATGGGGCCGGTGGTGTAGATGGTGGGGCCGAACAGTTCACCGCGTCGAACTTGCTCGCGCAGCGCCAGTTGGTCGGGAAAGCCCATCAGCCGCTTCAGGCCGTCGTTGCCCCACACATTGCGCACCGTCGTCACGCCGTTGGCCACGAAGAGCAGCAGCTCGTTCTCCTCTTCCACGTGGACGTGCATGTCGGCCAGGCCGGGCATCAGGTAACGGCCGCGGCCGTCCACCACCAGCGCCCCTGCTGGTACAGCCACTTCTGCCGCCGGCCCGATTTTTCGGATCACCCCATCAGCCACGATGACCGTTTGCCCGGCCAGGATGACGTCCTCGTGCATGGGCACAACGTTCACGTCGACGAAGGCCACAGGACGGCCATCCGGTTGCAAATCGGGCGACTTTTGCAGGATATACGGCGGCCGTAGCCGCAGGTACAAAAATCCGAGATAGTAAAGGTAGCCGGCAGCCACACTGGCACCCAACAGCAGCGCGGCCAGCAACCAGCGCCACTTAAGGTTGGAGATTCTATTCATCATCAGTCTCCGGCAAGTCGGCAATCACATCCGCACACTGATCCAGCCAAGCCAAATACGTCTGCTCAATGGCGATGCCCAGCTCCAGCGTCAGCCGCCACAGCGTGCGCATGCGGTCCAGGGATGGGTCGCCCAATGGCGGCATGGGAATCTGCTCATAGGTGGCCAGCCGTTCTGCGTGCGCCGCCCGCTGTCCGGCCACCAGCTCCAGCAAGGCCTCGTTGGTCAGCCTCCAGCCGAAAAAGAGCTGCACCAGAAATGCTTCCCGGTTCGCCGGCAACGGCTGTTCGGTGCACAGCCAGCGGTCCAGTTCTGCCCGCCCCGCTGGAGTGAGATGGTATACCTTGCGGTTGGGACGTCCCTCCTGCACTTCCAGCTCATAGGTCACCAGCCCGTCTTCCTCCATCTTGCTCAAGGTGCGGTAGATCTGCGACTGATCCGCCTGCCAGAAGTGGGCAACGGTCTGGTCGAAGGCCTGCGTTTTCAAATCGTAGCCCGTCATCGGCGCTACGGACAGAATGCCCAGGATCGCGTGTTGTAGGGACATGGATCGTTCCTCCATCCAGAAAGGAATTTGCTTCTTGACAAATTATACAGGAAAAGTATAATATATGCAATTTCATATATAGTGCAATTCACACAAAGGAGCAGACCCAATGACTCTCCAACTTACCAGTGAGCAAGTGTGGCAGGCAATTGAGAAAGAGCTGTTCGCCGTGATTGGCATGGTGACGACGCGGCAAGAGGCGCGCACGGTCGGCGTTGTCTATGTGACGCAGGGGCGCAAGCTGTATGTCGGCACGGGGAAGGATACCTGGAAGGTGCGGCACATTGCCGGCAATCCGCACGTCTCTGTCACCATTCCCATCGTCAAACGGATTCCCTTCATGCCCTGGGTGAAGATACCGGCGGCGACGATCACCTTTTCCGGTGTGGCCCGGGTGCTGCCCGCCGCGGAAACATCACCCGAGCTGCTGCGCGCTTTGTTCCGCGATATGGCCGACGACCCGGCGCGCTTGGCGGACTCTTGCCTGATCGAAATCACGCCGCGGGGAGAATTTGTCACCTACGGCGTGGGTGTCTCACTGATGCAGATGCGCGACCCGGCGCAGGCGCGCGGCCGGGCGGCCGTGGCGTGAGCAATTGTATTCAGCAAGGAGCTGTGAATGATCATCTTAGCCACCATTATCACTTCTTTTGGCCTATTCCTCGGCGTGTTGGCGTGGCCGTACAGCCGTGCGTTGAGCAGTGTGTGTTTTGGCATCAGCCTGGTGGCGCTGGGCTGGGTAGCTTGGCGGCAGAGGGAGGCGCTGCTGGGCGCGTTGGGCGGCACGGCCGTTCTCTGTCTGCTGGGCTTTCTCGGTTGGAGCTTCCTGCTAATGCCGTGGGCGAACCGGGAAGCGCCACCGCAAATCGAGCAGCGCAATCCCGGCGGCACGGCCGGCGCGGCGCTCATCGTCTACCATCCCGGCCGCAGCAACCTACAGACAGAAGCGGTCACCGGCTTTGCCGATGGCCTGGCTGCTGCCGATTGGGCCGTAACCCTGGCTACAGCCAACAGCGCTGCACCGGCCGATCTGACGAACTATGACCTATTGGTGGTGGGAGCGCAGTCGTATACCTGGGCGCCAGCGCAGCCGGTGCAGGCGTACCTGCGGCGTGTGGGCGACCTGGCTGGCAAGCCGGTGGTGGCCATTCTCTCCGGTTTGGGGGAGACCGGCCCGGCGACGACGGTGATGGCCGATCTAATTGCGGAATTGAACGGCAAAGGGTTGGAGATTTACCACGTATGGCAAATGCGGCCGATTGACGAACTGTACGGCATAGATGATCCGCACGCAGCAATGTATCAGATGGCCGTTGCCCTGGCAGCAGCCTGGAACGAACGATGATCTGGCAGCTCCCCAACGTACTCACGGCCTCTCGCTTCATCCTGGCCGGCCTGCTGGCCGTGGCACTATGGCAATATCGACTGGGCTGGGCGCTGCTATGGTGGGGAATAGCCGTCCTCAGCGACGTGCTGGACGGTTGGTTAGCGCGGCGATGGGGAGTCTGCTCGCCAGGCGGCGCGCTCTTCGACGCCACGGCCGATTTCGTGCTGCTGTGGAGCGCTTTCGCCGTCTGGGTGTGGCGCGGCGCGTATCCGGTCTGGTTCTTGCTGATGCTGGGGCTGTTCTTCGGCCAATTTCTGCTCAGCGCCCGGCGCGGCCGGTTGGTGTACGATCCGGTGGGCAAATACTACGGCACGGCGCTCTACGCCGCTTTGGGCGCGCTGCTGCTGCCAGATTACCTCCTCAGCTACGCGCTGCTGGCCGGATTGACAGGATTAGCGATCATCTCATCGAGCTGGCGCTGGCTCAAGGGATTGGACTAAGTAGTTAACGTGAATTCGGGATAAGGGGCTCTATATGGAATAAACTTGGGTGCAAAAACAAGCATTTCAAGGAGCCCCTCATGGATAGTTGACTCGAATTGTTTTGCGATGCCGATGACTTTGGCAAGGTGTTTCTGCCTGGCTGGCAGAACCGGCTGCTGACCAGCGGTGCAATGCAGCGGCAACACAAGAGAAGTTTGCGTATCAGTGAGATCATGACGATTCTGATTTATTTTCACCAGTCGCATGATCGTCACTTCAAGGCGTACTAGACCGAGCATGTCTTGAAACATCTGCGCGGGGAGTTTCCTGGCCTGGTCAGCTATACCCGTTTTGTGGAGTGGATTCCTTCTGTCTTGGTGCCGCTGTGTGTCTACCTGCGCACGGCTTGCCTGGGCAGGTGTACAGGCATCTCTTTCATCGATTCAACCGCTTTGGCGGTCTGCAAGAACCCAAGCATCCATTCCCACAGGGTCTTTGCCGGGCTGGCTGAACGGGGCAAGACGTCTACGGGCTGGTTTTTTGGCGTCAAACTCCACCTGGTTTTCAATGACCGCAGCGAATTGCTCAACCTCCTGCTCACACCCGGCCATGTCGATGACCGCAAGCCTGTCCCCAAACTGGCCCACAAACTCTTTGGCAAGTTGTTTGGCGACAAGGGCTATCTCCCTAAAGCGCTGCGGGACGAACTCTTACGCACCTTCGGCGTGGCACTGGTGACCGGCATCCGTTCCAACATGAAGCATGGGCCCATGCCCTTGATGGACAAAATCCTGCTGCGCCAACGCGCCATTGTCGAAACCATCATTGACCAACTCAAAAACATCTCGCAGATTGAACATTCGCGCCATCGCAGTCCCGTCAACTTCCTGGTCAATCTGCTTTGCGGCCTGATTGCTTATGGTCGTCGACCCAAGAAACCTTCTCTCGGCTTAGGCACTTTGCCCGCTCTGGTTGCCTAACCCGAACTGACGTTAGTTACATATAGGCGGTGCGGCCAATTCAGGATGCGAACGGGTACAAATGCCGGAACGCTGGTATGCGTTCCGATCCGCCCAACCCACGTCATTCGCGTTCTGTAAGAGTTCAGATCAGATGCAGCTCGCGGGCGCGGGCCACGGCCTGCACCCGCCCCCGCACGCCCAGCTTGCTGTAGATGCGGTGGGTGTGGGCTTTGACCGTGCCCGGCGCCACCACCAGCTCGGCGGCGATCTCCGGGTTGGACAGGCCGGCGGCCATCAGGCGCAACACCTCCAGCTCGCGGGGCGTCAGGGGGTCGAGCAGGGCCGGGACGGGGAGCTCGGCCGGGTGGTCGGCGGCAGCCAGTTCCGCCAGCAGGCCGGCCGCCAGCGCCTCCAGGTCGTCGGTGGGAAGAGAGAGGGCATCGGCCCGTTGGCCGGCCTGGCTCAGCACCTGCTCCGCCATGGCCCGGGTCTCCCGATCGCTCAGGGGATGCCGGGCCGCGCAGCCGATGAGGGCCAAACCCGCTTCCGGCGCTCCGGCCTGTAGCCTGAGCAGGCCCACCCCCAGGATAACGGCCAGGGTGAGGGGCGTGGCGGGCAGGGCAATGGCGTGTTGCAAGGCCTGGTAGAACAGCCGCCGCGCGGCCTCGTGCGCGCCGGTGGCCACGGCGGCGTAGCCCAGCCCGGTCAACGCGGCGGCCAGCCCACCCCGATCCCCCAGGTCCTGGTAGAGAGCTACGCTCTGGCCAAACAGTTCTCGAGCGCGTTCGTGGTCGCCTTGCTGTTGCGCCAACCGGCCAAGATGAACCAGGGCCACGGCCATGCCCTCGGCGTCGTCGAATTCCTGGCGCAGGGCGTAGCCAGCGCGATAATGGCGCTCGGCGGCGGCCAGGTCCCCCAATACACGGGCGATCTGGCCCAGGTCGTTGTGGCAGTAGGCCAGAAACCAGCGGTTGTCCGTGCGGTCGGCGATGGCGAAGGCCTGATGGGCGTGGCGTTGAGCGGCTTCCAGGTCCCCTCGGGCCAGGGCGGCGTTGCTCAGCACGTACCAGGCGAACATCAGGTTGCCCGGGTCGCCGCGAGCCTGACTCTGCGCCCGAGCCATCTCCCCCAGGCGGGCGGCTTCGGCGTAATCCCCGTGCACCAGGGCCAGCACGCCCAGCGCCGGCAGCGGATCAGCCCGCCGGCCGCGGGTGAGAGCCGGGTCCAGGGCTTCGAGGAGGACCTGGCTGCGCTCCAGGGAGGCGTACGCCTCTGCCAGCCGGCCCAGCCGGATCAGCAGCCAGCCCTGGTGGGTCAGGCATTCGGCCAGCACCCGCTGGATTTCAGGAGTTGGCGCAGCCCGCTCCAGGCTATAAACTGCACGGCCAAAGGCCTCGGCCCCTTCCCGGTAGCGGCTCTGGAACTGGTAGAAGAGGGAGAGGGAAACGGCCGCTTCGTCCAGGGCAGTCGCATCAGCTTGTTCGATGGCCCGGTTCCAGGCGGCGCGGATGTCAGGCAGCTCGGCGGCGATCTCGGCGGTGGCGGCCAGTTGCCCGCCATTGCTCATGGCGGCGGCGCGTTGGGCCAGCCGGCGGGTGTAGAAGCGGCTGTGGGCCGTGCGGGTGCGGTCGGCCTCGGCGGGAGAGGCGTGCAGGCGGTCGGTGAGGTACTGCCGCAGGAGCTCGTGCATCCGGTAGCGGCCGTCCGGGCCGGCGGCCAGCATGGAGTGGTCCACCAGCCCGGCCAGCAGGGCCGGCGACGCGCCGGCCACCTCTTGGGCGGCCTGGGCGCTGAAGTGGCCGTGGAAGACGGCCAGCCGGGGCAGCACGGCCTGGGCTTCGGCGTCCAGACGCTGCCAGCTCTGCTCGAATACGGCCTGCATGCTGCGGTGGCGCGGCGGCACGTCGGGTGCGGCCGTGCGCAGGAAGTGCAGGCTGCGCTGGATTTCGGCCGCAATCACTGCACAGGGCAGGCTGCGGGTCCAGGCGGCGGCCAGCTCCAGGGCCAGGGGGTTGCCTTCGACCAGACGGCAGATCTGCACCACGCTGCTCCCTTCCCGCTCCAGGGAGAAGTCCCAGCGCAGCCGCCGCGCCCGTTCGGCAAACAGTTGCACTGCGCCGAAGGCCTCGGGATGGTGGGCCTCGGAGGCAGCGGGATAGGCCAGGCCAGCCACGGGGTAGCGCCATTCGGGGCGCACGTTCAGCGGCCGGCGGGAGGTGACCAGCAGCTTGAGGGTCGGCGCGGCGGCCAGCAGCTCCAGGATCAGGGCAGTGGCGTCACCACCTCCCCGGTCCTCCCCCTCGCCGGAGGAGGGGGCAAGCAGGTGTTCCAGGTTGTCCAGCAGCAGAAGCAGGGTCTTGCCGCCCAGGAAGTGGCGTACCTGGGAGGCCGGCTCGATGTGGCGGGAAAGGGGCAGGTGGAGGGCTTCGGCAATGGCCAGGGGCATGGCCTCGACGGCGGTCAGGGGTTCCAGGGGGACGAAGGCGACGCCGTGGCGAAAAGCGCCGGCCTGGCGGGCGGCCACCTCGATGGCCAGGCGCGTCTTGCCGATGCCGCCGGGGCCGACCAGGGTGAGCAGACGGCAGGTCGGCTCGGCCAGCAGGCCGGCGATCTCGGCCAGCTCCTGCTCACGGCCGATGAAGGGCGTGGCCGGGGAAGGGAGGTTGCGCAATCGGACCGGCGGATTGGAGGGAGAGCCCATTGTCTCATCCCCCTACAACGGCCCTGGGGATGGCCCGTACAGCTCCCGCTGCCACAGCCATTCCGTAACCCGCTCGATACCTTTGTTCAGATGGTAGCGGTAGGTGTTGAAGGGCAAACCGAGCCGTTCGGCGGCGGCCTCCTGGGTGGGGGCCGGTTGCACGTAGGTGTGATACAGCGCCCGGTGGAGCTTCGCATACTTGGGGGTGGCGGTAAGGGCATCGGCGGCGTCGCGCAGCAGGGATTGCAGGGCCTCCGGGCCGGGGTTGGGGCCGGCGCTATCCCGCAGGACCCGGGAACGCAGCAGGGGATTGCGGGCCAGGGCCTCCGGCCGATGGTAGTCGCGCAACGCCTGGCGCACGGCATCGGCGAACTCGGGCTGGGAGAGCACCAGCAGCGGTGGCGGAGCGGACTGCCCGACCGGCTCCGGCCTGAAATCCAGATCTAGTTGTCTCTCGCCCATCACCTGGTTCCAGACCGACAGCGGCTCGGCCCGCCAGT
>Ga0197142_1003997_pt1 | contig 12106 bp, 14 predicted proteins | sample GBS60_MetaG_FD_148614 | JGI IMG/M metagenome (GOLD analysis project Ga0197142, IMG submission 148614) | Sediment microbial communities from Great Boiling Springs, Gerlach, Nevada, United States - GBS 60_MetaG | ecosystem: Environmental > Aquatic > Thermal springs > Hot (42-90C) > Sediment... | reverse complement strand
AGCAAATATCTGCATATACTCCAAGCCTTATATAAATGAAGGAACATTACCAAATAAAATTATTGAATTAAAGACAAAACCTGCGGGAAAAGCAGAGATTGAACAGGTTGTAAAATATTTAAAGTGGCTTTTTATGGTTTTAAAAGATGAAGCAACACAGATTAATATTTTTTTATGCGCACCCAAGTTTAAGAAAAGAAGTGAAATGTATATCCCCCAGGAATACAAAAATCAGATCAAATTGATCGAGTTGTAGGTTAATAAAATTATTGAAATTTTCAGAAAGAATATGTTTTACTCATAGTAGGTCACTGCACTCTCATTGCCTTCCCAGACTGTGACTGATTTTATATTTTTTATTTTCTTTTTTAATTCCTGAAAAATATAGACTGCAATCCATTCAGCAGTTGCATTGTGTTTTTTGAAAAAAGGCAGGGTATTAAGATTTTTATGGTCAAGTTTACATAAAATCTTATTCAAAACCCTTTTTATCTTGCGAAAATCCATCGCCATACCAAGTTTATCAAGCTTCCCAAATTCAACTTTAACTTCAATTCTATAAGTATGGCCATGCACACTACCACAATCACCTTTATAACCCCTTACCTGATGGGCTGCAGAAAAACTTCCCTGAACCGCTATTTCAAACATAGCCACTCCTTTTACAAATTAATTGTAACAATAATAATTTCATTTCTTCTTTACCCTTGCCATCAGCATCTTTATCTTTTCGCAATAGAATTCTCGCTTTTCTCCAATAGTCACTGGTTTAATCATCTTGGGGAGTTTAATGTCTCAAAACCCCTTGAAATTTTATATTTCAAATTCAAATCATCAGCTAATTTTACTATTTTATCCTTAACTAATCTAATCTTGCCGTTTTCACCAGTAAAAAAAATCAGGTCGTCTGAGTATCTATGTTTCAAATAATAATGAGCAAGCGCTGAGCCGCCTGTTAGAAAAAAATATTTATTCAATTTTGTGCGCCCAATATACTTAATTACTCTTTTTTGCAAGTCGCTCAATATTTCCATACTTATATTCCTCTTTTATACCAAAATAGTGGAACCAGAAACGCGCGATTTGCCTTGGAATGTTCAATTCTTTTAAATACTTCTTTATGATATCAAAGTCAATATTTTTTAAATCCTTGGCAGTACCATTGGATAGGACACGCGCCAGATACCATTTAAAAAATTTTTCAGTTTTATACTCTTCTTCTAACCAATCATAATCCCAGATCAAATTTTCGTTTACCGGAATGTCATACAATGTTTTCTTGGTTTTTTTCATATATTTATATTATCCTAAATTATTAAAAAATCAAGAGGTAGAGAATTAAAAAGGACAAACAATCAGAGCATCGGGAACATCATCAAGGGGATTCTCCCCTTGAAAACTCTTAAATCCCCCTTATTCCCCCTTTATAAAAGGGGGATTTTATCTGTTTTAATCTGTTTTTGTCCGTTTGAATCCGAGGTATTGCAGTTATAAGAAAAATTCATATTGACCTGAAAAATTTTATCATTATAATTATGTATGAAAAAGATAAAACAATTTGTCATTCTGAATCTAATAGTATGTGTATTTCTCCTTGCAGGAGAGGTTAATAAATATAAAAAAGGCAATCTTGTGATTGAAAACATACCTGAAATTCCAGTAAGACTGGTCAAAAATCTAAATTCGTATCAGGATGTTCGTTATGCCTATTTTTTAGACTGGTTACCTGATGATAAAGGGATTTTAATCTCTACACGGTTTGGGGATGTTGCACAGATACACCAGGTAGAATTTCCAGGTGGAATGCGACGTCAGCTCACCTTCTTTGATGAACCAGTCAGTGGTGGCAGGGTCTGCCCAGATTATTCTATTCCCTATTTTCTATTCAGTAAGGACTCAGCAGGAAACGAGCGTGACCAGATATATAAATTTAATTATTTGACCGGTGCCTATGATATTCTTACCGACGGAAAATCTAAATATGGCTATTATCTATGGTCAAGAAAAGGTAATAAGTTTGCATTCACAAGCACAAAAAGGAATAACAAAGATTTTGATATCTATCTCGGAGATTTGACTGGTGAAAAAAGTCATATATTGATTTTAAAAGTTGAAGGTGACTGGAGTCCAGTTGACTGGTCTTTTGATAATACAAAGTTGCTCCTTCACAAATATATCTCTGCCAATGAATCCCAGCTCTTCACATTTGATATAAAAACGAATAACTTAACCGAAATAAATCCGATTGATAAAAAGATTTCTTATGGTATTGCACGCTGGGCAAAGGGTGATAAAGGACTCTTTTACATCTCTGATGAATTCGGCGAATTCAGTCAACTCATCTATTATGATATAAAGACTGGTAATAAAGAAATTTTGACAAAAAATATACCCTGGGACATCGTCACATTTGATTTATCACCGAATGGCGATACAATAGCATTTGTCAGTAATGAAAACGGAACTGGAAAATTATATATCCTTGAACTTCCCACGAGAAAAATCAATCTGATAAACCTGCCCATTGGCTGGGTTGGTGGTATCAAATTTAAGCCTGACGGAAAAAGTCTGGCATTGATTCTTAATACATATCGTGCACCAAGCGATGTATATTCATTAGAATTCAAACACAGAAAACTGATACGCTGGACATATTCTGAGATTGGAGGTCTTGATACAACCCGTTTTGTGGCACCAGAATTGTTCTACTACGAAACATTTGACAGTGTTGATGGCAAACCAAGGATGATCCCTGCCTATGTTTACAAACCTAAAAAATCAGGACCCCATCCAGTGATAATTGATCTACATGGTGGTCCATCAGGACAGTATATTCCTGCATTCTCACCGATGATCCAGTATTATGTGAATGAACTTGGTTGTGCTGTTATCTGTCCAAATTTTCGTGGTTCAAGCGGGTATGGAAAAACATTCTTAACCCTTGATGACGGTTATAAACGAGAGGATGCAGTAAAGGATATTGGTAAACTCCTTGAATGGATTGAAAAGAATTCAGAGTTTGATTCAAGGCGTATTGCAGTTACAGGTGGTTCTTATGGTGGATATATGGTACTTGCCTGTATGGTTCATTATTCAGAAAGACTAAAATGTGGTATAGACTTCTGCGGTATAAGCAATTTCGTCACATTCCTTGAGAATACAGCAGACTATCGCAAGGATTTGAGAAGGACTGAATACGGTGATGAACGAAACCCGAAGATGCGCGAATTTCTTGTAAAAATTTCTCCGCTAACAAACAGCCATAGGATAAAAAAGCCGCTATTCGTTGTCCAGGGACTAAATGACCCCAGGGTGCCGGTCAATGAGGCAAGGCAGATTGTTGAAGCAGTAAGGAAAAACAATGTTGATGTATGGTTTTTACTTGCTGAAGATGAGGGGCACGGATTCAGCAAAAAATCTAACCGTGATTTTTATCAACAGGCAGCGGTATTGTTTCTGGAAAAGCATTTATTAAAGTAGTTATACCATTAGAACGCAAAATTTCCATCAGGCAGAATTCAGTTGCATATTGATAAGAGAAATATGTTATCAATCAAAACGTTCTTAATATTAATAGCCGCAGATTTTTTTCCTTCAATTATTATCTCAAGAGATTTATCACTTTCAAAAATTTCATGTAAAACAAATGAGTGTTCTTTTATTGCGTTGTGAGATTCGCTGTCAATTATTTCAGCAATTAAATCCTTATCCTTATCAGATAAATCATTTTTAGCGATAATACCTATTGACCATAATGAATTCATATTGTATAAATTTTACCCCATAAATTCGGAAAGTCAAGGGTAGTGTGAGTTAGAATATTCAACAAAATTGCTTTTCTCCTCTTTTGTTCCTTAATAATTACTCAGCATTGGTGCGAAACAATCCTACCCTGATGAAAATTAGAAACTTGCTACTCAAAATCCCCCTCTTTCCCCCTTTGTCAAAGGGGGAGTAAGGGGAAATCGCAAAATTGATGCAAAGAAGTGATGGAAAATCCTTTCCGCCCCTGTATCTAAATCCGATGCCTTATATCCCCTTTCTTGCTGTTTTTATAAATTCATTATACCAATCATTTAAGATTTTTATTCGTGAGTTTAAACCATCAATCAGGTTATTCAAGTCCTGTTTCAGATGGAGCAAGATCAAATCAAAATATTGTCTTTCTATCTTTTCCATTTCAAAATCACTTAACATAAATTATCTCCTTTAGATTTGGACATCTTTTTTTGATAATGTCAAGATATTCCGGAACTAATTCAATTAAAATGGCTTTTCGTCCCAAGTCATTCGCCACTTTTCCTACTGTTCCTGAACCGGCAAATGGATCCAGTACCACACCTCTTTCAGGACATCCTGCCTCAATACATCTCTGGACAAGTTCTTCAGGAAATGTTGCAAAATGTGCTTCAGGAAAAAACTGAAGTTTAATACTCCAGACATCGCCTGGGTTTTTCCCTTTTGGATGGGGCCGGACGGTCTGAAGAACCAGATGTGTTTCAGTAACCCACCTATCATATATATCATCAAATTTTAATATTTCCTTTAATTTAAACCAATCATCAGGTAAGGGAACAGAACCACCCCTGCCCCAACTTCCAGTATCTTTTCTGAACCAATGGCCTGCGGTATCTTTGTAGCCCAATAATTCATCTATTTCTTTTGTAGTAATTCCCCTCTCTTTTTTCCAAAACCTAAGATATTCAACGATTATTGGCTGAAAATTTTCATACCTTCTTTGTAAAACCAGATACTCACCAAAGAGGGATTTCCTTGCACCAGACGATGCCCCTCTATTTTCAGGACTCAATCTGAATTTGCCTTTATAAAGATGCTGTTTATTCGTTCTGGGAAAAAAGTCAAATAACACTGATGGTTTTAGTTCTACTCTATCATTAAAGTCTAACTTCTGCGGTAGCACAGGCTCTGGAAATCTTTTACAATCCAGATGCTCATCAATATCCACTGCATGTCTAATAGTCCTTCCGCAGACCCGACAAAATAGTTCAACCAGTAATTGAGACTCCTTATCAAAATTCTGCACAATTTTTAATGTTGTTTTACCATTATCCCATAAAACTTCGGCAAATATATCACCCTTAGAATTCTTAAAAACCTTCACAACTCTTCCTTTAATTTTACCGCTTTTCAATAAAGAATTTTCTACCTCAAATCCCATAATATCTTCGGGATTTTTACTGATTGCAAAATTGTTAACCGGTAACCTCAATTCATCCAATGATAGATAGTAATTATACTTGCTCTCCTCTTTCACAAACAGGAATATTGGCTCATAGACATTTGAAAACCTGCTCTCTATTGAAGAAGGCATTGCATTTGGTTTAAACCATATAATCTTATTTAGAAGGGTCCAGCCATTCTTTTGTAATTCATTTGCTAATAATTCCGGTATTAGCAGTAATTCTTTATTTTGATATTTGTATCCCACATTTAAAAAGAAAGTTCCTGTTGGTTTTAATATTCTCTTCATTTTATTAAAAACATAAACAAGTCTTTTTATATAGTCATCATAAGATGTCTCCTGACCAATCTGTTGAGGATTTTTGTAATCCCGCTGTTTCCAATAAGGTGGTGAAGTTACAACGCAATCAACAATATTGTCGGACAATAAATCAAGTGCTTTATTTACATCTCCTATATAAACGGTAATATTTGTTTTCTTTACATCAACCTTACTTCTATATGTTTCCAGAAGGGATAACTGCTCTTTAACACAGGTTGCCTCTGAGATTTCAACGACACGGCTAGTTATACCTCTATTTTTGTATCTTTTCTTCATAATATATATTACAAAAAAATTACCCAAAAGTCGATAGATGCCTGTAAGCGTTAAGGAGACTCATTCGCACTTTAAAAAACCACTTCCAGTACCGATAAGTTAAAGTCTCTGAAAAATCTACACTATGACTTCAATCCAGCTATAAATTCCCTGGTCTTTTTCTCTTTACCCCGTTAGAAATTGTCGCTTTTTTTTATGCGAAGACCCTTTAGTAAGGTTATTTGCTTTTCTTCCGTAATTTCTAATGGGGTCTACTTGCTACTATCTACGCGCTACTTTAGAATCCATTTATTGCTGGATTCGGGTTAGTATGAATAATTTATGTAAAATTTTTGCTATTTATAATAAACGGTTTTGAAGATGGCGAAATTCAAAAAATTTGCAAGTGGGTAAATCATCTTATTTTAAGAATGCAATTTTTTGTCAATCCTCTGCCATTTCTCTCAAATCATCCTCATCAAATCCAAAATAATGGCCGATTTCGTGGAGTAAGACTTCATAAATAAGTCTTTTTGTTTCATCATCATCTTTAGTTAAACGCTCAATATTGTTTTTAAAGATGGTAATTTTGTCTGGCAGGACATTTCCATACCAGAATCCCCTTTTCTTAAGCGGAACCCCCTGATAAAGACCGAGCAAGGATTTCTGCGGGATTGGTTCATCCTCAATCACAATCTCTACATTTACTAACTTACTACGAAGAATTTGGGGTAATTGCTTAAGAGACTCTTTAACGATTTTTTCAAACTCTTCATTACTCATAATTAATTATATCCACTAATCTGAATATCAGCCTATTTTAAAATTTTTTAAGACTGTGCGCGCCTCGGTAAAGAATTTTAATGCAACATCTCCACGATAGTCAGGATAGGTCCATTCCAATGCCTTAAATTGATGGTCTTTATAAATTAAGGTCACCTCGGCATATATACCTTTGCCCAGATATATCCTGTGCGCATAATTCTTGGTTGAAGCAAGGATGATATTGCTTAAAGAGATAAGACCCGGGTCAATGTTTATCTTTCTCCCACCATTTTCATTTAAAAAATTCTTCTCAACCTCATTACTCCTATATTTCAATTCCACAAGTAAATCCGGATTTATCAACTTTTCAAATAATACCCATTGCCTTAAAAGATTTTCTCCCATCTCTTTGTTGTAATATGTAGTATGGGTGAATGGTAAGATTTCTGATTTTCTTATTACACTACCGAGCAATCCTTTAAATTCACCAAGTGCTAATTCAATATCAAAATCTTTAATAAATATTAACCCGGCAAAGGCAAGGACCTTTTGCGGCTCTTTAATCTCAGCCATTATGCCTTTAAAAACGGACAACAACCCGCCATACTTTTTGGCGGGTTGTCCCTACATTTGATTTTTTAAATCTTTCCATCGCACACTTTAACACAGACTCCGCAGATATACTGACCAATTCCTGGCATCCTTGCAAATTCTTTTAATTTCGCCAGACACTTCTTCAAATCCACACCCTGCTCACTTATTGCACCAGCAGGACAGGATGTAATACATTTTTTACAATTGCCACAATCACCAACTATCTTCTTATCTGGTTCAAATGCAAGGTCGGTCAAAACAGAGACATAACGAACCCTTGCACCATATTGAGGATTAATCAACAGACCGCTCTTTCCAATAAAACCCAAGCCTGCTTCCACAGCAAGTATTTTATGTGATATATGCCCTTTTTGACTCTGCCAGTCTACAGTCTGGGATGCAGGAATCGCAAGGGCATTATAACCCATCTTTTCAATAAACCGCACAAGATGGTATGCGGATTGGTCTAAAAGCCAGTTTACGGTTTTATAATGTTGTTTATAAATCAATGTGGGAGAATCCTTTATTGTATTCAAAACACCTTCTGAGATTTGATAACCGAATACAATTGCCCTGAGATACCTATGATTAATCTCAAGTATTTCTATCTTATCAGGAATATTTCCAAAACCAACAATTTCAATATTATAATGCTTTAAGAATTGTCTTATCTCTTCCTTAATAGCCATAAAAATTTAAGATATAAAAAATCAGCATTTTTTACAGTAGCAGGAATAACCCGACAACCCGACATATAGACAAAAATGTAAGAGACTTTTCCAACGATGATATAATCGTTATTTTCGTTACAATTATCCATCCTCTGTGATATCTTTAAATTCTTCTTCTATTTCTTCATCAATCTTTTTCTGTATCTCTTCAACCTCTGTTTTCTGAACAGGTTGGGAACTCGGTGGGGTCTCAATTGCAGGCTCAGCAAAATCTTCTTCTCTGGGTAATTCACTCAAATCACGGATTCCAAAATATCTTAAAAATTCATTGGTCGTTGCGTATTTTATAGGCCTCCCAGGTGTAGGCAATCTGCCACAGGTCTTGATTAAGCCTTTCTCCATCAAACTTTCAAGGATATATGAACAATCAACACCCCTTGCCTTTTCTACTTCAGCACGGGTTATGGGCTGGTGATAGGCAATTATTGCCAGTGTCTCAAGTGCTGCTTTTGATAATTTTTCTTTCTTCTGTTTTAACTTTCCCACATAATCCGCATATTCAGGCAGGGTATAAATCTGGAATCCACCGGCAACTTCTTTTATCTCAAATGCCCTACCGGTTTGTTTATATTCCTCATTTAATATTTCAAGGTTCTTTTTTACCTCTTCCTCAGGGCAGTTAATAATCCCTGCAATCCGCTCAAGACTGAGCGGTGCGTCAGTGGCAATCAGTAATGCTTCAATTATCTGCTTCATAAATCTTAATCAATTTAGACACTATTTTATCCCAATTAAACCTTTCGTCAATACTCTTCTTTGCATTCTCACCAAGTTTCTTAGTCAGGTCTTTGTTTTGGGCAAGTCTTTTTATGGCTATGGCAAGTGCATGAGGGTCATTATCTTTGACCAGAATTCCATTATAACCATCAATAACCACATCTGTTATTCCACCGACATTTGAGGCAATGACCGGTTTTGAATAACTCATTGCCTCAATCATCACCACACCAAGCCCTTCAGTATCACCATGTTTATCATAAATAGCAGGCAGGACAAAGAAACTGCAATTTTTATAATAATTGTGTAATTCTTCGGTTGAAACCCAGCCGGTAAATTTTATTCTATTACTCAGTCCAAAATTTATCACCATCTCTTCCCATCTTTTCCTCTCAGGACCATCGCCAACAATTACCATATTGTGGGGAATTTCTTTGTAAATCTGTCTGATTGCTTCAATTAAAATATGGACACCTTTTCGCTCAACATGCCTTCCGACAAAAAGGATAAAATTTTGGTCTCCAACCTCTGCACTCTGGGATTCAACTGTTATACTGAATGGAATGATTGGAATTTCTTTTTTGACAATGCCTTTTAGTTCTCCAGCAGTGTGATTGGAGATTGCAGTAACTACATCAGCACGATTTATCAACCAGGAGAACAGTTTGACCAAAAAAGGAAATTTCTTTTTTAACCAGCGGATTTCTAAGCCATAAAATGTAGCAAAGATACGACAACGGGATACTGCCTTTGCCATAATCCCGAATAAAATATGGGGAAAGGGCCAGTTGATATGGACGATATCAAATCTCTTTAATCGGCATATTCTGGCAATGGCGATCATTCCAGAAATAACATACAAAAAACTCAATAATATATTAAAACCACCCTTGCTGAATCTATCTACAGCGGTCTCTTCATGGGTCAATCTCTCGTATCTTTTAAAGAAATATCTGAATCTATATACAGGCATTCCATTCCAGACTTGATTTTTTAATCCTTTATAAGATGAAGTGAATATTGAAACTTCTATGCCCTGCCTTTTTAACCTTTCAATCAATTCAATCATCCAGGGTGTTATGATATCACCTTTGTATCTGGGAAAAGCAGTGGTGACGAAGAGAACCTTCATTGGGTAAATCCGAAATCCGAAATTCGAAATCCGAAATAATGTTTAAATTCTAAATTCCAATTCCCCAAAAATAATTTCATTTTATAATCTTCCATTTCATAATATTCCATATTGCCTGGATGCCGTCTTTCACACCGATCTTTTTACCTTCTTTACGCCCTGCATAACTGATCGGGACTTCAAATATTTTTATCCCTTTTCTTAATAACTTGCAGGTTATCTCAGGCTCAATCTCAAATCTTGAGGAAACGAGATTAAGGCTCTGCATTAACCTTCTATCAATCATCTTATAACAGGTCTCCATATCTGTTATGTGCCCTTTAAATAAAAGATTTGTTAATAATGTAAGGACACGATTGGCAAAATAACTCCTTTTTAAGAATTTTCCCTTACCTAAAATCCGTGAGCCATAAACAACCTTTGTTAATCCTTTTTTTATTGGTTCGAGGAGTTTTGGATAATCATCAGGTGAATATTCTAAATCCGCATCCTGGATTATGACCACATCACCAGTTGCATATCTTAAACCGGTCCTTATCGCCGACCCTTTTCCCATATTCCTTTCATGGAAAAGAACCTTAACATCATACACATCTTTCAGATACTCCCTTGTTCCATCCTGTGAATAATCATCAACAATGATTATCTCTTTTTTCAAATCAATATCTTTAACCGCCTGAATCAATCTTTCAATATTATCTCTTTCATTATATACCGGAATGATAATTGATAGCAAAATCTCTGACTGCACTTTCAGATTATACCAAAAATTATAAGGGTGTCAATTATAGAGTATTGAACAACTGTACTTAAGGAAATCAGAATTTATAAGTTATCCCTATTCTTCCTGGTTCAGCATCAAGCCCAAAACCTGATTCCTGTTTGAATACCGCAACATTTATTATTGAGACGATTCGATTCATTATCATAAATCCGGTCATAAATGAGGCACGACGAAAATTTTCTCGAGCTGTCTTCCTCTTCTGCCAGTATAAATTCCTGCTTGTCAATGTATCCCATCGCCACTGATCCTCACCAAAATAACAATGCTCCTGAATATATTCCTGCTGTTTCGCCGGATCATTTGGATAATACAAACTCGCATCCCGCTCAACCAGAAGATTGTATTCATCAGATGTATTAAAATCCTCAAGATTATCGTAATATTCCTGATCCTGACGCAAAGGATTCGCATTTGCATGTTCAAATGCAAAGATCCTTGAAGAAGATTCAAATTTATGTCCGAAATAGTTGAACGTATAATACGAAACCCAGATTGAGCCCTCAATAATAAAAAATGTCCGCGCCTCATTCTTTTTATGCAAAATCCATTCACCCCAGCCCGGCATTATCGCCGAGGCAATGATGGGATTCATCGCCTGAAATATTATCAATGTCAAACCCAAAACCAAGCTGCCTCCTTATCTCAACAATGCAAATTTCTTGAATTTAACTTCTCTCTTGCTGGAATTTTTTGCCTCAACCCTGAGTATGTACACTCCATTGGATTGATTTTTGAAATCAAAATAGACCTCATTATATTCATTTGGTGTGGGATTGGATACCTTTATATCACCAATCTTATGCCCGGTGATGTCCAATATATCTACCTTCACCTCTGCATTCTGATAAAGATAAAATCTGACTGTTCCAATCTTCTTCACTGGTGAAGGATAGATGTAAAACGAACCAAGGAGTTCGGTTGATGTCCTGGGTTCAGAATATACCCCGGTATATCTACCCCAGTTCTTATTGGAATTCATATAACCAGCCCAGGAAGCAGTCTTACCAGGAAAGTCCCAGATGTAAATCCTTCCGGAATCACTTCCACAGGCAAGTTCTAAATCACCATCCCTGTCTATATCAAAAACAAAACCCGGTGAAGAAAACCCACCCTCACCAAATAATGGTGAAAAGATAAACTCTCTATTCCGGTCATAGACCAGTTTTAATCTTCCTGAACTCAAAGAATCCTTTGGACCTAAACCAAAGACTATCTCCTCACCAAAGATTGTATCAAGATTGGCAATAAGAAGCGGATAGAGGATATATTCATCGGTTATTAATGGAAAATTATTCTCAATCGTGCCATTGCGATTGAAGACATATAGTGTCTTGCTACTATTCGGTGAGATTATCTCAAGATAACCATCATTATCAATGTCTGCCAATCCAGGCGTATAATAAAATACCGTATCAATCCAGGTCTCAAATTTCTGCTTTAAGGAATCTTCTCCATAGATATAAAATGTGCCATACCCATTGACTATTGCTGCCTCGGGCTTTCCATCACGGTCTATATCACCAACCACCGGTGATGAATATGTAAGCATATTGTGCTGGGAATCGGTAAATTCTTTTATGATACCATCTTTATTCACAAGCCAG
>Ga0197142_1003996_pt1 | contig 12107 bp, 11 predicted proteins | sample GBS60_MetaG_FD_148614 | JGI IMG/M metagenome (GOLD analysis project Ga0197142, IMG submission 148614) | Sediment microbial communities from Great Boiling Springs, Gerlach, Nevada, United States - GBS 60_MetaG | ecosystem: Environmental > Aquatic > Thermal springs > Hot (42-90C) > Sediment... | reverse complement strand
CGAACTGGCCCAGGCAACCGATGCCGAAGCCCTGGAGACCTGGCGTGTCCGTTGGCTGGGCCGCAAAGGGCTTGTGCAACAGGCCATTGACCATCTGGCCACGTTGCCGCGCGCCGAGCGCGCCGCCTACGGCAAAGCCGTCAACGCCTTGAAACAGGCCGTCCAGAGCGCCTACGAAGCACGGGCCCAGGCTCTGAAAGAGGCGCAACTGGCAGCCGAGCTGGCCGTAGCCGGCTTTGACCCCACCCTCCCGGGTCGGCGCCCGGCCGTAGGCCGGATGCATCCCACAACCCGGACCCTGCGGGATATCTACGCCATCTTTGCCGCCATGGGCTTTCAGATCTACACGGCCCGGGATGTGGAGACCGATGAGTTCAACTTTCAGTTGCTCAACTTCCCCAAAGGCCATCCCGCCCGTGAGATGCAGGACACCTTCTACACGACCGTGCCCGATGTCATCCTGCGAACCCACACCAGCCCCGGCCAGATCCGCGCCATGCGCGACTACGCGCCCGAACCCATCCGCGTCATCCTGCCCGGTCGCTGTCATCGCTACGAGCAGGTCACGGCCCGCTCGGAGATGATGTTCTATCAGGTCGAAGGTCTGGCCGTGGGCCGCAATGTCACCTTTGGCGACCTGAAAGGCACTCTGGTGGCTTTTGCCAGGCAGATGTTCGGCGAAGGCCGCAGGCTGCGCTTTCGCTGTTCCCATTTCCCCTTCACCGAACCCAGCGCCGAGGTGGACATTGACTGCATCATCTGCGGCGGCAAAGGCTGTCGGGTGTGCAAGTACACCGGCTGGCTGGAAATCTTGGGCTGCGGCATGGTCCATCCGACCGTGTTGCGCAACGGCGGCTACGATCCCGACCGTTTCTCCGGTTATGCTTTCGGCATGGGACCGGAACGCATCGCCATGCTCCGTCACGGCATCGACGACATCCGCTACTTCTACAGCAACGATGTCCGTTTTCTATCCCAATTGGGGTGGTAGGACGATATGAAGGTTCCCCTTTCCTGGCTCAAAGAGTACGTTGACGTGACCCTGCCGGTGGATGAACTGGCCGAAAAGCTTACCCTGGCCGGTCTGGAAGTGGAAAACATCGATTTCATCGGTCTGCCCATGCCCGAAAGCCTGCGCCGACGCAAAGGCATCGCCCCTGACGAGCTGGTGACCGGCAACGGCCATATCGTTTGGGAGCGCGATAAGCTCTTCGTCGGCCAGATCGTGGAAACCCGGCGCCATCCCCATGCCGATCGGTTGCTGCTGGCCACGGTGGATTACGGCCACGGTGAGCCCATGACCATCATCACCGGCGCCCCCAATCTGCAGCCCGGCGCCACCGGCGTCAAGGTGGCTTTTGCCACCCTCGGCGCCACGCTGGTTGACCCTTATGCCGACGAGTTCAAGACGATGAAGCTCAAACCGGCCAAAATTCGCGGGATCGAATCCCAGGGTATGGCCTGTTCGGAGAAGGAGCTGGGGATTTCGGAGGACCATGAGGGGATTCTGATCTTGCCCGATGACGCGCCCGTGGGCATGCCTCTGGCCGATTACCTGGGCGATATCGTCCTGGACATCGCCGTCACCCCGAACATGATCCGCATCGCCTCGATCATCGGCGTTGCCCGGGAGGTGGCGGCCATCACCGGCGCGCCCCTCCATGTCACCCTGCCTACCTGGCAGACCCGTCAGCCGCCGGCCAGCGATTTCTGCACCGTTGCCATCGTGGATGACGATCTCTGCTATCGTTTCACCGCCACCATCATCCGCGATCTGACCGTCGGGCCTTCGCCTTTCTGGATGCAACAGCGGTTGAAGCGGGTCGGGCAGCGGCCCATCAATAACCTGGTGGACGTGACCAACTACGTCCTGTTCGAGTGGGGCAAACCGCTCCATGCCTTCGATTACGACAAGCTCCTGGCCCGCGCCCGCCGTCTCGGTGAGGACAAGGTGCGGATCATCGTGCGCCGCGCGACCGAAGGTGAGGAATTGACCACCCTCGACGGTCAACGCCGGGTCCTCGACGGTGAGACGCTCCTGATTACCGATGCGGCCGGACCGATTGCCATTGCCGGCGTCATGGGTGGCCAGGAAACCGAGGTCACGGAGACTACCCGCAACGTCCTGCTGGAGTCGGCCAGTTTCCATTTCATCAACATCCGGCGCACGGCCCTCAAGCAAAAACTGCCCTCGGAGGCGGCTTATCGCTTCAGCCGCGGGGTGCCGCCGGAACTCGATCCCATCGGCAACGTGCGTGGGGCCCAGTTGATGGCCGAATTAGGGGGTGGCTGGATTGCCGACGGCATTGTCGAGGACTACGCCCGCCCCCAACCGATCGTGGAGGTCCCCGTCAGCACCGCCGAAGTCCGCCGTATTCTGGGTCTCAACCTGAGCCAGGACGAGATCATCGCCTTGTTGCAGCGGCTCGAATTCAGCATCCGGGTCGAGGGCGAAACCATCTGGGCCACACCGCCCTGGTATCGCCTGGATGTGACCATCCCGGCCGATCTCATGGAGGAAATCGCCCGCATTTACGGCTACGAGGCCATTCCCAGTACCATGCTCAGCGATGAGCTGCCGCCCCAGCGTCATAACTGGCCGGTGGAGCAGGAAGAGCGCATCCGCGACCTGCTGGTGGCCGCGGGCTTGCAGGAGACCATCAACTACAGCCTGACCACGGTGGCCAACCATCGGCGGCTTTATCCCGATGCGCCTGACCAGGCGCCGAGGCCTGAGCAGTTCGTCACCCTGGCCAATCCCATCACGCCCGAGCGGGTCGTCATGCGGCGTAGTCTCATCGTCAGCGCCCTGGAGAATTTGCAGCGCAACCTGCGTCTGACCGACCGCATGGCCTGTTTTGAGATCGGTCCGGTGTATCTGCCCGAAGCCGGCGATGGCGAATTGCCGGCCGAAGAGCGGCGGCTCTGTCTGGTCATGACCGGGCCGCGCCAGCCCGTTCGGTGGTTTGGCGGCGACCCTGAACCCCTGGATTTCTTCGACCTCAAAGGGGTATTGGAGGTGCTGTTCGAGGGCCTGCACGCCGGGCCGATCACCTACGAACCGGTCTCGTTGCCGACCTTCGGCCCCCGCTGTGCCCGGATCCGTCTTGGCGAGGAAGTCCTGGGTGTCATCGGCGAAATCCATCCCAAGGTGCGCCAGGCCTATGACCTGCCGGCGCAGCCTGTGGTCATTGCCGACCTGGCCCTTGACCCGCTGCTGCCTGCCTTTTGCCAGGCCGTGCGGCTGCGCAAATTCAGCGAGTTCCCGCCGGTCAAGGAGGATATCGCCCTCATCGTGGATGAGGCCATCCCGGCCGGGCAGGTCGAGGCCCTGATCCGCCAGGCCGGCGGCGAACTGCTGGTGGATGTGCAGTTGTTCGACCTATACCGCGGCAAACCGATTCCGCCGGGCAAGAAATCGCTGGCCTTTGCTCTCACCTATCAATCACCGACGAAAACGTTGACCGATGCCGATACGGCCCGGTTGCGCCAACGCATCGTCTCCCGCCTGGAACGGGAAATCGGCGCCGTGCTTCGGGCCGCATAGGAGCGCTGCTGATGGCCGTCCACCCCCACATCCTGCACAACGGTCGCTTCATCGGACCGGAAGCAGCCGTTATCCCCGTTTTTGCCCCGGCGCTGACCGGCGCCCTGGGCATCTATGAGACCATTTTGGCCCGGAGAGGGCGCATCATCGCCCTGAGCGAACATCTGGAGCGTCTGGAGGAGTCGGCGCGTGGCGCGCAGATCGTCCTTCCGGTCGCCCGGGAGCAACTGGCCGCCTGGTGTCGGCAGGTGGTGGCGGCCAATGCGCCTGACGGTCTGCTGCGGGTGTTGGCGCTGGATTTGGGCGGACCGACGGCGGATGTTTTCATCTACGAGATGGCTTACACGGCGCCGACTCCCGCCGAGTACGAAGAAGGCGTGGCCGTGGCGATTTATCACGGCGAGCGGGCCATGCCCCAGGTCAAATCGCTCAATACCCTGGTGCCGGGGCTGGCGCGTAAGGCGGCCCAGGCCGCCGGCGCCCATGATGCCCTCCTGGTTGACCGTTTCGGCTGCGTCACCGAAGGCTCAAACTGCAACGTTTTCGTCGTCATGGCGGGCACACTGCTGGCACCACCGCCGGGCACCATCCTCGAAGGCACGGTGATGGCGCGCGTCATCCGTCTGGCCGCCGAATTGGGCATCCCTTTCCGGCGTCGGCCGCTGCTGTTGGCCGATTTGCCCTTATGGGACGAGGCCTTTCTGACCTCGACCCGCCGGGGGGTATTGCCCATCAATCGGGTTGGCGAGCACGTTCTGGGCAGGCCGGGGCCGATTACCCGGAGGCTGCTGGCCGCCTACGGCGCCTGGGAGGCCACGGCATGGGAACAGGCCGCCTGAGTCCTCGTCTTGACCGATTTGACACGCCCTATCAGGCCGGCTATAGTCGAGGTGATAGCCCCTCGCCCGGGTTTTTCGCAGCCTCTCTTCACCCACTTCATCGTCACCATGAGCACTCCTGCCGACAATGCTCCCATTCAGGCTCCTTATGCCCGTCATGTGTTCGTCTGTGTGGGCCCCTATTGCGATCCCGACCGCCGCAGTCCGGCCGTTTATAAGGCCTTGAGCCGACTATTGGGCGAATTGGGCGAGTACGATAACCCCTGCCGGGTCAAACGCAGCATCACTTCGTGTTTGGGTGTGTGCTACGGCGGCCCCTTGCTGGTCGTGTATCCCGAAGGGATCTGGTACCACAGCGTGGACGAACAGGTCGTGGCCCGTATCGTCGAAGAGCATTTCCGCCAGGGGCGAGTGGTCGAGGATTACGTTTTTCATCGGCTGAGCCCGGCCGCGGATGCCGAGAGGGCCAACGGTGCCGACACGCCATGAGGGTAGCTGGTCTGCTTTGGCCTCGGGTTTGGGCGCCCGGCAGGCTCTTGTGTAAAATAGAGTGTCCTCTCCGGCTATGACCGGAGTGCCCGGTTTTGCGGTGGTTTGCCGTGAATGCGCGTCCTCGTGTTTTGACGATTATCCCGACTTACAACGAGGCCGAGAACATTGCGCCGCTGGTCGAAAGTCTGCGGGCTCTTGATCTCGGTTTGCACATTTTGATTGTGGACGACAATTCGCCTGACGGGACCGGCGTTATCGCCGACCGCCTGATGCGCACGTATCCCGGCATCCATGTCATCCATCGGCCGGCCAAGCTGGGGTTGGGCACGGCCTATACCACCGGTTTTCTCTTCGCCATGGAACACGGTTTCGACCGCGTGGTGACGATGGATGCCGATTTCTCCCACAATCCGCGCTATCTGCCGTCGTTGATCCAGTTGACCGAGCAGGCCGATGTGGCTATCGGTTCACGCTATGTCCCCGGCGGAGGGGTGCGGCTATGGGGTTTCAACCGGCGTCTGCTCAGCCGAGGGGCCAATCTGTTTGCCCGCTGGCTCCTGGATCTCAAGGTCAACGATTGTACGGCCGGATTTCGGTGCTATCGCCGCGAGGTGTTACAGGCCATCCATCCCACCTCGATCCAGGCCGACGGCTATTCCTATCTCATCGAGATGCTGTGGCGGGTTTTGCAGGCCGGCTTCACCGTGGTGGAGACGCCCATCGTATTTACCGACCGACGACGGGGGGCTTCGAAAATCTCCCGGCAGGAGATCCTCAAGGCCGGCGCCACCGTGCTGCGGTTAGCGTTTCGTACAACCAACGGAACGATGCGGCCTTCGCACCTGCCCGATCCCGAACATCCCCTATGAAACGGAACTCGCTCTCACCGACCGATGGTCAAAGCGCCATCGAGTACGCCCTTATCCTCCTCCTCATCGCCATCATCATCCTCGCCATTCTGCTCATCCTGGGTGAGGATCTGCGCGCGTTCGTCTTCGACCTGTTGCAAACCTGGTTCCCACCCGAAACGCCCTGACGATCGCGGCAGGGGCCGACGACCGACCGGGGTGGCAGCGGAGGTACGGGGTCATGTGGCGCGAGCGATTGTGGTCCACTCTGGTCGAACTGGTTTTCCCTTCCCGGTGTGTGGTTTGCCGCCGGTGGGGTAGCCCCTTTTGTGGGCGTTGTCAGGCCGAGGCCAGCCCCGTGGGTGAGGCCGTGTGTGTGCGCTGCGGTCAGGCCATGACCGAGCGCTGTTTATGCCCGGACTGCCGTCGCACACCGGCGGGTCCCTTGCGGGGGATACGCGGGGTCGTGTTTTACGGCCATCCCGTCAGTTTGACCATTCATGCTTTCAAATATCGGGGCCGGCAAGACCTGGCGCGACCGCTGGCAGGTTATCTCATTGCTTACCTGCAAACCCATCCGCTCCCTTTTGACGGCCTGGTCCCGGTTCCGCTCCATCCTGAGCGTCAGGCGATGCGCGGCTTCAACCAGAGCGAACTCCTGGCCCGCGCGGCGGGTAGCGCGCTGGGCCTGCCGGTCTACGAAAGGGTGATCGCGCGCACCCGGGCCACGCCGCCGCAAGTGCACCTCAATCGGCAGCAACGGCTGACGAATGTGCAGGATGCCTTTGCGGCGACGGTACCGGGGGCGCTAAAAGGCGGCCGTTTTTTGCTGATCGACGATGTGTGTACGACCGGTGCCACCTTGCAGGCGGCCGCCCAGGCCCTGCAGGAGGCCGGCGCCGACGAAATCTGGGCGTTGACCGTGGCCCGGGCCCGTCCCCAACCGGAGCCGGAACCCTGGCAGATGGGGCTGAGCCCGGCCGATGTATTCATCGCCTGGGCGGCTATGGACCGGGATTAGGCCGTCAGGGGCGACGGCCGACCACCGTCACGCTGCTCAGCCCGAAATCGGCTTTCGCCAGGCCCGTCACGGCGCCGGTGTCGTAGACGGTTTCGGTGGCCACGTGGACATCGGTAAAACCGGCGCGACGGATCGTTTCCAGATAGGCTGTGCGGTCCATGGCACCGGCAATGCATCCGGCCCACAGGGCAAGATCCCGGCGTAGCGCTGCCGGTACGGGACCGTAAGTGACCATGTCGGCGATGGCGAAACGACCGCCGGGTCGTAGAACCCGGTAGATCTCGGCAAAGACCCGGGCCTTGTCGGGTACCAGGTTGATGACGCAGTTGGAGATGACGACATCGATGGTGCCGTCGGCTATAGGCAGGGCCTCGATCTCGCCCAGACGGAACTCGACGTTCGTGTAACCGGCTTTGGCGGCATTGGCGCGAGCGCGGGCGATCATGTCCGGCGTCATGTCCACACCGATCACGCGACCCTGGGGGCCGACGGCCTGCGCGGCCAGGAAGACATCCATACCGGCGCCGCTACCCAAATCGAGCACGGTTTCGCCCGGTTGCAGGGCGGCCGCCACGGTGGGGGTGCCGCAACCCAGGCCCAGATCGGCTTCGGGAAGTACCTGGGGGCGCAGTTCGCTGTAATCGGCAAAGACAATGTCGGCGACGGCGTCGGCTGCGCCGCAGCAGGAAACGGCCGTGTCGCTCGGACCACAGCCGCTGCCGGCGCGGGCAATGGCGCCATAACGCTCACGGACCTGGTGTTTGATGGTTTCGGGAGAAAGCTCGCTCATGGGATGACTCCGGGTGGGGGAGTGAGTGGGATTACGGAGGATGGCCGGGGCTCTTCTGCCGCTGCTTCTTGTTCTGCCATGCAGTGAGGGCCTCGCCCTCGGGGCTACGACGGCCACCGGCGCCGGGCCTTGACGGAGACCGGGTTCGACCGGGTCAGGCAGGACATTCTCACACAAGAGGCCTGCTCCTGGCAAGTGAGGCGAGCGAGGGCGAGGGGGACGTTGGCCGGCGCACGACATGAGCACGAAACGGGTAAAGATGATAAGATGGGAGACACCGTCCGGTATCCGGAAAGGCCGGTCGGTCGGCAGAGACGAGCATGGCTTCTATACCCGATCCCCACGAGTTGACTTCCCGCCTCAAGACCAGGGCCGGAGAACTGGGTTTCGACCGGGTCGGCATCGCGCCGGCCGGGCCCGGGCCTGACCATGAGCGCTATCGGCGCTGGTTGGAGGCAGGCTATGCCGGCGAGATGGGCTATCTATGGCGGCATCTCGAGGCCAAAGCCGACCTGCGCCGGCTCCTGCCCGAGGCGCGCTCGGTCATCCTGGTCGGCCTGAATTATGCCGCCGCCGTCAGCCCGGCTCTGCGCCGCGACCCCTCTCGCGGTCAGATCGCCGCCTATGCCCTCGGCGACGATTACCATGCCATCCTGCGCGCAGCTTTGCACGAACTGGACGGCTGGCTGCGGACCCACACCGGTCGTAGCAACCAGGGCCGCGCCTTTGTGGATAGCGCTCCCGTCCTGGAACGCTCATGGGCCCAGCGGGCCGGTTTGGGCTTTATCGGCAAAAACACCTGCCTCATTGCCCCCGGCCTGGGGTCCTGGCTGTTTCTGGGCGGGCTGCTCGTGCCCGAAGTCCTGGCTTACGATCCATCGCCTCTGGCCCTGTCCGGTGACAACGACAACGGGATAACGACCCCGGGCGAGCCCGCCGGCGGCCGCTGGCGCTTTGCCGACGGACGTATCGGCACCTGTGGACGCTGTCGGCGTTGTCTGGATGTCTGTCCGACGCAGGCGTTTGTGGCGCCCTATGTGCTCGATGCCCGTCGGTGTATCGCCTATCTCACCATCGAGTTACGCGGGGTGATCCCGGTCGCGCTGCGGCCGGCTATGGGCAACTGGGTTTTCGGCTGCGACCTCTGCCAGGAAGTATGCCCCTGGAATCGCACGGCGCCGCCGACCCGACATCCGCGCCTGCAGCCCTCACCCGACCGGATCAGCCCACCTCTGCTCGATTTACTGGCCCTCGATAAGGAGGGCTTTGCCCGCCGTTTCCGCGGCAGTCCTGTGATGCGGTCGCGCTGGGAGGGCTTTTTGCGCAATGTGTGCGTGGCCGCCGGCAATTGGGGCGACCCGGCCGCGGCGACGGCATTGGCCCACCATCTCCACACGGCCCCGCCGGTGGTCGCCGTCCACGCGGCCTGGGCTTTAGGCCGTCTGGCCGGCCAGGCGGGCTACCCGGCCCTCCGTGCCGCCTGGGAACGGCGTCTGGAACCGGATGTGCGGGCGGCCATCGCTGCCGCTTTGGCCGGGTGAGGGGCGAGGCCGCCGCGCGTTCCTGACGATGGTGAGGGTGGCCGGGCTTTGACAGGGATCCCGACGGCCGCATACAATGGCCTGCAATCGTTTGCTGCCTCTGCAACCGGCCTGGCCGGTTTTTCCCTTCCTCCGGAGTAAATCATGACGCACGTCATCGTTGATACCTGCATCCGCGACGGCGCCTGTGCCGAGGTGTGCCCTGTCGAATGCATTGTGCCCGGCTTTCCCGAATCCCAATGGCCCTGGTATTACATTGACCCCGATACGTGCATTGACTGCGGGGCCTGCGTGCCCGAATGCCCGGTCGAAGCCATTTATCCCGAAGCCGATGTCCCGGCCGAGTTTACCAAAGCGATCGCCCTCAACGCCGCTTTCTTCCGCGACGGCCCGGGGTATCAGTCCGCGCCCTAAAATCCCCGGAGTTTGGCCCTTTGGGTGGCAGAAGGCAATGCCTTTTGCCACCCACCCCACAATAGAGCTGGCTTAATGAGTGAAGCGCCTCCACCTCCTCAAACCGTTCTCGTGGTCATGGCCCATCCCGACGACGCCGAGTTCTGCTGTGGCGGGGTCGTGAAACAGATGACCGCCCAGGGCGTCAGGGTGATTTACGCCGTGCTCACCAACGGCGATAAGGGCAATCACGACACCACGGTGAGCGCGGCCCAACTGATCGCACGCCGGATGGAAGAACAGCGCCGGGCGGCAGCGCTCCTGGGCGTGCACGAAGTCATCTTTTTGGGGGAAGAGGATGGCTTTCTGCAACCGACGCGGGAGCTGCGCAAACGGCTGGTGCGGCTCATCCGCCATTATCGACCGGACATCGTCATCTGCCAGAACCCCGAAGCGTACTTCCGCGGGGAGCATTACATCAATCATCCCGACCACCGCAACGCCGGTCTGGTGACCATCGAGGCCATTTTCCCGGCGGCCGGGAATCCCATGTTTTTCCCCGACCTGCTGGCCGAAGGGCTGATGCCCCACAAAGTCCGTGAATTGTGGTTGTGCATGGTGGATAACCCCAATCATCGTGTGGATATCACCGAGACGATGGATGCGAAGATCGCAGCCTTGCGTCAGCATGAGAGCCAATTTGACGATCTGGACGCTATGGAGCGCTGGGTGCGCGAACACTGGGCCGAGCGCGGGCCTGAAGATGAATTGCGCTATTACGAAGATTTCCGGCGTATGTGGTTCGACTGACCTGGATCATGGCAACGGCGATGGCGCCGTTCTAGAATGACACCGGAGGCGTCGGACGTGAGCCGTGTTCGGCCATGTTTCGACGCGTTGTGCCCTTATCACCTAATTCCGAAGGGAGTCAGACCATGAGCGATTACCGCATCGAAAAGGATTCGCTGGGCGAAGTACGCGTTCCTGCGGAGGCGCTTTACGGCGCGCAGACGCAGCGGGCTGTCGAAAACTTCCCCATCAGCGGCATCCCCTTCTCGCGCAGTTTTATTCGTGCTTTGGGGTTGGTCAAGGCGGCCTGCGCCCAGGCCAATGAGGACCTGGGCTTGCTGGAGGCAGATATGGCCGCGGCTATTCGCGAAGCCGCGATGGCCGTCGCCGAAGGTCGCTATGATGACCAGTTCCCCATCGACATCTTCCAGACCGGCTCCGGCACGAGCACCAACATGAATGCCAATGAGGTCATTGCCACGCTGGCCTCCCGGCAACTGGGTCGCAAAGTGCATCCCAACGATCACGTCAACATGAGCCAGTCGTCCAATGACGTGATCCCGACGTCCATCAACGTCGCCGCCTACCTGGAGGCGAAGGATACTCTCTTGCCCGGTTTGCACCACCTGCACGATACCATCGTCGCCAAGGCAGCCGAGGTGGGCCATGTGGTCAAGACCGGCCGCACCCATCTCATGGATGCCATGCCTGTCACCCTGGGCCAGGAGATGAGCGGCTGGGCGACCCAGGTGGCCAAGGGGATCGAACGCATCGAAGCCGCACTGGTACGGGTGGCCGAACTGGCCCAGGGGGGTACGGCTGTGGGCACGGGCATCAATGCCGATCCCCGGTTCGGGCCACGCGTGGCCGCCATTCTGGCCGAATGGACGGGTTGTCCTTTCCGCCCCAGCCGGAACTACTTCGAGGCGCTGGCGGCCGCCGATGCCGCCGTCGAGCTGAGCGGTCAGCTCAAGACCGTCGCCGCCAGCCTGATGAAGATCGCCAACGACCTGCGCTGGATGAATTCCGGTCCCATTGCCGGCCTGGGCGAAATTGCCCTGCCCGCGCTGCAGCCCGGTTCCAGCATCATGCCCGGCAAGGTCAATCCCGTCATCCCCGAAGCGGTGATGATGGTCTGCGCCCAGGTCATCGGTAGCGATGTGGTCGTGACCATCGGCGGTCAGTCCGGGGTGTTCCAGCTCAATGTGATGCTGCCGGTGATCGCCCACAACCTGCTGTTGTCGGAGAAAATCCTGGGCAACGCGGCGCGGGTGTTGGCCGATAAGGCCATCGCCGGCTTTGTGGTCAACGAGGAGCGCATCACCGGCCTGGTGGATAAAAACCCCATTTTGGTGACGGCGCTGAACCCTGTGATCGGGTACGAACTGGGAGCCAGGGTGGCCAAGCGGGCCTATGCCGAGGGGCGCAGTCTCAAGGACGTGGCTGCCGAGATGACCCAGCTTCCTCGCGAAGAGCTGGACCGCATTCTCGACCCGTCCTTGCTGACCCAGGGCGGGATTCGCAAATAGCGGACGCGTGGTGCCCCTCGAGCGTTGGCGGCCGAGGGGCATCACTATGGCTTTTACAGGTCGGCGCGGCCGCCCCTCCAGAAGGGGCGGCCGTGTTCCGGTGTTGCTGGAGACGCGACGAACAGCAAAAAAACCTTCGGGCATTGGTGTTTTAGCGTTTCGATTGCGGATCGTGGGTTGTGGCGCCGCTGAGCGGCGGGGTTGGGAACAAACCCAAGAGACCCTGGTGCTGGGCGATGGTGCACCCTGGATCGGGAACCAGGCGGCGCTGCATTTCGGCACCAGCCACCAATGGGTCGACTGGTATCATGCCAAACA
>Ga0197142_1003995_pt1 | contig 12111 bp, 8 predicted proteins | sample GBS60_MetaG_FD_148614 | JGI IMG/M metagenome (GOLD analysis project Ga0197142, IMG submission 148614) | Sediment microbial communities from Great Boiling Springs, Gerlach, Nevada, United States - GBS 60_MetaG | ecosystem: Environmental > Aquatic > Thermal springs > Hot (42-90C) > Sediment... | reverse complement strand
GCGCTTCTCAGGATAGGTTCTAAAACGCTCCACTCCTTGTCGGTCAGGTCGGTCGGATACGATTTTCGCATCATCGTCTTCATGGTATCTAAAATACACTCCTGTCAGCATTTGCGCGACAGTCTCTTACTAACTCTAACATTTACATCTACAACAACTTCATTTCCGATATCATGGCGGATGGGGATGGGTTACCCGGGGCGTCTACAGGGTGGAATGCCTATGGCATTTTCCTCGAAGGTAGCAGTAATGCCAACGCAAAAGTTTATATTTATCACAATAGCATCCACCTGTACGGAACTGGAAATAGTAACGGCTTCTCTAATGCGGGGCCTGCCTGCCTGGCTATCACTTCCGGTATCACCGGAGGCATCCATGTGAGGAATAATATCTTTCAGAATACCCTTACTCCCACACCCTCTACTTCCACTCGCACTACTGTGGGGATTGCCTATGGGGGGTCGTCGGGTGGAGTTTTTGCGGAACTGGACAATAATGCCTACTTTGTCAGTAATGCCAACGGTGCCTCTTATGCCCATGTGGGTGCTTTGGGTTCCAATCGATATGCCAGTCTAACTAACTGGCAAAGTGCGGTGGGGAGCAGTCGTGAGCAGAATAGCATCCAGTTGAGTGCGCCGGCGCCTTTTGTTTCAAATGACGATCTTCACATCCCTCATGGCACAAACACGCCGATTGAGGGAGGGGGGAGCCTGATTACCAGTCCCCTGGCTATCACTACGGACATAGACAATGATCCCCGCCCCGATGGCTCTCCCAATCCGGATATCGGAGCGGATGAGTTTGTAGCGGTGATTCCGCCCTGTCCCCCCGCTATCAGTGCGGATCAGATAACGGCTTCTCCCACGACGCTGCCTGTGGGCACCGGCAGTATCACCCTCTCCGTCAATAACCCCGCCAATCTAACTACCCCGGCTTACTGGCTGATGTCTGTGGATGGGGGATCGTGGAATGTGATAGCGGCCTATCAGGGATCGCCGTATATTTATACGCCGGCCTCTGCGGGGACTTATGACTTTCGGCTGGTGGCGATCGTGGCGCCCTATCATTCCAGCTGTCCCGGCCTGCAGAATGATAGCTCGAATATTGTCTCCGTCTCTGTGGTATGTCCGTCGGCCCTAAATGCCGACCAGATCAGCGTCAATCCCAATATCATCCAGCAGACTCAGACAGTAACCCTCTCAGTTAATAATCCGGCTAATGTTACGCTGCCGGCCCAATGGGAGGTCTCTACGGTCGGGGCTTCTGGCCCATGGAGTGTGCTGGCGCCTTATACCGGGCCGTCCTATACTTATGCACCCCCGCAGGGTACCTACTGGGTGCGGCTCAGGGCTCTGCCTCCCGCTGGATGCTCTAATACGCCCGCTTCCTCCAATGTGGTAAGCTTCACGGTCCTGCCACCACCCGGCCAAAGTATGAGTGACCCCATCGACCTTACCCCACAGGTACCTACCAGGACAGATACCTCTTTCCTATACAGCACCAGTGGCTATCCTACCGGCTCCGGTCGTAACCCCATGGGCAGTTTAGACTGGGGATCACCGGCTGTGTTCCACATGTACCGGATTCGTTCCTGCCTGGATTCGCTTCGTATTAACCTTTGTAACAACCCCGGCGGTGGCTCTGGCAGCTGGTACGATCCGGATTTGCATGTTTATAACTCCCGTACGGGTTGTGGCTATCGACAGGATGGGGGATGCACGGGTTTTGTGCCACACATCCTCCTGATGAATAACTCTGCTGCCCAGAGTTGCAATACCTACACCACTACCTCCTCCGGCAACCCTAATCGCCAGCCTATGTCTCTGGAGGCTGGCGATACAATATGGATCATCATCCAGAAGTGGGGTACTGGCGCAGGACCTGTGGACTACCGGTTAGAAATCACCGAATACCCTTACGATCCCAACTCTGCGCCGACGCTGCCGCAGCCGCCGTACTTTAGTTTCGACACGAGTCGGGTGTGCTGGACAGGGGCTATTGTCCGGGATACTTTCAGCACGGGTATCAATACCCCGGGCATTCAGCACAACTGGTATATCAACGGCACGCAGGTTCCTGGCGTTACCGGCTCTATGTTCATTGCACAGTTCACGGCCGCGGGCGTATATACGGTGGTGGCCGAGCTGACCTCTGCGCAGAGCTCTGCCTGTACACCTTCTTCTCAGGTGCCCCGAGATACCGTTTATGTCGTAGTAGACTCTCTGCCCGGAACCAATATCCAGGTAGACGGTAGCGAGTACCTCCCCGGAAGCTATGCCAGCGTGAGTGGGAGTGGAGCCAGCGTATGCGTGGCCTATTCGCCTACCATCGTGAGCTCGGCTTTCACTTACAGCTGGGTCATTAACGGCTCAACTTACACAGGGCCGGGTCCGCATACGGAGTGTTATGCTACTTCGGGAACTGACACAGTCGTCCTCGTGGCACAGAATGGTACCTGTACGGAGGTAGATACGGTTTATGTGATTGTGGATTTGACGAGTCGGTTGGCTGGGGTCATGGGCGGTTTGAAGGTCTATCCTGTGCCGGCGCAGGAAGCGGTATATGTGGTGTGGCCGGCGGATGGGCCGGGCCGCCTGTGGATTGAAGACCTGCGGGGCCAGCGCGTCTATGAGGCGGAAGCCATGCTATCCGCAGGCGCTTCCTACCGCATTCCCCGCCAGAATATAGCGGCCGGTCTGTACCTCCTGCGGCTAAGCCAGGGGAGCCGACAGTACCTCCAGCGCATAGCGTTTGAATAAAGATGCCGATAAGCTCATAACGCTTTCCCAGTGTGGAGAGAGGGGGGGCGCCCGCCCGCTACACGCGGGCGGGCGCCCTGCAATAAAAATGCCTCTAAAGCCTACCTGCCCCCATAAGCGCCCTTCCAAAACCTTGAGACAACCTCTGGCACTACCAAAATCCCCCTGAGATGAGGCGAAGGGAGATCGACTCTCCAGAGCAAATGACTCAAAAGTCGTAGCTTTGCCGGGCGTATGGCGGCAGTTGAACGCACCTTAGGCCTCATTAAGCCTGATGCAGTAGAAGCCGGGCTGGCTGGCCGGATTTTAGCCGATATTGAGGCGGCGGGTTTTCGCATTATAGCCCTCAAAATGCTCAGGCTATCGCCGAAGCAGGCCGAGGCGTTTTATGCAGTGCATAAAGATCGTCCTTTTTTCCGCTCGCTGGTAGCCTTTATGACGAGTGGGCCGATCATCGCTTATGTGCTGGGGCGGGAGAATGCGGTAGAGGCCTATCGGCAGCTCATGGGGGCGACCGACCCTGCAAAAGCTGAGCCAGGTACCCTTCGCGCCCGATATGCTCAGAATATTGAACGCAACGCCGTTCATGGGTCAGATAGCGTGTCATCGGCGCAGCGCGAGATAGCGTTCTTTTTTTCTGAACTTGAGCTGGTAAGTTTGACCACAGAAGCGGTACCCGTATGATGCCCCTGGAAAAAATGGCCGAGATGGGCCATCAGCAGGTTGTTTTTTGCTACGATGAGGGGGTATCACTGCGGGCGATCATTGCAGTTCATGATACGACGCTGGGCCCGGCGCTGGGGGGAGTTCGCTTCTGGCCGTACCAATCGGAAACGGAAGCGCTGGTGGATGTGCTGCGGCTCTCTCGGGGTATGACCTATAAGGCTGCCATTAGCGGGCTCAATCTGGGAGGAGGAAAGGCTGTAATTATAGGAGACCCGCTGGTTTTGAAGGGTGAGGCGCTTTTGCGGCGCTTCGGGCAGTTTGTGGAGAGTCTGAATGGTCTTTACATCACGGCGGAGGATATGGGGGTTTCCGTGAAAGACATGACCTATATTCGGTCGGAGACCCGTTATGTGACGGGCCTTCCTGAGGAGATGGGGGGAAGTGGCGACCCCTCTCCGGTGACGGCGTATGGGGTGTACTTGGCCATGAAGGCCACCTGGAAAAAGCTTACGGGCACGGAATCCCTGCAGGGCGTTCGCATACTCATCCAGGGGCTGGGGAAGGTAGGGTGGGCGCTCGCAGAGCGGCTTTATCAGGAGGGGGCGGTGCTACTGGCGACGGATTTGAGTGCGGCTCAGCTGGAAGAGGCCGCCCGCCGCTATAAGGTCCAGCCCGTCGCCCCGGATGAATGGCATACCCAGAACGTAGATATACTCGCCCCCTGCGCCCGCGGCGCCATCCTGAATGAAAAAACCATTCCATCCCTGCAATGCGCTGCTATCGCAGGCTCCGCCAATAATCAGCTCGCCGACGAAGAGGCAGACAGCAGGCGCCTGGCCGAGCGGGGCATTCTGTACGCACCAGACTTCCTGATCAATGCGGGAGGACTCATCAACGTCTATACCGAACTGGAGGGTTATAACCGCCAGCGGGCCCTGGCCCGTACGGAATACATCTATCAAGCGCTTCTGGATGTCTATCAGACAGCAGAAAAGCGTGGGATTACCCCACACGAGGCCGCCATGCACCTGGCTCAGGAACGTATCCGCTCTATCGCCGCCCTGCGTATCCGCAGCTTACATCGGTCGTTTGCCTTATCTTTGGCATAACCCAGACTTATCCCGATTATGACGAACCAAGAGCATTTCAGTAAAGACACCGCCCAGGAGCTTAATTCGCCTATCATCTCTCGCCATAAGATGCGCGTGCGGGTCATGCAGGCACTGTATGCGCATATTGTTGGCGACACGCCGGCCGAAGTCGTTTTCTCCTATCTCCTCGAAGAGCTTTATGAAGCCGCCAAAGTAGAGGCCCCTCACAATGCCGAATTTTTGAAAGAACTCTTTTTTGGCACCATCCGGAATATATCCCAGCTGCGCAGCATCATCGAAAAGCACCTGGTTGGCTGGACGTGGGAAAGGCTCTTTATGGTAGATAAGTGTGTTTTGCTGTGCGGCACTTATGAAATGCTAACATTCCCTGATATTCCGCTTCGGGTTACCCTGAATGAGTGGATTGAGATAGCGAAGACCTTTGGCACAGCCCGGAGTGCAGGCTTTATCAATGGCCTCCTGGATGCGATTCGCCGAAGCCTGAGTCAGGACCCCAATAGCTCAGTGGCGCAAAAACCCCTGTAAAAAACCGGTTAAGAGCTCCCCGAAGCGGCGCTCCGGATTGAGATATCCTGCATTCCGAGAAATGCGCCGCAGGAAATTTCTTCCAGGGAAGTCCTGGCATGGGGTGGGTTCTATAAATCGCCAGCCGGCATTAGCTCGCAGGTGATAGTGTGTACTCTACTCGTAGCCGTCTCGAAGAATGTACTGTCTGCCCCTGCGACTACCCTCTTTGTATCCAGCCGCCTGCAATCATGTCTTCACCCTCGTAAGCTACGGCGGCCTGCCCGGGTGTAATGGCTTTCACGCCGGCTGTAAACTCTACCCGCAGTCGCCCCTCGCCTGCCGTGTACAAACGCGCCTCATGGCCGGGATCCATGTGGCGTATTTTCACAGTGGCTGGATATCCTTCATACGGAAGCGCAGGATATTTATGCCACACAGTCGAGTCCATATAAAGGGTTAGACGGTAAAGGTACTTTTCCGGGCCGATAATGAGGGTATTGGTTTCAGGCTCAATATCGACCACATAATGGGGGGCTCCTAAGGCCGGCAGCCCCCGCCGCTGTCCGATCGTGTAAAAGGGATAGCCTTCGTGCTGGCCGACGATCGCTCCGGTTTCAATGTGTCGGATGGGACCACCAGCGAGCTGAGCTACTGCCTCCGGTCTTCGCCGACGAATAAAAGCCCGATAATCCCCTTCCGGAACAAAGCAGATCTCATAAGAGTCTTTCTTCTGCGAAAGGCGGGTCAGGCCCCACTCAGCGGCCATTTTTCGGACCTCTGCCTTGTAATATTCTCCCAGCGGGAAAAGGGTATGACGAAGCATTTCTTGAGAGAGGCCCCACAGTACATACGACTGGTCTTTCGTCAGGTCTCGGGCCCGCCGGATAAAATAGCGGCCGTTAGCCTGTGCTATACGAGCATAATGACCTGTCGCCATTTTATCACAGTGGAGCTGCCGCGCTTTTGCAAAAAGAACATCCCACTTGATATAGGTATTGCATAAAATGCAGGGATTCGGAGTGAGACCGCTCAGATAAGCCTCTACAAACCGATCAATCACCTTTTCGCCGAAGGTATCCCGCAGATCGACCACATAATGTGGAAATCCATGGCGTACAGCTACGGAGCGGGCATCATTGATGTCGTCCAGGTTGCAGCAGCCGGTAGTTCGTCGAGCCGGCATGTCGGCCGTCTCATAAGCCCAGGTTTTCATCGTAATGCCAATCACCTCGTGGCCCTGCCGGGCCAGCAGGGCTGCCGTTACACTGCTATCGACACCGCCACTCATGGCTACAAGCACCCGCACGACTTCAAAATAACACAAAATACCACTCAGGCGGCCATATCTACCACTGAGCTTATATTTCGTGCCACTCGGCGGAAACCTCTTGGCGGACGCAAGACTACCCCCATACCTTTGTATTACATAAGCGCCCAGTCCATAAAAGCGGAAGCAGCAAGCCCAGGCGGTTGAGCTCCCTTCGGGTTGAGCTCCCGCCTGTTTGATTTTTAGAAGAGCGCAGAAGACTGGGAAGCTTTGAGAAACTCCCGGGCCACTGTTTCTATAAGGGCTTTGCGGGAGCTGACAACGAAAAGCCTCTCTTCATTGTGCAGGTGCGAGACCTGACCGACCTTTTCCCCGGCGGGATTGTAAATGCCGATCTGAGCGCCGACATAGCGGCGATAAGGACGGCGAAGGACCACCACATAACCTTTTTCCGCACAGAGTCGCATAAGCTCCGCCTCCGTGAAAAACCCTTCGTTATTGAATGAGAGCAGGATGACCTTTGCCCGGATAGCCTGAAAAAGCCGGGCCAGAGCCTGAGGGGCAGCCTGCCGGGAGTTGAAAGGGCTTTTCCGGTGCCGGGTATCCATGCGCTTCTGGGCCACCCCATAAGTGGGGGGGTTATCAAAGCGCACCAGCGTCTCCCAGATGTGGTAGTTGGCCAGGTAAGAGTGCTGATTATAGGGAGGGTCTAAGTAAACGAGGTCGGCCGGGTAGCTCTGTACTGCCTCAAGGGCATCTAACTGGAGGGCCATACCCCTGCCGGGCAGGAGGGGTGGGTAACTAAGGCGCAGGGGCTGGTAAGCCCGGGGCGCCCACTTTTTGAGATAGGCCATCTGAAGGCCGGTGGTAGAATCCACCTTATCAGCGGCTATGAGGAGGCTGGTCAGGAGGATAGCCCGCAGGTTTTCATCCCCCGCGGCCAGCTCGTCAATGGCTTTTCGGATATGCTCTATACGGGCGGCATTATGGGGCTGGAAAAACCGGGCTTTTTCGGCGTACTTTTCGGTGAACCAGCCTGGCTGGCCGGGCAACGCATTGAGGTGGTCTAAAAGCGGCTGAATCCGGGTGGGAGGATAATCCCGGGCATCACTTTCAATCAGCGCTTTTGCCAGGGTGCAGGCATAAGCGGCGTAATCGGAGGCAATGACATGAAAGCCTGCACCCTTCAGGGCGTGCCCTACCCGCGCACTACCAGAAAAGGGGTCCAGAATCGTCTGAATCGGTTCGTGCCGGTGAATAAATTTCACCACGCCTGTAATCCATGGGAGGAGGGCGCGTTTGGAGCCGAGGTACTTGATCATGGCAGCTGAATCGGTTCGTGCCGGTGAATAAATTTCACCACGCCTGTAATCCATGGGAGGAGGGCGCGTTTGGAGCCGAGGTACTTGATCATGGCAGCCGGGATAAAGCCTGGCGGGCAGGAAGGTAGTCGGGATCGTACTGGAGAGCAGTTTCCCAGTGTTTGCGGGCCAGATCGGGACGGCCCATTTCGTAGGCGGCCAGGCCAGCGTTGTATTGATACTGGGGATGGAAAGGCTGGAGCGAGAGGACTTTCTGGAAGCGCTGGTAGGCGTCCCCGGGCGAAAGGCGTCGCAGCTGAAGGGCCAGCAGGGTCGCCCGAAAGAGGGCATCGGGGTGCTCGGGGGCTTTTCGGGCAATAGCTTCCCACCAGTCAAGGGCCTCTGACCAGCGCCCGATACTCTCTAAGAGGTAGCCCCTGAGCTCCAGCAGGAGGAGGGAGGAATCTTTCTGGATAGCCTTCTCGGCCCAGGGCAGGGCCTCCTGAGGACGACCGGCCAGATAGAGCGCCTGAGCCAGAGCCGCAGGATGCGGGTGCCGGGAAAGTATAGAAAGCGCCTGAGGCAAAGCTGCTTTTTCACCGCCTTCGGTGTGCCATTTAAGGTAGGCATAACCTACAAGGGCAGAGTCAGGATTAGCCTCGGTAGCGCATAAGAGACGCGCGCGACCTGCGAGAGGTTTCCGAGCATCAGGGCGCACCACCCGAATATAATGGTCTGTAAACCGTACATGCGGAATATCAATGGTCGTGTCGCGGGGCATGTGGCAGGAGACGCAGCCACGGGTGGGATGGGTGGGGTTTTTACAGCCGGTGGTATGGCAGCTCTGGCAGCGCTGATCGTAGGAGGGCATGGGCTTCTCGGGATGAGGGTGGTGGCAGGTGAGGCAGGAGGCTTTCCCGACCTGGAAGCACCGGGAGCGCTGGAGCCGCTCCACATGAGAGGCAATCCCGAAAGCCCCTAAATCTGCCCGCTCAGGTAAAAAGATAGCCGCCCACTGAAAAAGAGTATCCCCGGGCAGGAAGCTCGGGCGCTTTTCCACGGTGATGCCTTCTAAGTGGCAGCGGCTGCAAACATCCATTTGCCTCTCTATGGGCCATTTCCTCCAGTGGTAGGAAGGGTTGGTGGGATTCTGGACATGCTGACTGCCAGGGCCGTGACAGGATTCGCAGCCTAAGGGGCCTCCCACCCGAGTATAACGGTTGTACGTATAAGGGACAGGAACGAAACCGCTCGCATGACAGGCGAGGCAGGCCGGCTGTATCTCCCGATCAAAGCGGGTGTTATGGCCTTCCCGGTAGCCGGGTGATAGGTCCCATTGCTTTTTAGCCACGTACCAGGTGAGGGGGACTTCATACAGGTAGCCATTGCGCCATATAAGGTAGGAGCGGGTCTGATGGCCCGATCCGATCGTGAAATCCACTTTTTCCCGGCGAAGGTACAGGGTATCCCGGCCTTTCAGGCGGGCCTCGTAGATGTAGAGACTATCGCCCTCCCAGCGGGCCCAGTAATAAAAGTCTCTCTGAGGGTCATGCACCGGTGGCGCTGTAAAGTCCTCAATGCGCTCTAACGACGGCGTTATAGGCAGGAGCGAGTGGGCTTTCCAGGTTTTTTGATAGGCGGCGTAAATCTCTGCATGACAGGAGGCGCAGACCTTATCACCCACATACGCCGGTGATGTGTCAGGGTTTGGTCGGGAAGCGCCCCGGCAGGAGAAGTAAAGGGCCAATCCTGTGGGGAATAGCCAGAATCCCCATCGCACGAAGAGCCATCTGGCGGATTCGAACCGCCGACCTGCTGATTACGAATCAGCTGCTCTACCGCTGAGCTAAGATGGCGTCAGGCAAAGGTAAGCTTTTTGGCTGGAGTGCGGGAGGATTTGATTTTGGGCGTGCCCCCTCGTAGGGTGGGCTTGTAGCCCGCCTCTACGAGGGGTCGGGCTGGCTTCGGGGTTCGGGGGCAAAGGCCCCCTCCGTTGCGCCTCGCTTGGCGAGGCGCGACCGCCCTTCGGGCGCCCTCCGCATCCCTCACGCGGAGCCCCTCACCCCGGCCCGCTCCCCTCCGGGGAGCGGGAGGTTGGGGCGGCGGCGCCGCAGGCGCCGCCGCCCTGCGCGCCCGCCGCAGGCGGGCGCGCCCATGGCACCAATGCATTCAGATATCTCCCAGCTTTTTATCATCCGGGGAGTTGCCGTGCCCCCTACAGGTTCTGCATGGGAAGCGAAACGGGCTGCATGTCCAGCCAGTTGGGTCCGGCCTTTACCTCTACCTCTACAGGCACATCGTGAGGAAGGCTAAGGGCCTGGCTCATGATTTGAGTGATGGCAGGGACGACGGTAGGAAGGAGGGTGGTGGGCACTTCCCAGAGGAGCTCGTCGTGAATCTGGAGGAGGAGGCGGGCTTCGGGGGGTAGGCCGGCACGGTGCAGCCGAATCATAGCGAGCTTAATCAGGTCGGCGGCAGTCCCCTGAATCGGCGTATTAATAGCGAGGCGCTCAGCCTCTGCCCGAAGCGTCTTATTGGCAGAATGAATATTAGGAATGCGGCGCCGTCGGCCCAGGAGAGTTTCGGCATAGCCGGTTTCCCGCACGCGGGCAATCTGACTTTCTATATAGGCTTTGACGCCGGGGTAGCGGGCAAAGTACTGGTCGATGAGCTTCTGAGCCTCGGTGCGCGAGATATTGCCCAGCCTCTCGGCAAGGCCATGCGCAGTAATACCGTAAATGATACCGAAGTTGACGGTTTTGGCGATACGGCGCATGTCGGGAGTGATGTCGGAAGTGCCAAAGAGACGCTCCGCCGTGGCGTGGTGAATATCCCTGCCTTCTACAAAATCCTGTATCATTTGGGAGTCGCCGCTGAGGGCGGCGGCGATACGGAGTTCGATCTGCGAGTAGTCAGCAGAAAGGAGGGTATAGCCGGGCTTATTGGTCGTGAAGGCTTTTCGCAGGAGCTTGCCGCGTTCGGTGCGAATGGGAATATTCTGAAGGTTGGGGGATTGGGAGCTGAGGCGGCCTGTGGCGGCCACCGCCTGCTGAAAAAGCGTATGAACCCTCCCCGTGCGCGGGTGAATACTTTCTGTCAGACTGCCAATATAGGTAGTTCGAAGTTTGTGGATTTCCCGGTAGGATAGAAGGGTTTCTGGGAGGGGGTGCTTGGAGGCCAGGGCTGTGAGAGTGTCTTCGTCGGTGGCGGGCTGTCCCTTGGGGGTTTTGCGCTGAATGGGGAGCCCCAGCTCGTTAAAGAGCACATGGGCCACCTGCTGGGGGGAGTTAAGATTGAATTCGTGGCCTGCCAGAGTGTGGGCTTTCCGGGTGAGGGCCTCCAGCTCGGCGTCCCAGACTTCGCCGAGCCTTTCTAAAGCGGCTCTATCTACATAAATGCCTGTTAGCTCCATCTCTGCCAGCACCTTGAGCAAAGGCAGTTCCAGAGATTCATACAGGGTCCAGAGGTTCTCTTCTCTAAGTTTTTTCGTGAGCGGTTGGTAGAGGCGCAGAGCAAGGTCCGCATCCTGACAGGCATAAGGTACGAGCCTGTCTATGGGTACCTGCCGGATGTCTTTGGTTTTCAGACCTTCAAAGAGGCTATCATAGGTCAGGATCTTGCTGAGGCCTAAAAATCTTTCGGCTACGGCGGAGAGATTGTGAGGTCTTTCGGGGTCTAAAAGGTAATCAGCCAAAAGGGTGTCGAAGAGAGGGCCCTCCAGCGTCAGACCGTTATTAGCCAGCACGACGAAGTCGTACTTGAGGTTGTGGGCGATTTTGAGGGTGGGGCCTTTGGCCCATGTGCGAAGGACTTCCCGGTAGGCAGGCCAGGTATCGGGAGATATGGGCACATAGACGGCTTTGCCGGGGGCTGGAGAGAGCGCAAGGCCAATCAGTTCCGCCCAGATGGGATGAATGTGGGTAGTTTCTACATCCAGAGCCATAGAGGAGATGCGGGCGTGAGCTTCTAAAAACTCTCTGAGGGCTTCGGGGGAGGAGATGAGCTGGTAGTCATGATGGGCGTAAGCGGTGGGGGAGGGGGTTTTAGGCGAGGTGGTTTCGGGCCATAGCTCATGCAGGCGTCTGGCAATCTGGCGAAGGGCATACCGGTCCAGGAGGGGCTGAAGCTTTTCCCATGAAGGAGGTTTCAGCGCAAAGCGATGCGGGATAAAGGGGGCGCCGGGTACTTTTCGGTCTCCAAGGTAGGCCAGGGCATAGGTGGCTTGAGCGAGGGCTTTACCTTCAGAGAGGCGCTGAGCGACTCCTTTCGGGAGGACGGGAAGGTGTCGGTAGATGTTTTCCAGGGAGCCATACTGTCCCAGAAGCTCGCGGGCGGTCTTTTCGCCAATGCCTCTAACGCCCGGGAGGTTATCGCTGGCATCTCCCACGAGGGCCAGATAGTCAGGGATCTGGTCGGGCCTTACGCCAAACTTCGCTTTCACTGAGTCGGGCGTAAGCTTTTCGGCAGGGGCTTTGCCGCGGGCAGGGCGGTACAGGGTG
>Ga0197142_1003994_pt1 | contig 12111 bp, 11 predicted proteins | sample GBS60_MetaG_FD_148614 | JGI IMG/M metagenome (GOLD analysis project Ga0197142, IMG submission 148614) | Sediment microbial communities from Great Boiling Springs, Gerlach, Nevada, United States - GBS 60_MetaG | ecosystem: Environmental > Aquatic > Thermal springs > Hot (42-90C) > Sediment... | reverse complement strand
CCCAAGGTGCAGAGCACCCCTACTATACAAATTCAACGTGGCTTCCTGTTGGATTTACAGAATCAATTCAATATATACTAAATAATCAGGATGAAGTTCAGTGCAAATATACAGGAGGCACGGTGCAACATCTCTTTTTAGGAGAAAAACCAGAACCTGATAAATTGAAAACCTTTATAAAAAAAGTTTTTGACACATATAGACTTCCATACATAAGCATTACTCCCACTTTTAGCGTTTGTTTAGAATGTGGATACATTGAAGGAGAACATAATCAATGTCCTAAATGTGGCTCTGAATGCGAGATTTATTCTCGTGTTGTTGGGTATCTCCGTCCAGTAAGCAACTGGAATGATGGGAAAAAGGAAGAATTTAAGGAAAGAAGGTATTTAAACTTTTTAAAATAATTTAATTATTATAAAAAATACTCATGGGACACAAATTTCAAAACATCAGAAAAATTCTTGTTATTAAACTTCTTCATATTGGGGATGTAGTTTTGACAATTCCTGTTTTTAGAATTCTTAAAGAAAATTTCCCAGATGCTTATGTTGCTGCTCTTGTAAACTCTGGTACAGAAGAAGTACTTATAGGTAATCCATTTATTGATGAGATAATTGTTTTTGATAGAACAATAACTCATATGAATCCATTGAAAAGACTTTTTAAAGAGTTATCTTTTTATAGATCAATCAAGAAGAAAAATTTTGATATGACTATTAATCTTACAGGCGGAGACAGAGGTGCCTTTGTTTCTTTACTGTCTGGTGCAAAGTACAGACTTGCATATAAACCTCAGAAGGGTTTTATAGGAAAAAAATATTTCTATACCCATGTTGCAGAAAAAAATGGTAATCATGCTTTATTGCAAAACATTTCACTTTTAGATAAATTTGGAATTTATAGTAAAGGAATCATTGATACTAATATCTATATACCTGAAGATGCGGATTTATTTGTAAAAAAAATCTTTATAGAAAACAAAATTTCTAAAGAAGATATTGTAATTCATATTCATCCAACTTCCCGATGGCTTTTTAAATGTTGGAAAGATGAATACATGGCAGAAATAATAAAATGGCTTATTGAAAAAAAAATATATATTATCATTACATCATCACCTGATGAAAAAGAAATAACCAAAACTAAAAAAATTCTCTCTTTAATTCCCGAATCTTATCATTCAAAGATTATAAACCTTTGTGGTAAGATAAATATTAAACAACTGGCTGCTATATCTAAAGCTTCAGATATATTCTTTGGAGTTGATACTGCACCCATGCATATTGCAGCATTTGTTGGCACAACAGTAATTGCTCTTTTTGGAGCAGGACAGTATAGTTGGAAACCCTGGGGAGAAAAGCATTTGGTAATATCCAAAAATGTTGCAGATCGTAAAAAAATGAACAGGGAAGATTTTATTCAACAAAACATAAACGCCATAACTCCTCAGGAAGTTATGGAAAATTTTGAAAAAGTCTTGAAAGGTATAAATAAATGATAATTCTTCATACTGAATCTTCAATGAATTTTGGTGGACAGGAACTAAGAATATGTATTGAAATGGAAGGCTTAAAAAAATACGGTATTGACTCTATCCTTGCCTGTAAACCTGATAGTAAAATAGCATCAATAGCTAAATCAAAGGGATTAAAATATTATGAATTACCCTTTAGTAGCAGTTTTTGTCCTATTTCAATAAGTAAGATTTTTAGAATTGTAAAAAAACACAAAGTAAATATAATAAACTCTCATAACTCAAAAGATGCTTGGAATTCTGTCTTAGTTTGTAAACTATTAGGTATTCCTTTTGTTAGATCTCGCCATATTGCTTTAAAACCAAGAAAAAATTATATAAGCAAAATGATTTATACAACTCTTGCAGATAGAGTTCTCGTTACAGGAGAATATATTAAAAAAATGCTTGTGGAAAATGGTGTCAAGCCTGAAAAAATATACAGAATACCCACAGGGATTGATATTAAGAAATTTTCTGAACAAAATCGAGATTCCTTTAGAAAAGAATTAGGGATAGAAAATGATACTTTTCTTGTTGGCTTTGTTTCAGTTGTTCGCTCAGATAAAGGACCTCATTACTTTGTAAGAAGTATCCCTTATGTTCTAAAAGAAATTCCCAATATAAAATTTGTAATGGTCGGAGACGGAAACTTTTTAAACAGAACTAAAGCATTAGCAGAGGAATTAAATCTAAAAGAATATATTATTTTTACAGGACATAGGGATGATATTCCACCAATAATGAAATCTTTAGATGTTTTTGTATTACCAGCAATAAAACCAGAAGGTGTTCCACAGGCTGTACTACAGGCTTTTGCTTCAGGTACTCCAGTTATTGCTTCAGACATAGGAGGAGTAAATGAAGTAGCAATTCATGGCAAAACTGCAATACTTGTTAAGCCAAAAGAACCTGAGCAACTTGCAAGAGTTATCATTCAACTTATTCATGATAAAAACCTTCAATTAAAATTAGTTGAAGGTGGTAAAAAATTAGTTACTGAGTATACCCTTGAAAATATGCTTCTACAAATGAAATCTTTTTATGAAAACCTAATAAAAAAATGAAGAAACTTGAAGTAATTTACTCAATAGCTACAAAAATTGGTGGTTCAGGACTTGGTACAGTTTCATGTAATGCGATCTTGGCACTTTATCAAGCTGATTTATTGAAAAAAGCAGTATCTTATGGTAATAAATGCCAAGTTGATAAATCTAAAATACTTTCTCTGCCTGGTAATCCTTTCAAACCTTTATTTTTTTTACCACAAACTTACTATAGACCTTTAAGAAAAGGGTTCCTTGATTTTATAACATCCAAAATTATCAGTTTTAAAGGCTGTGATGTTTTTCATGGATGGAATAATCAATCATTTAAAAGCATAAAATCCGCAAAAAAAATTGGGGCTAAAACAATTCTTGAATGTGGTTCAACGCATAGATATTTTAGAGAAAAAGTCATCCAAGAGGAATATAAAAAATATAAAATTGAAATTACAAAACCACCTGAATACACCAGACAGAAATCCTTAGAAGAAATTCAGCTTGCAGATTATATTTTTTTACCTTCTGAATTTGCTAAAAAGACCTTTATAGATGCTGGAGTAGATGCAAGTAAAATCTTTATAATACAAAGAGGTGTTGATATTGAAAAATTTAAACCAGCTAAGCAAGAAAATAAGAAATTTAGAGTACTGTTTGTTGGGAAAGTATCATTGAGAAAAGGAATTCAGTATTTACTTGAAGCATGGAAAGAACTTAACCTTAAGAATTCTGAACTTGTTATTGTAGGGAATATTGAAGAAAGCATTAAGCCTCTATTATCAAAATTTTCAGAGCTTAATAATATAATTTTTAAAGGTTTTGTAAAAGACCCTGTGAAGGAATATCAACAATCAACAATTTTTGTATTTCCGTCACTTGAAGAGGGAAGTGCTAAGGTAACATACGAAGCTATGGCTTCGGGTTTACCTGTTATAACAACAGAAAGTAGCGGCTCGGTTGTTCGTGATGGAATAGATGGATTTATAATTCCTTTTAAGGATAAAGAATCAATCAAGGAGAAAATAGTCTATTTTTTTGAAAATCCAGATGCAATCAAGCAAATGGGAGAGAATGCAAGAGAATATATCAAAAATTATACTTGGACATATTATAGAAATAATTTAATTGATATTTACAGGAGAATATTCAATTTATGAATATCCTGATTATTGGTGTTGAACAAATAAAAAGAGATGAAAGATATATGGATGATAAAGGATGGTCATTTAAGAAAGCCTTTGAAAAATTAGGTGCCAAAGTAGAAATGTTTTTTTACAAAAAAAAGGGTAATTTGTCTTTTTTAGAAAAAGATAAAAGAATAAAAAAATTCTGGCATAAATATATGAACATAAATCTTATAAGTTGTGTTAAAAATATTAAACCCGAAATACTTATTATTCTTAAAGGCGAAACTATTTCTCCAGAAACATTGTGGTATATAAGAAAAAAAACATCAACTATTATCGTTAATATTTTCCCTGATAATCCAATTTATATGGGAAATTTTAAAGCAATAGAACCTTGTCATTATTTTTTTGTTAAAGACTCTTATGTTCTTGATACTCTTTGGAAGGCTGGATTAAAGAATGTCTTTTATCTGCCTCAATGTACTGACCCAGATGTTCATAAACCTATGGAAATTAAGCCAGATGAAAAATCTATTTATGAAACTGAATTATCACTAATAGGTTCAATGTATCCCTATAGAGAAAAATTTGTTGAAAACATCATAGAATTCAAACCTGCAATTTGGGGAAGAGGTTGGTCAAAAACTTCAAATAAAGAAATTTTAAAATTGTATCGAGGTTTTGATATAAGAGGAACTGCTAAAGCAAAGGCTATTTCTGGCTCCGCTATATCTCTAAACATTCATCATCCATTAAACGATATAAATGGAGTAAATAGAAGAACTTATGATATTGCTGGATGCATGGGTTTTCAGCTTGTTGATTATAAAAGAGACATAGATAGAGTTTTTAAAATTAACGAAGAAATAATCTGCTATAAAAATATTGAGGATTTAAAAAAGCTTATTCCTTATTATTTAAAAAATCCAGAAGAAAGAAAAGCTATAGCGCAATCAGCCTATAAAAAGGTAATAGAAAATCATACTTATGATATCAGAGCAAAGCAGATAATGGAGATTATAGACAACAGATGAGAATACTTTTTGTTAATCATTCCTCTTCTCTTACAGGAGCTCCAATAAGTTGTTTAAATATAATTACCAGAATTAACGAAAATTTTATTCCTTTTTTTGCCACTAAGGAAAATGGACCAATCATTAATGAATTGGAAAGTTATAAAGTCAAAACTTACATAATAGAAAAAAAGGGCTTCTTAGGGATTCAATATATAAAAAGTTTTTTAAAAATAATTGATAGAGAAAAAATTGATTTAATTCATCTGAATACTTTAACTCCTTTTTGTAAATACGCGGGTATAGCAGGTTTTATTAAAAGAATTCCTATTGTATGGTTTGTAAGAGAAAATCCTTTAATTTCAAGAAGTAAAAGGCTCAAATTCTGGCTAAAAAGAGTATCATCTAAAATTGTATTCGTTGACAAAGACACTATGAATAAACTGATGAATAAGGATGACCTAAAAAAAGTAGAGTTAGTTTATAATGGTGTAGACACATCATATTTTAGACCTGAAAACAGTGAATTTTTAATAAAATCATTTAATATAGAACCTGATAATAAACTTATAGGTTATATTGGATTAATTACAGAAAGAAAGGGTATAGAATATTTAATAAAAGCATTTGATAAAGTTAAACAAGAATACAAAAAATGTAAATTGATAATAATTGGCGGTTACAAAAAAGGAGATGAAAATTATTATAAAAAACTACGGGAATTAACAAAAACTTTGAATTTGGAAAGCGATATTTATTTTACAGGTCTAATAAGGGATATTAAAGATGCTATAAATAATCTTGATATTGTAGTTATTCCCTCTCTTGAAGAAAGATGTAGTAGAGTCTTACTTGAAAGCATCTCCTGCGCAAAACCGGTTGTAACAACTAATGTTGGTGGAAATCCTGAAATTATAAAAAATGGATTTAATGGAATAATTGTTCCGCCAGCCGATAATGATGATTTAGCAAAGGCTATATTGAATTTTTTGAATAATGAAAAATTAGCAGAACAAATGGGTAAAAATGGCAGATTAATAGCAGAAAAATATTTTGATATAAATATAAATATACAAAAAATAAAAAGAATCTACTCTGAGATCGCTGGTAAATGCAAAACTTAAAAATCTTGCACATAATATCAAAATTGCCAATAGGAGGGGTTGAAAATCAGCTACTATTAGTTCTAAAAAATTACAATAGAGAAAAATTTCAACCATTTGTTTGTTCTTTGTCAGACAAAGGAGAAATAGGTAAAGAAATAGAAAAGATAGGAATAAAAGTTTTTGCGCTAAATAAATTAAAGCATACTTTTGATAGCTCAATTATAAAAGACATATGTAATATTATTAAAATAGAAAAAATTCAAATTGTTCGGACACATCAATATCATGCAAATTTTTATGGTCGAATTGCTGCAAAAAAAAGTAAAGTTCCTTGTATTGTAGCTTCTGTTCATAATGTATATACAAGAGATAAAAAACTACACAGGAGAATTATAAATAGATTTCTTGCAAGGTTTACTGATAAAATAATAGCTGTTTCAGAGGAAGTTAAAAGAGACATTTTAAAATATGACAAAATTCCAGAAGATAAAGTTCAGGTTATTTACAACGGAGTAGATCAAAATGCTTTCAATGAGTCCTTTGATAAAGAACAAGTTAAAAAGAAATTAGGAATAAATCCAGATTTTCCTGTTATAGGAACTGTTGGTAGATTAACTGAACAAAAGGGGCACATATATCTTTTACAAGCTATATCAAAACTCAAAAATAAATTTCCAGATATTAAAGTTTTAATTGTTGGAGATGGTCCATTAATGGAGGAACTTAAAAGTTATGCAAATTCAGCAGGACTTTCAAATAATGTAATATTTACTGGATTTAGAAGAGATATACCCGCATTACTTGCTGTAATGGATATATTTGTTTTCCCTTCTTTATGGGAAGGTCTACCTAATGCTTTGATTGAAGCAATGGCAGCAGGAAAAGCTATAATAGCAACTAAATTACCCCAAATAAGAGAGGTTTTAGATTCTGATGAATTGGGAATTCTTGTCCCTCCTAAAGATATTAATGCAATATCAGAATCTATAACCTTTTTATTAAAAAATAGAGAGATAGCCAAAAATATGGGCATCTTAGTTAGGAATAAAGCCTTTAGTTGTTTTAATATAAAAAATACTGTTAAATTGTATGAAGAACTTTTTGAGAAAATTCTAATTGATAAGAGGCAAATAAGAAATGGAAAATATTAAATGCATAGTTTGTGATATAGACGATACAGAAACAATTTTATACTGCAAAGACATCAGATATAAAACTTCTGAAGAAACATTCAAAATTGTAAAATGCAGAAATTGTGGGCTAATATATTTAAACCCAAGACCTTCAAAAGAAGAGATGGGTAATTTTATCCTTCAAACTATAGAACAAGAACCACATTGGATCCGATTTCTATAAATAAAAGAATGAAAAAGTATTCAATTAAACATCAATTTTTTATATTTGAAAATCCTTGGTATTTAAGTATTAATGAAAATGCAAAAGTTTTAGATATTGGTTGTGGTTCTGGTGAATTGCTGGTCATGCTTAAAAAAATAAAATGCGATGTTTATGGTATAGACGTAGATGATATAACTACGAAAAACTTAACAGAAAAAGGGTTAAATGTTTTAAAACATGATGCTGATAATGGAATTCCATTCCCAGATGAATTCTTTGACTTAATAATAATGCGACATTCTCTTGAACATTTCCATAATCCTTTAAATGTTTTAAAAGATGTTTATAGAGTTCTAAAAAAAGAAGGTAATCTGATAATCGGTGTCCCGAATATTAACAGTTTTTTAGCTAAATTGAGCAAGGAATTATGGAGTGACCTTGATGTTCCAAGGCATTTATTTCATTTTAATCCAACAACAATTAAGAATTTACTTAATAAAACAGGATTTCGCGTTGAAAACATTTCTCATGAATATAAGATTAGCAAAAGAACTTTGAATAGAATAACTGAAAAAAATAAATTTTTATTAATCTTCAAATTAAAATTTATATTAAAAATGTCAGGCATTCTTCTATCAATTTTAAAGTCTGGAGAATGGATTGTAGTAAAAGCAAAAAAACTTTGAATTTATAAGGAATTTTTAAATAAATGGCAAAAATTAATATATTGCACTTATATCAAAACTCAAAAATAGGTGGGGTTCAGCAGCAGATATTTAATGTCATCAAATCGTACAATAAAGATGTTTTTAATCCCATATTTTGTTGCCTTGGGAATAAAGAAAAAATCGCTGAAAAATTAGAACAACAAGGTATAGAGGTAATTACACTTAACAGAATAAATTATAATAGATTATCTCTCAAAATCATAAAAGACCTATATACAATAATTAAAGAAAAAAATATTCACATATTAAGAACGCACAGATATCGGTCAAATTTATATGGAAGAATAGCTGGATGGTTAGCAGGAGTGCCCGTTATAATTTCATCTGTTCATGATAATTACAGATCTGATAAAAAGATTGGAAGAAGACTAATGAATAAACTTCTATCTTATATAACTGATAAAATAGTTGCTGTATCAGAATCTATTAAAAATGACATCATCAGATATGATAAAATTAAGCCTTCAAAGATAGAGGTAATCAAAAACGGAGTTGATACCCTAATTTTTAAACCTGAAATCAAAGATTATGAATTTTTAAAAAGTTTAGGAATCAATAATAATGAAATAGTCATTGGATTTGTTGGGAGAATCGTCCCTGCAAAAGGTCTTGAGTATTTACTTGAAGCTTTCTCTTATTTAAAAAGGGAAATAAGTAATATAAAACTTCTAATTGTTGGTGATGGAGCAATATTGAAAAATCTTAAAAATTACTCTATTGAACTCGGAATATCAGAGTATACAATATTTACTGGTGAGAGACAGGATATACAGAAAATTCTTCCATGCATTGATATCTTTGTTATGCCTTCAATTGCAGAGGGACTTCCAAATGCCCTTCTTGAAGCAATGGCCTCAGGCAAATCTATTGTCACAACAAAAGTTGGCGGGATACCAGAAATAATTAAAGACAAATTTAACGGTTTAATTATTCCAGATAAAAATAGTGAAATACTCGCAAAAACCATTAAAGAACTTATTACAGATAAAGATTTATCAAAAAAATTAGGTAAAAACGCAAGGAATTTTATAATTGAGAATTACAGTATAGAGGCTATTACAAAAAAATGGGAAGACCTTTATTTTTCAATATTAGGTGAAAAAGGAGATAAATGGAAGAATTTAACCATAAAGAAAAAATAGCAAAATATCTGTCCTTTATTATACAAATAGGAATTTTGATTTATATGTTTTTAATGTTTTTTGACAAAGGTACAGGTTTAAGAAATATAGGGATTTACAGTGCCCTTTTTGCATGGCTTATTCTTGTTATTTTTTATAAAAAAATTAAAATATCTTTTGATATAGTTACAGTTGCTTTTTTAACTTTTATTGCATCTATTGTTCTTTCCTCTATATTTTCAATTAAACCTTCTATCTCTTTCAGTTATTTTGAGAGGGATATTATTAAGACAATAGCTACATTTTTAATTATCAGCACATTTTTTAATGATAAAAAACTTTTATTTTTAGCAAAATTCTTTGGTATTTCAGGTTTAATAATTCTAATCTTCGGATTGATTGGATTTATCTCAAATCCAGAAAAAATATACACATCAAATAATATTTTTGTTTCTGTAAATAGAAATGAATATGCCTTTTTTATAAGTGTTTATATACCTTTTTTTATCATTTTTTTAATAAGAAGTAAAAACTTATATGAAAATTTATTTTGGGGATTTTTATTAGCCTGGGGATTAACTGCAGTACTGCTAACAGGCTCAAGAACATCAACAATCGGAACATTTTCTTCTCTTATTGTTTTTTTTGTTTTTTTAATAAGGGATAAGAACTATTATAACAAAACAAAAAAAATCGCTTTTATGCTAATGATTGTTTTTTTGATATCTGGAATAATAATTTTTTCTTCTACTTCTAAATTTAATTCAATAAAAAACCACTGGTTGGCAACTTCAGAACAAATTAAAACATTTAATTTAAGAACAACATGTTTCTGGAAACCTGCAATAGAATCAATAAAGGAAAAACCAATATTCGGCTGGGGTTATGGTGGTAAAATTGCTCGTGAATATGAGCCTTTTGAAAAAACAACAGGAATTTGCTTACAATACAAAGGAGGATTTCATAATACATATATCTCTATTCTTTTCCATCAGGGGCTTTTTGGAATGTTAACCTTTTTATTTCTTTTGCTTTCAACACTTTTAATTCTATATAAAACAATTCAAACTAAAAATAAAGATAGAAAAATTCTTGCTATAGGTTTATTCAGCTTAATTATTGGGTGTTTTATCGTTACTTCAATAGCTCTGTCTATTCCAATAAATAGAATTGCTCCTTTTATAGGAATGGCATTGGCGGTTTATAAAGACAATGAAAATAGCAATAATTAGAAAAAAATATGTCTTTCACGGCGGGGCTGAGACTTTTTCTAATAATCTTATAATCAATCTTGCAAAGGTAGGTCATGAAATTCACATATTTTCAATTAAATGGGACAAACCACCCCAAATAAAAAATGTTTATTTACATAAAGTTCCTGTAATTTCTTTTAACTCATTTTTAAGAGACCTCAGTTTTGCAATAATGGCAACTTTAAAAGTTAAAAATAATAACTTTGATATAGTTCAAAGTCATGACCTATCTTTATATCAGGATATTTACAGGGCAGGAGACGGATGCCATATAGAATGGTTGAAACAAAGATGGAATAGAGTTGGTATTTTTAGAAAATTATCCATATTATTAAATCCCTATCACTGGCTAATTCTGTTATTGGAAAGAATAATATTTAAAGGACATAAATTTAAAAAAATAATTGCCATATCAGAAATGGTAAAAAATAATATTATTGAACATTATGAGGTTAATGAAAAAGATATTTTTGTAATTTATAATGGAGTTGATTTGGAAAAATTTCATCCAAAAAATAAAAAACTTTATAGGGAAGAATTAAGAAATCTTTATGGCATAAATGAAGATGAAATTGTTTTATTATTTGTGGGTTCAGGATTTGAAAGAAAAGGATTAAAATTTCTTATAAAATCGGTTGAAAATATTAAAAAACCCTTAACAGTTCTTGTAGTGGGTAAAGGAAATAAAAAAAAATATGCCAAAATGTGCAAAAATCAAAGAATCATATTTTGTGGTCCTCAAAAAGAAATTTATAAATATTATGCCTCTGCAGATATATTTGTTTTTCCTACAATTTATGAACCCTTCGGGAATGTTCATCTTGAGGCACTTGCATCAGGATTGCCTGTAATTACAACTAAACTCAGTGGAGCTTCTGAAATAATATCACATGGTATTAATGGTTTTGTTGTTGATACTCCTGAAAATATTGATAAAATATCTGAATATATATGCTTGCTTATGAATGAGCAAGTAAGAACAAAAATAAGCGAGGAAGCAAGAAAACTTGCTGAAAAATTTTCTTTTGAAAAATATATTAAGAGCATTATTGATTTATATAAATCAATAAATAAAGAGGTTATTTAAATAATGAGGCCAGAAATATATTTTTATATACCCCCAGATATTTATAATCCAGAATGGCCTAAATCTCTCAAGGATAACTGGCTTTCATTCGGTAAAGGTCCTAATATCTGGACATATTTTACTCCTATAGTTTTAATAGAAAAGGGTTATGATGTTAAGATAACAACAAAAATACCTAATGAAGGTATTGTTTTATCTCATTCAAGATATCTACCCCAGAAAAGATTAGTTAATGATAAAACAATTCTTATATGCATAAGAGCAGATTATGGACGAAATCATATGGCACATATTCATATAGTTCAGAATCCAAAACAACCTAAAATGATTGGAAAAGACATAATAGAAAGATTATTTTTTCCGGGTCCAAGTTTTTATATTCCCTACTGGCCACAACCCAGATTAATACCCCGAGACCCTGACAGAGGCAATAAATTTGAGAATATAGTATATATGGGAGCCTTAAAAAATCTACATGAAGAGTTAAAAAGTCCAAGGTTTAAGAAGGAATTAGAAAATGAAGGAATAAAATTTGAAATAATAACATCAAGAACACGCTGGAATGATTACTCTCAAGTTGATGGAGTTTTAGCTTTACGACCTCCTTATGGAGATTCTGATTTGAGAAAACCTCCTTCAAAATTAGTTAATTCATGGCTTGCAAGAGTTCCAGCAATTTTAGGACCAGAGAGTGCTTTCCGTGCTTTAAGAAAAAGTGAATATGACTATATTGAAGTAAAAAATATAAAACAAGTCAAAAAAGCTGTTTTATTTCTAAG
>Ga0197142_1003993_pt1 | contig 12113 bp, 7 predicted proteins | sample GBS60_MetaG_FD_148614 | JGI IMG/M metagenome (GOLD analysis project Ga0197142, IMG submission 148614) | Sediment microbial communities from Great Boiling Springs, Gerlach, Nevada, United States - GBS 60_MetaG | ecosystem: Environmental > Aquatic > Thermal springs > Hot (42-90C) > Sediment... | reverse complement strand
CGCTCTGATCGGCGGGATTCTCGACAAACTGTTCGTTGAACGTGTGAAACACCTAAATCCCCGCCAGGGGATTACAACCACAACTACAGAAACAATAGAATGTTTATTACAACGCCAACGTGTGAAATACCTAAATCCCCGCCAGGGGATTACAACACAATAATGAGGGTGGAAAATGATCGGAAGCACGATAAGTGTGAAACACCTAAATCCCCGCCAGGGGATTACAATTTTTTCGAATGCCTTTCCCACTGACTCCCCTCGAAAGGTAAGGGTGTGAAACACCTAAATCCCCGCCAGGGGATTACAATGCACAGGCGGCCGTCGCCATGTACGAGGATTTTCCCGGGGTGTGAAACACCTAAATCCCCGCCAGGGGATTACAATTCAGCGCCGACGACGTTCGACCACCGACCGCCGAAAGGCCGAGTGTGAAACACCTAAATCCCCGCCAGGGGATTACAATATGTGCATGAGTTCGAGTGACAAATGCCCGACCCCCTTGCGGGAGTGTGAAACACCTAAATCCCCGCCAGGGGATTACAATGCGAACGTTTGTAGCGCCATCTTTGCAATTGCTACTACCTCTTTGGTGTGAAACACCTAAATCCCCGCCAGGGGATTACAATACTTCCCAATCGTATTCGTGATGTCCCCGTAGTATGCGTCCGGTGTGAAACACCTAAATCCCCGCCAGGGGATTACAATCTCTCGCCCGACAACCCGTTTCGCCCTGCGATCGAACACCCCCGTGTGAAACACCTAAATCCCCGCCAGGGGATTACAATCGTTCAGCGTCTGGCGCAGATCATCCGCGCCAGGCTGGGTGTGAAACACCTAAATCCCCGCCAGGGGATTACAATCCCAAACAACTTCTGGCTTGGTTTTGCAGTCGTTGCCGTTGCCGGTGTGAAACACCTAAATCCCCGCCAGGGGATTACAATCGGGTCGGCGCGCTGCCGTGGCCGCCCGTTGCGACCTTTCCTGTGTGAAACACCTAAATCCCCGCCAGGGGATTACAATTGATCTCTTGCGCCGCAACCGGATTGCTGAATTTTTTCCGCAGTGTGAAACACCTAAATCCCCGCCAGGGGATTACAATTCGCCTGTTGGGCGAACACGATGACTGCCATTGTTTGTCCTCGTGTGAAACACCTAAATCCCCGCCAGGGGATTACAATTGTTACGGCGATAGAAAACATAGAAAACTTGTAGTAGATAAGTGTGAAACACCTAAATCCCCGCCAGGGGATTACAATGGGGGTATCGGGGGTAATTGCGGGCGGCAAATCCGACATTTTCAGTGTGAAACACCTAAATCCCCGCCAGGGGATTACAATTAGAAACATCTCTAGAAATAATCGTAGACCACGTCTGTATTTGTGTGTGAAACACCTAAATCCCCGCCAGGGGATTACAATCCGCAGGAAGAGAAATGATTTACGCTCGTTTTAATAGTGGTGTGAAACACCTAAATCCCCGCCAGGGGATTACAATGGACTTTGTTTTTGCGCGGACTTTGCCTGCAATCCCATTTCTTGTGTGTGAAACACCTAAATCCCCGCCAGGGGATTACAATCGATAACTTCTTTTAACTGAATTATAGTGTCAAAGCGGATGGTGTGAAACACCTAAATCCCCGCCAGGGGATTACAATAGGTTCATTTGCAGGAATTGTGATTGCCCGCTTATTGATTATACGTGTGAAACACCTAAATCCCCGCCAGGGGATTACAATCAAATGGTATTTCCCGTCCCTCTGCCTTTGCCTTCGCTGCCGCGAGTGTGAAACACCTAAATCCCCGCCAGGGGATTACAATTCGTTAATGATACCGATCTTGATCGCCTTCTGGTACCACACGTGTGAAACACCTAAATCCCCGCCAGGGGATTACAATCGCTAAACTACCGAATTCTCGAACGACGTCCTCTGCGGTCGGTGTGAAACACCTAAATCCCCGCCAGGGGATTACAATCTAAGAACATATATCAATACAATAGAGGATACGTTTAAGTGTGAAACACCTAAATCCCCGCCAGGGGATTACAATTCTTTAAAAGAAGTATATTGCGACGAAGATACACTAACACGTGTGAAACACCTAAATCCCCGCCAGGGGATTACAATTTGATCTGAGGCGTATCCGGGATGTCGTGGTGCTTTTTTCTCAGTGTGAAACACCTAAATCCCCGCCAGGGGATTACAATCATCGTGATCCAAAGCCGGTAGTTGCCGTCACGCAGGTGGAGTGTGAAACACCTAAATCCCCGCCAGGGGATTACAATCCGGCGCACGTCCGCACCCACACGCAAGCCAGCGCCGGAAACCTCGTGTGAAACACCTAAATCCCCGCCAGGGGATTACAATTGATCGGCGATCTCGGCGTCGCAATTCGGAACGAAGTAAACAGGTGTGAAACACCTAAATCCCCGCCAGGGGATTACAATTTGTTCCGGTTGTGGACGCGCAAACAGAAACTCTTCTAGTGTGAAACACCTAAATCCCCGCCAGGGGATTACAATCGCTGCGATCACCGCCGCCGATGGCGCAGCGATCAGCATTCAGTGTGAAACACCTAAATCCCCGCCAGGGGATTACAATTCAGAAAAGACGTGGTACACGCCGAAAAGCGCGGTCGACGCTGTGTGAAACACCTAAATCCCCGCCAGGGGATTACAATAAACCATCCCGAAACGCGGGGCCGCCCATTCGGGCTTGGCGGTGTGAAACACCTAAATCCCCGCCAGGGGATTACAATTCGGACACGCGAAAACCCGGCTCCCGAAAGGGGGTCGGGGTGTGAAACACCTAAATCCCCGCCAGGGGATTACAACGTAGAGGGGGCGGATAGACTGCCCCGATCCATAAATATATCCGTGTGAAACACCTAAATCCCCGCCAGGGGATTACAACCGAATAAAACGGTGTCTATCCACATACGACAGACAAGTAGTAGTGTGAAACACCTAAATCCCCGCCAGGGGATTACAACTCGCCTCGTACCCTGATGCGCGTTCCCTTCAATTCTTCAGGAGTGTGAAACACCTAAATCCCCGCCAGGGGATTACAACATCATCGGCGCTGCGCGGCACCGCAAAGATCAAACGACACGTGTGAAACACCTAAATCCCCGCCAGGGGATTACAACGAAAATCCCGGCGTATTCGATCATTACGTTTTCTTTGGGGTGTGAAACACCTAAATCCCCGCCAGGGGATTACAACTTGACAACAACAACGACAACAATAAATGATTGACAACAACAACAGTGTGAAACACCTAAATCCCCGCCAGGGGATTACAACTCAGGTCTTTGAAAAAACAAGGTGTGCATCGTACCGATTTTCAGTGTGAAACACCTAAATCCCCGCCAGGGGATTACAACTTGTATCAAAAGCCAGATCGGATAACGCCGGTTTTAGGGAAGCCGTGTGAAACACCTAAATCCCCGCCAGGGGATTACAACTAAAATGAAAAAAACAAGTCTGTCATCAAAACAGTTCAGCAAAAGTGTGAAACACCTAAATCCCCGCCAGGGGATTACAACTTACCGTGTGAACTGTCGCCATTCGCCAGTACTGGCGTCGTAAAAGTGTGAAACACCTAAATCCCCGCCAGGGGATTACAACACATTAAGTATCATTTGTATGAGTTCGCCATCACGCATCAGTGTGAAAACACCTAAATCCCGCCAGGGGATTACAACTCCCAGTCGTACTCGTGGTGGCCGCGCAATATGCGGTGTGAAACACCTAAATCCCCGCCAGGGGATTACAACCCTTTTTCTCTTGGTGTTCCTGGCTCAGGTATGTCTGAGGTGTGAAACACCTAAATCCCCGCCAGGGGATTACAACCCGGGCTCGCTCGCGGCTGACGCCGCTCGCTCGCCCAGGCGGTGTGAAACACCTAAATCCCCGCCAGGGGATTACAACAGGCGACAATTCAGCGTCGCCTTGCTGACGCTGGTCTCTCCGTGTGAAACACCTAAATCCCCGCCAGGGGATTACAACCTGGGTCTGCGCCGGTACTGGATGGACGAGAAGCCGTCCGTGTGTGAAACACCTAAATCCCCGCCAGGGGATTACAACTGCATGTGCATACGCGCTATGGCTGGTGTTTGATGGAGTCGGTGTGAAACACCTAAATCCCCGCCAGGGGATTACAACTCGCGGCAGGGAGAGACCGGCATCAGATAAACGACGCTGGATTGTGTGAAACACCTAAATCCCCGCCAGGGGATTACAACCATTCGAGCAGCAAGGCTATCTCCCAGGCCCATTCCAGAGCCTGGTGTGAAACACCTAAATCCCCGCCAGGGGATTACAACGCTGCAGGGTCTTCGTGGCCACCGGCCACATGCCGTCCGAGTGTGAAACACCTAAATCCCCGCCAGGGGATTACAACCTGCACCCGCATTCGCCTTTCTACATCCGCGCTGCACCCGTGCTGGTGTGAAACACCTAAATCCCCGCCAGGGGATTACAACTCTTTCTCTTTGCTCTCATGCTCTATCGTCGCAAGTATTGGTGTGAAACACCTAAATCCCCGCCAGGGGATTACAACAGACAACAACGGCGCAGGTCGTTCGACCTGCGCCTCTCTCATGTGTGAAACACCTAAATCCCCGCCAGGGGATTACAACTCGTCGACAATCAATTCGACATCCGAAACGCCGACAATCGCATGTGTGAAACACCTAAATCCCCGCCAGGGGATTACAACGACTCTGCACGAGGGGGATGTTCGATCGCGGGGCGAAACGTGTGAAACACCTAAATCCCCGCCAGGGGATTACAACTAGGCACATACCAGGTTCGCCCATTCGACCAGCTCCACTCGCTACGTGTGAAACACCTAAATCCCCGCCAGGGGATTACAACCCGGAAGGAGTGTGGAAGATCGATGTCGACACGGGCTGCTTCGGTGTGAAACACCTAAATCCCCGCCAGGGGATTACAACCGACTGCGCCTGTCGGCATTTATAGGGGAAGAAGAAGAAGAAGTGTGAAACACCTAAATCCCCGCCAGGGGATTACAACCACCGCTCCACCGTCCGCTTTTATCGACAACCGCCCTACAAAGAGTGTGAAACACCTAAATCCCCGCCAGGGGATTACAACACGCATCTGGGAAAGCGCCCGCATGCGCCGACTGGCGGAAGCGGTGTGAAACACCTAAATCCCCGCCAGGGGATTACAACACGTACCAGGTACGTCCCGTTGTCCAAGACCAGTCACTTTGAACCGTGTGAAACACCTAAATCCCCGCCAGGGGATTACAACATGCCTGCGAGCACGTTCACTGAGAGGAAGACCTCTCCTGCGTGTGAAACACCTAAATCCCCGCCAGGGGATTACAACGTGCCAATCCACGCCTCAATCACGTTTCGGTCGTTGCGGTTTGTGTGAAACACCTAAATCCCCGCCAGGGGATTACAACCAAGGTTCTTGCGCCGATATGTTAAAATACGCAATGTACGTGTGAAACACCTAAATCCCCGCCAGGGGATTACAACGGCCGGTTGCGTAGCGGTGGTTTGCGCCGGTTGCGTAGAAGAGTGTGAAACACCTAAATCCCCGCCAGGGGATTACAACGTAAGCCCTTTTCGGGCTATGACGACGATCGTTTCCGCGTGTGAAACACCTAAATCCCCGCCAGGGGATTACAACACGGTGTTATTTAAAAAATGCGTTACTGCGTCCGCAACAAAATAAGTGTGAAACACCTAAATCCCCGCCAGGGGATTACAACTATCGTGTGAATTGGCGCCATCCATCTACGTCCAGATACTCTATGTACGTGTGAAACACCTAAATCCCCGCCAGGGGATTACAACACTCTATGTACCCGGAGTAGATGTTCGCGGCTTGCCAACCTTTGGTGTGAAACACCTAAATCCCCGCCAGGGGATTACAACGACTCGGAAACCGGCAGAGTGCTGAGAGGAAATGAATGGGAGTGTGAAACACCTAAATCCCCGCCAGGGGATTACAACCGATGACCATCCGACAGCACGGCACGGCCCGCGTCGGCAGTGTGAAACACCTAAATCCCCGCCAGGGGATTACAACATTTTGCGCCGGGAAACACATACACAACAAGCGGATTTGCGATGTGTGAAACACCTAAATCCCCGCCAGGGGATTACAACGCGTCGACGGCGATCGTCCGGTCCAGCGCCCATCGGATCGGCGTGTGAAACACCTAAATCCCCGCCAGGGGATTACAACGCGTTTCGGGATGGTCTTCCATCCCGAAACCGAAAAACGGGTGTGAAACACCTAAATCCCCGCCAGGGGATTACAACCCCCACGCCGTCGATGCCGCTTCCGTCCGCATGCAGCGACAGTGTGAAACACCTAAATCCCCGCCAGGGGATTACAACTCATACGACCCGTACCAATCGTTGATACGCACAGCGTAACCAGAAGTGTGAAACACCTAAATCCCCGCCAGGGGATTACAACGCATCATCCGCCGCTTGCATATCTGCTGGCGATGCCTGCGGCGTGTGAAACACCTAAATCCCCGCCAGGGGATTACAACATATGTGCGAATTCCCTTTCCTCGCCATTTGTTATCGTAGGTGTGAAACACCTAAATCCCCGCCAGGGGATTACAACTCATCTTCGTCTTCCCGTCCCCTCGCCACCTCATCGCGTGTGAAACACCTAAATCCCCGCCAGGGGATTACAACGCGGAAGAGGCTTTTTGACCGGACCGAAAAGGTGAGAAACGTGTGAAACACCTAAATCCCCGCCAGGGGATTACAACGCGCCATCGCTCGTCTGCCGATGCAGCGCTCGTCTACGAGGTGTGAAACACCTAAATCCCCGCCAGGGGATTACAACCGTCATACGGGTTCGCATTCATATCGCGCAGCGCATCGAGTGTGAAACACCTAAATCCCCGCCAGGGGATTACAACGCAGCAGTGCGGCTGCTGCCCAGGCGGATACGAACACCCCGTGTGAAACACCTAAATCCCCGCCAGGGGATTACAACCGGAAGGAGTAGCGGAGGCGGAGGACGTCGGGGAGGGCGTGCGCGTGTGAAACACCTAAATCCCCGCCAGGGGATTACAACCCTTGCACAACCGGTAAGATCGCACACAAGTAATGACATTGTTGGGTGTGAAACACCTAAATCCCCGCCAGGGGATTACAACCGGGAGCCGGGCTTGCGTTCGTTACGGGACTGTGTTACGGGTGTGAAACACCTAAATCCCCGCCAGGGGATTACGACGCTCCGGCGGCGCGATGATGGATTCGTCTGGCACGCAGCGAGTGTGAAACACCTAAATCCCCGCCAGGGGATTACGACCCTGTACGCGGCGACCATACCGCGCAGCCGAAGGCCGTCACGTGTGAAACACCTAAATCCCCGCCAGGGGATTACGACGACGCGTTGCAGCAGCTTGCCTGCAAGCGCGACTCCGATAGCAAGTGTGAAACACCTAAATCCCCGCCAGGGGATTACCTCTCTCTTGCAGCCTTCGTGACAACCATTCTTCAAGAGCCGTGTGAAACACCTAAATCCCCGCCAGGGGATTACCTCCACTTCCGACTGTGCCTGCTCCTGCGCCTTCGTTTGGGTGTTCGTGTGAAACACCTAAATCCCCGCCAGGGGATTACCTCTCGTCGAATTTTGCACCGTTGCTGTCAACGATTATTCTGACGTGTGAAACACCTAAATCCCCGCCAGGGGATTACCTCCGTGATAACCATCGACTCATCAAACTTTGCGCCTGACGAATCGTGTGAAACACCTAAATCCCCGCCAGGGGATTACCTCTTATCTACCACGTCAATAATAATCTATCGCCCGATCCACTACGTGTGAAACACCTAAATCCCCGCCAGGGGATTACCTCTGAATGATTCGCTCAAGACGGAGATCGACCTCGCCATCCCTGGGTGTGAAACACCTAAATCCCCGCCAGGGGATTACCTCAGGATTCCGCTACACGATCCCCATCGTAGCGCCATAACCTGATTTGTGTGAAACACCTAAATCCCCGCCAGGGGATTACCTCCGATCAACGGGTGAACACCTTCCACTCCCCTGCGGATGCGTCGGGGTGTGAAACACCTAAATCCCCGCCAGGGGATTACAACGCGCAATAACGCCTGGCGTTTCTTCTCGTTAGCGCGCGAGTGTGAAACACCTAAATCCCCGCCAGGGGATTACAACTTGGATCAAAGAAGCACAAATCCTGGCGCGCGCGCGCCAGGTTGTGGGTGTGAAACACCTAAATCCCCGCCAGGGGATTACAACTACTTTGTTTTAGCAGATAGAAACGAAGTTACAACAAACTTAAGGTGTGAAACACCTAAATCCCCGCCAGGGGATTACAACTCGACAATGACCTTCACCGTCGTCAAGCCCTTTCGGGCTATGGTGTGAAACACCTAAATCCCCGCCAGGGGATTACAACAGAAAGTACTATGCCAAATCAGTACCGTAGTACTATTGCAAATCGTGTGAAACACCTAAATCCCCGCCAGGGGATTACAACTGTATTTCGAGCACCGCGCTAAATTCCATCCCGGTCTCCATGGTGTGAAACACCTAAATCCCCGCCAGGGGATTACAACTCAGCGTCTGACGCTTTTCCCTGGCGTTACGGGCTTCCAGTTCAAGTGTGAAACACCTAAATCCCCGCCAGGGGATTACAACGCTGCGATTTCGACGCTGATTGCGCGGTTTGCGTAGCGGGTTGGTGTGAAACACCTAAATCCCCGCCAGGGGATTACAACCTAACCGCTACGCTGTCGGCTGCTGCTTCGGTTGAAACAGAGTGTGAAACACCTAAATCCCCGCCAGGGGATTACAACAATTACAAATACAGAGGAGAACATGACCGCCAAGTTCTGGCGTGTGAAACACCTAAATCCCCGCCAGGGGATTACAACCGCAAGCACCGCCGTATTCTCTTCACCTACTGCTACCGAGACGAGTGTGAAACACCTAAATCCCCGCCAGGGGATTACAACTGCATCAATGCAGGAGTATGCTTGCATCTGCAAGCACAATGCAAGCGTGTGAAACACCTAAATCCCCGCCAGGGGATTACAACCCCCAGGGTGTCGTCCGATGAAACGACGCTGTAGTGCGTTGGTGTGAAACACCTAAATCCCCGCCAGGGGATTACAACCGGAGTCGACCTTACCGTCCGATACTCTGGCAATTGAAAGTGTGAAACACCTAAATCCCCGCCAGGGGATTACAACTCTTCGTAGCCCAGCTCCAGTCTTCGGAGCTGGGGTATGTGTGTGAAACACCTAAATCCCCGCCAGGGGATTACAACTACAAACCAGGTTTTGCCACTCGACCAACCCCAATTTTCGCTGGTGTGAAACACCTAAATCCCCGCCAGGGGATTACAACCTTCATCCTGCTGTGCCTGCTCCTGCTTTGCTTGCTGACCACGTGTGAAACACCTAAATCCCCGCCAGGGGATTACAACCGACTTTCTCGCGGACGTTCCCGAGACAGGCAGCGCGGACGAGGTGTGAAACACCTAAATCCCCGCCAGGGGATTACAACAATGAATTTGACTAATATCGGTCCACACCCGGATGACCCGGAGTGTGAAACACCTAAATCCCCGCCAGGGGATTACAACCTTCCTGAACGTCGGACGGGTGCAGCCGCCGGAGTCGCTCATACGTGTGAAACACCTAAATCCCCGCCAGGGGATTACAACAGAAGTATATTGCGACGAAAATACACTAACACACTTCTTTGGGGAGTGTGAAACACCTAAATCCCCGCCAGGGGATTACAACCGACCGATCGATGCCGGCGGCATTATGCTGTACGCCTTTCTCAGTGTGAAACACCTAAATCCCCGCCAGGGGATTACAACTCGATATAGCCAGCGTAGATGTTGGCTGCCGACCACCCTTTTGTGTGTGAAACACCTAAATCCCCGCCAGGGGATTACAACCTTTGAAATCCACCCACCCTGATCTTCCTGCTGCTCCAGTGTGAAACACCTAAATCCCCGCCAGGGGATTACAACCCATCGACTCGTCAAACTTTGCGCCTGATGAGTCGACAATTATCTGTGTGAAACACCTAAATCCCCGCCAGGGGATTACAACCGGGTTGTGCGGGTTGCGTAGCAGCAATGGTTGACGACGTCAGTGTGAAACACCTAAATCCCCGCCAGGGGATTACAACTGCGGGTCGGTTTCTCCGCACCTTAGCCATTTGTTTGCTAACGTGTGAAACACCTAAATCCCCGCCAGGGGATTACAACCTGCATCGATGCAGCGCGGGTGCAGCACGGGTGCAAAGCAGATGTGTGAAACACCTAAATCCCCGCCAGGGGATTACAACGTAGGGTCTGCGGCCCAGCCCTCGACACCGTTTACGATCGCCTCCGTGTGAAACACCTAAATCCCCGCCAGGGGATTACAATCTCGCCATGGCGTCCGCAAGGTTTTGCCCCTTGTATGCAAGTGTGAAACACCTAAATCCCCGCCAGGGGATTACAATTTCTTCTCCCATGCCGTCCTCCTTTCGTGTGCGCGCCGCCATGCGGGTGTGAAACACCTAAATCCCCGCCAGGGGATTACAATAAGAGTTTCTGCAAGATGGGGGGGTGTTCTGCAAAGATTTCTGCAAGAGTGTGAAACACCTAAATCCCCGCCAGGGGATTACAATTAGGGTGGACAAGCCACCGATCTTGTGTCAAGCAGAACTCGGTGTGAAACACCTAAATCCCCGCCAGGGGATTACAATCACGATGATTGGTACTTCGATCTGAACTTGCTTTTCCATTGGTGTGAAACACCTAAATCCCCGCCAGGGGATTACAACAACTCGCCCATTGACCTTGGGGCGGGATCGCGTGGTGAGTGTGAAACACCTAAATCCCCGCCAGGGGATTACAACCAGGGGTATACGTTTTCGGCGCATAGCGCAAGCGGAGCGGTGTGAAACACCTAAATCCCCGCCAGGGGATTACAATTCCTGTTTACTTGAGAACTGGAAAATAGCCATTGCTGTCCTCCTTCGTGTGAAACACCTAAATCCCCGCCAGGGGATTACAATAGGCGACAAGCATCGGTGCAAGGGCGGCATGCACGGATGCAGCGTGTGTGAAACACCTAAATCCCCGCCAGGGGATTACAATTCTGCTCGAATGCAATACGTACCGCCGCCCGCGCTTCATCCGGTGTGAAACACCTAAATCCCCGCCAGGGGATTACAATTCGACTGGCACATGCCATTTCCGACCCTCCGGCCAACTCCAGTGTGGTGTGAAACACCTAAATCCCCGCCAGGGGATTACAATTGAAGGTTCGGAGATTGCCATCCGCTCGCCGACGTCGTCGTGTGAAACACCTAAATCCCCGCCAGGGGATTACAATCCTGTGGATACGAACCGTTGTTTAAAATGGCAACTACCGCCCAGTGTGAAACACCTAAATCCCCGCCAGGGGATTACAATCCGCTGAAACGCCAGCCAAGGCACTCGCCTTTGAGTGTGAAACACCTAAATCCCCGCCAGGGGATTACAATAAGCGTGTAGTACGACAGGTCGGCGAGCACAAGCGACCCGGCTGCGGTGTGAAACACCTAAATCCCCGCCAGGGGATTACAATTGGTACGAATAGTAGACGAGGATAGATGGCGGAGGCGATGATGTGTGAAACACCTAAATCCCCGCCAGGGGATTACAATCGGATACGACGCTGTCGGCCGACGCACGATTCCCGCTTACTCGTGTGAAACACCTAAATCCCCGCCAGGGGATTACAATCGAGACTCGACATTCGATATTCGGGATTCAGTTGTCATTCGGTGTGAAACACCTAAATCCCCGCCAGGGGATTACAATTCTTCCCACGTCCGGATCGGGATGACGTCTACGTCAAGTCCGGGTGTGAAACACCTAAATCCCCGCCAGGGGATTACAATCCTGTGCTTGCATGCTGCTGCATCGATGCTTGCATTGGGTGTGAAACACCTAAGAGGGCGATCAGAAAACCGGATGTGTGGTATCATGATGGCGACCATGCCGTTCTGATAAGGAGCAATCTCATATGCCACGACGTGCACGTCGATCCTATCCAACCAAGGATGCGACCGATCTGACC
>Ga0197142_1003992_pt1 | contig 12114 bp, 10 predicted proteins | sample GBS60_MetaG_FD_148614 | JGI IMG/M metagenome (GOLD analysis project Ga0197142, IMG submission 148614) | Sediment microbial communities from Great Boiling Springs, Gerlach, Nevada, United States - GBS 60_MetaG | ecosystem: Environmental > Aquatic > Thermal springs > Hot (42-90C) > Sediment... | reverse complement strand
GAAAGCGGCGAAGCTGAAAGTAATAAGATTGAATCCTTTATTCGCAAGATGGAAAGCCTGGAGGCAATGGAATTTATTGATCAGCCTGGAGAACTTAAAGCCTACGGTCTTGATCCGCCGGAAATAACCGTAACCATAAAAGTTAAGGGTAGTGATGAAAAAGAAACGGAATATCAGTATTTAATTGGCCGGGAAGACAAAGAGAAGAAAAAGGTCTTTGTCAAAAATCCCAGGCTCAATTATCTCTTTGTGGTCGATTCCTCTTTTTTGACTGAAATGCCTAAGGAAGCCAGGGACTGGCTTCTGAAAGAAGAAAAGAAAGAGGAGTCAAAAAAAGAAGAAAAGGACAAATGAGGAGGTGAAAAGAATCTGAAGGAAAATGCAAGTCACCTACCATTTCGTCCCTTATGGTGAGGTTTTAAATCCTGAAAAAGATACCTTTGCCCTTGATGTGGGGATGAAAACTGTCCCCGGCGTCATTGACCATCACCATCCTGAGGCTGAGCCCGAATGTACGGCCTCTCTTCTCATCAAGCATCCTGAGCTTGTCTTCCAGCATGTTGATCCAGATGAAATGGCCAGCCGAAATGAAGCCCGAAAAAAATTAAAAATAATTACCCACCGTTTGCCTGACTTTGACTCAATCGCCTCAATTTTTATTTGCCTTAAAATGATTGAGACAGGTCAGGTCGATAGCTCTCTTATCGAAATAGCCGAATATGCCCGCATGGTCGATTCGGCCTCCCTACCGAAATCAATTGATCTTACGGCCACCCCCTATTCTATTCTTAGAGCCATCTTTGCCAATTTAAAAAAAGAGGGCGAGGAGAGTAATCTCGAAAGGGTCGAAGAAGGTCTGCGCCTGATGAATTTTCTTTATACGAAAAGCGAAGAAGGTTATGAAATAAGCGAAAACCGGGCTCTTTTTGCGGCTGTCGACCGCTATGAAAAAGCCATGAGGCGGGTGGAGGAAGATTATTTTCAATATCTTCTGGAAGTAGGTCAATTTCCCAAAATAGCTCTTTATTTACCCTCGGTTTCTGGTGATAGAAAGATTCCTGTTGACGGTCTGATCTGTCGGAATCCCAAAAGTTTTCTTCTGCGCGAATGGGCCAGACGCGATAGAACTAACTCACCCCATGGCGAAGGCTTTGGTTTCCTCTTAACCGCCTTTGGTAACTATAGATATATTATGGGTGTGGACCCTGATCGAGGAGTTAATCTTAAAGGCCTGGGCGATCTATTAAACCAGAAGGAAGAAGAGAAGAGAAAAAGCTTGAACCGGCCCTTCACCTACAGATGGTATGATGGCAATTGTCCCTTCTTCAATTTCAGGATAATTGATTCGCCCCAGGATGGTCCTTCCCTCAGCTTCCAGGAAATTGTTCGCCTGGTTATCCAGTTCGGTTCTTCTAAATAAAAACAATTCAACCTGAAGCCTTCGCTTGAATTTTTAAGAATCTCTTCCTCTGGAATTTCAGGATTTTCTGGATTCTTTTCTGAAAAAACAGATTTTTTAAAACTTATTGAGATTGATGTTACTTATCTCTAATTATCAACTTCAGGGATAATCATATTTCGTTGCCCTCTACGAGAACTCAGATGCTTTTCTCATCCGCTTATTTCCCCCTACTGAATACGATTAATGTTGTTTGCTTATTTCATGGCTTCCAGTTTTATTTCTTGGTCACCATGTTTACTGCCTGATTACAGCAGACCACGGCGTTGGAGCATGGCTTCAACTCTTGGCTCGCGGCCGCGAAAACGAAGATAAAGCTTCATGGGATCGTCACTTCCGCCCCGGGCCAGAATATTTTCCCGGAAAGAACGGGCTGTTTCCGGATCAAAAATACCTCTCTCCTTAAAAGCCTCAAAGGCATCAGCATCGAGAACTTCAGCCCAGATATAGCTATAATAGCCAGCTGAATAGCCACCAGAAAAAATATGATTGAAATATGGACTGCGATAGCGGACAACAATTTCGGGAATAAGGCCAATTCGCTCGAGCGAGTTCGCCTCAAAGTCCATAACCTCCTCTTCCTTAATGGGCTCAGTCAGAGTATGCCAGTCCATATCAAGAAAAGAAGCAGCTAAATATTCCACCGTGGCAAAACCTTGATTAAAATATTGAGCATTTCTTATTTTTGTAATTAATTCATCAGGCATGGGTTCTCCAGTTTCATAATGACGGGCAAACATCTTGAGAAATTCTGGCTCAGCCACCCAGTTTTCCATTATCTGGGAAGGCAATTCCACAAAATCCCGGGACACATTGGTTCCGGTAAGACGAAGATAGGTACATTCAGAAAGCAAACCATGGAGAGCATGGCCAAACTCATGAAAAAGGGTAGTCACCTCCTCCCAGCTTAGAAGCGAGGGTTTTTCTCTGGTGGGCTTGGTTAAATTGCCCACATTGCAGATAATGGGCAATATTCTTTGGCCATTAATTTTAAAGGCTTCCCGATAGGCATTCATCCAGGCACCGGCTCTTTTAGAAGCCCGGGGAAAGTAATCAGTATAAAGGAGGCCTACGGGCCGGCCATCGGCCTCTCTGACTTCAAAGGCCCTGACGTCGGGATGATAAACCGGAACATCCCGCCGTTCAATGAACTGCAAACCATAGAGTTTAGTCGCCAGCATAAAAACACCATTAATGACGTTTTCGAGCTTAAAATAGGGCCTGAGCATCGACTCATCAAGGTCGTACTTCTTTTTTCTTAATTTTTCCGCATAATACCACCAGTCCCAGGGTTCGAGCTTGAAATTCTGACCCTCCTCTTTCATCAGCTGCTCGAGCTCCTGAGCCTCCTTTTTGGCTTTTTCTAAAGCTCGAGGCCAGATTTGATTTAGAAGCTCATAAACTTTTTCAGGCCTCTTAGCCATATTTTCTTCAAGAACATAATGAGCCCAGGTAGGATAGCCCAGCAATTTGGCCTTTTCAATCCGCAGGGCAATTATCCGGGCAATAATTTTCTTGTTATCATAATCATTGTCATTATTTCCCCGATTAATATAGGCTTTGAAAATTTTTTCTCGCAGATCCCGGCGAGAAGAATACTGCAGAAAGGGGATAATTGAGGGCCGCTGCAGGGTGAAAACCCATTTACCCTCCTTGCCCCGGGATCTGGCCTCTTCCGCTGCGGCCGCGATGACTTCATCAGGAAGACCCTCAAGATCAGCTTTATTCTCAATAACCAGTTCAAAAGCATTGGTCTCTTTTAAAACATTATCACCGAATTTCAGGCTCAAAACGGCCAGTTCTTCATTTATTTCTTTCAGACGACCTTTCCTGCTCTCATCAAGATTGGCTCCGGAGCGAACAAAATCAAGATACAATTTCTCCAGCAACTGTCTTTGCTCAGGGTTGAGGTTCAAGTTATCCTTCTGGTCATAGACAGACTTCAGGCGCTTAAAAAGGCGTTCATTCAATAAAATTTCATCATAATGGCGTGAGATAATCGGGGCTAATTCAGTCGCTATCGCCTGCAGTTGATCACTGGTATGAGCTGAAAGGAGGTTATCAAGAACAAGCTCGACCCGGTCGAGAAAAAGGCCGCTACGATCAAGTGCCTCTACAGTATTGGCAAAGGTAGGCGGTTCTGGATTAGAAATAATGGCTTCAATTTCAGCCTGATGGCGCCTGATGCCCTCAAGAATGGCTGGTTTAAAATGCTCCTCCTTTATTTTTTCAAAGGGAGGAGCCTCAAAGGGGGTTTTCCAATCTGAAAAAAACGGATTTTCCCCTTCACTCCAGGATGGCTTCTGGCTTGAGCAGGCCGCCATCACCAGAAAAGCCAGCATCATTAAAACCAGAAAATGAAGGCTTTTCATTTTTTCTTCTCCAAAGCAAATTGAATTAATAATTTTAACCTGAATCGAAGGGATAAACAATTATTATGGTGGGAATTTATTCTGATTGATTATGGGCAGCGATCTTTATATTTTTTTTCATGAGCCAGGAGCCACCTCTTTCGCCACAGACCACCCCCATAGCCAACGAGGCTGCCTCGAGCTCCAATAACCCGATGGCAGGGGATAATAATGGCAATTGGATTGGACCGATTGGCTGCCCCGATGGCTCTAAAACCTTTTTCCCGGCCCAGACTCCGGGCTATATCCTTATAGGAAACAGTCTCGCCATAAGGAATTGTCAGCAAAGATGTCCAGACAGCCTGCTGAAAGGGGGTTCCCTTATAAACCAGGGGGAGATCGAATTCTTTCCTTTCGCCGGAAAAATATTCCATTAGCTGCCGCTGAATCTCAAACAAAAAGGGATGAGAAAATAAAGACATGCCCTTGAGGCGATTAACAAAAGTCAGGCCATGCAGAGCTTGATCAGAGAAGCGAATTTCCAGGGGGCCAAGAGGCGAAAAAAAATAACCAACATGTAAATATTTACCCTTCTCTTCTGCCAGGCTCATTTCCCCCACCCTGATTGGATTGATATATTAGTGGCGGAGAGGGTGGGATTCGAACCCACGGTCCCGGTTTCAGCCGGGACAAGCGCTTAGCAGGCGCTCCTGATAGACCACTCCAGCACCTCTCCGCCTCTCAGGCCTTTTTTATTTTATCATGAAAGGCCACAATTGCAATCACCTGAGCCTGACCAGTAGACAATTGGCCACCAAAGTTATTAAAAAAAGGTTCTTCCGGGTTTTCTGTGGGTAAAGGGCATGCATAAGTCCTTAATAAAAGTAAAGAAACCACCCGACCTTTTAAATCTGAGGCACAGGTATCAGTGCTTATAAATTGTAATTTAATGATATTCCATGAGGCAGGCATTAATCGGAAGCTCTTCAAGCCAGCTCTTGTTCTCATTGCCTTATATTTAGATCCCAAAATTGCCTACGCCAAAGTCGGAAGAAACTTAAAAAATACAGCCTGAACAACGAGCGACCCATTTCTCAGAAGATCGGGCTCCTTCAAACCGAACCTAATAATCTTTTCGTTCATTCTTTTAAAAAAATTTCTTCTGGCGGAGGGAGAGGGATTCGAACCCCCGTTCCGGGATCACCGGAAAGCGGTTTTCAAGACCGCCGCCTTAAACCACTCGGCCATCCCTCCAACTTTTTATTTTAGCGACTGCTTTTGATGAAGGCAATAAGAGAAAGGCTATCAAGACACGCTTTCCCTCCATAAATTTTGTTTTTCCGAGCCCCTGTTATTACTTGGTTTAGCTTTCTTCGCCAGAAAAGTTTTCCCTATTGAGAGTAGAAATTCTATTAATTTCTTGGTCCTACCTTGAGGCCTCCGGTAAAACCCATGGAAGGGGAAGTGAAAAAAATGATATTATCGAGCCATTTCTTCTCCTCCTCCCCTTAAAGGTCATAATAAAAATGAGCTGTCCTCCATTTTAAAATTCGCTCATGCCCCTCTTTAAATTTTATTTTCCCTGAATTAAATCCGGCCGAGATGAGCCTGATAAACAAGCCCGATTTTTTAAAACAGTTTATCCGAAAAGGCAGGCCTGAAAAAAGGAAGGACCGGAGAATAAATTGGAAATTAGGAGCTCATAGTGGTTCCTCTGGCTCGAGTTTTTCCTGACCGTTCATATAAGGGCGGAGAGCATCAGGGATAACCACCGAGCCATCAGCTTGCTGATAGGACTCAAGCAGAGCCGCCACCGTGCGACCTATGGCCACTCCTGAGCCATTGAGGGTATGAACAAATTCGGGCTTAGATTTTGGTTCCCGCCGGAAACGGATGTTGGCTCTTCGGGCCTGAAAATCAAGACAGTTGGTGACCGATGAAACTTCCCGATATTTCTTCTGTTCAGGAAACCAGATCTCCAGATCATAGGTTTTCGCGCCGGCAAAACCAAGGTCAGCTGTGCACAAGGCCACGACACGGTAATGCAGGCCAAGTCTCTTCAAAACTTCTTCGGCATCAGCTGTCATCTTTTCCAGCTCTTCCATCGATTTTTCAGGCAAGGTGAAGGCCACAAGCTCCACCTTGTTAAACTGATGCTGCCTGATGAGTCCCCGGATGTCCTTTCCATAGGAACCGGCCTCGCTGCGAAAACATGGAGTATAAGCCACAAATCGCTGGGGTAGCTTTTCTGCTGACAGAATTTCATCGCGGTAAAGATTGGTGAGGGGGACTTCAGCCGTGGGAATAAGATACCACCGTCTTCCCCTGAGTTTAAAAAGGTCTCGCTCAAACTTGGGCAAATTTCCCGTGCCAATCAAACAAGCTTCATTAGCAATAAAAGGCGGAAGAATCTCCCGGTAGCCTTTCTCTTTAGTATGGATATCCAGCATGAACTGGATTAGGGCTCTTTCGAGCCTGGCTCCTGCCCCCACATAAACCGTAAAGCGTGACCCAGCCAGCCTGGCTGCTCTTTCAAAATCAAGGAGGCCAAGTTTCCGGCCTATTTCCCAGTGCGGTAATGGGTCAAAAGAAAATTCAGGGGGCTGGCCAAAACGTCGAATTTCCACATTATCTTCTGAGCTTGAGCCCAGGGGAACTGATTCGTGGGGAAGATTGGGAATCCTCAGGAGTAAATCGCGAATTTTCTCTTCAAGGGTTTTAAGCTCTTCCTCCTTCTTCTCAATCTCCTCGCTCATTCGCCTCATTTCTTCAATCAGCAACGTAACCTCCTGCCCCTGCTGTTTAAGCCGGCCAATCTGTTTAGAAGTCTGATTCTGGCGAGAGCGAAGATCATCAACCTCCTTTTGCAGAGCTTTCTTTTTTTCTGCCAGAAGAATCAAATGGCTTAAATCAATTTTAATCCCCCGCGTAGCCAGACGAGCCTCGACCTCTTCTCTTTTTTCAAGAATATAGCGAAGATCCAGCATGTCCTCAGAATTATAGCATAAAATCGACTTCAGGGTTCAAAACGGATCGATGGCCCTTAATAATTAAATAGGGCCTTCGATTAAATTCAGGTTACGCCGGTTTTTTGGACCTAAAAAATAAAAATTCCTGAAATAAGGGAGCTTCGGCGAAGTTTATAGTTCCCGGGGCTAATTAAATGCAATAAAATGACCTGGGTTGGCCTCAGAATTAAGTTTCTTCTGAAATTCTTAACAAAAGGCTTTCTCCAGCTCTGCTGATACCTCTATTTTCCCCCATTGATCTTAAATTAATCCTGTAGAACGCAAAAATGCTTAAATTAAAATGGGCCAGAAATTGAGCTCTAATCATAATGGTTTTTTTCCTGGAAGTATTGCCTTACTTTGTTGATTTTATGAGGCCTGAATTCAGACCGGGCAACTGCCCCGGGCTTCATTTTTCTAAAAAATTAAGCCCTGCTGGTTGAAACTCAGGCGGCTCTCTGGGATAATTTTGATTTAAGTCAGAAACAAATGAAAGGTCGGAAAAAAGTCCTTTATCTTCTCCTTTCCCTGATAATTTCGGCTGCCCTCATCTATCTTCTTATCTCCCAGATTTCCACCCAGGAACTTGTTTATACCTTGAAAAACCTTTACCTGCCTTCTCTCGTTATCTACATGCTAATCAGTTTAACCGGAGCTCTAATAAGGGCCTGGCGTTATCGGCTATTACTTCAGCCAGCCAGGGTGAGCTGGCCAGGGATTCTTCTCGTCACCTTTGTCAAGAATTCCCTGGTGGATTTACTTCCAGCACGTCTGGGTTCGCTTTCCTACATTTATCTTCTCAATCGCCGCCTTGGCCTGGCTTTCGAGCCGGTAACCTCTTCTTTCATTGCCGCCTTTTTGCTTGATTTCCTGACCCTTAGTCCTTTCCTCATCGCTGCTATTCTTTCTGTCGGCCTGGGCGTTGATGCAGTGGCCTCACCTACGGTTCTGGCTGTAGCCCTGCTCTTCTTTCTTCTGGTTATTCTGGCCTTCATCCTGATAATCCCTCTGGCCAGGTTAATTTTCCAGACTTACTCCTTTCTCGGGCTCAAGTTCAAACTGGCTGGTAAGAACTGGTTTCAAAAATCCCTCGAAAAGTTCAGGGGAACAATTGATGTTCTTAAATTCACTCGACATCATAGCTCTTCCTGGCTGATTCTCCTTCTTTCTTTTCTTATTCGTTTGGCCAAATACAGCTCCCTCTTTTTTTTGCTTCATGCCCTACTGCGAGTTCATGGTTTCAGCCTGTCCGAGCTGAGTTTCGGGCGATTAATCCTGGGAACAAGCGGTGCGGAGCTTACTTCAGCTCTTCCCATTAAAGGCCTGGCTGGCTTTGGAACATGGGAATCGGCCTGGGCTCTGACCTTCCGTCTCATGGGCACAGAAAAAAATATAGCCATCCTTTCGGGTCTGGGCATCCATTTTCTTACCAATCTTTTTGAATATTCCCTGGGTATTACCAGTCTTTTTCTTTTAGCCTTGCCTCATTTCCGTCAGAATCAATCTCAAGGAGTCAAAGCATGATCGCCCTGAGTCAAGTCTTCCCTTTTAGCCTCAGAGACCTTGAGCTTATTCTTGAAGCCGCCCTGAGTCAAGGTGGTGATTTTGCCGATATTTTTATGGAGTATCGCCATTATCAGGCTGTCGTTATGGAAGAGGATATTATCAAGGAAACAAGCGAAAGCATCATTCAGGGAATAGGTATCAGAGTTATAAGCGGAGAGAAAACCGGCTATGCCTATACTAATGAAATCAGCTATGAAAAGGCCCGACAGGCCGCCCTGACAGCTGCCGCCATCGCCTCCTCCTCTTCCCCGACCAGAATCAAATCCCTGTCTTCTCAGGAAATTAAACATAACTTCTATCCCCTCAAAATTTCGCCGGATAAACTTGAGCTTGAAAAGAAAGTGGACCTGGTTAAAGAGGCCTATTCTGCCTGTTTTGGTTTTGACCGAAAAATAATTAAAGTTAAGGTGGCCCTGGGTGATGTGGTCCAGTGGCTGGCCATAGCCAACTCAGAAGGGCTTTATGTCGCTGAGACAAGGCCAATGATTCGCCTGAGCTCGCTGGCCATAGCTGAAGACAGGGGCAAGCGGGAAATTGGCTTCGCCGGTGCAGGCGGCCGAGTTGGCTATGATTATTTTACCGAAATTCATTCCCCTCGCCAGATCGGTGAAGAGGCAGCTCAGGAAGCCTTAAAGCTTCTTGAAGCTGTGGAGCCCCCGGCTGGAGAAATGCCTGTGGTTCTCGCAGCTGGTCACAGCGGCGTTCTTGTTCACGAAGCCGTAGGCCATCTCCTCGAAGCTGATTATAATCGAAAAAAGACCTCGATTTTCTGGAATAAGCTCGGCCAGAAAGTTGGTAGCCCCCTCGTTCGCATCATTGATGACCCGACAATACCCAATTTTCGGGGCTCCTATAATGTGGATGATGAGGGAACACATCCCCGGCCTGTTATCCTGATCGACCGGGGTATTGTCACCGGCTATCTCCAGGATCGGCTTTCGGCCAAATTAATGGGCCTGCCATTAACCGGCCATGGCCGCCGGCAGGATTTTACCTGTTTTCCCCTGCCCCGGATGTCCAATACTTATATTGACAGGGGTGAACATGCGCCTGAAGAAATAATTAAGTCAGTGCGAAAGGGCATCTATGCGGAAAGATTTGAAGGTGGTCAGGTAGAGGATTCGGGTAAATTCACCTTTACCATAAGTTCAGGTCGTCTCATTGAAGAAGGCCGCTTGACAGCACCCATCAAGCAGGCAACCTTGATCGGGATGAATATCGATATCCTTCACAATATTACCATGGTTGGTTCAGATCTGGCTTTCAGCCCTCAGATTGGAACTTGCAGTAAAGAGGGACAGGAAGTTCCGGTTAGCGATGGCTGTCCAACCCTGAAAATTGAAAAAATGACCGTGGGGGGGCAATTATGAATTCAGAGAAAAATTGTCATCTGGACGTAGAGATAAAGGATTTGCAGCTTCTGGCTGAAAGGCTGGTCAGCTATGGTCAGAGTCTGGGCGCCGACGAAGTTGAGGTTGCTATAGCCACCGGCCGGGAATTTTCGGTTAATGTCCGTCTTCAGGCTATTGAAGACTTGACTGAGGCCAATTTTCGTTGTCTCTCCCTGAAAGTGATCAAGGATAAGCGGGTAGCCTCAGCCAGCTCTTCTGATCTTTCCCTGGAAACCTTAAAAGATTTAATGAAAACAGCCATTAGGCGAGCTGAGCTCGCGAATCCTGATGATTGTGCTGGATTACCCGATTCAGTTGAGCCCTACGTTGATCCTGCCTCTCTTAAACTTTTTGATCCTCAAATTGCTCAGCTCGAACCAAAACAAAAAATTAATCTGGCTCTCCAGACAGAAAAAATAGCTCTGGCTGATCCAAGAATTACTAACTCCCATGGAGCAAGCTTTGGCACTTCTGAAGGAGCTTTTATTCTGGCCAATTCTTCAGGTTTTTGTGGATTTTATAAAGCCACCTCATGCAGCCTCAGCGTCGGTCTTCAAGCAGGAGAAACTGATGACCTCGTGGAAGATGGCTGGTTCAGCTCCAAGCGCTTTTTTTCTGAGCTCGACCCTCCTGAAGCTGTGGCCAGAAAGGCCATTGAAAGAACGGTCAGATTGTTAAAGCCAAGAAAAATTAAGACGCAGTCGGTTCCGGTTGTTTTCGAACCAGCCCAGACAGCCTGGCTGCTGGGCTTTCTTTTTAGCTGTGTGACTGGAAGTGCTATTTACCATCGAGCTTCCTTCCTGGTCGATAAACTTGGCGAAAAAATAGCCAGCAACCACATTACTGTGATCGATGATGGTTTGATGCCAGGAAAGCTCGGTACCAGACCCTTCGATTCAGAAGGAGTTCCTACCCGAAAAACTGTGGTCATTGAAGCTGGCGTTCTAAAAAATTATCTCTGCAATACTTACGCCGCCCGGAAGCTCAATTTGAGTTCCACCGGCAATGCTGAGGGGGGCGGCATTGGCCCCAACAATTTTTATCTTCTTCCCGGAGCATATTCACCTGAAGAAATTATCGCTTCTCTCGATAAGGGACTAATCCTGGTAAAGACCATAGGCCACGGATTAAATCCGGTTACCGGAGATATTTCCCGGGGCGCCTTTGGTCTCTGGGTGGAAAAGGGTGAAATCCTTTATCCAGTCTCTGAAATAACGATCGCCGGCAATCTGGCTGAAATTCTTAATAAAATTGAACTCATCGGCTCGGATTTAAAATTTGAAACAGCTGTCTGCGGTCCAACCATCAAGATTGCTGAACTGACTGTGGCCGGTGAGTGAAACGATTATAATGAACGACACTTTCTAAGGGCCGTTTGGGCACATGAAGCCGGCCTTCATCATCCAGCCAGTAACGGATTGACCCCTGAAATTTTTCGAGCATCGGGCTTTCAGCGGGATAACCCAGAGCCAGGACACAATCAACGCGATAATTTTCAGGAATTTCTAACAGAGAGGCAATTTTTTCCCGATTTATGGATATCAGCCAGCAGCTACCTATACCTTCAGCCCAGGCGGCGAGAATCATATTTTCCATAGCAGCTCCGACATCGTATTCATAACCCTGAGAGCGAATGGAAAGATTTACCAGCGTAATGATATAGGCCACTGGCTCCTGACCTGGCCTAGGATTTCCCCTGGGGCTAATGTAAGCAGCCCACCTTAGATGGGGGAAAACGAGGTGACAGACTCGAGGTTCGTCGACCACAATAAATTCAAGTGGCTGCTGATTGCCGGCTGAGGGGGCTAGGCGGCCAGCATTAACAATTCGCTCGAGCTGTTCCCGGGAAAGAGGCTCTGATTTGAATTGCCTGATTGTCCGGCGACTGATAATTAAATCGTAAAAACTCATGGACTATCCCTGATGAAGAATCCTTTCTATTTTTCGGGCATAAAGACGGCTTTCTTCGTCAGGTGTAACTAATTCAATAGCCCTGGGGTCCGAAATGCCAAGACCGAGTTCAATAGCCCGGGCAATCTGCTCCTGTTCGGTAATCTTCCTGCCCATGATGGTCTCATTGGAACCGAGCTCCTTGAGGACGGCCAGGCCAACCATATCCACAGCCACCCGGTCAGTGCCAGCAATAAACACATTGGCCTCAGCTCTTTTACCTGTACTGGGACCACCATCAACAAAGGCCTCGACACCATCCATGATAATAAGCTGAGGTTTATAGCCCAGATTGATTTCTGCAATCATCCGTCTCATGTCCGGAGAACGATGCAGTTCTCTCATCAATTTTTTGGGGGTCAGACCAACGGCCAGCTTCAGAGACATGG
>Ga0197142_1003991_pt1 | contig 12117 bp, 16 predicted proteins | sample GBS60_MetaG_FD_148614 | JGI IMG/M metagenome (GOLD analysis project Ga0197142, IMG submission 148614) | Sediment microbial communities from Great Boiling Springs, Gerlach, Nevada, United States - GBS 60_MetaG | ecosystem: Environmental > Aquatic > Thermal springs > Hot (42-90C) > Sediment... | reverse complement strand
TATTTGCCCCTGTTTGACAGTGCAAAGTACCAAAATTGGTTATTTCTTGGGTGAGATGGGAGGTGCTATCCTGGCTACCCTTAATCCATCCCCAACCAAGCAGCCATGCGGTCAACCGCTTCTTGCAAACGTGCCGGGGGATGCACCAACGCAAAGCGCACATAGCCTTCTCCCCCGGCACCAAAACCAACACCGGGACAGGCCGCCACGCCCGTTTTCTGCACCAAATGCTGACAAAATTCCAGGGAATTGCCCGCCCAGGCCGCAGGGAGCGGTGCCCACACATACATCGTCGCCGGGGGCAACGGCACGGACCAGCCAATCCGGTGTAGGGCGGCCACAAACGCATCCCGCCGCGCCCGGAACGTGGCGACCATTTCCCGCACCCCGGTTTGATCCCCCAACAACGCCTGAACACCCGCCCGCAAAATCCCACTGTACTGGTTAAAATCCACTGCCGCTTTCACCCGCCGTAACGCCAAAATCAACTCCCGGTTGCCGATGGCATACCCTAGGCGAAAGCCCCCCATATTGTACGACTTGGACATACTGAAAAATTCCACACTGCGCTGCTTGTCCCGGTCGGCTTGCAACACCGAAGGCGGCAACGTTTCCCCAAACACCAAATCGGCATAGGGAAAATCATGACACAAGACCAAATCATACCGGCGACAAAACGCCACCGCCGCCTCCATCACCGCCATATCCGCAACCGCCGCCGTCGGGTTGTGGGGATAGGACAACACCAACAAGCGGGCGCGCGCCAACACCTGGTCGGGAATCGCCCCAAAATCCGGCAAAAACCCCTGTTCCGCCCGCAGACGCAAATAGTAGGGCTGACCCCCCGCCAGCACAATGCCCCCCGCATGGGAGGGATACCCTGGGTCGAGCACAATCCCGTAATCCCCCGGATTCAGCACCGCCAGGGGCAAATGTGCCGTCCCCTCCTGGGAACCAATTAGCGGCAACACCTCCGTTTCCGGGTCTACCGCCACCCCATACCGCCGTTCGTACCACAGCGCCGCTGCCCGCCGAAATTCCTGCGTGCCGTGAAACAACAAATACCCATGCGTCCGCCGGTCCTGCAACGCTTCGCCAATCACCGCCAAAATCTCCGGCCTGGTGGGCAAATCCGACGACCCCAAAGACAGGTCAATCACATCCATCCCTTGGGCTGCCGCCTGAGCCTTGGCCTGGTCCATATCGGCAAAGACATTCTGCGCCAGCGGAGCCAACCGGGTTGCCAACCGCACCATACGCCCTACCCCGCCAAATGCGCCTCTAACGCCTGCTGCAACTTCGCCTGGTTGAGGACCCCCTCATGGCGCCACAGCAGGGTTCCCCCCCGGAACAACAACAGGGTGGGAATGCCTTCAATCTTGTACTGCTTGACCGTTAGGGGATTTTCATCGGCGTGCATTTTCACCATCTTCAGCCGTCCTGCCCACTGGGGCGCCATCTGGGTCAAAATCTGGGTCATCAAGCGGCAAGGGCCACACCACTCAGCCCACACATACACCAGCACCGGTTCCGATGCCTGCATGACCTCTGCGGAAAACGCTTCATCCCGAATGGGCAGGGGCGCCACCGTCATAACCACCCGTCCAGCCAACCTCGTTACTGTTCATTGTCCCGGATTTGGTTCCCCCAGTGCAAATCCTAGCGCTTGAGCCAGCGCCAACAAAAATGTCGCAGCCGTTCCCGCCAAGTCGGCGGCGGCCAAGGGGTCGTCTGCCACTCCGCCAACAACTGCCGCCCCAGCGGAGTCAAGCGAAACCGATCCGTCAAGCCCTGCCCGTCCACCTCCCGGCGCAACACCCCCAAGGCCAACAACCAGGCCGTCTCCCGTTCCGCCTGCGCCAAGGACAACACCCGGCGCGTATAACCCTTAGCCACCGCCTGGGGGCCCACCAACTCCCCCACCGCCACACTCCGTGCCAACATCACCGCCAAAAACCCTTGGGTAAAGGGCGAACACCGCAACGCCAGCCGCCCCCGCCGATAGGCCAAGGATGTCGGTGCCGTCGCTAGGTCCCCCACGGCAAATGCTGGCGCAGCACATCCCAGCGCGAGCAATCCCAATAGTCAATTTGCTGTTTGATCTGCCCTTGGTCATTCAACGTCAACTCACTGCGCCCTGTGACCACCACCCGCGGTCGCCAGGGCAACGGCGCCGTCCAACTCATGGTCCAACGGGTATGAATCACCCGGCCCCGCTGCACCATCTCATGCAATTCCAAACGGATATTCTCAAACCAAGTCGCCAAAAAATGAATCATATCCCGGTATTTTTGACGTCCCCGCACCCGCATCATCGGGTCAGCAAAAACGATATCTTCCGCGTAAATTTCGTAGGTTTGGTTTTCGGGAAACCGGGCGTAGTCGGCCCGCAAGGTCGCCAAAATATCCATTTCTCTCTTCCCTCCCCCCCACCCCAGGACAAACGGGTGCAGTAACTGCTTCCATTTTACCCCTCAGACCGAGGAAGCACACGCTGGCAATCCTCTGTCCCCTTACCTGTTGAGAGCGTTGGGAACAGGGCGGTCTATGTCAAATTAAAAAAAATATCAACACTCGCCAAACAACCAGCCTATGCCCCTTTATTACTACTGGGGGGAAGACGATTACCAAATCAAGCGCGCCGCCCAAGCGCTAGTCCAACAGGTCGTTGCCCCCGACTGGATGAGCTTTAATTACCAAAAAGTGGCCGGGGACTCCCTGGAAGCGCTGCAAAATGCCTTAGCCGCAGCGCAAATGCTCCCTTTTGGCACAGGTGGACGGTTGACCTGGATTACCGATGCGCCCTTGGCAGGCAAATGCCCGGAAGCCCTGGTGCAGACCCTCAGCGCGGTGGTGCCCCAGCTCCCGGCTACTTCCCATCTGTTGTTTACCGGCACCGGCAAATTGGCCGCCAAGTCCCCGCTGGCGCAACTTTTTGCCCAGTACGGCACCGTGCAGGAATTCAACCCGATTCCCCCCTGGCAAACGGCGGCTTTGGCGGCAATGGTGCAGGCGGAGGCGCAAACGTTGGGGGTGGCCCTGGCTGCCGATGCGGTGGACTACCTGGTGGAAGCGGTGGGCAATGACCGCTGCCGCCTGATCCAGGAATTGCACAAGCTCGCCCTGTGGCGCCCCGGTGACCCCCGCCCCTTGACCGCCCAAGAGATTCAACCTTTGGTGCCCGCTACCACCCAAACCAGCTTGGCCTTGGCGCAGGCCATTCGGCAGGGACAGACGGAGCGGGCGTTACGGTTGCTCAACGACCTCCTGCAGATGGCAGAACCCCCCTTGCGGATTACGGCGACCCTGGTGAGCCAATTTCGTCTGTGGTTGTGGGTGAAATTGCTGCAGGTAGAACCGGGGGTGGAGGCGCAGCAGGTGCAGGCGATGACCCACCTGGGCAACCCGAAACGCATCTATTTTTTGGCCAAAGAAGTGCGGGCTGTCCCCTTGGCTGCTTTGACCGAAACCCTAGCGCTTTTGTTGGCGATGGAGGTGGGGATCAAACAGGGGGCACCGGCAGCGCTCACCTTGACCCGCCAGGTGATTGTTCTGTGTGGGCTGTACAGGTGAGCCGTTTTCTGAGCAGAATAGAAATAACCCCCAGGAGCGGGGGAACGCTGTAAAATTGATGAGCCAAAAATTCTTTTTCACCCCTCAAAGGAGGTTCATGCTATGGCAGGTAGTACCGGGGAGCGCCCCTTTGCAGACATCCTCACCAGCGTCCGCTATTGGGTGATCCACAGCATTACCATTCCGGCGCTGTTTATCGCCGGTTGGTTGTTTGTGAGTACCGGTTTGGCCTACGATGTGTTCGGCACGCCGCGCCCGGATACCTACTTTGGCCCGGCGCAGGAAAAGCCGCCGGTGGTGTCGGATCGGTACCAAGCCCGGCAACAGATTGATGCGTTTGAACAAAGTTTAGGAGTTACGCCATGACCACAAATCGCTCGAACGAACCGGTATCCTACCCCATTTTCACGGTGCGCTGGCTGGCGGTCCACACCCTGGCCATCCCCACGGTTTTCTTTTTGGGGGCGATTGCGGCCATGCAGTTTATCCGTCGTTAGGGAGGTCGGAAGCGTTATGCCGGAGAAAAACCCCAATACCCAGCCGGTTGAATTAAATCGCACATCCCTGTTTCTGGGACTGTTGTTGATTTTTGTGCTGGCAATTTTATTTTCCAGCTACTTTTTTAACTAAATTGCCCTTCGCCCAAGGACAGTCAGCAGGAGGTAACGAGCGTGATGTCGGGTCGGATTCCCCTCTGGTTGGTAGGTACGGTAGTCGGTATGGCGGTAGTGGCGCTGGTCGGCTTATTTTTCTGGGGTTCCTACGTGGGGGTCGGTTCCTCCCTCTAGGCTGCGCAGGGCCGCGACCAACTGGGTTATTTCCGCTGCGGTGGTGAGGTAGTGGATGGAAGCGCGGGTGCAATTGCCGGCAGCAATCGCCCGCACGAGAATCCCCTGCTGTTCAAGCTTTTGGGCGGTCTCCGGGGGCGATAGATGCCTGAGCCGAAAGCTGACCAAACCGCAGGCAGGTGGGTATGGGAGGAGGCGGGTCAGGTGGGGGATGGTGCCCAACTGGTGCCACAACTCCCTGGCGAGGTGGGTTAAGCGGGTGTAACGTTCCTGATCTGTTCCCCAGCTCTGATGGAGGGCAATACTGGCGCGCAGCCCAGCCCCTAATTCCCAGGCGGTGGTGGCGAGTTCGTGCCGTTGGCCGTCCGGTGTCCACTGGGGGATTTGTCCTTGAAACCCCTGGAGTCCCCGCCAGCCGCAGTGCGTCGGTTGCACCTGTTCTCGGTACTGCGGATGAATGTACAACACGCCCAAGCCCGCTGGGCCGCACAGCCATTTGTGACCCGTGGCCGCATAAAAATCTACCCCGGTGAGGTCGAGGGGCAGTACCCCCAAGGATTGGGCGCCATCGACCAGCAGGCGAATCTGCCGTTCTGCGCAAAACGCCCCAATGGCCGCCAAGGGGAACACTTGCCCCGTGTGCCAGAGGATGTGGCTAAGGACCAGCATTCGGGTGCGGGGTTGGCAGGCCCGCTCGATAATGCCCAAGATGGTATCGACATCGTCGGCGCAAAAACTCAAGGGGCAGGTGCTCCAGGTCAGGCCAAAGCGGCGTGCCAATTGGGCAACGGTGGCCACGACGCCTGGGTGTTCTCCATCGCTTAAAAGCAGATGGTCGCCAGCCTGCCAGGGCCAGCCCCACAGGACAATGGCGCAGCCTTGGGTGGTGGACTGGGTGAGGGTCAGGTCCTGGGCGGACACCCGGAGCATTTGTGCCAGGGCGGTGCGGGTCAAATCCTCTTCGGCCATGACCCAATCGAGCGCCCGACGGCTAAACGGCCCCCAGCTTTGGCTCTGTTCGTAGGCCTGGCAAATGGCAGTCAGCGCAGGAGTAGGCAGCGGTCCCTGGCCGCCGAAATTCAGATAAATTTTGTTGGCCAAAGCGGGGAAATGACGACGCTGGGCGGCAATGTCCATAGGGGGCTCGATGGATGCAGGGCATTACTGCCATCCTACTTACTGCGGAAGGTTTGCGGGTGGACAGAGAATTTAGAAGAGACAAAAATCTCGCCGTCAAGCCGGTGGGGTAGTTCATTGATTCTGGGCGGGCTAGGATGGACTAACGGCATGGAGGGATGGCAATGTTGCCCTGTTTGCGACCGGATTTGGCGACGTTGACGGTCTATCACCCCCAGGTGCGGGAACCGGGGACGGATTGGCTCGATGGCAATGAATTTCCCCTGGATTGGCCTGCGTCGCTGAAGGAAAAATTGGTCTGGCTGTATCGCCAGGATATTGCCAACAACCGCTACCCCGATGGGAGTCACGGGGATTTGAAGCAGGAATTATGTCATTACATCCAAGAGGGGTTAGGCCCAGTGCCGTCACCGCTAACGCCGGAATGGATAACGGTGGGCAACGGTTCCGATGAGTTGATTCGCTCGTTGTTGATTGCCACCTGTTTGGGGCAAAATGCGGGGATTTTGATTGCCGAACCCACCTTTTCCATGTACCAAATTCTGGCCCGTACCCTGGGCATTCCCGTGTGGACGGCGGCGCGGGACGAACAGTTTGCCATTGACCTTGCCCAGGCAACGGCGTTGCTCCACCGGGAACCGATCCGGGTGGTATTTGTGGTGCATCCCAATTCCCCCACCGGCAACGGTTTAACGCTTCAGGAACGGGAGTGGTTGCGCCAACTGCCCCCCCATATTCTGGTGGTCATTGACGAAGCCTATTTTGAATTCAGCCAGGACACGCTTTTGCCCGATTTGTTAACGCATCCCAATTGGGTCATCCTACGCACCTTTTCCAAGGGATTTCGCCTGGCCAATTTGCGGATTGGCTATGCCATTGCCCACCCGGAGGTGATTGCTGCCCTGGAAGCGGTACGTTTGCCCTACAATCTCACGGGATTTTCCCTGCTGGCGGCGCAATTGGCCCTCACCCAAAGGCGGCAACTGCTTAGCGCCATCCCAGAGATTCTCACGGAGCGGGAGCGGTTGCGCGTGGAATTGCAGAAAATCCCTGGCATCCGGGTGTGGCCGAGTCAAGCCAATTTTTTGTACTGCCGCCCGACCACCTGCACCCCCGCATGGCTCCAGCAACGGTTGCAGGAACTCGGCAGTCTGGTGCGGCACACGGGCGGGGGACTGCGCCTAACCGTCGGCACACCCGCCGAAAACACCCGTTTATTACAACGTCTGCGGCAGACCTGCGGGAGTTAGACCCGCCGCCAAGCCCTGGCTGTAGGCCCGAAACCGCTGCAAATCCGCCAGCAACGTCCGTTCCACCTGGGGGCCGACCAACCCATCCACCCACTGGCTCACCCAAGCAGGCAGACTGTAGGCCACCGTCAGCTTGACCACACAGTGCGCCCCCCGGTCATAAAACCGCACCGCCCCCCGATTCGGCAAGCCCGTCACCGATTCCCACTGCATGATTTGGTAGGGAATTTGCTTGACAATGCGCGATTGCCAACTGAAATCCAAGCCCCGCGTCGCCAGATGCCAACGGGATAATTCCGGTTGATCCGGCACAATTTCCACCGAACGAATCCACTGCATCCAATGGGGAATGCGCTCTAGGTCCGACCACAATTCCCACGCCCGCCGCACGGGAATTTCCACGTCCACCTGCACCGTATGCTCTAGCCACTCTGCCATCTGCCTACCTCAAAAATGCCAACACCGCTTGCGCCGCCTGTTGCCCGGAAATCACCGCTCCTTCCATGCTGTCAATGTAGTCCTGTCGCGTGTAACTTCCCGCCAAGAAAAAGTTGGGAATGGGGGTCTTTTGCGGCGGACGAAATGGCTCCATCCCCGGCTTTTCTCGGTACAAAGATTGCGCCAATTTTACCACACTAAACCAAGTCATGTTCAGGGAGCGAGAAGAAGGAAATAACTCCTGAATTTGCGCCAGGACATGACGGGCAATCTCCTCATTACTCATAGGAATAAACGCATCCCCAGGCGTCAGCACCACCTGCATCAAAGACCCTTCCCCCTGCCGATAATAATCCGCCGGACTGGTCAATGCCAAATCTGCAAAACAGGAAAAATCCGCATCCGCACTGTAGAGCAAATTATCCAAACCCGCCGCTTTGGTTAAACATTTTTGCGCCTGGGGGTTTTGCAATTCCGTCACCCAACCATCAAACCGCAACTGTACCGTCACCACCGGCACTGTTTCCAACTTATAAATTCGGTCAAATTCCGGCCACTTGCGCCATTCCTGGGGCAGTAACCGCTGAATTCCCGGCACATCACAGGCCGCAATATAGGCATCCGCCGTCACCAATTCCGTAGTTTCCCCCTGCGCCACCACTAACCCCGTTACTTCAGTTCCCCTAGCGGTTTCTGTAAAAGCAATGTGCCGCACCCGCCGGGATGTAAAAATTTCTCCCCCCCTTGCCCGGATGTAGTTCACAATGGGCTGATGCAAATAGCGGTCTGGCGAACCCTTGAGCATATGCAAACGGGACGCTTCCGTGCGGGCAGCAAACATCATAAAAATCGTCAACATGCAGCGGGCAGAAATCTGTTCGGCATCAATAAATCCCAACGCCAAAGCAATCGGATTCCACAACCGTTCTAAACTGCGCTGCGACCCGCCGTGACTGCGAAACCAATCCGCAAAACTCAACCGGTCTAAATCCCGAATTCGCTGCATCGCCCACTCATAGTTCAGCAGCCCTGGCACCAGCGGACTTGTCCCCAACGCCAAAGCATTGCCTAACTTATCCCACCAGGTCAATTGTTCTGTGGTGAAAAATGCTTTTAGCCCATGAAACGGCGCCCCCAAAAAAAAGCGAAAATCCAAATGCCCCAACTGCCCCCCTCGATTCACAAACGTATGCACATGCTCCTTGGGCAATAAATGCGTAAATGCCCCCACTTTTCTCAGTAAAGCAAACAAATTGTAATAGTTATTAAAAAATACATGCAGCCCCATCTCAATATGATTGCCCTGCTCATCCTGCCAACTGCCCGCCTTGCCCCCGACAAACCGGCGTCCCTCGTACAGCGTCACCTGATGCCCTGCATCCACCAGGGCCACCGCCGCCGCCAAACCCGCCAAACCCGCCCCCACAATCGCTACCCGCATAGGCCAAAAACCTGGCTGAACATTTAACGTTGCTTAACATTTTATCTCAGCTTGGCCGAACGTCCAGTCTCTAGGAACGCCGCTTGGTAGTATGGAGAAACGCCCCTCCCTGCCGCCCTAACTGTATTCCCATTGGTGCGATGATGCGTCCCATGTCCATTACCGTATCCTTACCCGAGCGCAGTTATCCCATTTGGATCATCCGTGATGGTCTGAAACGGGCGGGGGAATTGCTCACCGAAATTGGCCTTACAGGAAAGGTGTTAATTGTCTCCAACCCGGTGATTTTTCGACACTATGGGGAGGCGTTATCCACTGCGTTAAACACCGCCGGTTTTACGGTGGCATCCTGTCTGTTACCCGCGGGCGAACGGTACAAAACGCTCAAAACCGTAGCGCGAATTTATGACCATTGTGCCCAGCATCGTTTAGAACGTCGTTCCACCCTCATTGCCCTAGGTGGTGGGGTCATTGGTGATATGGTCGGCTTTGCCGCCGCTACCTGGTTACGGGGGATTCATTTTGTGCAAATTCCCACCAGTTTGTTGGCGATGGTGGATGCAGCCATTGGTGGGAAAACAGGGGTGAATCACCCTCAAGGCAAAAATTTAATCGGGGCATTTTATCAACCCCAAGCGGTACTCATTGACCCCAACGTATTGCAAACGCTACCGGTGCGGGAATACCGTTCGGGCATGGCAGAAGTGATTAAGTATGGCGTGATTTGGGAACCAGAATTATTTACCTTATTAGAAGCCCAACCCCGGCTGTCTGAGTACCGCTTTTTATCCCCGGAAATTCTGACCAAAATTCTCTATTTTTCCTGCCAAACCAAAGCGACGATTGTCAGCCAAGACGAACGGGAAGCGGGCCTACGTTCCTTGCTCAATTACGGCCATACGATTGGGCATGGGATTGAAACCGTAACTGGCTATCGTCAGTACACCCACGGGGAAGCTGTTGCTTTGGGTATGCTTGCCGCCGGGGATATAGCCGTGCAGATGGGCTGGTGGTCAGACAGCGAACAACAACGGCAAAAGCAACTCATTTGCAAGGTCAAATTACCCACGCAACTCAGACCCGATATTGACCTCGCAGCGATTAAAAATGCTTTGCATTGGGATAAAAAAGTTGAGAAGGGAACCATACGCTTTATTTTGCCCCAAAAAATTGGTCAAGCAGCAATGACCAACCAAGTGCCCCCGGAAGTCGTTCACTACGCCCTCACCCGCTTGGTTGCGCCATAGTTACGTCCCCGCCAAGTTTTGGGACGGGTTACAGAGGATAAAATAATACGCATTACTGCCAAACTATCGGCCAAAGGGGACAACCAAAACAGCCAACTGTGGCGGTTCCAACCCGCATACACTGGACGAATGGCAAACAACATTCCCCAGCGGACGAGAACCAAAAATAAATTCACCCCAAAGAGGGTTTGATTGACCGGATTGGTAGGTAGAAATAAGCTGGTGATACACAACCAAATCGGTAACCCCTGCACACTCAATAAAAACCAATGGTCTCCCCACAATTGAGCGGTAGAAGTTGCATCTTTCAAATCGAGAGAGCGTCCCCATTCCCGCCACGTTTCTCCAAACCCCTCATACATCCGCACCTGCAACACCCGTGACCCATCCAAAAAGCCGACTTTATAGCCCTGTTGTGCCACATGGCGCACCCACGTCACATCATCACAAAACGAAGATTTGGCCGTGGCATAACCCTGCATTTGTTCCAAAACCGCCCGGCGCACCAAACAACATTGCCCATTGGCCATTAGCCGTTCTGCAGCCGATGGATTTACCCCCGTTGCCCCGAATCGGTAAATCAAGGTCATGAGCAAAGCCGGTTGCAGCCACCATTCCCCCGGATATTTGAGAATGAATTGGGGAGAAAGTGTGATTACATCATAGTTTTCTTGTATGGCCAATTGCAGTAAAGCAGGCACCAGGCCAATTTGGGGACGAGTATCCGCATCCAGATTCAAAATCCAGGGACTCGCAGGGGAACTTTGCCGCCAGCCCCAGTCCAAGGCCCAAGGCCGTCCCACCCAATCTGCGGGCAAGGGGGGGTCAGACAGCAGGCGAATGCGCGGGTCGTGGGTTTGCTGAGCCGCCACCAATTCCCGCGTGCCATCCTGGGACTGGCTATCCACCACCAAAATTTCCCGGACGCTGTAGCCCTGGCGTTGCACCCCCGTCAAACAGGGCCCCAAACGCCGTACTTCGTTCAACGTGGGAATCACCACACTCACCTGCCCCAAATAAGCGGGAATTTCCGCAGCAGGTAAAAGGGGACTTGGGCGTTTAATGCCCGGTAATAGCCGTGCCAAAAGCAACGCCACCGCAGGTAATTGCAATAGCAAAAGCATCAAACCCATGGGCTGGTTTGCCTCATTTTTCAGTCCCGTAAACCGGGATTAATTGGTTGCAACACGAAAATTGTATCTTAGCCATAATCGTTTCAGTCCCGTAAACCGGGATTAATTGATTGCAACCCCCTACCCCTTGAAACTCCCACACTGCGGGAGGCCTGCAACCATTTTTGGCAAACCCCCAGCATCAACCCCATTTTGTTAGTACAATAAATGTACACTATCGGGATTGCAGAAGACAAAAGCCTTGATTTTTCCAGGTTCTGGCGGTTTTGGCAAACCCCCAGCGCTTTTTAACCCCGCTTCGGTTTGCCAAGTTCCTGTTTTTACGTTAGTACAAAAATATCTCAAAATAAATGCCTGTGACCATCCCCCCACCCTGAACCGCAGCGCCTGAAAATTTGCTAAAGTTTGATCGTTGTTTCGCGTTTTTGGCTAATTTTCTAGCTTGGCTGTCCCTAACCTGGTTGCGGATCAGGTGGGCAAAATGGACATGTTTGGAGGTTGGGGCCATGTCTGGGGGGAGTCTATCATTTTGGATGACCTGGGTGTTGGGGCCGGGGATTGCTTTTATGATCGTGGCGTTTGTGGTGCGGATTGTGTTGACCTGGTATCCCCAAATTCCCCTGCAACGCTGGCCGCAGGCACTGATCTATTGGCCGACAGAACCGTTTTTGGCGCCGACCCGCCGTTTGGTGCCGCCTTTGGGGGGAGTGGACATGACGCCGGTGATTTGGGTGGCAATTTTCAGTTTGGTGCGGGAACTTTTGCTCGGTCAGCAGGGAATTCTCACGCTGCTTGTGCAGGCGCCACCAGGGCCAAGTTGACCCCGAATTTGGGTGCATCAGGAACGAGAGTTCGCGTTTCCACCCATCGCTTTTTGAAAGGCTGAACGTTCTTGGCAGCGTTGGACATAGGCGTTGAGGGCAGGATAGGGCTGCAAATTGATGCCAAACATTTGTACTGCAAATCCCAAAATGGAGGCGAACGCCACATCCGCAACCGTGAACGTGGCGCCGGTGATGTAGGCCTGATCCTGCAAGATTTGCTCTAGGGGGGGAAGCAATTTGCCCAATTCCTGCTCGCGCTTGTCTGGCTGGGCCAGGGCTTGGACCA
>Ga0197142_1003989_pt1 | contig 12119 bp, 9 predicted proteins | sample GBS60_MetaG_FD_148614 | JGI IMG/M metagenome (GOLD analysis project Ga0197142, IMG submission 148614) | Sediment microbial communities from Great Boiling Springs, Gerlach, Nevada, United States - GBS 60_MetaG | ecosystem: Environmental > Aquatic > Thermal springs > Hot (42-90C) > Sediment... | reverse complement strand
GGTACGCCGTACCTTCCAGACGATAGTCGAGCAACCGCAATCGCCGCACCCCGCCGCGCCCCGTATCGTCCACAATCACGTACTGCGCCACTCCCGCCCGCGCGTACTGCTCCACCTTGATCACCACATCGTTCTCGCGCGCATCCGGTGAAACGATTTCGATGATCAGCGCCGGACGCGCCCGCTCGACCGCCACCTCGAACGTGCTCCAGTTGCGCCGTTTGCGCACGCCGGGGATGACCATCACATCCGGTCCGTGTGCGCGCAGGTCGGGGAGGTCCCACGCAATGCGCACGTCGCTGAGCACAATCGACCGACGGGACGGCTCCAGGCGCGCGCGCAGCACGGCGGTGAGGTACATCCGGTCGGTCTCGTGGCGATCGCTGTGCACAATGAAGTCTCCCACTTCAGGATGGAGCACATCGTCGAGGGTGAGCGGAACCTGTTCGAAGTGATGGGGATTATCGGGGGTGGGACGCGGCACGAGACGCCACCCGTAGCGGAACGGGTCGGCGTCGGCGTCAGTGAGGGGAACCGGTTGTGGCGTGGTGGTCGTCATAGGGTGTAGTATAACAGATTCTCAATCCTCATCAGCCTCCAGCCTGCCATCGCGTCACCCCACCATCACTCCCTCGCGGAACTGCAAGGCATAGAGGCGCGCATACAATCCCTGGTTCGCCAGCAACTCCTCGTGCGTCCCCTGCTCAACAATGCGCCCGTGGTTGAGCACGACGATCCGATGGGCAATCGAGACCGTGCTGAGACGGTGCGCGATAATGACCGACGTGCGCCCGCGCATCAGACGCTCGAACGCTTCCTGCACCAGCGCCTCCGACTCGCTGTCGAGCGAACTGGTTGCTTCGTCGAGCAGCAGAATGCGCGGGTTCTTCAGCATCACACGGGCAATCGCAATACGCTGGCGCTGCCCGCCGCTCAACTTGATGCCGCGTTCACCAACCAGCGTCTCGTATCCGCGCGGCATCGCCATGATAAAGTCGTGCGCATTCGCAGCCTTTGCTGCTGCGATGATCTCCTCCTCGCTCGCATCCAGTTTCCCATAGACGATATTCTCACGGATCGTCCCGCCGAACAGCATCGTTTCCTGCGGAACCAGACCGATCTGCTCCCGCAGACTGCGCTGCGTCACATCACGCAGATCATACCCGTCGATCAGCACCCGCCCGGATGTCGGGTCGTAAAAGCGCGGGATGAGATTGAACAGCGTACTTTTACCTGCCCCGCTCGGACCAACCAGCGCCACGATCTCGCCCGGTCGGATAGCAAGTGCAATGTTGTGCAACACTCCCTGACCGGTTTCGTACTCAAACGAAACATCATCGAACACGATCTCGCCCTGCACTGGCGGCAGAACACGCGCGTCCGGCGCATCTTTAATTGTCGGTTGCGTATCGAGAATCTCGAACACGCGCCGCACTGCGCCCACTGCTTCGCGGAACTGACCGTACAACCCGGAGAGTTGCGCCAGGCTGGCGCCAATGGTAATCGCATAGATCAGAAAACCGCTGATCGTCGCAAATGACATGCGCCCCGCCAGCACCTCGCTGCCGCTGAACCACAGGATCGCTGCGATGCCGCTGAACCCCAGGAACGCCATCAGTCCGCCAAATGCCGACCGCAGCAGCGCCAGACGCAACGCCGCTCTCAGAGTTCGCTGCATTGCACGCTCGTACCGTTCGGTCTCATACGACTCACGAACGAAACTCTTGACCACCCGCACCCCTTGCAACCCCTCTTCGACCGCCACCGTCGCATCTGCCAGTTCATCCTGCACCCGGGTGCTGAAGCGTTGCAGCCAGCGACCAAAGACCGCCGCCACGGTGACGACGCTGATCGCCAGCGCCAGCACAAACCCCACCAGGCGCGGATTGAGCAGAAAGACGATGATGATTGCACCGAACAGCGCGACGATGCTCGAAAGGAATTGGGTGACATTATTCGTCAGAATTGAACGCACCTGGGTGACATCACTGGAGATGCGCGACACGATTTCGCCGACGCGCCGGCTGGCAAAGAAACTCAACGAGAGCGTGTGCAGGTGGCGGTACAACTGAACCCGCATATCAAGCACGATCCGCTCACCGACAACGTTCAAAATATACCCCTGGAGAAACGTCAGGAACGCCTGCACAAAAAAGAGGACGATCAACGCCAGCGTCAGATTCGTCAGCAACGTCTGGTTGCCCTGCTGCAAAACAGCCTCAAGCAACTGCACAATGACCAGCGGAAAACCGAGATTGATCGCGCTTGCCCCCGCAAGCGCCAGCAGCGCACCCAGCATGTGGCGACGATACGGGTGCAGATAGTGCAGCAAGCGACGCCAGTCAACCGTGCGCACCGGTATGACATCCACCGCGCGTCGTGAATTGCGAGATTGCCGGTTGATCATAGGGCGTATCTTTCTCTCAAAACGAAGGCGTTGCAAACAGAGGTTTCAGTATAGCATACGCTTCCAGGGAAAACCCGGGCGCGTTGAGATTCTGCATCCGTTACTGCATCAACTATAATGCGTGCTACTCATAGCACGAGTCCCTGGATACGTATGTCGAATACATGCCCGTTCCGCCCGGGCGCCATCCAATATCAAAGGAAGGCTATGAACGCCATCGAAACCGTTGTTGCTGCTGCGGTCGCGCAGATCGAAGCGAGCCATACTGCGCGTGAGCAGGCGCTCACCCTGGCGCGCGCGCTGACGCGCCAGTGCGCCAACGCCATTCGTGCCGTCCATCGTCGGGAATTCACTGAAGCCGCCGCGTTGCTGGCGGAAGCCAGCGCGTCAGCGCGCGCGCTGCGCGAAAGCCTCGCCGACCATCCCGATCTCCTGTATGCTGGCTATTCCCAGGACGCGCTCAAGGAGTATGCCGAAGCCGCGCTGGTGTATGCCTTCCTCCACGGCGACCCGCCGCCCGATGCGGCGTCGCTCGGAGTCGATGCTGCGGCGTACCTCAATGGTCTGGCTGAAGCGGCTTCGGAATTGCGCCGTGCTATTCTCGATAGCATGCGCGCTGGCGCGACTGCACACGGCGTGGCGCTGCTGGCAATTATGGACGATATCTATAGCCTGCTCATCACGATCGACTACCCGGAGGCCGTGACCGGCGGCTTGCGCCGCACGACCGATGCGCTGCGCGCAGTGCTCGAACGCACCCGCGGCGATGTCACTGCCGCGATCCGTCAGGATCACCTGATCGCGGCGCTCGAAGCGTTTGAACGACGCCTTGATCGCCTGCAAGCTGCAACGCTGCCACGGAATACGCCGCTCGAACAATCCGACGGGGGATAAAGGGCGTCGCTGCGTGTGCAAGGAAAAGATATGACTGCTGCGCTCAATATCGTGCTCCTGGGACCGCCCGGCGCCGGGAAGAGCACGATTGCCGAAGAACTCGTTCATCAACTCCCGCTGGTTCCGATCTCCACCGGCGCACTGCTGCGCGCCGAGATCGGCGCCCGCACCCGGATCGGGCGCGAAGTTGCACCACTGCTCGAACGCGGCGACCTGGCGCCCGACTCGCTGATGGATCGGGTCTTGCGCGCCCGTCTGGAAACCCTGGACCCTGACGAAGGCATTCTGCTCGATGGCTACCCGCGCACCATGCGCCAGGCGCTTGGTCTTGCCGCAATGCTGGCAGACTGTGATCGGACATTGCACATGGTGATCGCCATCGAAGTTTCTGATGAAGAGGTGGTGCGCCGGTTGGGCGGACGGCGCATTTGTGAAGGCGCCGGTGAACCGTTCCCTGTCCACATCGACGACCTTGCCAGCATCATGCGTTGCCGTGAGCGCGGCGGACGACTGGTGCAGCGCGATGATGACCGCCCCGAAATTGTGCGTCAGCGCCTCATTGCCTATCATCAGCAGACCGCACCGTTGATAGCGTACTATGCCGGTCAGGGTCTCTTGCGGCGCATTGATGGCGCCGGCGCGCCTGCCGACGTTGCGCGCCGGGCGCTGGCAGTGATTGGGGAAGAACTGAGAACCGGGAGTTAGGGGTATGGGCGCAGCGGCGCTGCGCCTCGACATCGCCTCGCCCCGCGCCTCTCCCCTCTCTCCTAATGCCCGTCGCGCTCCGCTCTCACCTCACTGAGCGCCGCCAACTCCTTATAGTGCTGCCAGCGCGCGCGAACCGACGCCTCCGCCTGATGGAGAAGCATCTCAGCACGCTCTGGATCGCTCTGCACCAGCATGCGATAACGAGTCTCGTTATAGATGAACTTCTCAAGCGGCAGCGATGGATCTTTCGAGTCGATAATCAGCGGATTCTTCCCTTCAGCTGCCAGACTCGGATTGTAGCGGTACAGTGGCCAGTAGCCGGTCTGAACCGCCAGTTTCTGCTGATCCAGACCCTTGCGCATATCGATGCCATGAGCAATGCAGTGCGAATAGGCGATGATCAGCGATGGGCCATCATACGCCTCAGCCTCCATGAAGGCGCGCAGCGTCTGCACGTCATCGGCGCCCATTGCCACCCGCGCCACATAGATATTTCCGTATGCCATTGCGATCAGACCGAGATCCTTCTTTGGCGAGGATTTGCCCTTTGCGGCAAACTTCGCCACCGCGCCGATCGGGGTGGACTTCGACGCCTGCCCGCCCGTGTTGGAGTACACTTCAGTGTCAAGCACCAGGACATTGACCTTGTACCCCGACGCCAGCACATGGTCGAGTCCGCCGTAGCCGATGTCATACGCCCAACCATCGCCGCCAACGATCCAGACGCTCTTCTTCACCAGGACGTCTGCCAGGCTGAGCAGTTCGTGCTCACGCTCCACAACATCCGGGAACTGGCTGCGATCCAGCGTATGGAGACGCTGTTTCAGCAATTCGACCCGCTCACGCTGCGCGGCAATGCCTGCCTCGGTGCTCTGATCGGCGTTCAACAGGGCATCGACCAGGTCCTGCCCGACGACCGGCGCAAACAGCGGCAGCAGTTCGCGCACGTGCTCGATCTGCTGGTCGAGCGCCAGACGCATGCCAAGACCAAACTCAGCATTGTCCTCAAAGAGCGAGTTGCACCATGTAGGACCACGCCCTTCGGCATTCTTCGTGTACGGCGTCGTCGGCAGGTTGCCGCCGTAGATCGACGAGCAACCGGTCGCATTGGCTATCAGCAAGCGATCACCGAACAGTTGCGTCAGCAGTTTGATATACGGCGTCTCGCCGCACCCTGCGCACGCGCCGGAGAACTCAAACAACGGTTGAAGCAACTGCGAGTTCTTGATTGACCCGACGTGCAACGATGTGCGCGGCACATCAGGGATGCTCAGGAAGAAATTCCAGTTGCGCACCTCACGCTCACGCACCTCGACCAGCGGTTTCATGTTGATCGCCTTACGCCCGACCTGTCGCTTGTCCTTCGCCGGACACACCTCGACGCACAGCCCGCATCCGGTGCAGTCTTCCGACGAAATCGCCAGGGTGTATTTGTAACCGGGGAATTCCTTGAAGCGCGCTTCGGCGCTGAGGAACGTTTCGGGAGCACCTTCGAGCAGCGCCGGTTCGTACACCTTCGTGCGGATGACTGCGTGCGGGCAGACGTAGGCGCATTTGCCGCACTGGATGCAGATGTCGGGTTCCCAGACCGGCACCTCCAGCGCGATTGTTCGCTTTTCCCACGCCGCCGTGCCGGTGGGGAAGGAGCCATCGACCGGCAGTTTGCTCACCGGCAGCGAGTCGCCCTCATAGGCGATCATTGGAGCAAGCACTTCTTTCACGAACTCTGGCGCCTGTTCAGGCACCGGCGGTCGGCGGGTGAACGGCGACCGGAACCCGGCGAATTTTTCAACATCCACCTGGTACAGGTGTGCAAGCGCGGCATCGACGGCGCGGTAGTTCTGCTGCACCACCGCCTCACCGCGTTTGCCATAGGTCTTCTTAATGCTGCGCTTGATCTCGGCAATCGCGTCCTCACGCGGCAGCACGCCCGAAATGGCGAAGAATGCCGTTTGCATCACAGTGTTGACGCGCCGCCCCATGCCGCTCTCTTTCGCCACCCGGTCACCGTCGATCACATAGAACTTCAACTTCTTGCGCACAATGTCGTCCTGCACTTCGCGCGGCAGGTGGTACCAGACCTCGTCCGGTCCATACATGCTGTTCAGCAGGAAGACCGCGCCGGGTTCAGCCGCTTTCAGCACATCGATGCGTTCGAGGAAGGAGAACTGATGGCAGGCGACGAAATTCGCCCGCTCGATCAGGTACGGCGCGCGGATCGGATCGGGTCCGAAGCGCAGGTGCGACACGGTCATCGAACCGGATTTCTTCGAGTCGTAGACGAAGTACCCCTGCGCGTAGTTGTTGGTTTCTTCGCCGATGATCTTGATCGAGTTCTTATTGGCGCCAACCGTGCCATCAGCGCCCAACCCGTAGAACAGACAGCGCACCGTGCGCGGCGACTCAATCGAGAACGACCGATCGACATCCAGGCTGGTGTGGCTCACATCGTCGATGATGCCGACCGTGAAATGGTTCTTCGGCTGATCCTTCGCCAGTTCATCGAACACCGCCTTCACCATGGCGGGAGTGAACTCCTTGGATGCCAGACCATACCTGCCGCCGATTACCGGCAGATGACGACCACTCTCCGCCATTGCCGTTACAACATCGAGGTAGAGCGGCTCGCCGCTGCTGCCCGGCTCCTTCGTGCGGTCAAGCACCGCAATGCGCTGCACCGTCGTCGGCAACGCCGCCACGAAGTGCGCCACCGAAAACGGACGATAGAGACGCACGGAGACAACCCCGACCTTCTCGCCGCGTTCCGCCAGAAACGTCGCCGTCTCGCGCGCAGTTTCCGCACCAGAACCCATGATCACAATCACGCGCTCGGCATCCGGCGCGCCTGTGTAGTCGAACAGGTGATAGGCGCGTCCCGTCAACTGTGCGAACCGATCCATCGTTTCCTGAACGATGCCCGGCGTTGCTGCATAGAAGGGGTTGACCGTCTCACGCGCCTGGAAGTACACATCGGGATTCTGCGCCGTGCCGCGAATGACCGGCTGATCAGGGGTAAGGGCGCGCATACGATGCGCCGCAATCAGCGCCGGGTCAATCATTGCGTGCAGGTCGTCATCCGTCAGTTGCTCGATCTTATTGATCTCGTGCGACGTGCGGAACCCGTCGAAGAAGTGGAGGAATGGCACGCGCGCCTTGAGCGTCGCCGCGTGCGCCACCAGCGCCAGATCGTGCGCTTCCTGCACCGACGAGGAGGCCAGCAGCGCCCATCCCGTCTGACGTGTCGCCATCACATCCTGATGATCGCCGAAGATCGACAGCGCATGGGTCGCAATCGAGCGCGCCGCAATGTGAAAGACGGTTGAGGTCAGTTCACCGGCGATTTTGTACATGTTCGGGATCATTAACAGCAATCCCTGCGATGCGGTGAAGGTCGTCGTCAGCGCGCCGCGTTGCAATGCTCCATGACAGGCGCCGGCCGCGCCGCCTTCCGACTGCATCTCGATGACCAGGGGCGTCGTGCCCCACAAATTTGGCTTTCCGGCGGCAGCCCAGGCATCCGCCAGTTCACCCATGGGCGTGGAAGGTGTGATCGGATAAATAGCAATGACTTCACTCAGGCGGTACGCAATGCTGGCGGCAGCCTCATTGCCCTCCAGCGTGACCCAACTCCGTTTCATATGGTCCTCCTCGCAAGCCAGAGCGTGTGACGCAGAGACGGCCCGGCGGATGCAGGCATGTCAGCCGACTCTGGCGAGAGATATGACAGACAAGGAACGCAGAGCGCTGTGTAGCACGCTTGTAGTATACGCTGCACCAGGAAGCCGGGGGGTAAAGAAGACACAACGGAGAGTAATGCTTCCTCGCTATAGTTTGTGGGAGTTGCCACAGGTAAACAACCGAAAATGGACGTGTGTTGAGGAATGTTTACTGTGTGTAGCGACGTTCCGCCCCTCTCCTGGCGGAGCGCGTGTTACGATACACATATCTCGGGAGATAAGCGTTCAATGCTGGCGCTTAGACCGCATTTGGGGGAAATGCACGGGTCACTCCTGATACTGCGTGAGTCTTTCGTGTTTCCGCAATCGACATCGTTGTGGCGGAACGGGCACGGACGATTGACCGCATCCGCCCAATCTGGAGACAAGGCGATGTCGCCTTGCAACAGTTCTCACAATGAGGTGAGCGATGGAACGCTATGAATCCGGGCTTGTTTCCCCTGGACAGATCGACTCGCTGTTGAAACTGCGCCTCGTTCTGCTATTCGCTGAATATCCCTGGTTGCGCATGAGTGCTGCTACAGCGCAGCAACGCCTGCGTGAAAGCCCCTGGGCAATCGCCGACGCCCTCGATGAACTGGCAGGCGCCGGGCTGCTGAACCGGGTGGAGTGCTGCGGTCAACCGATGTACCGGTTGACCACTGCACCAGAACAGCGCCTGCGCCTCGAACGTCTTGCCCGCAGTTTCGACGATCCCCAGCGGCGCGATGAGATCTACGACCTGGTGCGCGCCACGCACCAGGAGCGCCGCTTCCGCGACATGGGCATGGCGCGGATGGGGATGACGGGTGTGCAGGAGTTCGACACGGTCATCATTTGATGATTACCAGACCGCCATGACGCGCGTCGGTCCACCGGAACCGGACGCGATTTTCGGCGCGCCCACGAAGAGCGTTGCGCCACTTGGCGGGATTGACTCCAGATTTGCCAGGTTCTCCAATCCCCATCGGTTGGTCGGGAGAATCGTATAATGCACGGCAAACGTCGTCGAAGGACCATGGTCGAGGCTCAGGGTATCCACCCCGATGCCCGAAATGCGCCGTTCGGTCAACAGGAAGTCAATCGCCTCCTTGCCAAAGCCGGGGAAGTGCATCACCCCGCTGCTGTCGGTGTTGCGAAACGCCTCGACCGAACCGGCGCGCGCTCCCCAGCCGCTCGCCATGAGCACGGCGGCGTTGTCGGGAATGCGCCCATAACGCCGCTCCCACGCCCGAATATCGTCCGGCGTCACCACCGCATCTGGATCACGGCGCACCTTTTCGGTAATGTTGATCACCACCGCTGGCACGACCAGGTTCTCGATGCGCAGCTGATCGACAAACAACCCATTGGGGGCGAAATGCACCGGTGCGTCCATGTGGGTGCCTGAATGCTCCCAGTAGGTCAGGATGCTCCCGTAATAGCCATCTTTATCGTGCGAGACCGCCTGTTGAATGCGGAACGGCGCCGCTCCAGGGAAGAGCGGAAACTGTGTGCCAAGGACGTGGGTCAGGTCCGCTACGTTGCGAAACGTGGTGCGCCGCACAGTCGCCGCGTGCGCCGAACCGACCGGCAATGCCGCAGCGACGGCGGCGCCCAGACCAAACTTGAGCAGGTTGCGTCGGCTGATCTCCGGGGACCGCATGCTGGCGAGGGTTTCCGGGGGGCACATGTCCAAACCTCCTTGTGATACGATACATTGACGCTGCTCGAAGGAAGCCGCTGCCGGGTATGGCACGCCCCGCCAGACTGCCCATCAGCAGTGCTGACACGGTGCGATCTGAGCCTTTCCCTGTGGCAGAAGGCGCAAAGGTTGTTGCGGTATAGTGTAGTATAACCGAAGGCGGGCGGTTGGTCAATTGTGGAGGTGCACCGGTGCCCGACAGAGCAGCACGACGTTATCTGTTAGCAGCGGTAATCATGGGAAGCGCGTTGATCTTCCTGCTGATTGCAACACCCGCTCTTGATCGGCGTCCGCCAACTGTGCGCACCCACAAGGATGCGATTGCCTATGCGCTGCATCAACGCGGTGTGCGCTATCAGGAGATCACATTCGCTCAAACGTGGGAAGAAAGCATCAATCTGCGCGTGTTCAACGCTGCGGTTCAGGTGCGCCTGGCAGACGGTCAAACAGCGCATGGATGGATCGGCTGCGAACAGGGGGAAGAGGTGTGTTTTCTGGTGCTGCGCAGCGTCGGCATCACTGGCGAACGTCTGCCCGATATCCGGCGCAGTCCTCGATCCGCTTGGCGGGACTGGCTCGACCGTGTGGCGGCATGGCTGCGTGAGCAGGCGACAATCCTGGTCAGCAGATGAAAATGCTACACGGGGGCAGTCCAGCACACAAATCGCCGATTATCGGTCGATGCCACCGCCTCAATCACTGCCAGATTGTCGAACCCGTCGAGACGCTGCAAACGCGCAAGCAATTCCGCATCGCCGGTCGCGCCTTGCGGAATGATACATTCGCCGCGCTCGCTTACCAGAATCCAGAACACATCCGTCTCAAACGGACCCCGATCAGACGTTTCGATTAGAACCGCGCGCAACTCATCCCAGCGCACAACATCGACCCGTCCATCCTGATGATGACAGGACACTCCGTGTTCATCGATCTCGACCAGATACTCCGGCTTCACTGCGCCTCCTGCGTGATTCTATCCTGCAGCCCGACATCACCGCAAACCGCGCGCCCGGAGATGATGGTCGAGCCAGGCGGCTTCTTCGGGCGTGAGAGGCGGCGGGGGCGGATCGGCGCGGTAGTCGATCACCCGCTCATAATGGGCGCGCCGGTAGACCTGACGCAGCACGGCGCCAAGATCGAGCGCGACATCCGGGTCAGGATCAGCCAGGGGAACCGGGAGCACCGGCAGCGGGTCGCTGAGCGCAATCGGCCACACCTCGACCAGGGGACGGCGAGAGGCGCGGCTGAGCAGCGCGCAGTAGGCGGTCGGCGGGAGCGGCCGCGCCAGGCGGGGACGGACACCGGCGCGCAACAGGTCGATTTCCAGCAGATGGACGCTGCTGGCAAAGAGTTCCTGGCGCTTCTTTTCATAGGCGTCGGCGCCATCCGCGCCTGCCCGCTTATTGGCGGGCGAGAGCAGTTCAATGGCGGTAATGAGAGTTTGCTGCAACACCGAGCGAATCTCAATCCGGGCATAGCGGGTCGGCACCGTGATCTGCGCCGGAATGGTGAGCGGGGCGGGAGTGATGGCGGTGGCGACGGCGCCAGCATCGGCGACATCGTCGCGCACGATGCCGACATCGGGAACGAACACCTGACGGGCCGGTGCAATCTCGATGTTTTCGAGCGCGATATAGGGCGTGATGAGCGCAATATAGTTTGGACCGAGTTGCTCCTGAATGGCATCGCGCATGGCGGCAATCAGCGCTGTGTGCACATCGGGCCACAGGGCAGGCAGCTCCAGGTAGGGATCCATGCCGGGGAAGGGGAGTTCCATCATCACCTCCGGGCGTGTCCGTTGACCGCATGATACCACACAGCCACGCCGTCTGTTCGGAGATCATCCACGCCACCGCTGTCCGGCAGAGCAACCTGACGTTACCGGTTGGCAGCAGACACAAAACACGGTTTTTCGGGTGAAGCATGACCATCCTGCAGCCCGACATCACCGCAAACCGCGCGCCCGGAGATGATGGTCGAGCCAGGCGGCTTCTTCGGGCGTGAGAGGCGGCGGGGGCGGATCGGCGCGGTAGTCGATCACCCGCTCATAATGGGCGCGCCGGTAGACCTGACGCAGCACGGCGCCAAGATCGAGCGCGACATCCGGGTCAGGATCAGCCAGGGGAACCGGGAGCACCGGCAGCGGGTCGCTGAGCGCAATCGGCCACACCTCGACCAGGGGACGGCGAGAGGCGCGGCTGAGCAGCGCGCAGTAGGCGGTCGGCGGGAGCGGCCGCGCCAGGCGGGGACGGACACCGGCGCGCAACAGGTCGATTTCCAGCAGATGGACGCTGCTGGCAAAGAGTTCCTGGCGCTTCTTTTCATAGGCGTCGGCGCCATCCGCGCCTGCCCGCTTATTGGCGGGCGAGAGCAGTTCAATGGCGGTAATGAGAGTTTGCTGCAACACCGAGCGAATCTCAATCCGGGCATAGCGGGTCGGCACCGTGATCTGCGCCGGAATGGTGAGCGGGGCGGGAGTGATGGCGGTGGCGACGGCGCCAGCATCGGCGACATCGTCGCGCACGATGCCGACATCGGGAACGAACACCTGACGGGCCGGTGCAATCTCGATGTTTTCGAGCGCGATATAGGGCGTGATGAGCGCAATATAGTTTGGACCGAGTTGCTCCTGAATGGCATCGCACATCGCACTGATCAAGCGTGCGTGCACATCGGGCCACAGGGCAGGCAGCTCCAGGTAGGGATCCAT
>Ga0197142_1003988_pt1 | contig 12121 bp, 11 predicted proteins | sample GBS60_MetaG_FD_148614 | JGI IMG/M metagenome (GOLD analysis project Ga0197142, IMG submission 148614) | Sediment microbial communities from Great Boiling Springs, Gerlach, Nevada, United States - GBS 60_MetaG | ecosystem: Environmental > Aquatic > Thermal springs > Hot (42-90C) > Sediment... | reverse complement strand
AGGCAGGCAACCTCCAAGCGATGTTTCAGCGCTTCTTGGAATAGGATTTTCAGCAAATTTTTTGGCAATAAGCTCCTGTTGTTTGGCGGTTAACTGAGCAATCTTTGTCTGTATTTGACTGATTTCTTTGCCTAATTTTTTTGAAAGGGTATCTAATTGATAATTTACCAGTAACATTTCTTTTTTTTCCTCTTCTAATTTTTTTTTCTTTTCCTCAATATTTTTGATATATAAAACAATTCTGATAATAGTATTTTTATCTTCATCAATAACTGTTTTTTGATAAAAAAAGTTTTCCAAAGAGGAGGAGAGATTCTTGCCAGCAAAGAGATTAATCAAAGAAAATGAGGTTTTGGAAATATTTTTATAATAAGACCGGGCTCGTTCATTTAAAAGATTTTTCTGAAAACTTAAGGCTTCTTCTCCTTTTCTCACCTCAGTCTCTTTATTTGCAATTTCTTCATTAATTAAATTTATTCTTTTTCTAATTGATAAGAGTTGATCTTTAATTTTTTGAAGATCAGCTTGTTTGTTATTCAACTGTTGACTAAGACTAATGATTTCATTCCTAATTTGATTAATCTGGTCATCTAAGCTTTGACTACTGATTTTGCCAATAAAGACAAAGGCCAAAAGAAAAATTAAAATAAACACAAAGAGTCTCTTCATAAGTTAATTTTATCATCTATTTAAGATGACTAAATTAAAGTAGTAAAAATATTTTTCAAGCTGTTTATTTTTAGTTTTAAAACATTTCTTCCAATAAAGTAATCAAACAAAACCTCCTTGTTTGCATCAATTCTTTGAGATAGTTTATATTTTTTATCAGTCATAAAAGTATCAATTAAAATCAAGGCTCTAATAAAGGGATTTAAACTTAATCCTTTCTCCTTTTTTTCCGGTTTATGACTCAGTCAGGTTTATTCCAATATTGGCTATTTACTCAACGAAAATAAGTAGGACCATTTTTCTAAAAAAATTAGGGCTTAAAAAACTTATTTTTTAAACAATTTATTAACAATTTCAAAAATTTTCTTTCTTATTTTTTAATCTTCGATAAAACAAGAAAAACTATTCACTCTTAGCCAAAAGATTAATCCCTGAGCCAAACTCAATAAATTTTTCTTAAAGACCTAGATAAAAATTGATTCCCTATAAAGATTTTCTTCTCTTGAGTTTTTTATAAAAGAAGCCCTTCCTAATTAGAGAATATTTTTCAATCAACAACCATAATTTCTTTTTCAATATTCACCATGCCTTAACCAGATCATCATACATTTTTTAGCAATATGTTATGTTTTAATTATAAAAGACTGATTTCTTTATCAAAAACCTTCATATTTCATGATTATTTTTATTATAATTTTTATATGACAAAAATTATTTTTTTTGAGGTAGCCTCTTGGGAGAGGGAAGAGTTAAAAAAAATTTTTCCTGAGGCTCTTTTAATAGAAAAGCCATTAACTGAAGAAAATGTCTCTGAGTTTGCCGATGTTGAAATTGCTTCTTGTTTTATCTACTCCAATTTTTCAAAAACAGTTATTGAAAAACTACCAAAATTAAAATTAATTGCCACTCGTTCTACCGGAGTTGATCATATCGATGTTTCTTTTTGTCATCAAAAAAACATTGCTGTCTGCAACGTCCCAGAATACGGCTCACGAACTGTGGCCGAGCACAATTTTGCCCTAATTTTAACCTTAACGCGAAAAATCTATCAGTCAATTAATCAAGCAAAAAACTTTGATTTTAATCATGAAAAGATAAGAGGGGTGGATCTATTTGGGAAAACGTTAGGAGTGTTGGGTTTAGGAAAGATTGGTAAAGAAGTGGTAAAGATTGCCCGAGGTTTTGGGATGAGAATTTTAGTCTATACCAAAACAAAAGATAAGGCTTTAGCAAAGAGTCTTGGTTTTTCTTACAAAAGCTTAGATGAAGTCTTATCCTCCTCTGATATTATTTCTTTACATCTGCCCTTAACTGAAAAAACTAAACACATTATAAACAAAGAAAATATAAAAAAAATCAAAAAAGGAGCTTTTTTGGTCAATACAGCAAGAGGAGGATTGATTGAAAGCGAGGCCTTAGTTTTGGGATTAAAAAAGGGGATTTTTGCAGGTGTGGCTCTGGATGTTTTGGAGGGAGAAAGACAACTAATGGAGGAGGTTGAAATTTTAACCGAAAGTTATCGCGAAGAAACAGATTTAAAAACATTAATCTTAGATCATATCCTGGTCAATCATCCAAATGTGATTATTACTCCTCATAATGCCTTTAACACCAAAGAAGCTTTATTTAGAATTTTAGAAACGACGATTAAAAACATTCAAGGATTTTTAAGAAAGAAGACAATTAATCTAGTTTAAGTCTCTACTAAAGACGTTGTTAATGATATCTATACAAACTTAAGCTTTTGCCAAAGCTAAAACAAAAACTTTCTCAAAGCCTTCCTTTTTTAGAGTCTTCACCGCCTCCAAAGCGGTTAAGCCGGTGGTAATCACATCATCAGTAATAATAAGAATTTTTTCTCTTTCAATCTTTATTTTACGATTAATTGAAAAAGCGCCCTTTATATTCAGATACCGTCTCTTTCTATCTTTAATTTCAGCTTGAGACTTAGTTTCTTTATTCCTTTGTAAATAATTAACCTCTGGGAAGGGTAGAAGCTTTTGAAAAAAAGTAGTTATTAACTTTGCTTGATTAAAACCCCGTACCCTTTCTTTGTGAGGATGAAGAGGAACAGGTTGAAAGGCAACGTTTTTAAAATCTGAAAAAAAAGATAATTTTTCAACTTTTTTTGGATCAATAATCTGAAATAATTCCTTCAAAACCTCGGTAGCAAACTGATATTTGGTTGCTTTAATGATCTTTTTCAAAAGGTCGTGGTAATAAAAAATCGCCATAATCCCATCAGGATAAAATTTTTTCTGACAAGAAAAATGAGTCAGACCAAAAGGAGAGATTTTTTTACAAAAAAAACAAATTTCTTTTTCAACATACTTTATTTTTTCTTGACATTTAGGACAAATGTAAGCGCCTAGGTAAGAACAACCAACGCAGATTTTAGGAAAGAAAAAATCTTTTAAAGACATAGTCCTAACAGCGATTATAACAACTCTAAAAATCTTTTTTCGTTCAAAAAATTTTGGGAAGATAAAAAATTTCTCTGAAATTTTAAACTTTTGAGATAATGATATATTTTAATAGTATTTAGATCTCTTGCAATACTACTAATAGTGCTTTAAATTTTATTAAAGCACTAAATAAATCGAATAAAGACTCATGCGTTGTCCGTTTTGTCAAAACAAAGAAACTGAAGTAATTGAAACTCGCTTATCTGAAGATGGGAAAATCGTAAGAAGAAGACGGCGCTGTCTTTCTTGTGATAAGCGGTTTACGACTTATGAACGAATTGAAGAACTGCCAGTTTTAGTAATTAAACGTGATGGTCGAAGAGAAAGATTTAATCGGGAAAAACTGAGAGAGGGCTTGATTAAAGCTTGTGAGAAAACCAATGTTTCCGCGGTGCAAATTGAAAAAATTGTTTCTCAGGTTGAGGCTGAGTTAAAGCAAAAAGAAAGCAACGAGATAGAAAGTAAGATCATTGGTAATTTGGTGGCAAAAAATTTAAAAAAACTAAATAAAGTGGCCTATATTCGCTTTGCCGCGGTTTTCAAGCGTTTTGTTGACATTGAAGACTTTGAAAATGAATTAAAAAAGTTATTATAAATTGATTAATTCTGATCTTATGAATCTTTCTGGTGTTTCTCAAAAAGTATTTTTAGATCGTTATGCGTTAAAAGATAAACAAGGAGTTCCAATTGAAAAAAAACCCGAAGAAATGTGGCGACGGTTAGCCAAGGCGGTGGCTTTGGTAGAAAAGAAAGAAAATCAAAAAAAGTGGGAAAAAGAGTTTTTTTGGGCAATGAAAGACTTTAAGTATGTTCCTGGTGGGCGAATTTTGGCTGGAGCGGGAACAGGTTTTGACGTTACTTTTTACAACTGCTTTGTTATTCCCTCACCTAAAGATTCAAGAGGTGGAATTTTAGAAACCTTAAAACAAATGGTTGAGATTATGGCAAGAGGAGGTGGGGTAGGAATTAATCTGTCATCGCTGCGACCAAGAGGAGCAAGAGTTAAAAAAGTCAATGGCTTTTCCTCAGGTCCATGTAACTGGGCCGAGCTTTTTTCTGTAGCAACTAAAGATATTATTCAACAAGGAGGAACAAGAAGAGGGGCTTTGATGCTTATGCTTTGGGATTGGCACCCTGATATTGAAGAGTTTATTACAGTAAAACAAGATTTGTCAAGAATTAATGGCGCCAATCTCTCAGTTAATATTTCGGATAAGTTTATGGAGGCCGTTGAAAAAGATGCCGATTGGCAGCTTGTCTTTCCAGATCTAGATGATCCGGATTATGATGAAAAATGGAATGGGGATCTGGTTGAGTGGCAAAAACTAAAAAAGAAAGTTAAAGTTTATAAAACCGTTAAAGCAAGAAAACTTTGGGATCTTATCGCCCAAGCTGCTTGGCGTTCAGCTGAGCCTGGTGTTGTTTTTATGGAGCGTTATAACAAGCTTTATAACAATTGGTACTGGAATAGAATAAACTGCGTCAATCCTTGTGGAGAAGAGGGTCTACCACCTTGGGGGGTATGTAATCTAGGCTCAATTAATCTTTCTGCCTTAGTTAAAGGTGATGGAATCGATAAAAAAGGCCATTTTAATTTCAAGACTCTAAAAAAAATTGTTGCTATCGCAGTTCGCTTTCAAGATAATGTAGTTGATATGGATCCATACATTTTTCCTGGAATAAGAAAAACCCAACTTGAGGGTGAACGCCGAATTGGCCTTGGAACAATGGGTTTAGCCGATGCCTTAATAAAACTTCATCTTCGTTATGGCTCAAAAGAATCATTAAAATTCATCGACAAAGTTTATCAAACGATTCGTGATGTGGCTTATGAAACATCGGCAGAAATTGCCAAAGAAAAAGGTTTCTTTCCAAAATTTGATAAAGAGCTTTATCTTAAAGGTGAATTTGTAAAACAACTACCGGCATCAATAAAAGAAAAAATAAAAAAATATGGAATTAGAAACTCACTTCTTTTGATGCAGGCACCAACTGGTTCAACCTCTTTGATGGCTAACACCAGCTCGGGAATTGAGCCAGTTTATGAGTTTGAGTTTGTAAGAAAAGACCGACTTGGCACTCACATTATCCGCCATCATCTATATGAAAAATGGTATAAAAAACACGAAAAAGAAATTAAAGAAGGAAAAATCAAAAAACCAGCTTGGTTTGTTTCAGCTAGCGAGCTAACCCCCGAAGACCATGTTTATGTTCAAGCAACAATTCAAAAATATGTCGACGCCTCAATCTCAAAAACTGTCAATGCCCCTAAAACTCATACTATTGATGATGTGAAGAAGCTTTACACTCTCGCTTATAAACTGGGATGTAAGGGAATCACCTATTTCCGTGAGGGATCAAGAGAGGGGGTCTTGGAAAAGAAAACCAAAGAAAAAAAAGAAGAATCTAAAACCCCAAATTACATCATAAAACCTCGGCCAATGGTGGTTCACGGCTCAACCTACCGAGTTAATACCCCAGTTGGTGTTGCTTTTATTACGATCAATACCAACGGCGGCAGTCCTCCCGAGCCTTTAGAGGTTTTTATTAATGTGGGAAAGGCCGGAACCGATGTTTATGCCATGGCTGAGGGATTAGGACGAATGATCTCTACCGCTTTAAGATTTTCTTCTCATCTACCAGTTGAGGTTAGAATAAAAGAGATTATTAAACAACTAAAAGACATTGGAGGAACAAAAAGCTATGGTTTTGGAAAAGACAAGATAAGAAGCTTACCCGATGCTGTGGCTAAAGTTTTATTAATGCATTATAAGCTCTCATTAAATGGAAAGCTTAATAAAGAAAACGAAGAAAAACCTAAGCTGATAGAAAACTTTACTCAACCATCAATTCAATCAGCGTTTTTAAGCGAGGAAAACAGAATTTTTGATATCTGTCCTTCTTGTGGAGAAGCTGCTTTTGTTCATGAAGAAGGATGCAACAAGTGTTATACCTGCGGATATAGTGAGTGTGGTTGATATCAAAGTCAGAAATTATTTATTAAAGATCAAAATTACCTGTCAAAAATGATTTTTGCTTGGTTATTTTTAATTTTTTGTCATTTTAATTTTTAACCTTTTATACTTAATTTACTAATCATGTCCATAACTACCAAAACTGGCGACTGGGGAGAAACATCAATTTTTGGTGGAGAAAGATTAAAAAAGTTTGACTCACAGATTGAGGCTTTAGGACAGATTGATGAGCTATCTGCTCTTATTGGGATTATTATTAATTATCTTAAAAAAGGTCATCAAATCAATCTTTTTTTTGATATTCAAACAATGCTTTACTATATCAACTCTATTTTGTCCGGATCTAAATTAAAAAGAAAAAGAAATATAGAAAAATTAAAAGAACATCTTAAAAAAATTGAACAAGAAATTAATTTATTAACGAAAGAATTACCTAAATTAAATCGGTTTATTTTGCCATCAGGTAGTTTAACATCGGGTTTTCTTAATTATTTGCGGGCTGTCTGCCGAAGGGTTGAGCGACGGGTAATTTTTTTTCTTTATCAAAAAAAATGGCAAAAAAAACATCAGATAATTATTCAATATTTAAATCGTCTTTCTGATTTGTTTTTTCTTCTTTCGCGTAAATACCAAAAAAAAGAAGTAATTTTGGAATAAAAACACTTCCTTAAGAATCTTAAAAAATTTTATAATAAAATTTAGATAAAAAAAATTAAAAAAATGATTTTTTAGTTATTTAGATTTCTAGTCAAAGTTAAGGGCAATAAGATAATTATCAAATAAAAACTGTCATTCTTCGGATGAGTAAGAATAAACTTTAATTAACGATAACAATTTTAATATTTTTTAATCCATGACTGCAAAGAACTATACCCCAATTAATGACTTAATAAGAAAATGGCAAAAAAGTAAGGACATCTCTCTCCCAAATAAAGAGACCGGGCTCATATTTAATAAAGAGATAAAATTTAAAGAAGCAAAAGAAAAAGAGGTTGAAAAAGAAGTAGAGCCTTATATTAAAAAAAGAAGAGAAACTATCAAGCTACCACCTGATATTCAAAAAATTGGACTAAAACCAGTTACCACAATCGATTTTCCCGAATACCAAGACGTAAAACTTCCGCTAGATGACGACAAAATTATCGCCGGGCTTCATGCTCCTATTTCCTCATCTCTACGCTGGCTGGCAACTTTATCGTTGTATATTCTTAAAAAAGCTCATCTTTCTTTAAAGTTAATCGGTGGCCGGATAGTAAGGGTAATAAGAAGATAAAAAGCAATCAAAAAGAGCAACTTATTAACTTCTTTCAAGCAACAAATAAGTTAGGCAGCTTAATACCGCTGGCTTTTTCATTTTTCTTGTAGTTTAATTTTACATGTTTTTTGATCTATTTCCTAAGCCTTCACCCTTAACAAATCTTTTTCTATTTAATATTAATACGTTAATTAAATCTATATCATAGGATCAATAAAAAATCGATATTTTTATTTAATATTTTTTCTAAAAAACCAAAACCCCTTGACATAATTTTTAAAAACGTTTATTATTTGTGGATAATTTATCCACATTTTGTAAACATATGCTTGACGACCTTTGGCAAAAACTTATTTCTCTTTATCAAAAATCAGAAAAAAAAGGCCAAAAAGAAAATCTACCGGTTATCTACTCCGTTCTTCAACAAGCAAAAATAGTAGAAATTTCAGAAAAAGAGGTGGTAATTGCCTGTGAGAACAACGGTGTTCGTTTTTTTCTTGAGAAAAAAACAAAAGAGCTTGAAGAAAAATTTTTTCTTCTTACTAAAAAAAAGTTAAAAACCAAATTTATTTTACTTGAAAAAAAAACAAAAAAATCACCACCTCTTTTTTCCTATCAACCAACTCTAGAAACTCTTCTTGAAAATGCCCGTCTTTCTTTAAGATATAGCTTTGAAAACTTTGCTGTTTCTTCAACTAATCAAGTGGCTTTTGCTGCGGCAAAAGCAGTGGTCGATAGTCCTGGAAAAAATTACAACCCCCTTTTTATTTATGGTGGGGTAGGGGTAGGAAAAACTCATTTAACCTCAGCCATCGGCAGGGCAATCTTAGAAAATAATCATAAAAAAAAAGTTCTTTTTTGCCCAGGTGATCTTTTTATTAATGAACTGATTGAGTCAATTCAGGAAAAAACCACTCAAAAATTTCGCCGAAAATATCGTCTTTTAGATGTCTTGATAATTGATGACATTCAGTTTATTGCCGGAAAAGAGAGGGTTCAGGAGGAGTTTTTCCATACCTTTAATAGTATTGTTGCTGATGGTGGTCAAATCATTCTTACCTCAGATCGACCACCCAGTGAAATAAAAAAACTAGAAGAGAGACTCAGATCGCGATTTCTTGGTGGGCTTACCGTCGACATTCAGCCGCCTGATTTTGAATTAAGAACTGCTATTCTTTTAATAAAAGCAAAAGAAAAAGGAATTTTCTTAGATATTGAAGCAGCAAAAATCATCGCTGAAAGAATCGTTGATTGCCGGGCTCTTGAGGGAACGCTTCTTACTATCTTTGCTAGTTTTTTTATCAAAGAAAAAAAAGAAAAAATTGATCGTGAGGTTGTAAAAAGGTTCTTTCTATCACAAACAAAGAATAATCAAAAGAAGGTTACAGTCGATGAGGTTTTAAAAACTATCTGTTCTTTTTACAACATAAAGATAAACCAACTAAAAAGTAATAGTCGCGTCTCAAATTTTGTCTTTCCTAGACAAGTGGCAATGTATATTTTACGAGAATACTTAAAAATGAAACAAGAGGAAATCGCTTATCTTTTAAAAAGAAAAGATCACACCACTGTTATTCATGGAGTTGAAAAAATTCGACAACTTATGATAAAAAATCCAATGATCAAAGAAGAAGTTAACAAAATAATCCAAAATCTTAATCTATCAACATAAAATCCACCATTTTTTAACAAAAACTTATCTTCTTTCGTCTTTCTCTTGCTTTTTTTTTATTTTTTTTATAAACTTATACACATCCCCTATTATTATTATTTTAAAAAAATATAATGACTTTAAAAAAAGATGAGTTTTTAAAAAACTTAAAACTTGCCTCACGTTTTACCGCATCAAGACTATCTTCAAATATTTTGCTTTCAGGTGTATATATTAAAAAAGAAAAAAAACTAATTCATTTTTATGCTAGTAACCTTAATTTTCATTTTCACTCAACCTTAGAAACATCAAATGAAAAAAATTTTGATTTAGTAATAGAGCCGAAAAACATAATTGATTTTCTCTCTTATTTAAACCAAAATGAGTTTGAATTAATCATTGAAGATAAAAAAATTATCATTAAATCTGGAAAAAATCAGGGCGAGTTTCCTCTTTTTCCAAAAGAGGATTTTCCTCTTCCTCCAAAGATTAATAAAGAACAACAAGAAATTAAAAAAGAGTTTTTAGAAAAAAATCTACCAATGGTTCTTTTTGCCTGTGCTTCCGATGAGAGTCGGCCCATCTTAACCGGGGTGAACTTTGTCTCTAATAACGGTAAAATTTTATTGGTAGGTACCGATGGTTTTAGACTTTCTCTTCTTAAATTAGAAAAAGAAATCAATCTTCCCAACATGATCGTCTCCGCTTCATTTTTGCGCGAGGTCTTAGATTTATTGACCAAAGAAGAAAAAATCTTTTTTTCTTATTCAGAAGATGAAAAAACTGTTTACTTTAAAATTAATAACATTGAGCTTTATAGCCGGATAATTGAAGGAGAATATCCACCCTTTGAAAAAGTGATTTTTACCCAAGAAGGTAAAACTAAGTTAATAGTTGAGAAAGATAGTTTTTTAGAGAATCTTAAGTTAATTAGTGTTTTTAGTCGCGAACTTTCCAATAATATCGTTATTTTAGATGTAAAAAAAGAAGGAGTTTATCTTCGACCAAAAACCGATGAGGAAACCACTAAGAGCCAAGCTTTTTTAGACGCCGAGATTAAGGGAGAGGAAATTAAGGTTGCTTTTAACATAAAGTTTTTAATTGAGTTCTTAAATCATGTTTTGGGAGAGAGAGTCGTGGTTGAGATTTTAAGGCCTGACGCGCCAGTTTCTTTTAAAGATGAGGAAAAAGAAAACCTTCTTCATATTATTATGCCGGTAAGAATTTCTTAAAACATCGCTTATTATGGAAAAATACATTTTAGATACCAACATTTTTTTTAATATTTCTTCTGATTTAAATTTAGGAAAAAAAACCGAAGAAATAGTTATTAATCTAACTAAAATTATAAAAAGACTGAAAAAAGAAAAAAAAGCTGAGTTTTTTATGCCCCCGGCAATTCTTGATGAATTTTTAAGCTTTTTTGAAGACAAGAACCAACCTTTGGTAACTGATTTCTTAGGTCTTATTAACGTAAAAAACCCAACAATTGATAATGTGTTATTTCCAGCGCGTGTTTTTTGTCTTTTAGTTGACGATGTAAGAAAAAGAATTTATCGGGGATTGAATATTGGTGAAGAAGAGATAAAAAACGCTGGCAAGAAATTTTTACCAATAAAACAAGAGCTTTCAAAAAAAGACTTCGATATCATCATTGGTGAGATAATTAAAAAATTTCGTCTACGTTATCGTCAGGCAACACGATTTGGGTTTTTAGATAGCGTTGCTGATTTAGATTTAATTATTTTAACTAAAGAGGTCGATGGGTTCTTAGTTTCAACCGATGAAGGAGTGCTGTTTTGGGGCAAGATATTTGGTATAAAGATCATGCCGGCCTTAGGCTTTCGGAAGCGGCTGGAACATCTTTTGAGTTAATTTTTTCTTCTTTTTCCTCTGGTAAGAGGCTTACGAGGAAGTCAGCGATTTTATCGGTTAAGGTTTTTTTAGGTTTTTCTTGATAGATAAGGTGTTGGGTAAGAATAGAAAAAACCTTTTCTTTAACTTCGTTATTAGGAATAACCAGATAAAAATGGTAAAAAAACGGCGGTTGGCTAACAATAGTTAGGGTATCAAAACCAAAACGCTGACCAAAATAGAAGTGGGATAGGTTTTCCCAAGAAGCAATCACTCCAGCTGATTCGATGCCAAAGGTGGTAATTTTGTTTTCCACCTCAGGCGGCGGGGTAATGGTTAGGGTGTAGAAAAGAAAAAGTACCGACCAAATGGGAAGAAGGAGAATTTTATCACCGAAAAAAAAGATTATCAAAGACAAAAGAAGAGAAAGAGCGACATAAAATCGCAACACTAATCTTGATCTTTTCTTATAAGGACGAAGGGGGGCTTTCCAAGAATAGATAATCTGCGGATTTTCTAACATATAATTTTATTTACTAATTTTTTTTAAAAATGTCAAATGGATAAATTTTTCAGTATAATCGTTTTATGACGTTGACTGAGCTTTCTTATTACAGTCGTAAATTTTTACCATTGGCCATTATTGGTTTTTTATTTCTTTTAATTTTTTTCTACCTATTGAGGCTTTTAAATTTGATTTACACTCCGCCACCAAAACCACAAATCTCTTACAATCCTATTTTTCAAAAGATTGAAAAACCAAAAGTAAAAGATCCATTAAAATCGTCAGGAATGACTTTTGTTCTTGATACGATTGAGGGTTATCCTAAGACAGCTACCTTGGCAGCGAAAGTCTTTTTTCTTCCAAAGCCAGTTAGTCGCCTAAACTACAAACCAGTCATCTATCTGATGGCAAAGAATTTTGGTTTTAACACAGAGGAAATAAAACATAAACTAGAAGAAAACATAGCTGTTTTTTCTGATGAAGAAAAAAGACTAGAAATTGATATTACAAACTATAATTTTTTTTATGAATATCAGTTTGTTAAGAATACTTCTCTTTTTGAAAACACACTTATTCCTTCAGAAAAAGAAATAGAGAACAAGGCGATTGAGTTTTTAAAGACAGTGAATCGTTATCCTGAAGAACTAACAAGAGGAAAAATAAACGTTTTTTATTTTTACTATCAAAAAGATCTGAACATTTTTTCCAGGGTTGATGATGTTAATCAAGCCAACGTTATTGAGGTTG
>Ga0197142_1003987_pt1 | contig 12123 bp, 11 predicted proteins | sample GBS60_MetaG_FD_148614 | JGI IMG/M metagenome (GOLD analysis project Ga0197142, IMG submission 148614) | Sediment microbial communities from Great Boiling Springs, Gerlach, Nevada, United States - GBS 60_MetaG | ecosystem: Environmental > Aquatic > Thermal springs > Hot (42-90C) > Sediment... | reverse complement strand
CTGCGCAAACACAGGGAACAGAATCGCCGCCAGTATCGCGATAATCGCAATCACGACCAGCAGTTCAATCAGTGTAAAGCCGTTGCGTCGCATAGGGATCACCTCAAGAGTTTGTGTGCCCCCCTCCGTTAGGTTCCCCCCGCTTCGCGAGGGGAACCAGGCTCAGGTTCGGTTCCCCCTGCTGGCAGGGGGAACCTTAAGGAGGGGGTCTGCACTCTGCTTGTGGATTGCTTCATCCTTCCCTCCGCGCTACAGCGAGATGACTTGGTCAGGTGGGTTGCCTGCCAGCGCGGCGTAGAGGTCGGGGAAGCAGCCCACCTGCACGCCCTCAACGGTGTTGTAGGGCACGCAGTCGCCTGGCGTGGTGCGCCCTGTGCCGTCGGGGTTGCACCAGCGCAGTTCGCCCTTAGCTAAGTTGCGCTCCAACGCGCAGGCATCGCACATCATCAGCAGGATGCCCTTCTCCTTCGCAATTTTCGCCAGTCGCTCGCCAATCGGGTCGCCCTTGCGCAGCACGAAGGCGTTATCGTCGAAGAAGAACATCCCGACAACCTCCACGCCGTGCGTGCCCGCTTCCAGCTGGGGCAGGATCATCTGCCCCAGCTTGTAGGTCGCTGCACGCGGCGTGATGAACACATAGGCGACCTTCATCGCTTGCCTCCGCGTCGGCGCAGCCCGACCAGACCCGCCAGACCCGCGCCCAGCGCCAGCAGGCTCGCAGGCTCAGGCACAAACTCCAGCGTGTAAACCCCAGAGTCGTTCAGCGTCGTGCCGTCCCAAGCCAGTGCATCCACCAAGCGGAACTGGAAGATCAGCGGGTTATCCTCGCTGGGTAGGAAGTCGGTCGCGAAGATAACATGCTGATGCACGGCTTCGGGGTCGTTCGGGTCGTAAATCAGCGTCCAAGTGCCGGGCAGTCCCTCGCCGAAGATGGGGTCGGTCTCACCCTCAATCACGCCCACCAAGCGCGGCGAGATAAAGACCTGCTGAATGGTCACTTGGCGCAGTTGCGGGTGGTCGTCGCCCTCTTCGGTGTGGAAGTCCCAGCCGACATCGACGCCGAACAGCCCCGGCAGCAGCTCCTCCAGCGTGTAGCGGATGCGGTAGGGCGGCTCGGCGAGTTCGTGCGGTTCAATCACCGCCGCTGCGCCGTCCATCGCGCCCAAGTGAATGTCGCCTTCGTGGTCATGGTCATCTTGTGCAAACGATACGCTCAACAGCGCGCTTAGCGCAATCGTCAGTCCGAATGTCATCCAGCGTTTCATGGTGTGTCCTCCTTTCGGGGGCATTTATTGGGCGCCCTCCCCGACGGCGCCGAAGTTGAACAGGATGATGAGTAGGTCCGCGTCGTCGACGATGCCGTCGCCGTTCACATCCGATTCGGGGTCGCCTGAACCGAACGCGAACAGCACCATCAGTAGGTCAGCGTCGTCAATAACATCGTCGTTGGTGAGGTCGCCCAGCGTGGTGAAGCTCCAGTTGCGGGCGTGGCTGCCGCTCAGCGACAGGTTATCCACGCGCCGCGAGAGGTGCTTACTCAGCTTGGCGACGACGGTGTAGGTTCCCGCAGGCTGGTTGAAGCCCACCATGTAGGGGTAGATTGCCGTTGGGTTCGGGGGCAGGCTTGCTTCGGCAACGGTAGACCCGCCGCGGCGCAGTTGCACGGTCAGCGTCAGCCCGTACAGGTCGCCCTGATAGCCCGCCGCGGGCGTGACGCTCCCAAACAGGCGCAGCGGGTTGCCCGCGACCATGTAGACGCGGTAGGCGTAGGGCATATCCTGTAGGGCTGTGCCGTCGCGCGCAATCGCGCTCACGCCCCGCACATCCCACACATAGACGCTCGGCGCGCTCGCCGCGAAGATAAAGTGATGATGCGGCGTGCCGTTCGTCGGCAGGTTAAAGAAGTTCGCGCACCCCGACGCACAGAAGACATTTCCAAACCCCGACTTCGAGCCAACCAGCCCTGGACTAATCCATACCTGCTGCACGCGGCAGAACTGCAGGTGCGGTTGCCCCGTGTCGTAGTCAAAGTAGAAGTCCAGCCCGACATCCAGAATGAACCGCCCCAGTACGCTCGACATCTGCCGTATCGGGTGCGGCTGCGGCTGAATCACCTCCACCCGATTGCCGTCCCTACCGAACAGCAGGTCATCGTCGTGCTGCGCCCATCCAGTTAGTGCGATAAGTGCGACCAATAATGCCACAATAGCGTGTTTCATAGCCTGAACCTCCTGGCACGCCTGTGAAGGCGTGTGTGTCAAAGCGTGAACGGCGTGCGCACAGAAGCCGTGCGCGTGGTGAGACTTACAGGCAGGTTAGGCAGGGGGGGCGCGGGGGATTTGGGGACGAGAGGCTACTTGTTCGTGGGACGCCGTCGGCTCTAAAGGAAGAGGAATTGGCTCGCCCATGCGCAGGGGCGTCGTGTGGGTTGTGGTGTGTGCCTTCGGCGGCTCTACGGACGCGGTTTTCTGCAGCACGCACACGAGACAGTCGTTCCCGTCGTGCTGCAGCGGGCTGTGCGTCAGCGGGTGTAACAAGCTCGCTGTGAGGAACAGCGTCGCCCACAGCAAGCTCATTAGCTGCGCCGCGCGAATCGCCCAGCGTCGCATCGCAGACTCAGTGTACCCCAGTGTGTACTGGGAATGCAAGGGCTACAACTGTCCTCCAGCCACGCGGTACGCCTCGCCCGTGATGTAGCTCGCCTCGTCGGAAGCGAGGAACACCACGAGGTTCGCCACATCGTCGTAGGTGCAGCCGCGTCCCAGCGGTACCTGCGCCTCGTAGTAGCGGCGGATGGCGTCTTCGGGCAAGCCCCACTTGCGGGCGTACTGCTCGAACAGCGTCCCCTGCCACATCGGCGAATCGAGCAGGTTGCCTGGGCACACGGCGTTGACGCGGATGCCATAAGGTGCGAGATCCATCGCAATGCTTTGCGTCAAGCCGATGCCGCCGAACTTGCTGGCGGCATAGGCGCAGTTCTTGTAGCTCCCCTTCAAGCCCGACTTGGAGTTGATCTGGATGATAACGCCCGCGCCCTGCGGTTTCATCAGCTTAGCAGCCTCGCGGGCGCACAGGAAGTAGCCCGTGAGGTTCACATCGATTTGCCACTGCCACTGTTCGAGGCTCATCTCGGTCAGCTCGGCGGAGTGGATGACCCCTGCGTTGGCAATCAAGATGTCCAGCCTGCCGAACTGCTGGGCGATTTGCTCGGCGGTGCGGGCGACCTCTGCTTCCTTGCGCACATCGCAGGGAAGGGCAACTGCATGGCAGTGCGGGTACTGGGCACCAATTGCGTGTGCAACTGCCGCGAGGCGCTCCGCCTGAATATCGCTGAGTGCAAGCCCCGTGCAGCCTTCCTGCGCGAATCGGTACGCTAACGCTTCACCCAGCCCCTGCGCCGCGCCTGTGATCCACGCAATCCGTCCCTGTAGGCGCATCGTCTATCCACCCTGCGAGTCAGGCTCCACGACGACCGCCGTGCCGTAGACCAGAATCTCGGCAGCGTTGGCAGTGATGTTGCCCGACACGAAGCGCACATTCACGATGGCGTTTGCGCCCAGACGCGCCGCCTCTTCCAGCATGCGCCGCTCGGCTTCTGCACGCGCGTTGGAGAGCATCTCGGTATACTCTTTTAGCTCACCGCCGACGATTTGTCGCAGGCTCGCCAGAAAATCTTTGCCGAAGTGAGTCGCCCGCACCGTGTTCCCCTTCACGACGCCCAACACTTTTGCAATCCGATACCCAGGCACTTCTGCGAGTGTGGTTATGATCATCGTTCCCCTCCTTCGGCGATTAGAGTTCGTCCCAAAGGAGGGGGTTCCTGCTACCTTTTGAGCGCTTTGTTGCCCTCACTCCCAGCCACTCTCCTAAAGGGTAGGTTTCCTGCCGAGCGTACTCGCCAGCCGAGAAGCCAACCAGAAAATGTGTGCTTCTTGCGGAGAAGCGCAGCCCAATCTTCGCCTCGATGCGCACACCTCCCGAAAAAACTACCCGTCTAAGGGGAGCAAGTATAGGGCGGTCGTTTCGCGTTAGGTACACTACTTGCCGAGCATGAAGCGCTACTACATCACGACGCCGATATACTATGTCAACAGCGCGCCACACATCGGCACCGCGCTAACGACAATCGTCGCCGACGCCTGCGCACGGTTTCAGAAACGGCGCGGGCGCACGGTCTACTTCCTCACAGGCACGGACGAGAACGCGCCCAAAGTGCATCGCGTCGCCCAAGAGCGCGGCATCCCCACCCAGCAGTTCGTCGACGAGATGGCTGCCGAGTTCGAGCGCACTTGGCAAGCCCTGCATATTGAGTACGATGTGTTCATCCGCACGACCGAAGACCGCCACAAGCGCGTGGTAACGGAGGTCTTCAGGCGACTGCGAGACCAAGGCGACATCTACTTGGGCAGTTATCAGGGCTGGTACTGCGTCTCGTGCGAGACCTTTTTGGCCAGCAGCAAGGTGGGCGAGTCGCGCACTTGCCCCGACTGCGGCAAGCCGCTGGAGTGGCGCGACGAGCCGTGCTACTACTTCCGCCTCTCCAAATACGAATCGCGCCTGAAGGCGCATCTCGCGGCGAATCCGCGCTTTATCGAACCCGAAGTGCGGCGCAACGAGACGCTGGGCTTCATCGCCGAGGGGCTACAGGACATCGCCGTCACGCGCACGGGTACGGACTGGGGCGTGCCCGTGCCCGACGACCCAAACAGCGGCGTGGTCTATGTGTGGTTCGACGCGCTGCTGAACTATCTCACGGCGACGGGCTGGCTGGAGCGCGACGACTACACCGACACCTGGCCGCCCGATTTGCAACTGATGGGCAAGGACATCCTGCCGCGCTTCCACGCCACCATCTGGCCCGCGATGCTGATGGCACTCGATTTGCCCCTGCCCGAACGCCTCTACGGGCACGGCTGGTGGATTGTGAACAAGCAGAAGATGTCCAAGTCGCTGGGCAATGTGTACGCGCCGCTGGAGGTGGCGCAGTCGCTGGCGGATGCGGCGGGCTGCGAGACGCCCTATGCGGTGGACGCCTTCCGCTACTATATGCTGCGCGAGATGCCCACCGACTCCGACGCCGAGTTCAGTCTGGAGGGGCTGGAGACGCGCTACAACGGCGACTTGGCGAACGACTTGGGCAACATGCTGCACCGCACGCTGTCGATGATGCACCGCTACTTCGGCGGGCGCGTGCCTGACGGCGCGCGGGTGGACGCAGGGCTGGCAGACCTGTTTGTGCAGCAAGCCGCGCGCGTCACGGAGGCTTACGAGGCGGTGGACTTCCCGCGCGGGCTGCGCGAGGCGTGGCAAATCATCGGCGCGGTGAACCGCTACTACGACGAGCAAGCGCCGTGGACGCTGATGAAGCAGGGCGACACGGCGCGCGCGGGGCAGGTGCTGTACGCAGGTCTCATCGCGGCGCGACTGCTGTGCGCGCTGGTGGAGCCTGCAATGCCGCAAGTCGCCCGCGAAATCGCGCGGCAACTCGGCATCGGCGAACCGCCCGCATGGAGCGACGCGACTGCGATGGACGCCCTGCCCGCAGGACACGCGCTACAGGAGCCAAAACCCATCTTCCCGCGCCTGCAAGCGAAAGCAGAACCTAAGCAGCCGCCCGCGCCTACGCCCCAGCCCGAACCACCCCAGCAAGGAGCGACGACCATGCAGGACACCATCACTATCGACGAGTTCAAGCGACTGCAGATACGGATTGCGACGATTACTGCCGCCGAGCCTGTGCCTAAATCCACCAAGTTGCTTAAACTCACGCTCGATGTCGGTGGCGAGACGCGCACGATTGTCGCGGGTATCGCCGAAGACTACGCGCCCGACCAACTGGTGGGCAAGCAGATTCCCGTGCTGGTGAATCTGCAGCCCGCGCTGATTCGCGGCGTCGTCTCGGAGGGGATGATGCTGGCGGCGGATGTAGACGGCAGGGCTGTGCTGCTGCACCCCGACCGCGAAGTGCCCAGCGGCAGCATCGTGCGCTGAAACGGTAGGAATCCCGCGCGCGCCGTCTAACCCTTCCAGTGGAGGTAGATAACGATGGGGTTCCCGTATCGTGATGCCGAGCAAGCGAAGGCGTTTGTGCTGGAGTTCATCGAGCGGTTGCGTGGCGTAGATGCCATCCGTGAAGGCTGGCAGAAACTGGACATGCTGGTCGCCATCCACATCAAGCAGCCCGACATCGATTTCTGGATCGACACGCGCGGCGGCAAGTTGGAGGTGCTGACCGAAAAGCCCGAAGGCGAGGAAGAAGCCGCGCTGACCCTAACCGCTGACCTGTTCCACAAACTCTACACGGGTCAGGAGAACGCAATGATGGCGTTCACCCAGCGCAAGATTCAGCCCAAAGGGCGCGTCAGCGGCATCATGCAACTCACTAACACGATGCCGCAAGCGGTGGCGGTCTATCGGCAATACCTGCAGGAGAAGGGGTTAGCAGGATAGGCAGCAGGCGAGGGGGAAACGGCACAGGGCGAACTGCCGTTCGCCCCTACCGTCGTGGGGCGCATTCAGGGCGCACTGTATGCGCCCCTGCTTCCACCGCGTGGGGCTGGAGGTGAGCTAATACCAATCGCACAGACAGAGTTTACAATTGCCCCCCTCCTGCAGGTTTCCCCCTGCTTCGCAAGGGGGAACCGAGAGCGTGCCCACTCGGTTCCCCCTGCGGGCAGGGGGAACCTTAAGGAGGGGGTCTTTAGTCGCGTTTGTTTTCATAAACTTTGCCTACGCGGTTGATATTAAAACCTCTATGCAGAGGCACTTATTAGCACCCGCTGCCGAAGTTGAACAGCACGAGTAGTAGGTCGCTATCATCCACGATGCCATCGCGGTTCAGGTCAGCTTGCGCGTTGTTTGCGCCGAAGGCGAACAGCACCAGGAGCAGGTCGCTATCGTCCACGCAGCCATCGCCGTTCGCATCGCCTGTAGGCGTCAGCGGCAGGCGGATGCGCCACATCCCGCGCCCATAGGTCGCCGCCATCAGATAGCCCGTGGCGGGCACGACGCGCACAGTGTTGACCTGCACATTCGGCAGCCCCAGCGGCTGGGTGCCGTTGCGCCAAGTTGCACCGCCGTCCAGCGTGTAGAAGAAGCCGACATCGTTGCCGACATAGATTACCGTGTCGGGCGCGGCGGGATCCAGTGCAATTGAGTTCGCATGCACATCGGGCAGTCCCGTCAGCCCTGAGCCGCTGATGTTGACCCAGACTGGTGGGTTCGCCTGCGTATTATCGCAGCGGTAGACATGGGGTGTACCCGTGCCACCCAGCACGACATAGACCTTGTACGGATTGGTCGGATGGACGGCGATGTCGCTAATCGAGCGGTTGGGCAGGTTCGCGTTGATTTGCCGCCATGTTGCGCCGCCGTTCGCGGTCATCCAGACCTGTCCGTCGTCGCCGCCCGTGTAGATGACATTCGCGTTGCTGGGCGCGCCTGCGATTGCGCGGAGCCTGCCGTTGGTGAGCGACTGGTTACCCAATCGTGCCTCCCATGTACCCGTTGCCTCGTTCCAGCGCCACAGGTAGTTCGTGCCTGCCAGCAGCCAGTTCGGTTGCGCGGGATGGAGAGTCAGCGGCGCGATAAATGCCACGCTGTCGGAGCCGTAGTTCGGTGTAATGTTGGATGCACTACTCCAGTTGTTAGTAGTACGCAGAATATTGAGATAATAATAGCTGCCGTACTGGATGTTGGGGTTGACGGGGTTGAAGGCGCAGTAGCCGCCGTCGCCACCGATGATGCACCGCCATGCGTTCAAGTTGCCGTTTGCGCGCAGGGTGGCGTTATCCTGTGCGCCGCCCATCATGCGCGTCGGGTCGGTCGGGTGGAATGCCGCGGCGTAGAACTGCGTGATGCCCAGCGTTGCGTTCAATCCGATGATATTCACTGCGCCTGTGCTGGGCGTATAGGTCAGCCGATAGACGCCTCCATCTGTGCCCACCAGCAACTCGTTCGGGTTGCGCGGGTTGATTGCCATACTGTGGATGTCCACATGGATGTTCGCCTGACTGGTGAAAGCCCGCCCGATGGAGCGCCAGCCCCGCGCTTGTGTCCACTGCACGAGGTCTACCAGCCCCAGGTACAGCACATCGTTGCCTGCGCCATCGTGCGACACATGCATCGTCGCATCGTACCACGCCTGATAGAACCCGCCGTCTACCGTGGGATTCATCGCCGTCCAGGTGTTGCCAGCGTTGTCGCTGACCCAAACTTGAGAGTTGTCGCCTGACATCAGGTACACACGGTTGGGGTTAATGGGCGAGGTTGCGACGCGCAGAGCGCGCTGATTGCCAAAGCCAAACGGCGGCGAAAGAGTCACCCAAGTCTGCCCTCGATCGCTTGAGCGCAGCAAGCGTCCGGGGGTGCCGTGCCCAACGGCGTAGTAGTAGCGTACGCCTGTGTTGGGGTTGCGCGCACTGACGGCAAGGTCGCTCCAAATCGCGCTGACGCTGCTCACGCGCGTCCAAGTCTCGCCACCATCGGTACTGCGCCAAATATCGCCTGCTACATTCTGATAGGGTCCCCAGCCCGTGCAGGCGATGATAATGTTCGGGTTTTCGGGGTCAATCAGGATATCCGACACGCACAGGTTGCGAAACGCCGTCGCGCCGAGTTGTTGCCAAGTCTGTCCGCCATCGGTGGAGCGCATAATCCCTTGCGAAAACGGGCGCATCCAGCCCTGAAAGTCGCCTGTCCCTACATAGATTATGTTTGGATTTGTTGGATGCACGGCAATACAAGCGACCTGCAGGAACTGCCAATAATCGGTGAGCGGCTGCCAAGTCAGTCCGCCGTCGGTGGTCTTCCACACGCCCCCTTGCGGCGCGCCCATATAGTAGACATTCCCGTTGACGGGGTCGTAGGCGACGGCGTTCACGCGCCCCGATACCGCTGCCGTTCCGAAGTAGGTGCGATAAGGGGGGAGCGCGTTGCGCGGTCCAATAAACTCCCAGCGCAGTCCCGACGCGGGGAAAAACGCGCCTGCCATCTGGTCACGATGCTCTGCCGCGCGAATGTACGCCAACCAGTCCACGAAGTCATTTGGGTACGCGCGCACATACAGGTAGTCCCACAGCGCTTCTAAGTATTCGGGTCCCTCTTCCAGTTTGTGGCGTTCGGCAGGGTTCAACAGTGCCCCCGATTCTTCGAGGGCTTTGACGCGAGCCTTCGCCTGTTGCTTCTCGCGCTCAATCCACTGCTTGAGTTGCTTGAGCGAGTAATAAGGCGGGTCTGCAAGAGACGACGACTCAGCTTTTGTCGTGCCCGTATCGGTTGGCGATACGCGGGAACCGACCTCTTGGGCGACACCGACAACTAATCCCGTCAACAGTCCCGTGAGCCACAGTGCTCGCATGTCTTCATTATACACCACCGCTTGTTCCCGTCTGCATTCGCAAATATCCTTCTACTCTGCCGATAATTCTGCTGGTTGGCTATGAACACCTACAGACTTCGGCTGGCGCAGTTGGCGCTGGAAAACATGCCGTTTCTGTTGCACCAAGCACGCACGGTGCTGGATTGGCACGCTGGCGACGGCGCAACGACGCAGTACCTGCAATACTACTTGCCCTACAGCACAGTGTTTGGCTTGACGCCAATCGCCTCCGAGCGCGAGCTTGTCCCGTGCGGGCAGCGATACCTCCAGACGCTGCCTAACGGCTTCCGATGCGACTGTGTGGTTGCGATTGTTGAGCCGTCGCAGCCGATTGAGACGATACTGGAAGCGGTTCGGGGTGTTGGCGCACGGTGGGAGCTTATCCTCGCGCCAAGGCAAACCGCACACAAGGTGGACTGGTGCTCGCTGGGTTACCAAGTGCACCACGAGATTACTGAGGAGCCAGACGACGGCGTAATCGTTGTAGCCATGCGCGACCGCGAAGCGCTCCCGCGCCCTCAAACGACCCCGCGCGTGCTCATCGCTTCGCCTGTGCGCCAAAAGCCTGCCATCCTTCAGTGCTTTCTGGAGGGTCTACAACGATTGGAGACGGTCGGACTGGAAGTTGCCTACCTGTTTGTGGACAACAACGACGATGCGCACGCCTCGCAGATGCTATGTACTTTTGCGGGGCAAGTTCGCGCGCTGGTGCATCGCGTGCGCGTGCCCCCTGCTGAACCGTATCCGCGTACCGAGGTCACCCACTACTGGACGGAAAGCCTAATCTGGCGACTGGCAGCTATCAAAGATGGTCTCCTGCACGCCGCCCTCCAGCACGGGTACGACTATGTGTTCTTAGTGGACAGTGACCTTGTGCTGCATCCGCAGACATTGCGTCGGATGGTTAGCTGTGAGCGCGACATCCTCTCACAGGTCTTCTGGACGGCGTGGTCGCACGACCAGCCGCCGCTGCCGAATGTGTGGTGCGCCGACCAATACAACCTATACCGTGCGCCACGCGGGCGGGTACTGGACGATGCGGAAACAAGCCGGCGCACTGAGGCGTTTCTAAGTGCGTTGGCGTTCTCCCCCGGCGTCTACCGTGTGAGCGGGCTGGGCGCGTGTACACTGATTGCGCGCCGCGCGATTGAGGCAGGCGTCAACTTCAGCCAGTTGCGTGGCTGTCTCCTGTGGGGTGAGGATCGCCATCTCTGCCTCCGCGCTGAGGCGCTGGGCATCCCGCTATTCGCCGACACAACTCTACCGCCGCTGCACCTGTACCGAGAATCGGAACTGCCGCGCGTTGAAGGCTACTGGAAGCTCGTAGAAGCAGGCGTGCAAGGCGCGGAACTCAATCAGGCGATGTTCGCGCTGCTGCTGGGAGGCGCGTTACGGGTTGCGTAGGCGTGGCTATACTAATGCGCCACAACAGACGCCAAGCGGTGATCGGTCGTCTGCCCCGCCTGCCAATACCCGCCCTGCGCGTGGATACGCAACAACAGATGCCACCCCAGTTGCACAATCCGCTCAAACAGCCACTCGGCATACAGCCCCCTGTCGGCACATACCAGCACAGCCCAATCCTTTGGGATTGCGTGGAAGCAGGGCGTGAGGTCTCGTCCACGGCGTTGAGCGCCTGCTTTGTGGGCAGCGTCTTTGTGGAACTCTCGGAGGCGTTGTCGGAGGGTATTTGGGGAGTGTGGGAGCGGGACGCGGCGTAGGTGGCGACGGTGGTTAGTCTGCGGGTGCCTGTGTGGACGGTGGCGTTGTTCCAGAGCGCGAGGGTTGTGGCTTGGGGCGTGGTGCGGTGTGGGGGGTTGGTGCGGATGATGCGGTAAAGTTGCTGCAGTTGTTTGGGTAGAGCCATCGCTTGATGGCGTGGGTTATAGCCCATCGGGCGATGGTTCTTTTTCTTTTTTGTGTGGACGGATACCCAAAAAACCTACCCTTTTGAGGCTTTGCGAAGGAAACCGCGCATGGGTTCGGTTCCCCCTGCAAGCAGGGGAACCTCGAGGGGCAAAGGGGTCTTCAATCTCGCTTGTTTTTGCAAAATTCGTTCACGCGATTGGTATAAGCCGTAGTCCGTTCAATCGAGCAGGTATAATCTCACGCGATGGCGACGCAGACGGCAGCGACCAAACCCAAGCGCACAAAACGCGCCAAGCGGCAGGCGGAACCCGCGACGCTCCCCGAACACATCCAAGCGTCGCTGCAACAACTCCAACAACTCAAACTACCCCCAGGAGACGGAGACCGAATGGAATCCGACTGGCGCGTCGTCAGCATATGGCTCCTCGACGAACTCGTCCGCAACCACCTCGGCACACCCACCCACTACTTCTGCGGCGGCAATATGTTCATCTACTACAGCGTGGAGCAGGCAAGAGAAATCGAAGAGTATGTAGAAGCCGAAACTGTCGCCCGCAAGCCACGCTTCAAGGGTCCCGACTTTTTCCTTGTGAAGGATGTGGACGGCACGAAACCGCGCGACAGTTGGGTGGTTTGGCAGGAAGAGGGGCGGTATCCCGACTTGGTGGTGGAGTTTATCTCCAGTTCCACGCGCCAGAAGGATGTGGCGCGGAATGTGGGGTTTTATGCGAAGGTGTTTCGTGTGCCTGAGTATTTTTGGTTTGACCGTCGGAGTGGGGAGTTGGTGGGGTATCGGCTGGTGGGTCGGGATTATGTGCGGATAGAGCCTGACGCGCGGGGATGGTTGTGGAGTGCGGTGTTGGGCGCGTATTTGG
>Ga0197142_1003986_pt1 | contig 12126 bp, 10 predicted proteins | sample GBS60_MetaG_FD_148614 | JGI IMG/M metagenome (GOLD analysis project Ga0197142, IMG submission 148614) | Sediment microbial communities from Great Boiling Springs, Gerlach, Nevada, United States - GBS 60_MetaG | ecosystem: Environmental > Aquatic > Thermal springs > Hot (42-90C) > Sediment... | reverse complement strand
TCGAAGACGAGCGACAGCAGCTGGCTCGTCACGAGACTGGCGAAAACGAGAATGGGCATCATGAAGAGCGCGATCTGCAAGCTCGATCCATAGGCGAATTTTCGACTCAAGTCCATGCGGTCCCGATGCGCTCCCTCCACCGCGACGACCTGCTCCGCCACCTGTCCGACGACTGGTACCAGCACGACTCCGAGGAGGAACTCGGAGATACCACTCGCTTCGACGACCGGCTCAACCGAGCCGACGGGAACCTCGCTCATGACCACGATGCCGATCGTTGCACCGGCCCAGACGCGGGCTGCTCGCTGCAGTGACCACGCAGTGTGCCCATGCTCGGGAATCGTTCTGGAAGGCGTAGAGTGGCGATCCAAGAGAGGGCGTAAATCCCGACGAGGACGAGGGCGAGAGCGACGCTCTTCTCGAGCAGTCCCCTGCCCAGCGGGCTGGTGTGCGCCGCTGCTTCCTCTGTTGCTCGACCGAGCAGGGCAGCGAGCGGGACGAGCGCCGCGGCTGAAGCCAAGAGGGCCAGGAGCGGCGGCGCGTGCAGGAACTCGAGCGCCAGTGCGAGTGGAACCAGAAGCAGCCCAGCGAGTCACCAGCGCATGATCCCCTCCTCAGGCGAGGACAGCTTCGCGTGTCCGGTAGGCGGGGAGTGGTTGGACGGAAAAGCTCGTGCCGCCGCCGAGCAGGGCTCGCACGAGAGCACGGGCCGTATCCAGACTCGTGAGGCACGGAATGCCGCGTTCCACGGCAGCCCGGCGAATCAAGAAGCCATCCTGGATCGTCCCCTCGTCGCGGCCCGGGGTATTGATCACCCCGCGCACTTTTCGCTCGAGGATCACTTCCAGCACGTCCGGGTGCCCATGCCCGATGTGCGCGACCGTGAGTTCGACCGGTAGGCCATGCGCCCTGAAATATCGAGCGGTTCCTTCGGTCGCGACGAGCGGGTGACCGAGGGCCAGCAGACCGCGGGCGAGTTCCACACCGGCGGGCTTGTCGTCATCGGCCAGGCTCAACAGGACCGGGGCACCCTGCTCGATCGCAAGGCCCGCGGCGAGGAACGCCTTGGCCAGCGCAGCTTCGAACGTGCGGTCGATACCCATGGCTTCGCCGGTCGACTTCATCTCCGGTCCGAGCTGCACGTCCACACCCTGGAGCTTGGCCATGGAGAAGACCGGCGCCTTGACCGCGACGAGCGGCTGGCGCGGCCACAGCCCACCACGGTATCCCTGATCGCCGAGCGAGCGACCGAGGAGAATCTGGGTGGCGACGTCGACCATCGGTACCCCTGTGACCTTGCTCAGGAAGGGGACCGTGCGCGAAGCTCGCGGATTGACCTCGAGGACGTAAACCACTCCCTGATGGAGAACGAATTGGATGTTGATGAGACCGCGGGCACCGAGAGCCAGCGCGATCTCGGTCGTGTACCGCACGAGCGTGTCGACGTGGACAGGTGGCAATTCGACCGCAGGATAGACCGCGAAGCTGTCTCCTGAATGGACGCCTGCCCGCTCGATGTGTTGCATGATGCCTGGTACGAGTACCTCGTGCCCGTCGCAGAGTGCATCGACCTCCAGCTCGATTCCGTCCAAATACTTGTCGATGAGAACGGGCCGACCGCTCGCGAAGGCTCCAGAGGTGGCCAGATACTGCTCGAGGTGCTCTCGACGATACACGACTTCCATCGCTCGACCGCCGAGGACGTACGAGGGACGCACCAGCACGGGATAACCGATGCGCTCAGCAGTCTCCAGCGCTTCCTCCAGCGTCGTGACGCCCGCTCCCGGCGGTTGAGGAATACCCAGTTCGCGGAGGAAGCGTTCGAAGCGTCGCCGATCTTCGGCGAGATCGATCGCGTCCTGATCGGTACCGAGAATCGGTACACCAGCGGCTGCCAAGTCGGCCGCCAAGTTGATAGCGGTTTGTCCCCCGAACTGGACGATCACCGGTGGCAGATGGTCGATCTGGCCGTTCGCCTCATGCCGGAGGACGTCGAGGACCGACTCGGCGTCCAGCGGTATCACGTAAAGGCGATCTGATGCGTCGAAGTCGGTCGAAACGGTCTCGGGGTTGTTGTTGAGCATGATCGCTGCCACGCCGGCACGGTGGAGCGCCTGTGCCGCCTTGACGCTACAGTAGTCGAACTCGATGCCCTGGCCGATGCGGATCGGTCCTGCGCCGATGACGACAGCCTTGGGGGAGTCGAGCGGGGGTGCTTCGTCCTCGTCCTCGTACGTGGCGTAAAAGTACGGCGTCTCGGCAGCGAACTCGGCCGCGCAGGTATCGACGAGCTTGTGAACGGGAGCGAGGCCGAGCGCGAGACGCTGAGCGCGGATCTCCTGCTCCGTCGTCGCGCGGAGGGCAGCGATCGTCCGATCGGCGAAGCCGAGACGCTTGGCTTTCCAGAGAAGTTCCGCTGTGAGCGGTTCCGTCGCGAGCCGCTGTTCCATCTCGACGAGGCCTTGGATGGCCCGGACGAACCAAGGGTCGATCCCGCTCAACGCGCTGACCTGTTCCGGTGTCCAACCGCGCCGCAGCGCCGCAGCGACCGCCCAGAGGCGCTGATCGGTGGGTATCCGGAGTGCCTGCTCCAATGCGGATGGATCCTGCCAGCGGGGATCTTCCCATATGAGGTCGGTTTGATCGGTCTCCAGACCACGCACCGCTTTCTGCAGTGCAGCCTCGAAGCACCGATCGATCGCCATGACCTCGCCGGTCGCTTTCATCTGCGAGCCGAGTCTCCGGTCGCCGTGCCGGAATTTGTCGAAAGGCCAGCGTGGAATTTTGACGACACAGTAGTCGAGTGCCGGCTCGAAGGACGCCATCGTCTTTCCGGTGACGGGATTGGGGAGTTCGTCCAGGGTCCGTCCGATCGCGAGCTTGGCTGCGATGCGGGCGATCGGATACCCGGTCGCTTTGGAGGCCAATGCCGAGCTTCGACTGACGCGGGGATTGACTTCGATCACGTAGTACCGATCGGAGCGCGGGTCGAGTGCGAACTGGATGTTGCAGCCGCCGACGATACCCAAGGCTCGGATGATCTTGAGCGCGGCACTCCGCAGCATCTGATAATCACGGTCGCTCAAAGTCTGGGAGGGGGCGACGACGATACTGTCGCCGGTGTGCACGCCCATCGGGTCGAGGTTTTCCATGTTGCAGATAGTGATACAGGTATCGTTGGCATCCCGCATGACCTCGTACTCGATCTCCTTCCAACCGAGTAGGCTGCGCTCGACCAGCACTTGACCGATCGGGCTGGCCGCGATCCCGCGTTGGACGAGGGTGACGAGTTCGTCTTCGGTGAAAGCGATGCCACCCCCGGTTCCTCCGAGCGTGAAGGCTGGACGGACGATCAACGGTGGCGGGACTTCCTCTGCGAAGCGGAGCGCGTCTTCGACGCTGTAGGCGGTGACGCTTTCCAGCACTGGCTCACCGATTTCGAGCAGCAATTCCTTGAAAAGTTGACGGTCTTCCGCTCGACGGATCGCCTCGAGCGGCGTCCCGAGCAAGCGCACGCCATAGCGATCGAGAACGCCCGCCTCGGCCAGCGCGACCGCCAGGTTGAGTCCGGTTTGACCGCCGAGCGTGGCCAGCAAGCCTTCCGGCCGCTCACGAGCGATGATGCGTTCGAGCACCTCGACCGTGAGCGGTTCGATGTAGACGGCATCCGCCATGTCTTCATCCGTCATGATCGTCGCGGGATTGGAGTTGACGATGATGGTGCGGATTCCTTCCTCGCGGAGAGCCCGCAACGCCTGACTTCCCGAGTAGTCGAACTCCGCAGCCTGCCCGATGACGATCGGGCCTGATCCGATGACGAGGACGCTGGAAACCAACGGCTGCCGTGCCATCGTCATACCCCCTCCCCAGCCAGCACGATCGGCCGCGATGTGCGTGCTCGCCACCGCTGCTGGACGAGTTCGACGAAAGCGTCGAAGAGATCTTGGCTGTCTTGTGGTCCGGGCGATCCCTCGGGATGGAATTGGACAGTCAAGACAGGAAGCGAGCGATGGCGGAGTCCTTCGACTGTGCCATCGTTCACGTTGATCATCCACACTTGCCAGCCATCCTGCTCGGGTATGCTGTCGCGGGCCACGCAGTAGCCGTGATTCTGTGAGGTAATGCGCACGTGGCCGGTGAGGATGTCCTTGACAGGGTGGTTGCCGCCACGGTGGCCGAAGGTCAACTTGATCGTCCGGGCACCGGCTGCGAGGGCCAGGAGCTGATGACCCAGGCAGATACCGAAGAACGGGATCCCAGAGGTGGCCAGAACCCGGACCGTTTCGATGGCATCGGTCGCTCGGGTCGGGTCACCGGGGCCAGGTGAGACGACGATCCCGTCCGGCTCCAGCGCGAGGACGGTCGCTGGATCGACCCCGTAGGGAAGGACGGTGAGGCGCACCGAGCGGCGGAGGAGGGAGGCGATGATGTTGCGCTTGACGCCGCAGTCGATGAGGACGATGTGCGGTGCATCCGCTGGTCCGAAGGTCGCTGGCTCGCCGCGAACGGCTGGTACGACGTCTTCTCGATCGGGCGTCCAGGCTCGCTGTGCCCAGGCAACGAGTTCGGCGTCGGTCAGGCCCGTGCGGTCGGGAACCAGGATCGCCCGCATGGTTCCGTGCGTGCGCAAGTGGCGCGTCAAGGCGCGCGTATCGACATCCGCCAGCCCTGGTATGCCCCATCGCTCTAAATAACTGGCGAGCGTTTCGCGCGCCTTCCAGTGACTCGGACGGTCGCAGTACTCGCGGACGATCAGCCCTGCAGCCCACGGGCGTCGGGATTGTTCGTCCTCGTCACAGACACCGTAATTACCGATGAGTGGGTATGTCATGCAGACGAGTTGCCCATAAAAAGAGGGGTCAGTGACCACCTCTTGATAACCAGTCATGACTGTGGTGAAGACCGCTTCGCCCTCAGCCGGGCGGCGTGCTCCGAATGGAGTACCGGGAAAGATCCGTCCGTCTTCCAGAACCAGTGCACCGATCCGCGAGTGCTGTATCGACATAAGCTACCTTCCCTCCAACGATCGTGAGTCGGACGCGCCCACGCAGGGTGAGTCCGAGGAGCGGTGTGTTGGCACTGCGCGAGCGCAGGGTGGCGCGCGTGACCTGCCAGGGTTCCTCCGGATCGAAGACGACGACATCGGCCGGGGAGCCCGGCCTCAAGGTCCCTCCTGGCAGGCCGAAGAGCGTGGCAGGACGACAGGAGAGGAACTCGACCAGTTCGCTCAACGTGAGTGCTCCGGTGCGCACCAGCCGTAGGAGCAAGGGGAGGGCGAGTTCCAACCCGATCATCCCGAACGCGGCTCGCTCGAGAACCGGCGGCTTGTCCTGCTCATGGTGCGGCGCATGGTCGGTGGCGATGAGATCGATCGTCCCATCCCGTAACCCGGCCCGCAAGGCCAGCGCATCCACTTCCGGCCGCAGGGGTGGGTTGACTTTGGCATTGGGATCGGGGCAGGGTCCAGCAGGAAACAGTTGTGTCTCTCCGGCGAAGCGACGAATGCCTGCTACCCACTCGTCGGTCAAGAGCAGATGATGCGGCGTTACCTCAGCGGTGACACGGTCCCCCTCGCGCTTGGCTCGCCGTACCAGGGCCAGTCCCCGAGCGGTAGTCAGGTGGAGCACATGGAGCCAGCCACCGGTCAGGCGAGCGAGTTCGAGATCGCGAGCCAGGACGATTTCCTCGGCAGCAGCTGGAATCCCAGGGAGGCCGAGCTGCTGCGAAACTCCCCCCTCGTGCATCACGCCGCCCACTGACAGCGTTGGGTCCTCGCAGTGCACCATGATCGGTCGACCGAGTTGCCGGCTGAGCTGGAGAGCCTGGCGCATGACGCGGGCATTCCGCGTGCTGTCACCGTCATCGGAAAAGCCGATGGCTCCGGCGTCAGCCATGCCGACGAGGTCGGCCAGCTCCTCCCCACGGCGGCCGCGCGAAATCGTGCCGATCGGGAAGACGCGTACGGGGAGACTGCGCGCTCGCACGATCAGTTCGCGAATCCGTTCCGGTGTATCGAGCGGCGGCACGGTATTCGGCATACAACAGATGCTCGTGAAACCACCGGCCGCGGCTGCGGCACTCCCGGTTTCCAGCGTCTCTTTTTCTGGATAGCCGGGATCCCGCAGATGGGTGTGCACGTCGACGAAACCGGGCGCGACGACGAGGCCGGCGGCATCGACCACTGTCGCTCCAGCAGGTTCGGGAACTCGTCCGCCGACCGCTCGAACCTGCCCATCTGCGACCAGGAGGTCTGCCTCGCCGTCGATCCCTTGACTGGGATCGACGACACGACCGTCCCGCAGCACCAGCGCAGAACCCCATAAAAAAGGCCTCTGGATTCGGGCTGAATCCAGAGGCCCGCTCGCTCGCTCGATCCGAGGTTGTGGGCTACCGCTACCGTGCACGCCTCTTCCAGTCAGTCGCGTTCGTACGCCGTGCTCTCGACACTCGACCACTAAGTATAGCGCGTGACCAGACGCTGGTCAACCCCACTGCCGCGGCGGGGCTCGATTGCTGGTATCCTGGCCTCCTCGATCTCACTCGAGCCTGCAACGAGGCCGTTCCCTCGCCTAAACGCGGCCTTACCGACACTCGTGACCGGGCGGCGAGCTGGCAGGATCCGGTATCGACCCATCGGCGCCTGTGCTGCCTCGCGGTGCGACCATCGCACCGCTGGCCGCATCGGTCGCCTCGTTCCAACGGGCATCGATGCTATCCCATGTTGGCTGCGCACGAGGTGACTTCTGCTGGTGCGAGAGGACAGTGCTGGCAGACCGGCGGGAGAGCCCGCTCGTCTGGTGCGGAGACTGGGAAGCCGGCCCGCTGGAGGAGTTGCCAAGTCAGCCAGATGGAGAGGCCGACCACGTTGCAGTAGCAGCCACGCCAGCGCTCGACCGGGCGCAGGTCGGGATCCTGAATCGCGTAGCCTCCCGCTTTGTCGAACGGCTCACCGCGGGCGATGCTGGCTGTGATGTCGTCATCGCTGTACTGGCGCATGAGGACCCACGTCGTAGTGTGATCGACCCAGCGGCGATGCGCACGAGCCAGCGCGACAGCGGTGATCACGCGGTGCCAGCGCCCACGCAGGAGGCGCAACATGGCGCGTGCCTCCTCGGCGCTCTCCGGCTTACCGAGTAGCCGGCCACGAAAGACGACGACCGTGTCAGCTGCCAGTACCCAGTCGCCCGGCCGCCGGGCAGCGACGACCGTGGCTTTGTGACGTGCCAATGCGCGGGCGATACGCTCCGGATGGGAGTGCTGTTCCGGGAGCGACTCGTCGATCGCCGCTGGATCGACGACGAAGGGGATGCCGAGTGCAGCCAAGAGTGCGCGCCGGCGCGGCGAGGCCGAGGCGAGGACCAGCGTCACGGCATTCCCTCGGCGAGCTCCAGTGTCGCGACCGACTCGATGTGGTAGGTCTGTGGGAACATGTCGAGCGGCGTGACGTCGAGCAATCGATAGCCGCCGTCGACGAGCTTCCTCAGGTCCCGTGCGAGGGTCGCCGGGTCGCACGAGACGTAGATCAGGCGAGGTGGTCGCAGCATCAGGACTCCGGTGAGTGCCTCCGGCGCGCAACCGACCCGAGGTGGATCGAGGATGACGACATCCGGCCGAACCGCCAACTTGCCGAGCACGTGCTCGACCTTGGCTTGCACGTACTCGACGTTGTCGAAGGGATCGAGGTTGACTTGCGCATCGCTGACGGCCGAGGGAGACTCCTCGATCCCGATCACGCGGGCGACGCGTGGGGCGAGAAAAGCGGCGAAGGTGCCGACACCCGCATAGGCATCGACGACGACCTCGTTCCCGGTCGGAGCGATCCGTTCCAAGACGAGCTGGATGAGGCGTTCGGCGACCGCAGTGTTGGTCTGGAAAAAGGACGAGGCCGAAATCCGGAAGCGATGCCCGAGCAGACTTTCGTGGTAGGAGGGTTGGCCGGAGGGAATCGTCGGATCGATCGCGCGCACGTCCGGATGCACCAAAAGCTCGCCAGTATTGACTCCGTATCGGACCATCAGCTGGTGCTTGACGTGTGCTCGTCCCTGGAGTTTCGTCAGGACCTCGTTGATCGCCGGATGCATGATGAGGCAGCGATCGATGCGGAGGAAGCGGTAGCCATGGCCGGGGCGCGAGATGTACCCGAGGTTCCCCTTGCCATCGACCGAGAAGCGAGCGTGGTTTCGATAACCGTACGGTTGCGGCGAGGGGACAGTGGGCGAGACGGGTGGATCGTCGAATTTGCCGATGCGGCGCAACTGCTGGCGCACGACGGCCTGCTTGAGCACGAGTTGGTATTCGTAACGGATGTGCTGCCACTGGCACCCGCCACAGATCCCGAAGTATGGGCAGGGAGGATCGACCCGCTCCGGTGAAGCGGTCCGCACCTCGATGACGCGCCCCAGCGAGTGGTCCTTGCGGTCCTTCTCGATCGCGACGAGAACGTCTTCACCAGGAATCCCGTATTCGGCGAAGACGATTCGACCGTCTTCGCGCCCGATCGCTGCCCCCTGGTACGCCATGTCCTCCAAATGGAGCGGAACGGTGCGCAGGGTACGTGGTGTCAGTAACGTCTCCCCCATCGGCATCCTCCCTCTTTAGAAAGTGTAGGGAATCGGGGTGAGTGCGGCTACCTCATGCCCGAGTGGGCAGCCGGGAGCGGGAGTCGGGGGTCGCTCTCGAGGGTGTCGTGGGGAGAGACCGAATGCGCAGGGATGGCGGTCGTTCTCGCCAGTGAGCGCCAGGCGGGAGGGCACTGTGACGGTTCTGCCTGGAGCGATGGGGTGCGCAATGTCGTGTCGCTTTGCCCGCTCTGTAGATCGACAGGCAAGGGAGCGCTCGCGGCAGTGGATCAAGAGGTGACAGGATGGTCCGTTCCCAGTGGAAGAACATCTTGCCAGGCCCCCTTGGGGGTTGCGTTCAGCGATCAGCGGTGCTAGACTGGAATGTCGTTGCCCGTTGGACTGGGCACGGTCTGTTGGGGGGTGATCGGCTACAGCTAAATGGAGGTCCGTGGGGAGTGAAGAGCCTGGGGCGACACGTCATTGTCGAACTCTGGGGTTGCCAGAACATCGACTCCCTGCAGGCAGTCGAAGAGGCCATCCGCGATGCAGTCGCGGCAACCAATGCGACGTTGCGCGACCTGCAGGTCTTTCCCTGGGAGCCGTACAACGGAGTCAGCGGCATCGCGATCCTGTCCGAGTCGCACCTGAGCATCCACACCTGGCCGGAGCTCGGGTACGCGGCGGTGGACGTCTTTACATGTGGCGAGCACACCAATCCGGAAGCGGCGATCCCGGTCCTGCGGGAGCGGTTCCGGCCGCAGCGGATGGAAGTGATGCAGGTGAGTAGGGGGATGATCGTTGATTGACGGTGGACTCTGGCATACCGATGATCCGGAAGTTCCGAGTCAGCGGGTCTTCCTGCAGGTGAGGGATGTTCTGTACCGCGGCACTTCTCCGTTCCAAGAGATCGCGGTCATCGAGACCGTGCTCTTTGGCCGTGCCTTGGTACTCAACAACGTGCTCCAGACCGCGGAGCGCGACGAGTTCTGCTACCACGAAATGCTGGTGCATCCGGTGATGATCGCTCACCCGGCACCGCGCCGGGTGCTGATCATCGGTGGGGGTGATGGTGGTGCCTTGCGGCGGGTACTCCAGCACCCCGTCGAGCAGGTCACCATGGTCGAGATCGACCAGCAAGTCGTCGAGGCCTGCCGCGAGCATCTCTGGAACATTCATCGCGGCGCCTTCGACGATCCCCGCGTGGAGCTGCGTTTCGAGGATGGTTTTGCCTATGTCGAGCGGCGCTCGGCGACCTTCGACGTCATCATCGTCGATGGCCCCGATCCGCTCGGCCCAACACCGGGTATGGTTCTCTTCTCGCCGGATTTCTACCACGGGCTCGCCGACATGCTGGCCCCGGGGGGACTGGTCGTGCAGCAGACCGAGTCACCGATGCTACTGCCGATCCAGACCGCGGCTACGCATCTCCATTTGCGCGAGGTGCTGCCGATCGTCCGGACCTATTTGACGACAGTGCAATCGTACGATAGCTTCTGGAGTTTCACGGTCGCCTCGCGCGATGTCGATCCGGCCGCACTCGACATCGAGACGGTCGCTGCGCGTCTTCGGGAGCGCGGCATCGACGATTGTCAGTACTACTCTCCGGAGATCCATTGGGCGGCCTTCCGTCTACCGCCGTTCCTGCGCCGCTTCATCGAGGACTCGATCGCTCTCGGGCGTCCGGCCGATTCTCACCCGTTGTTGCCGGAAGCTGCGGCCCGGCGAGCGACCGCTTGATCGTTGACCGTTGCGCTCGATGGGGTACGCTGCGTCGCAGCGTACCCCGTTTCGTTTGCGCCGTGTTCTCCTTCCCGAAACCTCTCCGAACCTGTTGTGCTGATCGCTCGCTGAGCAGGTTCTCCATTGCGCGCGAGCTCACGGATCGATGAAGTACGAGCGACACGCACGGTCGATCAGATCGGGCGTCAGACGGGGTTCCTGGCCGAGGTACCGAGCTGCACCGATCAGCGCGCGTAAGAGATCGCGGGGATGACAGGCGCGCAGCTCGCGCTTGCCCACATAGTAGGTGCGGAGGAGGTAGGCCAGCCCGCGCTGATCGAACGGGACACCTAGTTCCTCGCACTGTCGGCGAAAAATCTCCGCGAACTGCTGCACTGTCGGGTTCGCGAGGTGGATCTTGTTCGGGATACGACGGAGAAAAGCTTCGTCGACGAGGTCGGTCGGTTGCAAGTTCGTCGAGAAGATGACGAGCCCCTCGAAGGGGACCTCGACCTGCTTGCCGGTGTGCAGCGTGAGAATATCGATCCGTTGCTCCAGAGGAACGATCCAGCGGTTGAGCAAGGCACGCGGTGGCACGCGTTGCCGACCGAAATCGTCGATCAAGAGCACGCCATTATTGGCCCGGAGTTGGAGCGGTGCCTCGTAGAGGCGATTGCGTTCATCGTACATGAGATCGAGCTGCTCGAGAGTCAGTTCTCCACCGACTTGAATGAGCGGGCGGGCGCAGAGCATCCAGCGACGGTCACCGGTCGGCTGCTCGGGTAGAGGATGATGGTGATGGCGATCGAAAACGCGGATGATCTGCGTGTCGACGAGGATCGCGTGCGGGATGAAGACCGCACCGCCGTACATCGCGACGACACGCTGTGCCAGTGCAGTCTTGCCATTGCCCGGTTTGCCGAAGAGGAAAATGGCCTGCCCGCTGTTCAGGGCCTGGCCGATCTGATCGAGCACGCTGTCGGTGAAGACCAAGGGTCCGAGAGCTTGCCGGATCATCCCCGGTGTCACAGAGCGGTGACGGAGGCTCTGCGCTGCAACGACCTGTCGATACTGCTCGATCGGAACCGGTGCCGGGCCGATGTACCCGTTGCGTGCCAGGAACTCCTGGGCTCGCTGGTGACCTTTGCTCGTCAAGGCATAGCGATAGCCCAGTTCGCCGATCCCATTGCTACCGGTGATCCGACGAGTTCCTCGCGCTTCGCTTGACTCAGGGCCCGTTCCAGGAGGCCAGCGAATGGCAGACACAATGCGTCCACCAGTTCGCGAGCAGTCTGGGTACCATGGGCGTAGAGGAACTTGAGGGCGAGTTCGAGGACGAGTTGGCGATCCAGCCCTGCCTCCTCCAGGCTCGCCGGTTGAGTTAGCACCGGAAGGCTGTTCGTTTCGATTTGGATCGCCATGGTGAACGATGCCTCGTCCTTCCGCGTCGACTTCCTCCAGAGGAGTATCGGCGATCAGCGCTCGTCCCCGTAGAGGGACTCTCGTCCTGCTGTGGGCTCGTTCCGTTTTCTCAGTTGCCAGCAGGAAGGAGGACCTGTTCGCCTTCGGCGAGTCCTGCCGCTATCTCGACGAGTCCACCGCTCCGCAGGCCGAGTGTCACTTCACGCTCCTCCCGGCGTCCATTCGTCACCACGGTCACGAAGGCGCGCTCCCCAACAGTGCGGATAGCCCGCTCGGGAACCACGAGAACATCGTGGCGCACGATCGTGTCGAGGTGGATCGTCGCTGTCATCCCGGGCCGCAGGTCGCTCGTGGTCTCGGCGAGCCGAATGAGAAGCGGAAAGCCGACGACACCAGCTTGTTGGGTGGCACTTTCTCCTCGTGC
>Ga0197142_1003985_pt1 | contig 12127 bp, 8 predicted proteins | sample GBS60_MetaG_FD_148614 | JGI IMG/M metagenome (GOLD analysis project Ga0197142, IMG submission 148614) | Sediment microbial communities from Great Boiling Springs, Gerlach, Nevada, United States - GBS 60_MetaG | ecosystem: Environmental > Aquatic > Thermal springs > Hot (42-90C) > Sediment... | reverse complement strand
TTGGTTGATAAGTTGCTGTTAAGGTTCTTTTAGATTGGGAAATGCTAATACGATAAAGATAAACTAAATATTTTTTCAATAGATAGTTTATAGTTAAGGATAAGTCTCCTCCAAACCTTGTGTTACTTAAATGCATCAAGTATTGGTAATGAAACGGAGTAAGATTAACAGAAGTTTTAGTATTTTTATGGGTGCGAAAATTATGGGACCTCATACTTATTATATACACTTTTTGGAGAATTTTTTTAGAAATTTTTTTAAGTTATCCTTAAAATTTTTTAGAATAATAAGTCTCTAATGCTTAATTATAAAAATTATAAAAAAAGCATTGATTAAACTTTAATTTTTGTTCATAAATATGAAGAAGATATTGTCTATTATGAGGGATTTTTTGGGTCAAACCTAAAAAAATTGATCTTGCAAAAGATTTAGAAATAAAGGATTTTAAACCTTATCACAGAGAAAAACTTTAAAAATATCATAGATTATCATATTAATTGAATTTAAAAATATCGATTAAGCAGCTTTAAATACATAATCACCAAATATAATTGTTTTTATAAAAAAAATTTAAACATTAGTAATATAAAATATCTTTTTTTATTGGCAAATTTTTGGAATTAATATTTCCTTAATATCTACAAAAATTAGGATAAAATACTAAGAAATATAAATCAATTTTTAAAAGGTGGATGATTTTATTAATCATAGTATTTTTAGGGGTATGTGTAACAACTCCAGAAGAGTATCGTTAATCATTAGAGAATCAATCCATTTCTTTGGAAAATAAAAAGGTTTTTGTTATTACTATCACTCATCTTAAAGATAATCAAGATATTGTTTCTTTAAATTCTGGTATTACAACAGCAGCTGGGACTACCAAGATTTTGCCTACCGTACCTGATTCTTTAAAAAAATTAGTTGTAGATTTTATTTTTCAAAGCATAGAAGGAAAAGAAGCTTCAATATCCAACGAAATATTAGATACAGCTTCTAAGGTCGCAGATTTTGACACACTTCTTCTGGTTCTAACAGAAGACGCTAATATAGTTACAACTATCTTTGGATTTATAATTCAAGAAAAACCAGGAATAAAACTTTATGGAATTCTTTATGATGTAAAGTCCAAAAAGGTTTTGGCAATTGCACAAACCAGAAATATAATTAGTGATAAACTAAAACAAGCATCTCTTGTAAGTGCTGGTAAAAATTTAGTTCAAAAAATCCTTTCTGATTAATCGAAATCAAAAAAATCAAGAAACGCCTAAAATTCGGCGTTTCTTATATAAAATTTATATTTAAACTTTTTTTTTTGAATAAGATCATAATAATGTATAATAACTTTTTGATGACGTATTAATATAAAAGTTTGACTTACAGTTCTTGCAAGTTTTCTATTTACAAAAATATTTTCTAAAGGATTTTTTTTATTCCTATAATAATGAAATCTAATCTGTTTTTTTATAGAAGGTTGATTTTGTAAAAAGTCATTAAACAACTTTTTTCTTAATGGATAAATCTTTTGATCACCTAATCCAGAAGAGGCTTGAAAAAATGGAATCGTATAACATCTTATTTTTTCCCCACGTCCAGAATAGATAAATTGCAAAACATTAAAATTGTTAACGTTAAAAAAAATCAAACGAAATGGAGAGTAGTTCCAATAATCGAAATTTTGTAGGTGTTCTTGAATTTGTTTTTCTGATTCTAATTTTAAAAGTTCTGGAATGATTAATCCGCGACTTTTTTTATTTTTGTATGCTTTGTTAAAAAAATAATTTTTATAAAGATTTTTTTGATTGTAATTTAAAAGAAAAAATAAAAAACCTAAGTCATTTATACCTAGCCAAGTACCACCAAAATCCGCATCTTGGGGATATATCATTGTTATATTGTTATGTTTATAAAAATTGGGAGGAATAGCAACCTTTCGATTTCGAAGTTCGTCTCGATTAAATCCTATAAAGATTTTTTGATTATGATATTTTGTAATTGTTAAAGTACACATAAATCAAAACCTTTTACTATTAAGCTATTTCGCTTTTTGTTCTGGCAATAATTCGTTTGTTTTCTAATTCTAATAGTTCATTTTCGCTGTAATTCAAAGCTTTTAAAAAATCTTCTGTATGTTCGCCTAACTTAGGTGGAGGTAAACGATATGATGTTGCTGTATTCGAAAATTTAAAAGGAGAGCCCGGAATTTTTATTATTCCTAATTCTCTATCGCTTATTTGTACAATCGATCCTCTTTCTAAAAAATGGGGATTTTCGAAGGTTTCTTTTAAATTCAAAATTGGAAACAAACAAGCATTTGGATTTTTAAAAATTGGTTCTAAATCCTCGAATGTTTTCGATTTAAAATAATTGGCTAATTCTTGTTTTACTTCTTCGTATTTTCCTTGGATTGTAGGCTTTAACAAATCCTCTCTTTGGATTTGTTTTAAAAATACTTGGAAAAATGGTCCTTCTAATGCAGCTAGTACTACATAGCGATTATTTTTACATTCATAAATTTGATAGTTAGGCAAAAGACCACTTAGATGGGTTTTGTTCCTAGTGGGCGATTTTTGTTCAGCAAGAAAATCTCCTATGCTTAAAGTGGCAACTTGCATCACAGAATCTGTTATGCTTACATCGATGAATTGACCTTCGCCAGTTTTTTCTCTGTAATAGAGAGCAGCTAATATTCCTGTTAGTGCAGTCATAGTACCACCTAAAATATCGGCAAGTTGTACGGCAGGAAGGATTGGTTTTTCGTCACCGATTAAGTCTAATATACCAGATAATGCTAAGTAATTCGCATCATGTCCCGCGAAATCTCTATAAGGACTGTCTTTGCCAAACCCAGAAATAGAACAATAGATAATTTTAGGGTTGATTTTTTTTACATCATCATACCCTAATCCTACTTCTTCCATCATACCTGGACGAAAACCTTCGACAATGATGTCGAATTTTGGTAAAATTTTTTTGAGGATTTCTACACCTTCTTTCCTCTTATAATTTACAGAAAGGGATTTTTTATTTCGGTTTAATAAATAATAATAAATATTGATATCTTTATTTTGCGAAAAATTCGGACCCATTTTTCGAGTGTTATCGAAAGCAATGGGATGTTCAACTTTTATTACTTCTGCACCCAAGTCTCCTAAATACATAGTACACAAAGGACCAGGCAATAGCATAGTAAAATCTAATACTTTAACACCTTTAAGAGGTCCTATATTTTCTTGATTGTACTCAATAATTTTACTCATATTACATAATTATAAAAAAAAAGTGATTCAAAAATCAATAAAAAAATTACAAACACCAATAAATCTGGAACAATTCTATCTCTGTTTTTATCAAACAAGAATTATGAAGTTCGCGAATCTGTTCTTCGAGTTCCTTTTTAGCTGTATTGATAGCGTTTTCTGTTCTTGTTAAAATTGCTTTACGATTGGATGTAGGATTCATCTTATATCTTAATCGTTCTATGTCTTTTTTTTCTTCCAAATCGCGGATCTTTTTTCCGTAACTTATTTCCAACTTATATTGTTCTTTTGTATAGAGTTCTTTGATTCCTTTAAACCATTGGGAATTTTCTTTTTTTGCTTCTTCGATTAGCCATACATAGATTTCTTGCGCAAGATGTTTTAACGTTTCGTATTCTGTATGATTGATCAAAATAGAATCTATTTTTTCTAATCCATTAGTGTATTTTAGGAATACTTCGTCTAACTCTGTTTTTTTAAGAATTTGGAACTCCTTAGAAAAAATAGAAGGTAAATAAACGTTGATAATTTCTTTTTTTTCTTGGAATTTATTCGAATTATAATGAATAATAAAAATAAAATACAATCCTTTTTGTTTAACTAAATCTGTACGAAATTTGATGATGCATTTTTTGGATGGATGATTTAAATAATAGTTTAATGCTTCGTCTACAAGAGGATGACCAACTGCTAAAAACACATAATTATCGTTTTCGAGTGCTAAACCAGAATCAAAGACGGCAGGCTTATTATCAGGCAAAAGAAGATAAACGTTTGCTTTTTGTTTTAAAGAATTTTGTACGGTTTTGTGTTTTTTTAAATTATATGATGATTTTTGGTTATCTTTTAGGTAGCTCAATGTAAGTTTTTCAATGTGAAGGTTATCGATAGAGCGTTCTTGTTGAGTAATTTTGTAATAATCTATTAGATTAAAATCCACAACAGAAGGAGAAACCAAATCGCTCAACAATTGGTAAGACTTTTTCGCTGTTTCTATTTTTTGTGAAAGGTTTTCTTCGAACTTTTCTTTGCTAATCTTCCCACTTACAAAATCCATGATAAATTGATTTAAATGGATCTCTTCTTCGATGCTACCCAAAAGCATATCTGATGGACCGATGGATTCTTCGAAGATTCGAATTTTGTTTTCTAGGATATTCAAAACCCTTTCTGCCACAGTATCTTTGGTAGAAAAATTCAAAATCAGTACGTTATTTTTTTGTCCAAAACGATGAATCCTTCCAATTCGTTGTTCCATTTTTAAGGGCGACCAGGGCAAATCATAATTGATCAAAACATCCGAAAACTGAAGATTTCGACCTTCGCCGCCAGCCTCTGTACAGATTAAAATTTCTCCTTTTTCTTTGAATGCTTGTATTTCTTGTTCTTTTTGATCTGCTGTAAGGCTACCATGGAACACATTTACTTTGTAGTCCTTTAACACTTCTACAAGATAATCTTGAGTTGTTCGAAATTGAGTAAATAGAACAATTTTATTGTGTCCATTTCTTTTTAGAGATTCGATGGTTTCTTTTAGTTTAATTGCTTTGGTATCGTGTTGGATCTTTTTCCCTAAATAGATTAATCTCGATAATGTTAAAACTTCTTTTCTTATATCTTGTAATGTATAAGCCTGATTTTCTAATCGAGAAATGCTTTCTAAAATTTCATCTTCGCTTTCGGAATATTCGATTATTTCTTCTATGTCGTTGTAATCGTTGGAGGTATCATAAAAAGATTTATATAATTTTGTTTCGAGCATTTGTTTTCTTTTTTCTAATGCTTTTAGCAATGCTCGCGTAGAAGAATCCAACAATTTCTGAAAAACAATCATGATAAATCCAATGGCTCGATTCTGTAATTGTTTAGAAAGATTGTATTCTTTTTTTACATATTCTGTGGTTTCGTCGTAGAAGATTCGTTCTTCTTGGGATAATTCAAACTTAATGGTTTTCGCAATCCTTTTAGTAAAACCGCCTACTTCGATTTTTCTTCTTCGAATAATGATTTTATTTATAACATCTCGAATTTTTTTTATACTTTCTCCATTTCGCGCTGGAAGAACATATTCTTGAAAAAACGAATGTTCTGGACCTAGTAGGTGAGGATCTAATAACTTGATCAAATAATATAGTTCTTCGATTTTACCGCGAAAAGGTGTTGCACTTAAAAGTAGTAATGCTTCAACTTTTTGAGCAATTTTTTCTGCAAAATGATAAGCTTGAGTGATTTTATTATAGTCTCTTCTTAGTCTATGTGCTTCGTCGAAAATTGCAAATTCCCAAGGTATTTGTAGAATTGATTCATAATATTTAGGATTTTTTATAAAATCTATTGATGTAATTATTTTATTTATTTTATTTAAATTTATTAGTTTAAAATTTTTATTATTGATTATTGTAAAATTCTCGTTGAATTTATTTTTTAATTCTTGTTGCCATTGAATTTGTAATGGAGCTGGAACAATAATTATAATATATTTATAATTTTTTCTTAGCATTAATTCTTTCATTATTAATCCAGCTTCGATGGTTTTACCAAGACCTACTTCGTCTGCTAATAAAAAACGAGGTTTTAACGCAGTTATAACTCTATGAGTTGCTTCGATTTGATGAGGTAAAAGTCTTGTGCGCGAATTGGATAAACTGGATAACTTGTCATAAATATAATGAAGTCTAATTTTATAAGACTCTAATATTTTTAGAGCAAGCGATAAATTTATATCGCTTTGGTTTATCTTTAAAAATTCAACCTGATTAGCTGGCTGTTCTGGTTCTTTAAGAGAAAAATAATTAAATAATTCTCCAAATTCTTTTCTTTTTTTGGAAGCCCCAAAATTTTTCATAAATGTTGAGGGTAAAATCCTATATGGGTAATTTCGAGTCGATTATTTTTTTTGTCTTCTAAATAAGTTTTTAAGGCATATTTAACAGCAGTAAATGCGATTTCTTCCCAAGGAATTTGATTTTCGGGAAAGAGTACAGTTTCTAATGTTTCGTGTCCGGGAAGGAAATTCAAATCTAATAGTTTTGCTAAAAATAACAGATAAACTTGACTAATTTTAGGAATACTATAAACCGTTTGTAGTTTGATGATTTTTACATTCGCGTTAGCTTCCTCTTTGGTTTCTCTTATAGCACCTTCTTCGACACGTTCACCTAACTCTAAAAAACCTGCTGGTATTGTCCACTTACCATATTGCGGTTCTATTCCTCTTTTACATAAAAGAATTTGATTTTCGTATATTGGTATTGTTCCAACGATAATTTTGGGGTTTTGATAATGAATTGTATTACAATGAATACATACAAAACGTTCCACAGAATCGCCTTCTGGTATCATTTTAATTAATTCTTTTCCACAGTTACTACAATATTTCATAACATTTCCTCTTAGTCTAAATGAATTTTTATATCTAAGGGAATTTGAATTTTTTCTTCGCGAAAACTTTTTCTTTGTTGAGAGTGTGTGCTACATATTGTTTCTGGTTCTGTTCCCATAATAAAAAATTCATTTATTGTATTGCAAACATTATTGTATGGAAGTTCTCCAGTAAGACTACAAACAGGGCGTTGAAGAATTTTTAAAGATAAGTTTTCTTTTGTGTATTTTGGTCTTTTTAAATTAATAGTTTTATAAACATAATTTCTCCAGACAGGTGCTGCTAATGAACCACCAGTTCCTCCGGGACCAAGGGATTTATTTTTATCATAGCCTATGTACACAACTGTAACATTATCAGGAGTAAACCCCGCAAACCAAGCATTGGTATATCGATTTGATGTTCCTGTTTTACCGTATACAGTTATTCCACCAATTCTTGCTGCTGTACCTGTTCCACGAAGAACAACATCTTTAAGAATATCTTTAAGAATAAAAGCAGTTTCGGGCATGATAATTTGTTTTGTTTCTGGTGGGGGTGCTTCGTAAATGATTTTTTCTTTTTGATTGGATTTTTTGGTAATTTTTTCTACAAAGTATGGTTTGATCATACTACCATTTCTTGGAAAAATTGTATAAGCAGTTGCTAATTGTAAAGGAGAGACTTCGTAACTTCCTAATGCAATCGCTGCTTCTCGTGGAAGAGATTTTTCTGGTAAATCGAGGATTTTTTCTAAGTAAGAATTTACAATATCTGGTCCAATTTTTATGTAAGCTTGAACAGCTGCTGTATTTCGCGAATATACCAAAGCTTCTCTAACGCGAATATTGCCCATATAACCACCACCATAATTTTCTGGTTTATATTCTGATAAGTCTTGATCAAAAAATGTTATGGGGGTATCTTCTAAAATAGTAGCAGCAGTAAATTCGCGTTTTTTATCTTCTGGATGATTTCCAAAATAATCAATCCCTGCTGAATATAAAAAAGGCTTTAATGCACTACCTGGTTGTCTTTTGGATAAAAATCGTAGAAGTTGATTTGCTGGAATAAATTTTGAACCACCAACTAATGCTTCGATCTTCCCATTTTGTGGGTTTATAGAAACTAATGCACCCTCAATATATTCTGATTTTATGGTGGGATTATTCAATTCACTTTTATAATTGTTTTTTAACGCATTAATAATTTTAACATCGCCTAAAAAATAGTTTAATAACAATAAATCATTTCTGTTCTCTTGTAAGAATTTTGCATTAAAATCGCGTTGTCCTTTCGAAATCTTTTGACTAAATTCTGCAATGCCAAATAGCTTTTTTAGAATTGGAAATGCTTCGTTAAAGTGTTCATCGAATATATCGTAGTTCTTGAAGGATTTTTGGTAGATTACTTTATTTCGATTTAGATAGGTTAACCATTCTTGTAAAGATTCTTCTGCAAATTTTTGTTGATCTACGTTAAGAGTCGTATAGATTTCGAATCCACCAGTTTCTAAATTATTTTTTATTTCTTCTGGTAGGATTTTTCGCAAATATTCTGTTGCATAAGGATATAGGTTTAAACGTATTGTAAAGGAACTTTCGTCTGGATATCGATTGAGTGTTAAAATATAATTATTTACGATGTTTTGATATTCTTTTTGTGCATCTTGTATGTTAATTTCTCCGTTTTCTATAAGACGTTTAAAAGTTACTTCCATTTTTGCGATGGATCTTGTAGGATTCTTTAAAGGACTATAAATATTCGGTGCAGTAGTTAGTGACGAAAGAACAGAAGCTTCTCCGATGGTAAGTTCGCGAAAGCTTTTGTTAAAATAAAATTGCGAACCTGCTTCGATACCGAGGGTCCCATGACCTAATGGTACTTCGTTAAAATAGATTTCTAAAATTTTATATTTAGGATATTTTAATTCCATCCATAGAGAAAGACTAACTTCTCTTAACTTTCTTGTAAAAGTCCTTTCGCGATTTAAAAACCGAAGACGTGCTGTTTGTTGGGTTAAAGTAGATGCACCTTCTCTTATCTCTCCGTAATAAATATTGATGAAAATTGCGCGAATTATTCCTGGAATATCGATTCCGAAATGTTCTCTAAATCGAATATCTTCTGCTGCTATAAAAGCTTTTGCTACATTTAGGTTAGTAAGATCCTCTTCGTTTAGTTCTATAATCTTTCTTTTCTGCCTATAAAATTCTGCATAGGGAACAATTTCTCCTTTGCTATTATAACCATAAACAATCGAAGGTCTTTCGTAGTCGTCTATCATCCATACAACGATAGGATCACTAAGATAAAAAATTAAAACAACAGGTGTTAAAAACAAACAAATTGTAAAAAGAATCATTGTTCGATAAAAAAAATTGGGTTTATTTATAAAAAAATTTATAAATGAATTAATAAATTGAAAGATTACACGTTCAATATAATTTTTATTTTCGAATATGCTTAGATTTATCGAAGTTTGAGATTTTAAATTCATACTTATCGAATTATGCTTTTAATTTTTCTAAAAAGTAGGGAAATTTGTCAAACTTAAAATAGTAATAAAACAAATATAACAAAAAAATCCATCCTATAAACTGAGAAAACAAAGAAGAATAAGCAGCTCCCATTACACCATATTCTGGGATCAAAATTAAATTTAAAACAAAACTACCTATCATTCTTAAAAATGCTTCGATGAAAATAATTACTGGTTGATCTAAAGTAAAAAGTGCTGTTCCTAAGGGAGCAAAAAAAATTCTTAACAAAAAGCCAGGAAAGATAATCCAAAATAAGCTAATAGATGGATAGTATTCTTCTCCAAACCAGAAAGGAATAAACCAACCACCAACAAATGCCAAAGGAAGTAGTAAAAAGATTAATATTATTATAAATATATAAAGTTTTTTAAAATAATTTTTATATTCTCGAGAAGAAGTAAATTGGCTCATCGTAGGCATGATAAAAGATTGCATTGTAGTAAGTAGAATCAATATCCCCTGCATGGGAATACGCGCAGCATTATATATACCTGCATCGCTTTGGTTTTTTAACATTAAAATTTCCATCCAATCAGAGAGAATTGCAAAGAAGGAGGCAAGCATAATCCATTGATTATATCTAACAAGACGATTGACCCAATAGTTTACCCTTTTCTTTTTTATGGACTGGAAAAAAATGGTAGAATCAAAATATAAGAAGTAAAAGATCCACGAAATAAATGTTCCCGTCATAAAACTAAAAAGTACATGGTTAATTTGTAATACTCCGTCATTCCAAAAAAAGAAAAGTAAAAGCAGTATGATTCGCGTAAGACCTGTAATAGGTATCCACAAAGTTAAAATTTTATAATTTTTATGGGAAACCAGTATTGCATCAAAATAAGAGAAAAAAGACATTCCAATACTAGAAAGAAAAACCAACCAGATATTTGTTATATGTTCCGGTGCATCAATTAAAGGGAATAGACCCGTATCGATTTTCCATTCATTCGCAAAGAAGTTTTCTAGAATCCAAAACAGACAAACAAGCAAAACAAATATAATTGCATAGAATTTAATTTTTAACGAAGCACGCAAAAGATAAATCATTTCTTTGATTTTTTGTTGTGAAATGATAGGTGACATATATCGAATCAGAGAATGTTGTAAACCAACTTCTAGGATTGCTTGGAATACTACAATTCTAGCTAAGTATTGGCTGTATAGACCATGTTCTTCGACTGTTAATAATCTTCCAACAATAAAAGAAAAAAGAAGCGAAGAAAAGGAATGAAATGATCGCGAAATAAATAAAGCTCCAACGCGAATCCATTTTGTGGGAATAGTTTTTTGTAATTGGTTTAATATTACATTGATCATTGGAATAAGATTTCTTTTTTTCTTAGATCGCCATCTTCTAATTCTAATAGTTGGACATTGTTGATTGTCCAAACCACCGTAGATACAAGATATCGATAAGGTTTTTCGTTGGGTTGTCGTATTTTTTTGTAAATTTTTCTAACACCTGGTAGCCAAATCGAAGAATGTATACCAGACATGGTTAAAATGCCTTCGTCTTGTATCCATTCATCTTGGTTGAGAATTTTATCGAGAATTTGTAAATCTTCTGCTTCTTGTTCTGTTTTTTCGTTGTGTGGTTGAATTTTACCTAAAAAAATCGAATTCGTAGATTTTGCCATAAAAGCTTGGATTAATCCTTCGGGGGCACCATAAGTACCTAAAAGGAAATTATAACGTCCCTCTTTTCGGATGATGATTTCTGCTGAAGCGGAAATACTCCCAGATTCTATCAATGCTATACCAGCACCAGCGTTTCGTACCTTATCAATAATTTCTTGATGCCTTGGTCGATCTTGGATGACAACAGTAATGTCAGAAATATCTAAATCCAAAGCAATAGCAACAAGTCTTAAAATATCTTTTGGTTCTGCTTCTAATAAAGATTTTTCTACAATGATATTTTTTTGATCATCTAATTTAAGATATTGATCGATTAATGTTTTTTCTTCATAGGATAATTGTTTTTTTTGTTGAACTTCTGGTTTTGCTAATTCTTTTACCTCTTTGGGTAGGAGTAATTGCTTCATGTATGTTCCTGGTACTGCTTGAATTGTATCTTTTTTAGCAATCAGCATTACTGACATAGAATCGGGTAAACCCTTAGAGAAATTGGTGGTACATTCTAATGGATCTACTACAACATCAAGTTCAATATCGTCTTTTAGTTTTATTCCATATTTTTTTTTGTGATCTAATATAGCGGAATTATCTTTTTCTCCTTCCCCAATAAGTACACGAATTTTATAGGGCAGATCATCTAATAGTTTTTCCATTACTTCAACGGCTATTTTATCTGCTTCGTATTTATTTGCTTTCCCAGAAAGTTTGTAAACCTCTCTTGCAACCGTATCGGTAATTTTGATAAAATCTTGGGCAATTTCGTGCAAATGTATAATGGTTTTTTCCATAACCAAATGCAAAAATAAATCATCTAAATATAAGGTCAATTAACATATTTTTTTGAACTTACACTAATATAGAATGGATTAACGCAGTTCTAAAACACAATCCTCGTTGAGTTTTGAAAATCCGACTAATTTTTTATTTTACTTTTTGTTCAACGATGACTTTTTGTAAATTTTCTAATTGTTGAATGATTAAATCGGTTTGCTTTTGGCTTGTATAGGCAATATAACTAAAGAAAATTGTGATAATGCTAAAAAAGATGGACATAGAGATACCCAAAAACCATTGTAAGAAATTAAAGCGTTTGTGAATATCTTCGAAGCGTTTATTGAAATTATTTTGTTGTTCTTCGAAACGCTTATCGAAAAGATGAATTAATTCTTCGAAACGTTTATTGAAATTATTTAGTTGTTCTTCGAAACGTTTATCGACCGCTTCGAAACGTTTATCCATGTAATGGATTAGTTCTTGGAATCGCTTATCTACGTAATGTAGCACTTCTTCGAAACGTTTATCGATTGCTTCGAATCGCTTATTCA
>Ga0197142_1003982_pt1 | contig 12132 bp, 10 predicted proteins | sample GBS60_MetaG_FD_148614 | JGI IMG/M metagenome (GOLD analysis project Ga0197142, IMG submission 148614) | Sediment microbial communities from Great Boiling Springs, Gerlach, Nevada, United States - GBS 60_MetaG | ecosystem: Environmental > Aquatic > Thermal springs > Hot (42-90C) > Sediment... | reverse complement strand
GAGAAGCTGGGAGTTGAAGTGGTTGAGCTCAAGTGGGGACAGGGTGCTAAGGATATCGGCGGTGAGGTTAAAATCAAGAGCCTGGAAAAAGCCCAGGAACTAAAACGCCGTGGCTATATTGTTCTTCCTGACCCAGAAAATCCTTCAGTCATCGAAGCTTTCAAAAGAGGTAGCTTCCGAGAATTTGAGCGTCATTCTCGCCTGGGTATGGTTGAGGAAGAGGCCTTCCTGAAGAGGGTTGAAGAATTGAGGAAACTGGGGGCCAAATATGTCTTCCTGAAAACTGGAGCTTACCGGCCAGCTGACCTGGCCCGGGCCATTAAATATTCCTCCAAAGCTAAAATTGACCTCTTAACCATTGATGGCGCCGGTGGCGGCACTGGTATGAGCCCCTGGAGAATGATGAATGAATGGGGTATGCCTGGCGTTGAAATCTGGTCACTGGCCTATCAATTTGCTCACCGTCTGGCCAAAGCGGGCGAGTATGTTCCTGATATAGCCTTTGCGGGTGGCATTACCTTTGAAGACCAGATATTTAAAGCTCTGGCTCTGGGCGCTCCCTATGTCAAAGCTGTCGGTATGGCCCGGGGACCTATGGCTGCCACCATGGTGGGAAAGACTATTGGCCGGAGAATCAGCGAAGGACAGATACCGGTTTATGTGGAAAGATTCGGTTCCACCGTCGAAGAGATTTTTATTACCGCACCTGAGCTCAAACAAAAATATGGACAGAGGTTCAATGAAATTCCTACTGGAGCGATTGGCCTTTATACCTATTTCAAGCGCCTCAGTCAGGGCCTGCGTCAGCTTATGGCCGGCAATCGCAAGTTCGCTCTTGCCTATATAACCAGAGATGATATTGCCGCCCTGACCAAAGAAGCCGCGGCTATTTCCGGCATACCCTATATACTTGATGTCGACCGGGAAGAAGTGGAAAAGATTCTTTCTAGTTAAGAATCGGCTGAAATAAATCGGTAAGCCTGCTCGAAAGGGCTGGGTTTCTAATTGGAATTTTATTAAAGAAAACAAAATTTACGGTTCTTTCCATCTCGTCAAAAGGGTCGATAAAATATTCATGGTGATCTCACCTCCTCAGAGGTTTTAGAGTCGGTCTCTCATCGCTTTTATCAATAGCGGTGGTTCGTACCTCATCGATCGGGAAGCGAATATCTGACGTTTATTGTCCCTTCTGATCTCCCCAGTTAGTTCATTCAGATTAAAACATTCTCCGAGCTGACCGACTTTTCCGATAAAGAGAAAAGCTTTAGGCCTCAAAGATTCTCTCCATTACCTGGGGATTCATTTTTTAATCCATCCGCCTCAAGAGACATAGACCACTTCGGTTAGCTCCATAATCCTGGATAGGCAACTTAAATTTTAGTTGGTCAGATAGCAGATTTTTCTATTTTAAAATTCCAGGAATTAAGGTCGGTTCTAATGCTAAGAGCTTATTTCAGCTAAACCAGTTCCGGCTTACAATTCGCTTGAAATCAAATTAAACAACTCCTCAGGTGAATTGACCAGTTCCTGAAAGCTCAGGCTTTGAGGCTTGGCGAAATATTTCTCGCAAGCTCGATAACCAAGGAAATGCAGGGTTCTTGGGGGCAAACCGAGCGAGGCCTCTCCCTGCTGTTCCAGCATGATTATTTTCTCAAATTCATGACTATACTTCTCGAAAATTTCCTTCAGAAATGACTCGTTCTCCAGGCACCAGTTAAGACGATCTCGCTTCAGAAAAAGATGGTCGGTTAAAGGTCTTTCGGGCAAAACAAGCGAAGAAAACCAGCAGGCCAGGCCTTCAGCCAGCAAATACCATAAAGCCCTTTTTCCCTCGGGTATAGAACCCGCTTGCCTTTCAAGCAGCCAGTGAGCATATTCATGGGCATAAAAAAGATCAAAGGAAGCAAGATCGCGCCACCTCTCCAGACCAAAAACAATGACTTTTTCCTGTTTTAAGGGCAAAAGAAAGGCCTCCGGGCTGAAGAAACCAATAATTAAATAAACCTTGAGCAAGCAGGGCTTTTCCGGACTCGCCAGCTTCAGCGAGCGCTGGTGGATACCTCTCAGGATTTTTTCCAATTTTCTGGACTGGAGAAGCAGGCGAAGCCTTGAATAATGCTGGGGCCGAATGGCCTCCACCCGTTTTTTTAGAGCCTCTCGATCAAGCAGAGGAAAAAGAGAAAAGTAGGCGTTAAAGAAATGGCGATAGGGAAAATAATAATATTGCCAGTAGGTTGGCCAGGCTGGTTTTCCCTTTTTAATTAAATCAAGAAAATAAAAAAATCTTTTATAAACAGGGACAAGCACCAATTTAACTGATTTTCTCTGAGGCAAATCAGACTCCCTCTTTCAGCTTTTAAGGGTTGGGCGCTACTGACCTCCCCTATTTGCCAGGTTTCCCATGATTTCTTATAAATTCTATTTAAAATTATCCCAGATTATTTTACTTCGATTCTTTCAATTTTCGTTTTTAATTTTAATGAAAATTATTTCGCCCACGGCCGGCTCCAGAGGAATGGCGACTGAGGTAATTACCCCCTGATTATTGCTCACGAAACGGAGGGGATAACGCCTGAAGGAAGCTTCTTTTGGCCGGAATAAATCAGGCCCTGAAGGCTGAAGCTCAATTTTTTCCTCCCGGAAAATAAAAAAGAGTTTCTGACCATCAACTTCAATTCTGATCTGACCATAAGCTGGATGAGTGTATTCTCCAGCGTAATCAGCCAGAGGCCTGACCGGTTTTACCTCAGAAGCCGGGGCTGGTTTAGGTGAAGGGGGTATCCTGGCTCGAGAACTGAATTTTTTCTTCCAGTCAACAGGTGGAAGGCCTAGAGCGAGATCACTTAAATAATTGCTCAGGATAACGGGCAAATTTGAATTCAGGTTGGATAAAATGGCCACTCCGAATTTTTCCCGGGGGAACAAAGCCACATAGGAAGAAAAGCCCATGGTACTTCCACCATGGTGAACCCGATAATGGCCGCGGTAGGCATCAATCATCCAGCCGAGCCCATAGCTTTGATGCTCAATTTCAGGGGCTTCCCCCGGGCTGGCTGGCCGGACTATCTGGGGAGTATGCATCTCCTTGAATCTGGCCTTGGAAATAAGGCGTTTGCCTTCAATTTCTCCTTCGTTTAATTGGAAAAGAAGCCAGCGAACCATATCTTCAGCCGTGGAGAAAACCGAACCAGAAGCCCTTGGCCCAAACATAATTTTTTTATCAGGCGAAGGAAAAGCGATGGGCTCAAATTTTTCTCCCCTCTGGTTATAGGCCAGGCTATATTCGGCTGAAGCCAGATATTCAGAGAGGCTGCATCCAGAATTTCTCATGCCCAGGGGAAGAAAGATTTTCTGCTTTAGAAACTCTTCCCAGGGAAGACCGGCCACTCTTGCGATAAGGACGCCGGCGGTGATGAACATTAAATTGTTATATTGATAGGTGGACCTGAAATCCCGGCTCGGTTCAAGAAATCTAAGAACCCTGACAATCTCTTCAGGACCTAAAGAAGCACCACTCCAAACAAGGTCATGTCGGGGAAGACCAGTGCGATGGGTAACAAGATCACGGGGTGTCGAGCGAAGTGTGGCCCATTCATCCTTCAGAGCAAATTCAGGTAAATAAGTCCTTACCGGTTCATCCCAGCTCATTTTGCCTTCATCCACCAGCATGGCCATGGCCAGTGTGGTAAAGGCTTTAGTGGTTGAGCCAAGGATGAAGCGGGTGGTCCTGGTTACGGGAATCCGCTCGCTTATTTCTCTAAAACCAAAACCTTCGACAAGAACTATTTTCTGGTCATGGACGATGGCCAGAGCCAGACCAGGGACACCCATCTCCTTCATTGAACTCTCAATAAACTGCCTGATTTGAGGAACGAGGCGTGACCAATCGGGCTTAGATTGAACCCCTACGCTTTGTTCTGCTCCAGATTCAGGGGAAAAAAGAGAGCCTGAATCTGAGGCCAAATGTAATTTTTCCTGAGGGGGAAGATAGACAGGATTTAAATTAGGCTCGGACAAAGAGCCTGAGGAAAAAGGCAATTTTTCCCGAGCAGGAAAGTGGAGGTGCTTGAAATTGGGCTCAGCCGAAGGATCTGAAGAATAAGGTAATTTAGTGTGGCTTGAAAGAGGAAAGATAACAATCAGGCTAAGAAAAAACAGTGCGAGAAAATGGAAAGGGGCTGTAAAGCCAGCCGACCTGTTAAAAGCCAGATTTAGACTGGACTTAAAACAACAAAAATGCCTTTCTTTTTTGAATGAATATCCTTGACCCATATTTTCCTCCCTGAATATATTATCATCTCTCTTAAGATATTATCATTTCTCTAAATTCGACCTTAATTCCTTCAGGCTTAAATTTTAATTAAAGCCGGCAATGAAAAAAATTTCATCTTTTTGTATTTTCTGGCTGATTATAATCATAAAGGAAAGGAGCTATTAGTCAGATCTAAGTGAAAATTACACCTACGGATGGTGAAAGTGATGCTACCAAACCGAGGAGCTATTAATCAGATTTAAATGAAAATTCCAGAACCTAAGTCCAGGCAAAACTCTTCACCTTTGATTTTCAACCCGGATGTAAAATGTTCAGACCTGATTTAAATTAATCACCTCAACTCATCTTTAAATGAGATCAGACTAAATGGTCCTAGATCTGACCACATGGCCTGGGAATATCTGCCATTAGCATCCATTAAAATAAGGCAGCCTCAATTTGATTAAAATGAGAGAAGAAGATAAAAGGGGAAAATTGATTTTGGCTTTTCTGGCTTCTAATAATATAATCGGAAAAGATTTAGAGGCCAAAGAATATTCAGGAAGGAAGGAAAGGGGCAAGCAAATAACTAAGCAAGTAAGCAAAAGAGGAAAAAAACAGAAGAAGAAATAGACAAAATCAGAAAAAAGAAATAAGGATAAGGATAAAGCGAAAAAAAGAAAAGAATAAAGAAGGAAAAAAGATACAAGATAGAAAAAGAAAAAACAAAGGGAAAGCAAAAAAGAAGAACGGAAAAGGGAAAAATAGAAAATAAAAAGGAAAAAGACGAGCAAAATGAGGATTGGCTTTCATCAGCCGGCTTTCATTCCCTGGGGTGGATTCTGGGCCAGACTCGCTTTTGTTGATAAGATGGTTCTTCTTGACGATACCCTCTTAGCTCGAGGTTTTACCTTTGTTAACCGGAATCGTCTCAAGGGACCCCAGGGCGAAATCTGGATAACTGTGCCCCTGAAAAGAAAGGGCCGGGGAAGACAGAAGATCAAGGATCTTGAAATCCATGAAAAGCCCTGGTGGGCTAAAAGATTTCTGGCCACCCTGCGACACTTTTATGGAAAGTCCATTTATTTTGAGCCTTTATTTTCAGACATAGCCAGAATTTTAAATGACCAGAATGAACGTTTTCTGGATATGGTTGAATCCTTGCTTCTGCTGCTGCGGGACTCTTTCGGTCTTCAAACACCTTTTATCAAACAATCAGATCTAGGTCTTAGCGGGCAGGGAACTGAGCTTCTGGTTTCAATTGCCGAGCACCTCCAGACACAGGAAGTTCTTCTTTCTTCCTTTGCGGTGAAACATGTGGAGCTCAGCCAGTTCAGAAAAAAGGGCATCAGGGTTTTCCTGCACCATTTTGATCTGCCGCAATATCCCCAATTCTGGGGAGAATTCTGTTCGAATCTCTCGGCTCTCGATCTTTATTTTTGCTTAGGACCTGATGGTCTCCGGCTCCTTAAAAGAGCCTCCAGAATTGAACCCTGGCCCTGATGGCAGCCCTGGTCTTATGGCAAGCTGTAAATGTGAAAGATTTTGAAAGATTTTGATCCCTGTTTATTCTCGCCAAAATTGAAGAGCGAAATTACCAGTGAATATGGACTCCATCAGAATATTTATTTGTTCTTTAAATAATATTTCTGGTGATACTCTTCAGCCCGGAAAAATTCCTCGAAGGGAACGATTTCGGTGACAATTTTCCTCTGGTCAAAAATGCCGGAATTTTCCAGCTCTTCTTTTATCCGCAGTGCTATTTGCCGCTGCTTTTCGTTGCGATAAAAAATGACCGACCGATATTGAGTCCCTATATCTGCTCCCTGACGATTCAGCTGGGTCGGGTCATGAAAAGCAAAGAATTTTCTGACAAGTTCCTCATAAGTAATCTTCCTGGGATCATAAACGATTTCAACCGACTCAGCATGACCTGTTCTGCCCGAGCAAACCTGTTCATAACTTGGCTGGCGCACCCGCCCCCCACTGAAGCCCACAGCAGTTCCTATGACTCCCTCCACCTGACTGAATTTATCTTCCATTCCCCAAAAACAACCCCCGGCAAAGGTGGCCCTTTCAGGAATAATTCCTTCAGCTTCGGCTTCGGGAATGAAATTCAGAGCCACTGAATTTATACAATAATGACGGCCAGTCGGGGCTGGCCCATCAAAGAAAAGGTGACCGAGATGGGCTCCACAGCTTGAACACCGGACTTCCAATCGAGATAGCCCCAGGGAATAATCTCGGTCATATTCTAGATTGGCTTCAGAAAAGGGGGCCTTAAAACTTGGCCATCCAGTTCCATGATCGTATTTGTCTTCTGAGGTAAACAGAACTGACCCACAGGCTGCGCAGGTGTAATAGCCCTTTTCCCAGAAGTCATTATAGCGGCCGCTAAAAGCCGTCTCGGTGCCTTTTTCAAACATGACCCGAAATTGCTCCGGTGTCAGAATTCTTTTCCATTCTTCCCTGGTTCTGTTTACGCGTCTCAAATTAACCTCACTTTTTGGATTAAAAAAAGAAATCGTCTCTTGAAAGAAAAGCGCATTTAAGGCTTTCCAGCCTCCCCAGGAGAGCAGGATGCTTATTATTAAAATTAATAATTTTGTCATTGGTTTCATAACCAACTCCTTACTTATCTTCTCCCCATTTTCCTCTCTATCCCCCTATCTTCCTAAAAATCGTCTTTTCATGCCTTTCCTCCACCTTTATCTTGTCTTTCCTCCTTTTGAGTCAAAGCAGACTTACTTCTTACCCTTGAATCCCATCTTCTTTTTCTGCTGTTTATCTCTTCTTCTCTCTTCTCAATCCCAATCCATCTTTTCCTACTTTTTCTATCATTCCTATAGTAATACTATAAGCTAATCTGACTTTAAAATCAATTAATTGTGTCACTGCTGTCATTCCGGGCCTCTATTGATTATTTCTGATGGGTTGAGCTTTCTCTTTGGCCAAAGGTCTGTTTTGGAAGCTAAGCATGCTTTTTAATTCATTCGGCCATCGGGTTCAACCAAATTACGCCTAAACCTTATCTTCAGAACTTTATACGAAATTAAACCATTCTTTAAAATTTCTGTTTTTGGAAATCGTATGAGTAACCTGACGAGAGCTAAGAGAAAAATTATTAGGATTTTATAATTTGATTTAGGGCTTCCTCTATCCGGGGATATTTGAAATTAAAACCTGAGGCAATAAGTCTGACTGGGTAAACTTTCTGGCCATTAACCAGGACCGTGGCCAATTCACCCAAAACAAGATGCAGGATAAATCCCGGAACACGAAAGAAGGAAGGCCGGTTTAAAGCTTGACCTAATGACCGGGCAAACTCTCTTTGACGAACAGGAAAAGGTGAGCAAAGGTTTATGGGACCTCTCAGGTCAGGGTTTCTAATTAAAAAAATGATGGCCTCAATTAAATCATCGACATGAATCCAGGAAAACCACTGCCTGCCTGATCCAAGGGGCCCACCCAGATATCTTTTAAATACAGGAATAAGCTTATCAAGAACACCACCATTTTTCCCCAGAACCAGACCAAACCTCATCAGAACGACCCGACAACCTTTTTTCTCCGCTTCCAGGGCTTCTTTTTCCCATGCCTGGCAAACAGAGGCCAGAAAGTCAGTGCCCGGTGGCGAGTCCTCAGTTATATCTTCCTCGTCTGAAAAGCCATAGTAGCCAATAGCCGAGGCATTTAATAGAGTCTGACCACCAGTTGACCCGCAGGTCATGGCGGCCACAAGATTGCGGGTAATATTAATCCGACTATCCCTTATTTCCTGCTTATATTTTTCTGTCCAGCGTCCGAAAATAGATGAACCAGCCAGATTAATAATAACTTGATGATAAGAAATAGCTTCCTGCCAGGGGCCAGCTTCAGCCGGGTTGCCAGTTAAATAACTTATCTGTCCCTGATTTTTGATGTTCGAGCCTGGTTTTTTATCAGCTACCTTCCTGGCTCTGGTCAGCACAGTCACCTCAAATCCTTCTTTTATCAGACGCTGAGCCAGATTTTGCCCCACAAAGCCTGTTCCCCCTGTAATAAAGACCTTCATTTTTTTCCTCCTCTCGTCTCTTCTCGAATTATTTCTCAAGAGCTCGTAAAAATCAAAAATAGAACCCGGAAAATTATTCAATGAATTTATCAAGCGAAGAGAAGCTACCCTTCAGCAAAAACAAATTCCCCTCAAGCTGAAACCTATCAGCTTTAATTTCCATTCTCCCCTTTAGCCTTTTTCAAATGCTGTCGTGATCTAACACCAATTTCTCAGATATAATTTTTCAAATTTTTTTCAGCGGTTCAGCCACCAGAGTGAGAAATTAAGCCAGGAAGCAAAGCTCGTCCAGAGAAAATAAGGCCAGAGAAGGATGGAAGCCGCAAGAGAAAGACGAGCAAATAAAATGATTGTCAGAAGCAGAGTTATCCAGAGAAGAAGGATGATGATCAGGCCAAAAGCTGGGGAGCGAAAACCAAAAAAAGCAATAGACCAGAAGGCATAAAAAGAAGCTGGAGAGAAAAGATGAAAAGAGCGGTTTTGACCTGGACCTCCCCTGCTTTTCTCCAGATCAGAAAGAGGGCGATTCCCATCAACAGATAAAGAGTTATCCAGACAGGGCCAAAAAGCCAGTTGGGTGGGGCAAAAGAAGGCTTATTCAAGCTCTGATACCAGGTGGGTATGGCCGGGCGTGTAAAAAGAGAACCGATTAATCCAGCCAGCTGGCAAATGACCAGGCTGGTGACAAGTTTTAATATTTCACCGAATTTCAAAGCCAGCCTCCCTTTTAAAGAGGGGTCATTTTATAAAACTTTTTTGAATTATTAAAGCGGGCTGGAAAAAAAACTTAATCAGACTCGTTTTTAAATCAAGAATGGGACTTCCGATTTAAAGACGTAAAAATAATTATGGGGGCAAAATGATTATCATGAAAATAAGAAATAAGCGGGATGGTGGAGCTGAGGGGACTCGAACCCCCGACCTCTTGACTGCCAGTCAAGCACTCTCCCAGCTGAGCTACAGCCCCACCGACAGTCGCCAATTATCATACAAAATCAGGCTTTTTCCGTCAAGATTTCCCAAGCCTAATGCGAATGGCGGCCAACAGAAGGAATATTTTTTTAAAAATATACCTTTGTCTTACTTTCTATTAGCTCTCGCCATTCCTGCTTTTTGCCTTTCCAGCATATAAATTAGATCTCACAGCGGCGGCTAACCTTTAATCCTTCAGCTCCAAAAGGAAAATCTATTTCCAATAAAATTGCCTCATGGAATTATCTAGAAAGAGAATAGAGCCTGAATAAAGGGAGTTTTAAATAAAGCTTAAAAGAAAGATTATAAAATAGATATATTGTTTTCAAGATGTCCTGGTCTGACTAGAAGCAGTCACCTTCATTTGAGGGAAGCTTTGGTGAAAATATAATCAGGAATGGGCAAATCAAACTGAATGTCATCAATGATGAATTCAGTCCCCTCCCCTGCTTTGAGAGCATCCTTGAAAACAGCGTGAACAGGAACCCATCTTCCCTGAAACTGGCCAATCTTTTTGACGACTGTGGTCTTAAGCAGGGTGCCGCTTCGAGCAAAGCGTTCTTCCTTAAGGACAAGAAATCTTTCTTTATCTACCCAGATTTTGCGAGCAGGATAGGCCACCTCAGCTTGCTTAGCCCGCAATTCAAGAACCCAGCAAGCGGCCTCAATTATCTTTTCCTCACCAATAACCCTGGCTTCATACATCTCAAGCAGACGACGATTTTCCATCATGTCTTCATAAGAAAGATCTGAACCCATGACTGACTGGCGCAGCATATGTCCTGAAATGAGAATAACTCGGTCAGCAGCCGGGGAATAAGTCCAGAGCTGATCACCAAGCTTGAGCATCTTGGTTCCCTTTTCTCTCGGCGGCGCGAGAAACTCAGTAAAACCTTTATCTTCTCCCTGAAGATAAGATTTAAATTCAAGACTGCGGCTGCCACGACGTCCATGGATGATCATCCGGGCAGTTATAATTTTGCTTCCTGAGAAAATATTTTCATCCACCTTTTTAAGAATCCATTCAGCCGCCGGCGCTTTCTCGCCGGCTTGAGCCCAAACTAATCTTTCGACTCCCCGCAATTCAGGATGAATCAAAGATAGGCCCGTAAGGAAAAATCCTGAAAGGCAGGCCAAAATCTTTAAGCCTTTTTTCTTATTTTTTATTCTCATATTGCTGTTGCTTTTATTTTTTATTCTAATTCAGCCTTCGAGTTCCTTCATCAGCGTCGAGGTTAGACGGCGATAAACGCCCAGGCCAGAAATGGCTGTACCCAGCAAGGAAGCCCCAATTCCGGGGATAAAACCAATAACATAGCTGAAAGGCGTCACCTTCGTCCTCAGGACTTCAACCATGAGAAGAGACGAGCTTTTCATCAAAGAACTGACATCAATGCCGACTGACTGTAGATAATAGGAAATGGCCAAACCTGAAGCCGTTCCAGCCAGGCTCCCCATAAAGCCGATGATAATTGATTCTAAGAGAAGCGTGGAATAGAGGTGTCCCTTGGACTCGCCCATGGCCAGGCGCAGCCCGATCTCTCCATAGCGACGAAGCGAGGCCATGAGGCCAGCATTCCAGAGAACGATGGACATGGCGGCCACAAATATCAGGATAATTACTGAAGAGAAAACGTTTATCATGGCTAAAAGGTCAGCCAGACCACTCTGGGCTTTGAGGGTAACCATAATTGGCGCCAAATCATCTTCTTCCATTTGATAGCGAGCATTAAAAGCTTGAGCTAAAAGAGCAGCCTCTTTATCCCGATAAACAAAATCTTTATAAAAACCAAGGATTTCTCCAGCCGCATCCTCCATATCGAGAGCTTGCTGAATGTCCCTGAGATCAGCTATCAGCGCTCCCCGATCAAGCGCGGTGAGGCCAAAGCGGATAAAACCAGTAATTCTAAAATTGGCGATGGCCATGCCGCCATACATCGTGGAGCTGATGAGAGTGGCCGTATCTCCGGGTCTTAAACCCATGGATCGAGCCAGCTCAGCACTCAGAAGAGCTTCCCCTGGTCCTGAAGGCAGCTTCCCTTCAACCAAGGCCCTTCTTAGATCAAGGATCTCGGGCTCCGGGCTTTGACTGCCCAAAAGATCGATGGCCATTCCAGCGACCGGCCCCTGAACTTTTGTCTCTCCCGTCTCATCGGGAACATCAAGAAGGCCGGCAAACCTGATTCTGGGCGCCCAGATTAGTTCAGGAAATTCTTGAGACAATCGGGTGAGCAATGACGCAACACCGATGTAAGCTAAATCATTGGGCATTTGATCAGCTTCCTCAGCATAAGAGCGGGTCATTATTTTGACATGGCCAGAGGAAAAGCGAGCTGTTGAATCAATGAAATTGGTCTCAAGACCCCTGATATAGCAATAAAAGAAAACCGTCAGCATCACTCCGAGCATAACTGTAAGAAAGGGGAAAAGACTGCGGGAGCGGTCTCGAAGGATGCCCTTTAAAAGAAAAACAATCAAGTTATTGTCCCCCTCAGCGCTTCAGTTGGCTTGATTTTAGCAATACGGCGGGTAGGCAGAAAACTGACGATGGTGGTCATAACCATAATTAAAATAACTGTGCTTATTACCAGACCAGCACTATAGGCAGGAAAAATTCTCTCACCGAGGGCAAAGCCATAGCTGTCAACAACCTGAGGCATGCCCAGACCCTTCCGGGCAAAAAAACCGAGAAGGGGTAACCCATAAAGAGCGGCCACGCCTGCGGCCAGCACCGCATGCATTGCCCCCTCTAGGGTGAAAAGCTTGATTACCTGCGCTCTCGTCATCCCCAAGGCCATTAAGGTGCCGATTTCCTTACGCCGCCGCCAGATGGAAAGTACCTGGGTATCAAAGA
>Ga0197142_1003981_pt1 | contig 12139 bp, 10 predicted proteins | sample GBS60_MetaG_FD_148614 | JGI IMG/M metagenome (GOLD analysis project Ga0197142, IMG submission 148614) | Sediment microbial communities from Great Boiling Springs, Gerlach, Nevada, United States - GBS 60_MetaG | ecosystem: Environmental > Aquatic > Thermal springs > Hot (42-90C) > Sediment... | reverse complement strand
CGTGGAACCCACCTCCTCCCCCTGTACCACCCGCTTGATGTTACCAGGAACCCGGATATTGAAGATACGAATGGGAATCTTGGCGTTTTGACACAGGGAAACGGCGGCGGCGTCCATGATGGAAAGTCCTCGCTCCAAAAGGTACTGGTACGTGGCTTTCCGCACCAACACCGCGCCCACCTCCTTCGCTGGGTCTGCAGTGTAGAGGCCATCGACCTTCGTACCCTTCAACAACGCGTCGGCGTGAATTTCGCTGGCCCGCAGCGCCGCTGCGGAATCCGTGGTGAAGAAGGGGTTGCCGGTACCGGCGGCAAAAATCACGATCCGGCCCTTTTCCAGGTGGCGGATCGCCCTTCGGCGGATAAACGGCTCGGCCACCTGGCGCATCTCAATGGCCGTGAGCACCCGGGTCTGGCAGCCCCGTTGCTCCAGGGCATCCTGCAACGCTAGAGCGTTGATAACGGTGGCCAGCATCCCCATGTAGTCGCCGGTAACCCGGTCCAACCCCTGCTCGGAAGCGGCAATGCCGCGGATAATGTTGCCGCCCCCTATCACAATCGCCACGTCCACCCCCAGCTCCCGCACCTCGGCAAGCTCAGCCGCCAGTTGCGGCAGAACCTCCGGAGCAATGCCGAAGCTCTGGGTGCCCATGAGCACCTCCCCAGAGAGCTTCAGGAGGATGCGACGGTAGGCGGGCCCAGCACCCATCACTGCTCCTCTTGCGCAACTCCCTCGCCCAGACGGAAGCGCACAAAGCGGGTCACCGTGATGTTCCCCCGCTCGGCCAGGACATCCTTGACCTTACGGTTAGGATCCTTCACAAACGGCTGCTCCAGAAGGCAAACCTGCTCGTAAAACTTGGCCAGCTTGCCCTCGGCAATCTTCTCCTGCACCGCTTCGGGCTTGCCCGCCGCAGCTGCTTGGGCCTTGGCGATCTCCTTTTCCTCCGCTATGAGCTCGGCAGGGACAGAGCTGGGGGCCACAAAGCGCGGCTCCGCCGCCGCCACCTGCATGGCCACGTCCTTGAGTGTTTCCTCGTCAGCAGCCGCGCTCATCTCCACTAACACGCCAATCTTGCCACCCATGTGGACGTAGGACCCAATCTTCATCCCCTCCGCCGCTTCCCAGTGCAACGCCCGGGAGAGCACGATGTTCTCGCCGATGGTGGCAATGTGCGAGGCGATGGTCTCGGCCACCGTGTGCGCCGGATCCAGGGCGAAAGGACGCGCCGCCAGCTCCTGGGCATCGGCCACCGCTTCCCGCATCGCCTGCTCCGCCAGCGCCTTCACCAGGTCCTGGTACTGCTCGGTGCGGGCCACAAAGTCGGTCTCGCAGTTGAGTTCCACCATCCCTGCCTTTTTGCCGTCGGCAGTCACAGCCACCGCCACAAGGCCATCCTTAGCCAACCGGCCCGCCTTTTTCGCAGCTGCCGCTAAACCTTTCTTCCGGAGAATCTTGATGGCCTCCTCCATATCGCCGCCGGCTTCCACCAGGGCCCGCTGGCAGTCCATCATCCCCGCTCCGGTCTTTTCCCGCAGCTCCTTTACCGCTTGCGCCGAAACACCCATAAAGGCCTCCCTTTCGCCAAAAAGCCCTGCGCAGGGCAGGGCTTGTACTCTTTCCTATGAGCACCGCCCTCAGCGCTCGTACAGCTCGGCCTCGTCGTAGTCGTCCAAGGTATCGTCCAGGGAGAGAAGCATGGCTCCTGCCACCTCCTCGGCCGACACGGTGACGGGCCGAGCAGCCAGCTTTTCCCGAACCTCGTCCGCCCGTCCTTCAATCATCGCCAACCCCTCAAGGATGGAGTCGGCAATCCGCGAGGTGAACAGCTTAATAGCGCGAATCGCGTCGTCGTTCCCCGGGATCGGGTAGTCCACTAGGTCGGGGTCGCAGTTGGTATCCACCAGAGCCACCACCGGTATGCCGAGCTTAGCCGCCTCCTTCACGGCGTTGTGCTCTTGGTTCGTGTCAATCACGTAAAGCGCATCCGGCAAGCGCTCCATCTCCCGGATTCCACCCAGGTTTTTCTCCATCTTCGCCCGAAGCCGCTCCAGCCGGATGCGCTCCTTCTTGGTCATCTGGGAGTCTTCGGAGGCCAGCTGCCGTTCGATTTCCTTGAACTTTTCGATCGACCGACGGATCGTGACGAAGTTCGTGAGTGTCCCGCCCAGCCAGCGGTTGTTCACGTAGAACATGCCACAGCGCGTGGCCTCCTCCTTTACCACATCCTGGGCTTGCCGTTTGGTCCCCACAAACAGTACCGTTCCGCCAGAGGCAGCCAAATCCCGCACAAACGCCGAGGCTTCCTCAAAAAGCTGAAGGGTCTTCTGCAGGTCCACGATGTAAATGCCGTTGCGCTTGCCGAAGATGTACGGGCGCATCTTCGGGTTCCAGCGCCGGGTTTGATGGCCGAAGTGAACACCGGCCTCAAGCAGCTCTTTCATGGAGATGGATGCCACGTGCTTGCTCCTTTCTTTACCGCTTGGAGAACTGGAAGCGCCGACGCGCCTTCCGCTGACCGTACTTCTTCCGCTCCACCTCACGGGCGTCGCGGGTGAGGAACCCCGCCGCCTTGAGCCGCGGGCGCAGCTCAGGGTTGAACTCCACCAAAGCCCGGGAAAGCCCATGGCGAATGGCCCCGGCCTGCCCAGACACGCCCCCACCGGCCACGTTCACGTAAACGTCAAACTTGTCCGCGGTCTCGGTGATCAAAAGCGGCTGCTTGATGATCATCTTCAGCGTCCGGCTGGGGAAGTACTCCTCGAAGTCTCGCTTGTTCACCACGATCTTTCCGGTTCCCGGGCGCAGATACACCCGCGCCGTGGCCGTCTTCCTTCGTCCCGTTCCGTAGTATTGGATCATGGCTTAATCACTCCTTTTACACCTTGACCTTCACGGGCTGCGGCTTTTGGGCCTGGTGCGGATGCTCCGGACCCGCATAAACCTTGAGCTTACCCAGAAGCTTCCGCCCCAGCCGGTTCTTGGGGAGCATGCCCCAAACCGCATAACGAATGAGCCGTTCGGGAGTCTTCGCCCGAAGCTCTTTGGCAGTGGCTTCCTTTAAATGCCCCGGATCACCGGTGTGTCGATAGTAGCGCTTGTCGTCCCACTTCTTGCCGGTAAGCTTGACCCGGGCAGCGTTCACCACCACCACGAAATCACCCACATCCATGCCTGGGGTGAACTGCGGCTTGTGCTTGCCGCGCAAAAGCCGCGCCACCAGCGTGGAAAGCCTGCCGAGGACCACGTCGCTGGCGTCCACCAGGTACCAGGTCTGCTGCACTTCCCCTTCCTTCGGTACGTACGTCTTCATGCGTCTCTCCTCGACACCCTATGACCCGACTGTGGCTCGCCCACAGGGGGTTGTATCATAGGCCACACCCCACCGGATGTCAACCGCAGGAAGGGGGATCCCAAACCAACGGTGCAACGGCCAAGCAGCTTACGCCGTTTTCGAGCGTGCTTCCTTCGGCTTTAGGGCAGGACATTTTCTGGCTGGCGCAGCCACCGATTGCGCAACTGATCCCGAAAAGTGGTAAGCACAAGGTAAAGCGCCGGCACCACGAACAGGGTGAGAGCCGTGGACATCGTGAGCCCCCCAATCACTGCCACGGCCAGCGGGGTCATGAGCTCAGCCCCTTCGGCGGGGTTAAGCGCCAGGGGGAGCATCCCCACCACGGTGGTGGAAACGGTCATGAGGATGGGCCTCACCCGCAGGGGTGCTGCCTCCAGGATTGCCTGCCGCCGGTCCCTCACCCCGGCCCGCCGACGAAGCTCGATGTACTCCACCAGGAGAACGCCGTTGTTCACCACGATGCCCGCCAGGAGGATCATCCCCAGCATCACGGGCGTGGAAACCGGCATCCCCGCGATCCCCAGCGCCCCCACCACGCCCACCAGCGCCATGGGAATCGCCCCGAGGATCGCCAGCGGCAGCACAAACGATTCGTACTGCACCGCCATGACGGCAAACACCAGAAAGATAGCCAGAAAGACCGTCGTAGCAAAAAGCCGGCGGCTTTCAGCAATCGCTTCCTCCTGACCGCCAAAGCGCACGTTAAACCCCTCGGGCAAGCGGAAGCCTGCTAGCAACTTCCTGACCGCCTCTGCGGCCTCCCCGCTGGACCAGACCCCCGGCAGCACTTGGGCGGTAACCCGCACCAGGCGGCTCTGGTTTTCGCGGTAAATGGTGGGCGGCGACTGCCCCTCCACCACCCGAGCCACGTCCCTTACCCGGACCGGAGTGCCGGAGCGAGGAAACAGTGGGACTGATGCCAGCTCTGCCGCCGAGCGGACCAACTCCCGGGGGAAGCGAAGCCGGACGTCGTACTCCCGGTCCCCTTCCGCAAGCCGCGTGACCACCACGCCACCAACCGCTGCCCGCACGCTCCGCCCCACCTCACCCACGTCCAGCCCTAGGGCTGCCGCCCTCACTCGGTCCACCTCTACACGGATCTCCGGGGCCGTGCGTTGGTAAGAGCTATCCACGTTTACCAGGCCTGGCAACTGTGCCAGTTGAGCGGCCAAATCGTTGCCCAACCGCTCCAGGGTTTCCAGGTCCTCGCCAAAAATCTTCACCTCAATGTCCTCCGTGGAGGTGCTGGTGCGCAAGCCGCGGATCCGAGGGGGCGAAACACGTACTCGGGCATCCTTCAAGGCAGGCAATGCCCGAAGCCGCTGTTGCGCCATGGTCACCCATTCGGCAGCGCTCATGCGCCTAGCCCGCCGAGGCGAAAGCTCCACCACCATGGAACCCATGGCCGGGTTCGCGCTGACGCCTCGGCCCCAAATCCCACCCCCAGCTACGGCAAAAACCTGGCGCACTTCCGGCAGCGAGCGAATTAGCTCTTCTGCGGCCCTCACCGCCCGGTTTGTGAACTCCACCGAGGTGTCAGGGGGAAAGCGCAGGAACACCCGGACTCGAGCATCGTCTACCGGCGGCAAAAACTCGTTCCCCAGCCCCCCCATCCCCCACACCGCAAGAGCAAATACCCCGGCAGCCCCCGCCAAGACCCAGCCGCGTCGCCGAAGGACCCAGACCAGCTGTTTCCGGTAGACCCCCTCGAGCCGCTCCACCAGTGCTGGGAGCAGGCGCAAAAGGGGATGCTCCCCCAGGCGGGACCCCCTCTCTTTCAGGCGGAAGAGCTGGGCGGAAAGCATGGGGACCAGGGTGAGGGCCACCAAGAGCGACGTGAGGATCGCGAAGGAAATGGTTAACAGGAGCTCCCGGAAAATGAGGGCCGCCAAGCCAGTGATGAGCAAGAAAGGCAGCACCGCTGCCAGGTTGGTGAAGGTGGAGGCGGTCACCGCCGAGGCCACCTCCGCGGCCCCTTCGTGGGCGGCCTCCAGCGGATCTTCTCCCCGGCGCTGGTGGCGGTCAATGTTCTCCAGCATGACGATGGCGTTGTCCACCAGCATGCCAATGCCCAGGGCGAGGCCCCCTAGCGACATGAGGTTCAGCGTCATACCCGAAACGCCCATGAGTGCCAAGCAGCCCAGGATCGCCAGGGGGATGGAAACGCCGATGATCAGCGTGCGCCGCGCTGAGCGGAGAAACAAAAACACCACCGCCATGGCCAAAGCCCCGCCTAAGACTGCCGCTTGGCCCACACCGCTCACCGCAGCGCGCACGTAGAACGCCTGATCTTCCACCACCTTGAACGTCACGTCCGGGGGGAAGAAACCAGACGCCTCCAGTTGCGCGAGCACCCTTTTACAACCGTCCACCACTGCCACGGTGTTGGCGTCTGGCTGCTTGGAAATGGCCACCTGCACCGCGGGTTTGCCGTCCAGTCGAACGTAGACGCGGCTGTCCCGGTAGGTGTCCAGAACCTGGGCCACATCGGTGAGGGGAAGTTCCCCGCCGGAGCGCAGAGGCAACCGGACATTGGCAACGTCTTGCACCGACCGAAAACGCCCCTTGGTCTTGGTAAGTACTTCCCTGGTGGGGCTCTGGACCCTCCCTCCAGCAATGTCTTGGTTTTCCTCCTGGATACGGGACATGAGCTCCGACACGCTCAACCCGTAGGAGCGGAGGCGTTCCGGATCCACCACCACCTGAATCTCCCTGTCCAACCCCCCGGCCACGTCCACCGAGGCCACCCCCGGAATCGTGAGCAGCTGCTTGGCCAAGGCGTCCTCGCACCATTGCTTAAGCCAAGCCTCATCTCGGGTGGGGGAGGAAACCGCAAACTGCAGCACCGGGATCTGGGAGGGATCAAATTTGAAGATCACCGGAGGATCCACATCCCTAGGCAAGGCCCCCCGGGCTTGGTCCAGCTTGGTAGAGGCGTCTCTTAAGGCTAAATCCACATTGGTGCCGTAGGAAAAGTGCACGTCCACCGCTACCCGCCCCTCCGAGGACTCGGAGGTGATGAGGGTGGCGTTCTCCGTGGTGGCCAACCGCGTTTCCAGCGGCTTGGCCACCGTTTGCTCCATGATCTCAGGGTCCACCCCAGGGTAGGTCACCGACGCTCGCACCTGGGGGTAGACAATCCTGGGCAACAAGTCCACCGCCAGGTTCGTTCCCAGGGCCAACCCCAGCACGCAGATCCCCAGGGCGATGGTGATGGTGCCCACGGGGTGGGCGATGGCCCAGTGCACCAAACCCCGCCGCTCTTTTGCGCTCATAGGCCCTCCTCCACGGTCACGGTGGCCCCGTCCCGCAGCAACGAGGTCCCCTCCACCACCACCGCGTCCCCGGGCGCAAGCCCCGCGCTCACCATCGCCTTGCCCCCTTGGCGCAGCCCCACCTCCACCGGTCGCACCCTGGCCACGCCGTTTTCCACCACGTACACGAAACTGGGGAACTCCGACCCCCGAAGCACCGCCCCTTCCGGTACGAGCAACGCCTGGGGGAAGCGGTCCAAAACCAGCTCAGCCCGGGCGAGAAAACCCGGCTTGAGCGTTGGGGGTGGTTGCTGGAGCACCAGCTCCACGGTGACCTGGCGGGAAGCGGGATCCGCCGCCGGGAAAATCCGCGCTACCCGGGCTTCCAGGGGTGCCCCTCCCAGGGCGTCCACCACCACCGTCGCCAGATCCCCCACGGACAGCTTCACCACATCCAGCTCGGAAACCGGCACCCGCAGCACCAGCCGCCCCGCCGCCAGCTCCACCACCGGTGAGCGAGGCCCCACTAAGCTGCCCAGCTCCACGTGTCGCGTCACCACCACGCCGGAAACGGGTGCGGATATACGCGTGAAAGAAAGCCTGGTTCGCAAAGCTTGCACCCTTGCCTGGGCTACCTGGAAGCTAGCCCTGGTGGCATCCGCCTCAGCAGCTGTCACCAGCCCTTCCTGGATCAGCGTTTGGGCTCGCCGCCACTGCCCCTCGGCCTCCGCAAGTCGTGCCTCCGCCTCCGCCAGCTGGGCCAGGATCTCGCGGTCGTCTAGCCGGGCCAAAAGTTGCCCCTTGGCCACCCTATCCCCCTCCCGCACCGCTAACTCGGTCACCACCCCTTCGGTTTGGGCCGCTACCAAAACCCGGTGTTCTGGCTCGATGGTTCCTACCGAAACTACCTTCACCTCCAGCAGCTCCGGCTTCACCCGCTGAACCTTCACAGGCACCGCCTGGGCCTGCCGCCCCTTGTTGCTCTCCTGTTCGGCGCAGGCCCCAAAAGCAAGTGCCAACAACAGCATCGCCCGCCAACGCATCGCGCCCTCCAGCTTTAAGCTTACGTTGCCCTGTGTCCAAGGTTGGCCCCGCGGCGCGACCAGCAAACAACCTAGCCATCGAGCTCCAGTTGCAGACCTTTGGGTATCTGAGAAAAAAGCTGCCCCCGAGCGTAAAGACCACAACCAAGGGCAAAAGGACCGTACCGCACCAGCACGTACCCGGGCGCTACCCCTGGCGCTTGGAGGTTCTGGGTCTGCCCACTTACAAAGCGCCGAGCTGCCGCGAGATCCGGAAGCTCCACCAGGTTCCGCCTGACCCAAGGGGCGAGCAGCTGCAGTGCAAACGTCTTGGGCTTGGGGCCGCGGTTGGTGAGCTCCAGTATCGGCATCCCAACGCCCTCCACCGGCGTTTCGGGTGGCGGCCCGCACCCCGCATCGCTCATCCACAAAACCCGGTGACCCCGCTGCCAAAAGGCGTAGTGGGTAAAGGCCTCTTTTTCAATCCCAAAACGCTGGCAAAGTGGCTCCAAGAGGTCCACATCCCCTGGAGCGAAGGGCAACTTGCCCTTCCGGGGTGGCGGAGCTCCGAGGACCAGCGGTGCGTCGGTGCGCCGGATGCGCGCGACGAAAAACCCGCCGGTATCGTTGAGGTGCGGCCAGAAGCGCTTGGCAAAACCCACGTCCTCCCGGAACCTCTGGCCTTGCCAAAGGACAACCCCCGGCGCAGCTTTAAGCCCCGGCACCTCCCAGGGCTCCAAAAACCCGGCATCACCCAACACCGCGTCCAGCACGGCCTCGTTCTCCTCCGGCGCGAAGGTACAGGTGCTGTACACCACCACCCCCCCGGGCTTGACGAGGCGAAGCGCCGCGGTCAAAAGTCCTCGCTGCAGCGCCACCAGGCTCTTGCGAAACGCCGGGGAAGGCGGCTTGAAGTTGGCCTTCCGCTTGCGCACCGTGCCTTCCCCGGTGCAGGGAGCGTCCAAAAGCACCCGGTCCCAAACCCCCGCCGGAAGCGGCAGGCGCCGCCCGTCCGCCCAGGTGGTGAGCACGTTGGTCAACCCCAGCCGGTCCACGGTGGCTCGCAGAGCCGGAAGGCGGTCAAGCTGCGCTTCGTTGGCCACCACGAGCCCTCCCGGCCCCACCCGCAGCGCCATCTGGGCGGTTTTCCCCCCGGGAGAGGCGCAAAGATCCACTACCTTTTCCCCGGGCTGAGGGTCTAGAGCGAGAGCGGCGGTCATAGCCACCTCTTCTTGAACGTAAACCCAACCGGCCACATAAGGTAGGTTGGCCCCCGGCCGCAGGGTGGCAGGCATCCGGAAGCCCCCCGGATACCAATGGATTGGCTCCGGGGAAAGCCCCAGGCTGGCGCAGTACGCCAAAAAGCTCTCCGGGGTGGTTTTGCGGGGATTGACCCAGAGCGTTACCGGCAACGGGCGGTGCAGCGAAGTAAGAAACGCCTCCGTGTCCCCCACCAAGGGCAAATACGGGGCAAAGGCTTCTTCCCAGCGGTCCACAGCCATCCTAGGATCATAGCCACGGCCCCCAGGCAACCCGCAAGCTCTGGTAGCATCCCCACCGTGCGCGCCTACGGGGTGCTTTTGTCCATCAGCTCCCTTCCCACGAGCCCCGTGCTCGGGGACCTGGGCCCAGCCGCGTACGCTTTTTGCCGGTGGCTCAAGGCTGCTGGTGCCAGCCTGTGGCAAGTACTGCCGGTAGGGCCTTGGGGCCCCGGTCACTCCCCCTACGCCGCCCCATCTTCCTTCGCGGGCAACCCACTGTTGGTAAGCCCCGAGTTCCTGGCGGAAGAGGGGCTCCTCACCTCGGAGGACCTCTCCGGCGCTCCCCCAGCTGGCCGCACCGTGGACTTTCCCGAGCTTGGCTGGCGCTGGGAGCTGTTGCACCGGGCTTATCGGGCTTTCCGGGAAAGTCACTGGCACCGGGAGGCCTTCGAAGCGTTCTGCCAAACCCACGCCTTCTGGCTCGAGGATTGGGCGCTTTTTACCGTGGCCTCCCAACGCTTTGGCGCCCCTTTTTGGTCGTGGCCCTCGCCCATAGCCCACAGAGAGCCGGGGGCGCTCTCCGCCTTTACCGCCCAGCACCAGGAGGAACTGGAGGCGGCGCGTTTTTTTCAGTTCTTGTTTTTTACCCAGTGGGAGCGCCTTCGAAAAGAGGCTCATCCCCTACAGCTCTTTGGCGATCTGCCGTTCTTCGTGGCGGCCCACTCCGCCGATGTGTGGAGCCATCCTGAGCTTTTTGAACTCGACGAAACTCTGCGGCCGCGCTTTGTGGCCGGCGTCCCCCCTGACTACTTTTCCGCCGAGGGCCAACTTTGGGGCAACCCCGTGTACCGCTGGTCCGCCCACGAGGCCACGGGATTTGCCTGGTGGCGCCAGCGCATCCACCATCAGCTTTCGCTTTTCGACCTTTTGCGCCTCGACCACTTCCGCGCCTTTGCCGCCGCCTGGCACGTGCCCGCAGGGCATAACACCGCGCGCCACGGCCAGTGGGTGCCAGGGCCAGGGGAGCGGCTCTTCGCAGCGCTTGGTCCGGGGCTCCCCTTGGTGGCTGAGGACCTGGGGATCATCACCGAGGACGTGGTGGTGTTGCGGGAGCGGCTCGGGATTCCAGGGATGGCGGTGCTACAGTTCGCCTTCAACCCCTCGGAGCGATCGGCGTTCTTGCCGCACAACCACCGGGAAAACCTCGTGGTCTACACCGGCACCCACGACAACAACACAGCCGTTGGCTGGTGGGAGGACGAAGCGACCCCCGAGCAAAAGGCGTTCTTTGCTGCTTACACGGCCTCCCAGGAGCCTGTGCACCAGGCGATGACCCGGCTGGCCATGGCCTCGGTGGCAAAAGTCGCAGTGCTCCCGGTCCAGGACATCCTCGGGCTTCCCAGCTCCTGCCGTCTCAACCGCCCCGGGGTGGCCGAGGGGAACTGGGGCTTTCGGCTGCTTGCCGGCGAGCTCACCGACGAGCACGCCCGTTTGATGCGCACCCTCGCCGACCTCTACCAGCGGTTGCCCCAAGTTGACAGCGGAAAGCCTAGGTCGCTTTTTCCCCTCCCCAGCACCCCGGGGGCTTGACAGGAGAGGAGAGAGAGAATCGCCACCAGCGAAGGCCCGCCTCCCAGGGGCGGGCAGAGAAAGGAGGCGTGAACCACCATACGTAGGTCTTTCCGCCAAATCCTTTTCAGCTTAGTTAGCTCCATGAGCCTTGCGACGCTCCTCCTGCTCGGCGCTGCGGCCCCCGCTGAAGCCCGTTGGCCGAAGCGCTGTGCATACGTGGAAATGTGGACGGACTCCAATGCCTGCTACCACGAGCGCTGGAGGCACATCGACTGCGATACGGGGGCGTGGCTTGGCACTGTTGACGTAACTTATTGCTGAGAATTTACTGCTGAGGAGGTGGCGATGCTCAGTGCGTTGCTCTTGGCTTCGGCCCAGGCGGTAGCTGCGGCTTCCCCGGTGGCGGTTCCCGGCAAGGCGTTCCTGCCAGCATCCCCCGCGGTGCAGCAGGCGTTGGGGGAAGTGCGCCACCTGGTCCCCTGGGATCAAGACGTGGGCACCGTGATGCAACGGGAAGGGGAGGTGCTGGCGGTGCGCTTCAACAAGGACAAGGTCAAGGAAACCGTGAAGCTCCCCCTTTTCGGCGAGCCGGAGTTCGCCACGGTGCCCCTGGCTGCTTGTGGCGAGCTGCTGCTGCTTCACAAGTTTCACAACAACGGTTTCAAAGCTTTCGTGGTGCGGGAGGGGTCGCTTGTGGCAGACAAGACCTGGGATTTCGCCCTGGCGAGCGCCAGCTGTGCCGGCGACGAGCTGCTCCTTCTCCCCATGCTACCCCCGGAAGAGGAAAGCAAGGGGGGTGAGCCAACGATCCTCCGGGTGGATCTTGCCACCAACAGCGTGGAAACCCTGGGGCAAGCTCCGGCCCGGGAAAAACCCACCGATCCGCTGCCGGTGTACGCCACCTTGGCGGGCACCCGCACCAAAAGCGGCCACATTTGGACCGTTGGCTATTATTCGGGGCAAATCCAGCGCCTTTCCCCCCAAGGCAAAAAGCTTCGGGAGCTGGCGCTTTCGCAGCCGCTGCTCCCCAAGCCCATTGGCGAGCAAGAGCGCCGCGCCATGGCCGACACTCTCCGGGGGAGCGTCGCCACCGACCCCACCAAGCGCCAGCCCAGCAGCGTTCGCGTGCTCACCCCCGAGCGGCACCCGCTGGTGCGGGCGGTGGGAGCCTGGGGGGAAACGCTGGTGCTGGTCACCAAGAACACCGAGCACCCCTACGTGCTGCTTTTGGACCCCGAGGAACAGGCCCCACGGATCTTCCAGCTGCCGGACACCTTCAACGCCGCCCGCGCCGCGGTCACCGCCGAGGGCGTTTGGTTCAATGAGCCCCTGGGCTTGTTCCCTCGGGAGCTCTTCACCTCTCCAGAACCATGACCCTCCAGAACCCCCTCCGCTGCCCGCAGCGCCAAAAACTGGGTGATTCCCCCCACCCCGCCACCTGCACCGCCTGGAGCT
>Ga0197142_1003980_pt1 | contig 12139 bp, 10 predicted proteins | sample GBS60_MetaG_FD_148614 | JGI IMG/M metagenome (GOLD analysis project Ga0197142, IMG submission 148614) | Sediment microbial communities from Great Boiling Springs, Gerlach, Nevada, United States - GBS 60_MetaG | ecosystem: Environmental > Aquatic > Thermal springs > Hot (42-90C) > Sediment... | reverse complement strand
GGCTTCGCCCTGGCTAGCCGAGGGCTTCAGCCCCACGGCTAGCGCGGGATAGCGGATTTATTTCTCAATCTTCATAATTTCGGTCTACGCTCCGCCAGCGGCGGGCGCCCTGTGCGATACGACGGATAGGAAGAATGGTCAATGTATCTGAGAACTGTTATAAATTTCGGTCTGCGAGACAGGAAACGGGCGCCTCGTGCAAACCGCAACATGCAACATTTCGCCTTCATCACATAACTCCGCCGCACGGCATAGGCGACAGATAGCCGACCGGCAGACGCGCCCCGGCAAGCGCTTCGCTACGATATATCCAGCGCTGGAGATCGAGCGAGTTGCAAGGAACCGCCTATGGATTGCTCAGGAGCGCCGACGCCAGGTCGCGTGTGCACGCTTGCTGCGGCAGCAGCCGAAAGGCGCGCACTGTTCCGTTCATTGCTGGAATGCCTCCCCCAGACCGTGCTGGTCGCCGAGACTGACGATGGGCGTACTGCGCTCGACTATGTGCGGCATCGACGCTTCGACCTGGCGCTGCTCGATATTTCGCTGCGGCGCTTGAGCGGGCTGACTGTCGCTCGTCAGGCGCTTCGCGTTCTCCCCGGCATCGCTGTCGTCATTATTTCGGATATTGACGATCCCCCCTGCCTTCTCGAAGCGCTGCGGATCGGAGTGACCGGCTATCTGCCCGCCGCTGCCGCCCCCCACGATCTTGTCGGCGCGCTGCAACGCATCCTCGCCGGAGAAGTGTTGTTCGATCCAGGGTTCGCCACCCGCGCCCTGCAGCGACTGGCAGTCTCCGATCCGGCGCGACCGATGTTTTCTCCGAAATATCGTTGACCATTGAAGGCATTGTGTCAGGGTCCTCGCCCCGCACGTCGCTTCCTCCTGTCGTGCGACACAGGAACGCCGCCCGGCAAGATATGCCGCCCGGCATAGGCGCGATTGCCCAACAGGCAGACGCTGTTGCGCGCCGGTGATGCTACAGTCGAGGCGAGCGGAGACCTTCCGCCAGTTGTGTGAAAAGTGAGCATTGTATGACCCTGCAACGTTACCTGACTCTCTTCTGGCGCTGGCTCTGGCTCATGCTGTTGATGACGCTGATCGCTGGCGGCGCAGCATACCTGGTCAGTCGCCAGATGACGCCGATCTATGAAGCGTCGACAACCCTGCTGATCAATCAGGCGCCAGCCGGCAGTTCGTCACCCGACTATCAGGCAGTGCTGACCGCAGAGCGTCTGGCGCGCACCTACGCCGAATTGCTGGTGAAACGTCCGGTGCTCGAAGACGTTGTGCGTGAACTGAACCTCTCGACTGCCCCGCCGTTGCTTGCCGAGCGTGTTCGCGTGCGCCCGATCCGCGACACGCAACTGATCGTCGTGACTGTCGAAGACACCGACCCGCAGCGGGCGGCAGATATTGCCAACCGGATTGTCGCCGTCTTCAGCGAGCAAAACCGTGAGTTGCAGTCCGAACGGTTCGCCGAGTCGAAACGCAGCCTGATGAACGAGATTGCCAAACTTCAGGCGGATATCGATGCAACGCAGGCGGAAATCGCCTCTTTGCGCGGCACTGACGATCAGGCGCGCCGGGCGCGTCTGGAGGAGGCGCTGGTGCAGTACCGCAGCAGTTATGCTACCGTGCTGCGTAGTCTGGAAGAGGTGCGGCTTGCCGAAGCGCAGTTGACCAACAGCGTCAATGTGGTGGAAACCGCTGTTCCCGTGTTTACCCCCGTGCGCCCACGGATCGTGACGAACACCGCCATGGCGGCTGTCGCCGGTCTGTTGCTGGCGATTGGATTGGCGCTGCTGATCGAATATCTCAGTGATCGGGTCAGTTCTGCCGAAGACGTGACCACTGCCACTCACGTTGGCATGCTGGCAGCCATCGGGCGGATCGACGGCGCGGAGCCATCAGACAAACTGGTCATGCTGAAGGACCCGTTCTCGCAGGTCGCCGAGGCGTACCAGATGTTGCGCGTCAAACTGGAGATCGCCCGATTTGAGAAGCCGCTGCATACGCTGCTCGTGACCAGCAGCAGTCCTGGGGAAGGGAAGAGCACAACGGCGGCGAACCTGGCGCTGGCGATTGCGCGCTCCGGTAAGCGCGTCATCCTGGTGGATACCGACCTGCGGCGTCCATCATTGCACCGCTTTTTCCGCCACGCCAATCTGCGCGGCGTGACGACGGCGCTGGTGCGCGATCCGTCGGATAGCCTGTACAACCACATGATCGCCACCAGTCTGGAAAATCTGCTGGTGCTGCCGAGCGGTCCGGTTCCCTCCGATCCGGCGGTGATGGTCAGTTCGAAGAAGATGATCGATCTGATCAATGAACTCAAACGCATGGCGGATGTCGTGGTGTTCGACAGCCCTCCCATTCTTGCCGTGGCGGATGCGATACCGCTGGCGCATATCTGCGATGCCACGCTGCTGGTGGTGCTGGCTGGAGCCACGCGCACCAGTCAGTTGCGCCGCGCCTGTGATCAGTTGCTTCAGGCAGGAGTCGAGCCGCAGGGTGTCGTCTTGAACCGGGTGACGAAAGAACAGGGCGGGTATGACCATTACTACTATTACTACGGACAGAACCGGAAGCGCAGTCGTCGCGGATTGTTGAGCCGGCTGTTCAAACGGCGACGACGTCGCAATGCCATTCCAGGAGTTGTCGATACATTGGATACGGTCATGAGCGGCAGCGGGCAGACGCTCTATGGCGCACCGGACGTGGTGGAGGCAACAGTTCACCGGCGCGCGCCGGATATGACCACGCACCCCGACGCACAACCGGCAGTGACCGGCGCGACTGCGGTGCAGGGTCTGGACGAGCGGCGGAATGGCAGGGCGCCTCATCAGTGAGGGGAAGGAAGCGCACGATGGCGCATCGACCACAACCAGGAGTTGCACGTCTCGTGGCTGAGACCTATGTCATGCGTCTGATCACGCTGGGATGCCTGGTGATCGCAGCAATTCTGCAGGCGCGTCTGCTCGGTCCTGAAGGCAAAGGTCTGCTTGCAACCGCGCTCGCCTGGTCGGCGCTGATCGGCGGGGTAGCGCTCTTCGGCTCGGACAGCGCCGCGATCTACTTTGTCGCACGCACTGCGAACCAGGCACTGTGGCTGATGCGTACCGGTCTGATCTATGCCATCGGTCTCGCCATCCTCGCAGGAGCGCCGGTCGGTGCGGCAATCGTATTCACTCCCCAGACATCGGCAGATCTGAAGGTCATTCCGGCGATTGCGCTGTTAGTGCCGATTTTTATTCTCACGTCGATATTTAATGCGATCCTGGTCGGATTAAACCGTATCCGGTCAACGAACAACGTCAATGTTATCTCGGCAATCCTCTACACCTTTGCGCTTGCAGTATGTTTTTTGCTGCATATTGAGACGTTTGAAGCGATCACGGCAGTTGTGATTGGGATACAACTTACCACGCTGATCCTGCTCATTGCTGCTGTGCAGCGCGTCGGCGCCGCCGAATGTCGCGCGCCGCAGCTTCTGGCGTTTATGCACTACGCACTGCAATCGTTCCGCGGCAACCTCGCCGGATTGTTGTTTCTGCACAGTAGTCTGCTCATGTTGGGGAGTTTCGCGTCCATCGCACAGGCTGGCATCTACTCGATAGCGGTCGTTTTTGCGGATGTGGTGTTGATGATGCCCAGAACGCTGAACAACATTCTGCTGCCGCGTCTGGCAGGACAGAATCCCGCATTGATCGCTGCGCGCGTCGCTGCCACAGCGCGCTACGCCTTTGCCGGGGCGCTGGCGCTGGCGCTGATGATCGGGTGTGGCGCATTTCTGGTCGTACCGGTTGGGTTTGGCGAGGCATTCCGTCCGGCTGCACTGGTGGCGCTGCTGCTCTGCATTGGCGCTGCGCTTGGCACACCCGGCATGATCCTGTCGATCTATTTCAATGCGCGTGAACAGCCGGAAACACCGGCAACCGCCGCCTGGATCGGATGCGGCGTCGTGATCGCCGGTTCGCTGGCGCTTGTGCCCTGCGCCGGTGCAGCCGGCGCAGCAGTGGCGACCGGTATTGCACGCGCAGTGACATCGCTGTTCATCATAGCCCGGTTTTGTCGTGCCAGTGGGCTGAACTGGCGCGCATCACTGGTGTTTCAGGCAACGGATTGGGCGAAGAGTGAACGAAAGATTCATGCTCTCTATGAACAGGTTATCCGCGCTCGTCGCGCCTGAAACTATCCGGACGGGATCGGCGTTGCTGATCGGATTGACCGTCGCACCACTGGTCGGAGTGCTGGCAGCGACTCAGCCGGTGTTGCTGTTGCTGTTGCTGGGCGCTGCGGTATGGGTGTTCCTGGTGTTGCGCAGCGACAGCAGCGCTCCCTTCGTGCTCGGCGCTGCAGCGCCGCTCATGTATCTGCTCAACGAGCGTAGCGACCTCTTCACTCAGGCAGTCCTGGCGCTCTTCGGCATGACGTTCGTCCACGCGTTGCATCAGGTCGTGTATCAACCGAAGGCGAAGCGCTGGGACTGGCGACTGGTGATCCTCGTCGTCGTCTGGGGTGTGATCGTTGTGCTGGCTGAGCGCGTGAGTCTCGGCGACGTACTGAGTCCACGCCGTCTCATTGCCACCATACTCAAGATGCTTCCCTATTTTTGGTTTGCACTGGCGGCGCCGCGGATCACAGAGAAACAGGCGCACGCGCTGCTCGCCGGGATCACAACCGGCACAATTGTCACGGCTGCCGCGTTTCTGCTCAATTCGCGCACGCTGACCGAAGGACTTCAGGGGCGCGATGCCTGGATCGATACCTATACCATTATCGGGAGCCTGAAGAACACGCTCGGACTGTTGTGGGTCATCGGATGGATACTCCTGATCGGATGGCGCACCAGAGGAGGTTGGGCGATCAAGGCGCCATTGCTCGCCGTGCTGCTGGCTGCCATCCTGTTCTCGTTCAGTCGCTCTTCGTACATGGCGTTGATCGCCGCCACGCTGCTGCTGTATCGAGGACGCTCCTATGCCCTGTGGGTCGCCATCGGCGCAACGTGCGCTTTTGTGCTATTCGGCTTGCCCGAAGCGGTATGGGCGCGCCTCGAAATGACCTGGTCGCCGATACGCGGGTTCGATCCATCGGCGGAAGTGCGCATCGAGTTGTGGATTGCTGCGATCAACGCTTTTCTCTCGGCGCCGCTGACGGGCATCGGTTGGGGAAAGTTCAGCGATTACCTGGTGCATACCGGGCAGGCGCCGGCAGCCGCCGGGCAGGCAGTCTACGACCTGGCATACGCCCACAACTATTTTTTGAGCGCATGCGCGATGCTTGGCATTGGCGGCGGCGTATTGAGCGTGAGCGTTTTTCTCGCTGCGTGGCAACGCGCGCGCGCTCTGATTGCCCGTCAGGTTCATCTGGCGCGGATGGTGCAGGCAGTGCTGCTGGCGGTCGCGCTGGCGTCATTGTTTGGCGAACCTTTGTTCATTGCAGTCCCTTCGTTTGTATTTGTGCTAATCCTGGCGTGCCTGGTCGGGCAGGAAAGTGAGCGGTGAATGTCCCAGTCATTACACACATTGTTCGACCTGAACAAAACCGTCGGGCAAACCATACACCTGTACGAGGAACTGTTGAGTGCGCCTGCAATGAGAGGTTTGCGATGGGCGCGCCGCTGACCATTCTGTACATCACCGGCTATGGAGCGCACGAATGGGCGTTGCATACGCCGCGCTTCCTGGCGCAACGCGGGCACCGGGTGGCACTGGCATGCCCGACCGATTCGCCGATGGAACGCATGGCACGACAGGCTGGCATGGACGTGCACGACTGGAAGGCGCCACTCCGCCTGACAGAAACCCGTTCCATAGCAGGCGCCGTCAACGCGCTCTACCGCCTGTTCCGGCGGCAGCGCCCGGATGTGGTGGTGTCCTATGCGCTGCCGATCAGCCTGTGGGCGCGGCTGGCGGCGCGACTGGCGGGCGTGCCGGTGCGCCTGTTCAAACCGCCGAGCCTGTGGGACCTGGAACTGCCGCACTACCGCATGGCGGAGTATGCCACTGCCTGGATGGACAGCGCGATCCTGGCGTCGAGTCGCGCGCTGGTGCGCTACTATCGGCGGGCGCCGCTCGGACGCACGCCGGTGATGTTGAGCTACTACGGTTTTCCGCTCGAACGGTTTGATCCATCACTGGATGGAGGAGGCGTCCGTCACGAGTTCGGCATCCCTTCCACAGCGCCGGTTGTGACGCTGGTCGCGCATCTGATTCCTCCCATTCGGCGCTTCGACCCGCACTATGGCATCAAAGGGCACGAGGTGCTGATCCGGGCGGCGCGCGATGTCGTGAAGCGCCTGCCTTCCACGCGCTTTCTGATCGTCGGCGCGGAACCGGAAGGCGCCGCACGAGGCGCATATGAGGCGCATTTGAAGCAACTGGCGCACGATCATGGTGTTGATCGCCATGTCATCTTTACCGGAAAACGCACCGATATTCCGGCGATCCTTGCGGCGAGTGATGTGGCGGCCGTGCCATCGCTCTCGGAGAATGTCGGCGGCGCGGTGGAGCCGCTGCTGATGGAGCGACCGGTGGTTGCCAGCGCTGTCGGCGGGTTGCCCGACGTGGTGCGCGACGGTGAAACCGGCTACCTGATTCCGCCGCGTGATCCAGGAGCGCTGGCGGATGCGTTGCTGCATACCCTGACCCTGCCTGCTGCTGCGCGACGCGCGATGGGACGCAGGGGACGGGCCATCGTCCAGGAATTGTTCGACATCAATTGCGTGGCGCTGACCGAAGAGCGTATCTTTTACCATCTGCGAGGCGAACCGGTATGTGCGACCTCAGCATTGTAATCGTCAACTGGAACACCCGCGACCTTCTGCACGCCTGTCTTGCGTCGCTGCCGGAAGCGGCGCGTTCCCTCGCCTGCGAAATCATCGTGGTCGATAACGCTTCGACGGATGGCAGCGTCGAGATGGTGCGCACGACATTCCCGCATGTGCGCCTGATCGCCCTGCCGGAGAACGTGGGGTTTGCGCGCGCCAACAACCTGGGGTTCGCCCAGGCGCAGGGGCGTTACTTTCTCCTGCTGAACCCGGACACCTGGCTGCCATCGGGCGCGCTGGACGACATGGTGGCGCTGATGGATCAGATGCCCGACACCGGCATCCTCGGTCCGCGGCTGCTGAACGCCGATGGCAGCCTTCAGCCGTCGTGCAGTCATTTCCCGACGCTGCTGAACATTGCGCTGGAGAGTTGGGGTATCAGTCGCCTTGCGCCGCAGAACCAGTGGCTGGCGCGGTTCAAGATGACGTACTGGGGGCACGATGACGCGCGCGACGTCGATCAACCGTCCGGCGCCTGCCTGCTGGTGCGCCGTGAAGCCTGGCAGAGCGCCGGTCCGCTCGACGAACGCTTCTTCATGTACTTCGAGGAAGTTGATCTGTGCTGGCGCGTGCGGCGGGCGGGATGGCGGATCCGCTTCACGCCGACGCCGCAGATCACGCACTATGGCGGTCAGAGTTCGCTCCAGAACCTCGATGCGCGAATCACGCAACGGTACGTCAGTCTGTTGATCTTCTTCCGCAAGCACTACGGCGCGCTGACGACGGGTGCGCTCTGCGTTGCGCTTGCGCCGGCGATCCTGTTGCGCGCATGCCTGGCGACCGTGCGCGCCATGCTGGCAGGTCAGCGGCGACAGTGGGACTACGCCGTGCAGTACTGGCACGTAACGGCTTATATGTGCAGGTTGGCGATCGGTATGCAGTAATGCCAGAGGAAGCGATGAAGGTGCTCTTTCTCACACGCTACAGTCAGAGAGGCGGCAGCAGTCGCTACATGGTGCATCAGTATCTTCCCGCATATGCACAGGCCGGCATGACCTGCACTGTCGCGCCCCTGTTCGACGACCGCTACTTCGATTTTGGCGTGCTTGATCGTCCGACAGGGATCGGGGAAATTGCGCGTCACAGCCTGTACTATGCACGCCGCGTTCTGCTGCGGTTGCGAGCGCTGATCGATTCACACCGCTACGACCTGGTCGTGCTCGAAAAGGAACTGTTCCCGTATGTGCCGTATGGCTTCGAGGAATGGCTGCGGCGGCGTGGTGCGAAACTTGTTGTGCTGTTCGATGATGCCACATATGCGTACTATCGACAGCATCCATTTCCCCTGGTGCGCCTCCTCTGTCGCGGCAAGATCGAACGCATCGTGCGCGGCGCCACGCACGTGATCGTCTGGAACGACCATCTGGCAGGATATATGCGCCGCCTGAATCCGCGCGTTTCGGTGGTGAACAGCGGTGTTGACATCACCCGCTACCCGCCGAAGGATTACCGCGCACCTCGCACGACGGATCGACTGGTCATCGGCTGGATCGGCACGCCGAATGGTTTTCCCTACCTCCGCTCATTGGAGACGGTCTTTGCCGAACTGGCGCAGCAGTATCCCATCGAACTGCACGTGATCAGTTCGATGGCGTACAGCAGCGCACATGTGCAGGTAGTCAACCGCACATGGAGTATGCAGACCGAAGTGCAGCATCTCCACGACCTGGACATTGGCGTGATGCCGTTGCCGAATGATGAGTGGACGCAGGGCAAGAGCGGCGTCAAAGCTGTGCAGTACCTGGCGGTCGGCGTCCCGGCGGTCTGTTCACCGGTCGGCGTGGCGCGCCGGTTGATTACCCACAATGTGAACGGGATGCTGGCAGACCACCCGACTGCGTGGCGCTGCGCATTGACGCGATTGCTCGACGATCCAGACCTGCGGGAGCGCATGGGCATGGCGGGTCGCGCGACGGTCATTCAATCGTATTCCACTCAATCAGTTGCGCCGCGTCTGGTCGATATCCTGCTCCAGGCAGGGCGCAGTGCATAGAAAGGACGTTCCATGACCCTGCGGGTGGCGCATATCACAACGGTCGATCAGTCGCTGCGCTATCTGCTGCTCAACCAGATGCGCAGCATCGCTCAGGCGGGCTATGAGGTGACCGGCATCTCCGCGCCGGGGAGCGACGTTCCGGTTATTGAGTCGATGGGCATCCGCCACATCGCTGTCCCCCTCACGCGACGCCTGACGCCCTTCGCCGATCTGCGCGCGCTGGTGCATCTGTACCGCATCTTTCGACGAGAACAATTCACGATTGTGCACACTCATACCCCCAAACCGGGACTGCTGGGACAACTGGCGGCGCGCATGGCGGGGGCGCCGGTGGTGGTCAACACCATCCACGGCTTTTATTTTCACGAGCACATGCCGCCTGCGCAGCGGCGCTTCTACATTGCAATGGAACGCATCGCAGCTCGTTGCTCCGATCTCATCCTCTCGCAGAGCCGCGAGGACCTGGATACCGCCATCCGGCTGGGCATCTGTCCACGCGAGCGCATTCAGCTGCTCGGCAACGGCATCGATATCCAGCGCTTTGATCGGAACCGGGTCGATCCAGCAACCCTGGCGCACCTGCGCTCGACGCTGGGATTGCCGCCGGACGTCCCGGTGATCGGGTTCGTCGGGCGATTGGTGGTCGAAAAGGGTATTCTCGAACTGGCGCGCGCCGTTCAGCAGGTACAGTCGCGCTTTGGTCCGGTAACACTGCTGATCGTCGGCGGCGTTGATCGTGAAAAGCCTGATGCCCTGACCCCCGACGACATTCGCGCAGCGTGCGGTGCAGCGTCGTGCGTCTTTGCGGGTGTTCGCCAGGATATGCCCGACATGTATGCGCTGATGGACATATTCGCACTCCCTTCGTACCGTGAAGGATTTCCGCGCGCGCCGATGGAGGCGTCGGCGATGGGAGTCCCGTGCGTGGTTACCAATGTGCGCGGTTGTCGCGAGGCGGTGGAGCACGAACGCAACGGGCTGATCGTGCCGCTGCGTGACGTGGATGCGCTGGCGGAGGCGTTGATCAGCCTGTTGCGCGATCACGACCGACGCAGGGCGATGGGTGATGCCGGACGCAGGATGGCGCATGAGCAGTTTGACGAACGGCTGGTGTTTCAACGGGTTCTTGCCGCATACCATCGGCTCCTGCACGAAAAAGGCGTCCAGGCGTCGGAGAGCGCGGCGACCGGCAAGGCATAGCAGTATGTATCGCCGTCATCTGAAGCGTGTGTTCGATCTCTGCGTCGCCAGCATTGCGCTGGTTGCATTCGCGCCGTTGCTGTTGATCCTGGCGGCGCTGGTGCGGATACAACTGGGTGCGCCGGTGATCTTTCGCCAGCAGCGTCCGGGGCTGCACGGACGACCATTCACGCTGCTGAAGTTTCGCAGCATGACCGATGCGCGTGATGCGGAAGGCAACCTGCTGCCAGACGAGCAACGCCTGACGCCGTTCGGTCGTTTTTTGCGCAGCAGCAGCCTCGATGAACTGCCGGAACTGATCAATGTGATCCGCGGCGATATGAGCCTGGTAGGACCACGCCCGCTGCTGATGGAGTATCTGGGTCGCTACACCCCTGAGCAGATGCGCCGGCACGAGGTGCGTCCCGGCATCACCGGATGGGCGCAGGTCAACGGACGGAACGCAATCAGTTGGGATCAGAAATTCGTGCTGGATGTCTGGTATGTCGATCATCTCTCGTTCTGGCTCGATCTGCGCATCCTGGCATTGACGATCTTGCGGGTTGCGCAGCGTGACGGGATCAGCCAGCGTGGGTGCGCCACAACGACCATATTTCAGGGAACATCGGAAGGCGGGTACCAATGAAGCGTGTATTGATCATTGGCGCTGGCGGGCATGCGCAGGTGGTCGCCGACATTCTGCTGCGGATGCACGAAGCGGGCGCCAATCTGTTGCCGATCGGGTACCTCGACGATAATCCGCACCTCTTCGGCGAATGGCGATTGGGGTTGCCGATCCTCGGTCCGCTCGCTGTCATTGACGCGATTGAACACGATGCGCTGGTGATCGGGATCGGCGATAACCAGACGCGCAAGGCGATCTATGAACGTCTGGCTGCGTGTGGTAAGCAGTTCACGGTTGCGTGTCACCCATCGGCAATTATTGCGCGTGATGCCATCATCGGTGCGGGAACGGTTATTGCTGCGCGCGCCGTCGTGAATGCGAGTGCGCGCGTCGGCGTAAACGTTATTCTCAACAGCGGAAGCATTGTCGAGCATCATAACTGCATCGGCGCCCACGCTCACATTGCGCCGGGATCAACCCTCGGCGGCGGCGTTGTGGTCGGCGAAGGGGCGCTGATCGGCATCGGCGCAACCGTGCTGCCACAGTGCACGATTGGCGCGTGGAGTGTGGTTGGCGGCGGTGCGCTGGTGACCTCGGCGGTTGATGATCACCTTGTGGTCACCGGCATCCCGGCTCGACCGCATATGACTGTCCCGCGCAACGGACATCCCCGTCATCGGCGCGCCCACGTGCGGGTATAACGTCCGGTCGCACCTCCTGGTAGAAGATCGCCCTCCAAACCCTCGTCTGGATGCCCTGTTTCCCTGCTGCATTTCCAGGCGCTGTTGCCCCTCATCCCCCCAGCCCCCTTCTCCCACAAGGGGAGAAGGGGGAGTCTGGGTCTCCTGCTGCCTGAAACGGGAGATGGCACGCCAGGGCTTGCCAAAAAACCTGCCCCGTAAGCCTGCGAGGTCGGGACATCCTCGCTCCACTTTGTGACCCATCATGGGAGCGCGGGCAGCGTGCTCTCGACTGCTATCCTGACGCCCTTTTTCCCTTCTGCGTTCCCGTGCGCGTTTGCCCCTCATCCCCCCGACCCCCTTCTCCCACAAGGGGAGAAGGGGGAGTCTGGGTCTCCTGCTGCCTGAAACGGGAGATGGCACGCCGGGGCTTGCCAAAAAACCTGCCTCATAACGCCTGCGAGGTCGGGACACCCTCACTCCACGGCAAACGTCGCCGATCTGACTGCGAACAGATGGTTGGCGGCGAGCGTATGTTCGGTGTATAATGCCTGTGCTGAAGGAATGGATACTCAATACCATTTTATCGAAGCGCAAAGCGCTTCCTGAGATGCTGTGTCTGCGCTACCCTATCGTCGCTCGTCAGTTCGCACTGTTTCCTGGTCAGGAATGGGATTTGGCGTTCTTGTGCTGATTGCCAGCCTGATCCTCCCGCTGCTTGTCGCGCCCTGGCTGATTGTCGATGATGCTGGCGAAACGGCGGATGCGATTGTTGTTCTGGGAGGCGAGGCATATCCGCCGAACCGCACCATCCACGCGCTGAACCTCTA
>Ga0197142_1003979_pt1 | contig 12141 bp, 7 predicted proteins | sample GBS60_MetaG_FD_148614 | JGI IMG/M metagenome (GOLD analysis project Ga0197142, IMG submission 148614) | Sediment microbial communities from Great Boiling Springs, Gerlach, Nevada, United States - GBS 60_MetaG | ecosystem: Environmental > Aquatic > Thermal springs > Hot (42-90C) > Sediment... | reverse complement strand
CGTGATGCCGGTGCTCAGTCCGACGGTACCGAAGGCCGAGACCGCTTCGAACCAGACGTTGATGAAGCGCGTCTCGATCGTGAGCGCAAGCGCCAGCGCGACCACGAAGACTAACGCGATCGAGAGGAGCGCGACCGCGAGTGCCCGGTAGACCTGGGCATGCGGCACCTCGCGCCCGAAGGCGACGACCCGCGTGTGGCCCCGCGCACTGGCGAGGATGGCGAAGAAGAGCAGGGCGAAGGTCTGCACCTTGATCCCACCGGCTGTCGAACCGCTCGCACCCCCGATGAACATCAGCCCGGTGAGCAGGAAGAGGGTCTCCTCGCGCAATGCTCCGATCTCGACCGCGTTGAAACCCGCCGTGCGCGGCGTGATGCTGTGGAACAGCGCGTTGGTCAGGCGGGATCCCCAGTCCAAGTTGCCGAGCGTCGCCGGGTTACTCCCCTCGATGAAGAGGAACGCGGCCGCACCAGTCGCCAGCAGCAGCACCGTGGTGGTCAGCACCAGCTTGCTGTCGATGGTCAAGCGACGCCAGCGCCGCTCGGCCATCAGGTTGCCGAGCACCACGAAGCTGATCCCACCGAGGACGACCAGCAGCCCGATCGTCAGCAAGACCCAGGGGTCTCGCTGGTGCGGTGTCAGGCTACGGTAGCCCCCGTTGATATCGAAGCCAGCGTTGTTGAAGGCGGAGACACTGTGGAAGAGGCTCCACCAGAGCGCCTGGCCGGGCGGCTGGAAACTGAGCGCGCGTGGCAACAAGACCAGCGCCCCGGCGAGCTCGACCAGCAGCGTCAGGAGCGCGAAGCGGCGGACGAGGCGCAAGCTCTCACCGGGCGCGGTCGTCTCCGCTCCCAGGCTGAAGCCACAGGCCAGCCGCTCGCGCAAGCTCGGGCGATGGCCGATGGTGACCAGTAGGAGCGTGGCGCTGGTCGCGAAGCCGAAGCCCCCAGCCTGGATCAGCAGCAGGATGACGGCCTGCCCGAAGCCGCTCCAGTAGGTACCGGTATCGTGCACCACGAGGCCGGTGACACAGACGGCGGAGGTCGCGGTGAACAGCGCGTCGATGAGTGCAGTTCGCTCTCCCGAGGTGGTGGCGACCGGCAGGCTCAGCAGCAGCATCCCCAGCGCGATCAACCCGATGAAGCCATAGGCGAGGGTCAGCGCGACCGGGCGCCCACGGCGCGGCATGCGCGGTGTCCGCAGCGTCACGGTCTCTGTACGTAAAACTGCCCGGCGAACCACACGGTCGCCAGGCCGACGGACTGCCTGTGGTGGGCGGGTCGGACGACTAGGCTGGCTCACGGGTGATCGATCTCGATCCTCGGTCCACCCTCCTCGGGGGCGAGACAACCGGCACACGCCAGCCGGCACGCTCGCGACCACGGCGTGCGCCGGGCTGAAGCGTACGCCCGGACGACCCGCCTGTCAACGCCAGGCTCAGAGGCCATCTGCGACCCCGAATGCCCGTGTGGCCTCGCCGGACCATGGCTTGGCGTCGACGGTACGATACCGGTCAGCGGTAATCCGTCAGCTCCGGAGAAGCGTGTTGAGCACGCAACCCGTGCCCTGTGACCATCACCGAAGACCATGTGCGGTCCAGCTCGCGATCATGGCAGCGCTGGCCACGGCGGCGCTCGCGCTCAGCGTCTGGGCCGCCCTGTGGCCGTCCTTGCCGGGTGATCTGACCCTGGCCCGCTGGGTGCAAGCCCATCCCTTCCCCGGCGCGTACGAGACGGCGTGGCTCGTCACTACGCTCGGCTATGCCCCCGGCGCCGTGATCCTCACGGTCGCGCTCGCGAGCGCCCTCGTCTGGCGCGGGTATCCCCGCCAGGCGCTCGTAGTCGCCCTGTCGTTACCACTCCGGCTCGTGCCGAGCCTCGTGAAGGCGCTGGTCGCCAGACCCCGGCCAGCTCCAGACCTGGTCGATGTGCTCGAGTCGCCTCCCGACCCTGGCTTTCCCAGCGGGCACGCCTATGGCGCCGCCCTCTTCTTCGGCCTTGTCTGGTGGCTGGCGCCGGTACTGGCGAGGCACAGGGTCGCACGTCACGCCCTCCGCGCGCTGGCGATCGGCCTGATCCTGGCGACTGGCTACAGCCGGGTGCTGGTGGGCGCGCACTGGCCCTCAGACGTGCTCGGAGCGTCCCTCTGGGGGCTGCTCGTCCTGCTCCCCCTCGTCTGGCTCGCGCCGGTCGGGAGCGAACGCGCGAGGCCGCGAGCGCAGGGTGACGGGCCGAGGGGATGAGCTGGTAGAGGAACCCTCCTACCACCTAGGCCCGGGCGGCCACCTCCTCGCGGACGGCGTCCGCCAGGCGGGCGATCCCCTCGCGGATCTGTTCGGCCGTGGCGAAGGAGTAGCAGAGCCGGAGCGCGCGGTCGCTTGAGGGCTGGAAGAAGCAGGCTGATCCGGGCAGCACGTCGACGCCGCGCTCGCGCGCCCGCTCGGCCACTCTGGTCGCGCTCGTCCCCGGCGGCAGCGTCAGCCAGATGAAGAACCCGCCAGCGGGGCGCGTCCAGGAGACATCGCTTGGCATCGTCGCGGCGAGAGCGCGGAGCATCACATCGCGCCGCTCGCGGTAGATCTCCCGCAGCTCGGCTACGTGCTCGCGCAGCGCGCCGGTGGCGCAGAACTGGCCGGCGACCGCCCCCGCGAACGGGCTGGTTCCCCCCTCCGGCTTCACGCCAGCCGCCGCCGCGATGAGCGAGGGCTCGGCCACCATCCAGCCGAGCCGCAGACCGGCCGCGATGATCTTGGACAAGGTGCCCAGGTAGGCGACCTGGCCGCGCTCGTCCAGCGCGCGCACGGGTGCCACCGGCTCCCCCTCGTACCGCAGGTCGAAGTAGGCATCATCCTCGACAATCAGGAGCCGGTAGGCAGAGGCGATATCGAGGAGCCGCTGGCGCGCCACCAGCGGCATCGTGACCCCGGTCGGGTTCTGGAAGGTGGGGATCAGGTAGAGGAACTTGGGGTGACGCCCCTCGGCGGCGAGTCCCTCTAGCGTCTCGGCCAGCAGGTCGAGGTCGATCCCCTCGGCCCCGACCGGCACTGGCCGCACCTCGACGCCAGCAGTACGGAAGATCCGCACCGCACCCATCCAGGTCGGCTGCTCGCTCAGCACCACGTCGCCCGGGTCGCAGAGGGCCTCGACTAGCAGCCCGAGCGCCTGGGACGAGCCGGCCGTGATCAGCACGTGCTCCGGTGCCGCGATGATCCCCTGGTCACGCCGGAGCTTGGCCAGGAGTTGTTCGACCAGTAGTTCGTAACCCCGGGTCGCGCCATACTCGAGCGCCCAGATGCCGTCGCGCTCGAGGGCGAGCCGCGCGCTCTCCAGGATCTCCTCGCGGGGCAGGCTCACCGGGTCTGGGAAACCGCCGATGAGAGAGATCCGCCCTTCGGCGGCACGCGGACTCCCGAACCAGCCAGGGCCAGCGCGCTGCGCCTTGCGACTCAACAGGCCAGCCACGTCAAAGCCGGTCACGCTCGCCATCTCGCCTCCCGCGCTCGTTCGGTCGCTCGATCCAGGCGGGAGCAGTGTACGGCCCCTCAAGCCAGAGGCTCAACAACGTTGGCGGGCTAGGCTCCCCACAGCCGACGCAGCCCGGTCACCGCCAGCGCCAAGGAGCCGCGCAGCCCGATGCCGGTGTAGATGAGGAGGTTGAGGAGAAGCGGTGAGTGCCGCGCGTAGTGCTTCCGGTAGAAGAGGTACATCGCGCGGTAGAACTCGAAGACGACGCGTGCCCGGCGGCGGCCCCCGGAGCCGCCTTTGATGTGGGTCGCCCGCGCCCGGGGATAGTAGTAGACCTGCCAGCCGTGCGCTTTCATCCGGTAGGCCCAGTCGAGGTCCTCGCCGTACATGAAGTAGTCCTCGTCCAGCAAGCCGGCCTGCGTGACTGCCGCGAGGCGCACCAGCATGCAGGCGCCGGTGACCGCGTCCACCGCCAGGGTCACGTCCGGATCCAGATAGGTGAGGTTGTAGCGAGCGAACCACCGATGGCGGGGAAACCAGCGGGCCAGGCCGGTCAGCTTCCAGAGCGCGCTAGCTGGGGTCGGGAACGAGCGGCGGCAGGCCAGATCGAGGCGCCCGTCCGGTAACACCACCCTGGGGCCGACGATCCCGGCGTCCGGGTGCGTGTCGAGGAAGCGCGCGAGCTGCTGGAGTGTGTCGGGCTCGACGAAGCAGTCGGTGTTGAGCAAGAGCACGTAGTCCCTGTCGAGGCACTGTGCCCGGATCGCCTGGGCGAGGATCTCGCGCAACGCCAAGTTGTTGGCCCGGGCGAAGCCGAGGTTGCTCCCAGCCTCGATCGTCCGCACGTGCGGGTACGCGGAACGGAGCAGCTGGAGGCTGCCGTCGGTCGAGCCGTTGTCGACGACATAGACCTCGAGCGGCCGGTCGGCCTCGCTGGCCAGCAGGTGGCACAGGCACCGCTCGAGGAGGTCGACGGTGTTGTAGTTGACGATGACCACCCACACCCGGCCGGTCACGGGCGGATCGGCCGCGACGGTACGCTGGCGCTCACTGCGGGCTGCTTCATCCTCCATAGCGCCAGAGGACGTAGTGGCGGCCGACATTGCCCATCTCCACCTTCCAGCCAGGGGGATTGTCCGGCGTATAGGTCAGGCAGCGGCGCTCGAAACACTGGATGAGGACGTCCTTCTCCTGGCCAGCCACTTTCACCCGTGTCCAGTAGGCTTCGGTGATCGGCAAGCCGGTCGCGAAGAACGTCGGCTCGAACAGCCGGCCGCGCACGAAGGCGGCACCGTTCCAGATGATGCTCTCGGCCTGGAGGAACTGCCAGAAGACGTCAGCGATTGTGCGACCAGTCTCCGGCACGGAGACGGCCCCGAAAACGCCACCCGGGCCGTCCTCGGTGAGGGAACCGTCGCGATGCAACCGGGCGCGGATCTCGGCTCCGACGGGCACCGGCGGCGCATCCAGGACGCTGCGGAGCGTGGCGTACGTCGGCCCGCTCTGGTCGTCGAGATCGCCGGCGACCGGGATCTCGGCCGGCTCACGGTCAACGAACCAGCTATCGCCGAGCTGGAGCTGGCCAGTCACTAGTTCGCGCACCAGTAAGCCGTTGGTGACGAACCAGCGAGTCGATCGGTCACCTGCCGGCTGGTTGACCTCCATGCGGCTCTTGTCCCAGTATTGGACGGCCCGTCGCCCCCCAGCCGCATCGAGGTACGGCTCCTCGAGCATCAGGAACGGCTCAGGGCCCCAGACCCAGGTCCTCGCCACCACGCCAGCAGCCACCGGCCGATCCTCGCGATCCCAAGTCGCCCTCCAGCCTTGCACGACGACCGGGCTGACCGCCGGAGGCTGCCAGGCGACCCACCCGACCCGCGCGAGGCCGAACGTCTCACCGGTGCCAAGGTCGCGGACCACGACCTGCGGCGGCTTCCCATGCGGTGTCTCAAGGAAGGCCAGCCGGCGTCCGTTCGGTGAGACCGCGAGCAGCATCCGGTAGTCGTCCGCCACCAGCACGGTCCGGTCACCAGTCTCGAGGTCGACCCGGGTCACCATCGTGGGGTAGCTGCGGGTCACGTAGGCGAAGCGGCCGAGTGGATCGAGCCAGAGATAGCTGCGTGGCAGGGCTGCCGACGGGTAGCCGACCGGGAGATCGGCGTAGATCCGCTCCCGTAAGGTAGAGAGGTCGAGCACCACCAGGTCGTCGCCACCAGCGCGGAAATCGAAGAAGAGCAGGCGGCGCCCGTCCGGGGTAACCTGGAACGGACCGCGGCACGGGCCGGGAAAGCGGGCGGCGATCCGACGCGCGGTGTCCTCGACCACGTGGTAACTCCAGACCGTTGCGTCCGCAGTAGAGGCGTACAGCAGCCGCAGGCTGTCACCAGCCCAGGCGAAGGTACCGAAGGAGCGAGCAACGATCCTCGTCTGGCCGCTGGCGGGATCCAGCCAGCCCAGCTCGAGGAGCGGGCAGGCAGGATCAAGCTCTCCCGTGGCACCGGCAAAGCGAGTGAAGCCGAGGAAGCGCCCATCCGGCGACCAGGCCAGGCGTGTTGCGCGAACAGCATACCGACCGACCGGTTCCCCTTCGCGGTCGACGATGACGATGCTTTCCTCGCTCAGGTACGCCAGCCAGCGCCCGTCTGGCGACCAAGCAGGCTGCTCACCGGAGCCGAGTTCGCGGGTCACCGGCCCGCCAACGAGGCGGACGAGACCGACCACGCTGCGTCCCTCGTGCAGGGCAGTATAGGCGATCCGGTCACCGTCTCCCGACCAGACCGCACCAGTGACAGCCACGCCACTGGTAAGCTGCTGCCGCCACTCTCCCCGGTCGTCACCGATCCAGAGCGTGCGGTCGCGGTCGATGAACGCGAGCAGGCGCCCGGGCTCCAGGGGAGCAGCCGAGACGCTCACGCTGCCCAGGGACGCGAGCGTCAGGGCCAGCACGAGCGGCGGTCTCCACCAGGACAGTCGCCAGAGCCTCATCCGTTTCCTGCTCTCGTCTTTCGGCCACCCGATCCGGCGAGCGGGCTACTGCACGGTAGAGGATGATACCCTAGTCGCCGATCAGCCAGTGTCCTGGTGGATCTTGATCACGGCTTGACGCTGCCGCTGTGGCCTGTTAGGCTAGCCCCGATGCGGCAGCAGATGCCGCTGAAGGAGGACACGCCACACCATGCTCTTGCGCATGCCCGGACGCGCCAGGCACAGCTGACGGCAGCCAGGATGGCTGCAGGCGGGTGCTCGTGTACTGACGAGCGGAGGGATGCGGGTCAGGCCGCGGTACCCGGTCGGTAGCAGCGGCAACATGGAGGAGCATGGTGCAGATGGCAGAGAAGACTCCAGTCCACAAGGTCGTCCTCGCCTATTCCGGCGGGCTCGATACCTCCGTCATCCTCAAGTGGATCAAGCAGACCTACGACTGCGAAGTGATCGCGTTCACGGCCGATGTCGGCCAAGGCGACGACCTCGCCGCAGTCGAGGCGAAGGCGCTGGCCACCGGCGCCTCGAAGGTGTACGTCAAGGATCTCAAAGAGGAGTTCCTGACCACCTACGCGTTTCCCACCCTGCGGGCCGGCGCGGTCTACGAGCGCAAGTACCTGCTTGGCACCAGCTTTGCCCGGCCGTTGATCGCCGCCCACCAGGTAGAGGTCGCCAAGCTGGAGGGAGCCGACGCGGTCGCGCACGGGTGCACCGGTAAAGGGAACGACCAGGTACGCTTCGAGCTGACCTACAAGGCGCTGGCTCCCGAACTGAAGGTGATCGCCCCCTGGCGCCAGTGGGATCTGGGCGGGCGCGAGGACTTACTCGAGTATGCCAACGCGCACGGCATTCCGGTCAGCCAGTCGAAGCAGAACATCTATAGTCGTGACCAGAACCTCTGGCACCTCAGCCACGAGGGAGGCGAGCTGGAGGATCCCTGGCGAGCTCCCAGCGAGACGATCTTCCAGCTCACGGCCAGCCCGGAGGCAGCGCCGGAGACGCCACAGGAGCTGGTCGTGGGCTTTGAGGAGGGCTACCCGGTCAGCCTCGATGGCCAGCGGATGAACCCGGTCGACCTCGTGACCACGCTGAACGAGATCGGCGGCCGGCACGGGATCGGGCGGATCGATCTCGTCGAGAACCGGCTGGTCGGGATGAAGAGCCGGGGCGTCTACGAGCAGCCTGGCGCGACTATCCTGGCCACTGCGCACAAGGAGCTCGAGTCACTGGTGCTCGACCGGGAGACGCTCCACTACAAGGATCTGGTGGCGCAAAAGTATGCCGAGCTGGTCTACTACGGGCTCTGGTTCACCCCACTGCGCGAGGCGCTGGACGCGTTCGTGGAGGTGACACAGCGACGGGTGACCGGCGACGTCCGGCTGAAGCTGTACAAGGGGAACTGCATCGTCACCGGGCGCAAGTCACCGTACTCGCTCTACAGCGAGGCGTTTGCGACCTTCAGCAGCGACCCGATCTACGACCACGCCGATGCTCAAGGGTTCATCAACCTCTTCGGGCTACCGCTGAAAGTGGCGGCCCTGCTAAAGCAGCAGGGTACCGCAGCCCAGTAGGCCGGGCAGAGTACGAAGAGTACGAGAGGGGGCCGGGATCGATGCCCCGGCCCCTCCGCATCATGCTCACTCGCGGACTCGTCTGCACGAGCGAGGAGGCACTGTGTGCGTGCGCCCGGAGATGCCTTGGCCGTCTACAGGTAGAGAATGCCGAGGAGCATGCCGACGACGAAAGTCAGCACCATCACGCCGACGAGCGCGACAAAGGCGAGAAAGCCGACGCCGTAGCGATACTCGTGGTCGAGCAGGCCTCTGCGCGGTGTGGACTCGATCCGCTCAGCGACCGAGACCGGTGCCTTCTGTCCGTTCACCACTGTCTGTCGCGCTCCTTCCGTTGCGTGCCAGGTTGCCTACGCCATGCCAGGGCTAAGCCTAGCAGATCCGGCTCAGGTTTGCGAGATCTCTCACAAATGGCGGCCGACCGTGAAGTGCTCGAACGGCTTCAGCGGAAGTCGTGGGCGTGCACCGGGGCCGAGGCCAGCGTCCGGACGCCTGCTGGCTGGCCCAGCGTCCGTACCTCCTCGGCTACCACGCTCGCCAGCGTCCCCTCCCGCTCCACCCAGCCCTCGACCAGCAGCACCGGTGCCCGCAGCGTGGTTCGGAACTGCGCCCGCACCCCCGGCCGCACGACCACGTTGGCCAGCCCGCTCTCGTCCTCCAGTGTCAGGAACAGCACCCCCTTGGCCGTCGGCGGCGCCTGCCGGCACACTACCAGCCCGGCCACCCGCACCCGCGCCCGGTGCGGCCGCCGCCCCAGCTCCCCGGCCGGCGTCACCTTAAGGAGCTGGCGCTGCCGGGCGTAGAGCGCCAGGAGCTGCCGATCCAGGCACAGCCCCAACAGCGCGTAGTCGATGAGCGTCTGCTCCTCCGCCTCCAGCGACGGCAGCGCGACCGGCCCCTCGTCCTCCGCGAGCGCCAGCGCCGCCTGCCGGGCCGCCCCGGCCGCCTCCGCTCCGGCCGCCCGCGCCAGCGGCAGCAGCCGCCAGAGGAGCTGCCGCCGCTCCACCCCCGGCGCTAGCGGCTCGAACGCCCCCACCAGCACCAGCGCGCGCACCGCCTCCGGCCCCAGCCCCGCCCGGCGCACCACCTCCTCCGGCGTCCGGAACGACTCCGCCGCCCGCGCCGCCACGATCCGCGCCGCCGTCGCCTCTCCTACCCCCTTGATCTGCCGCAGCCCCAGCCGGATCGGCCCGCGCACCGCGTCTCCCTCGAGCGTGTAGCCGGCCGCGCTCCGGGTCACGTCCGGGGGAAGGAAGCCCACCCCGTGCCGCACCGCGTCCCAGAGCACCACCTCCGGCGGGTAGAAGCCCATCGGCTGGTTGTCGAGGAGCGCGCAGTAGAAGGCCGCCGGGTAGTGGGCCCGCAGCCACAGCGTCTCGTAGGCGGTCTGGGCCAGCGCCGCCGCGTGGCTCTTGCAGAAGCCGAACTCGGCGAAGGCCGCCATCTGGGCGAAGATCCGCTCCGCTGTCGCCCGCGGTACCCCCTGGCGTGCCGCCCCGGCCAGGAAGCCCGCTCGCAGCGCCTCCATCGCCGCCCGCGAGCGGCGGCTCCCCATCGCCCGCCGGAAGGCGTCGGCCTCGCCGGCCGTCATCCCGGCGATGGCCATCGCCACCTCCAGCACCTGCTCCTGGTAGAGGATCACCCCCAGCGTCTCGGCCAGGATCGGCTCTAGCTTCGGGTGCAGGTAGCGCACCGGCTCCCGCCCCTGCCGCCGCCGGAGGTAGGGGTGCACCATCCCGCCCTGGATCGGCCCCGGCCGGATGATCGCCACCTGGGCGATCAGGTCGTCGAAGCAGGTCGGCACGCTCTTCGGCAGGCTCTGCTGCTGGGCCCGGCTCTCCACCTGGTAGGCGCCGATGGTGTCCGCCGCCTGGAGCTGGCGGTAGACCGCCGGGTCGTCCAGCGGCAGCGCCTCCAGATCCAGCTGCACCCCGCTGTGCCGCTCGACCAGCTCCACCGCTTGGTGCACCAGCGAGAGTGCCCGGATGCATAAGAGGTCGGTCTTGATCAGCCCAGCGTCCTCCACGTCCCGCTTGTCCCAGCCCACCACCACCCGCCCGGGCAGCCGCGCCGGCTCCAACGGCACCAGCTCCACCAGCGGACGGCCAGTGATGACCATCCCCCCGACGTGGATCGAGAGGTGCCGCGGGATGTCCACGAGCTGGGGCGCGAGGTGGACGAGCCACTCCAGGCGGCGTCGCCCCTCGGCGTCCAGCCCGGCCGCCAGCCGCCGGGCCGCCGCGATCAGCTCCTCCCCCAGCCGCCCCTGGGAGGCGGCCAGCTCGGCGACCAGCTCCGCCGGCAGGCCGAGCACCCGGCCCAGGTCACGCACCGCGCTGCGCACCCGGAAGGTCACGTAGTTGCAGACCATGGCCGCGTGCTCGGCGCCGTAGGTCTGGTAGACGTAGGCGATGGCCCGCTCGCGGTCGTCGACCCCGAAGTCAATGTCGATGTCCGGCATCGACGGGCGCTCCTCGTTGAGGAAGCGCTCGAAGAGCAGCCGGTGGCGCAGCGGGTCGACCTGGGTGATCCCCAGGCAGTAGGCGACCAGGGAATCAGCCGCCGAACCGCGCCCCCGCCCCCGGAAGCGAGTGGCGAGATCCGCGCAGATCAGGAAGAACGAGGCCACCCCCAGCCGACCGATCACCCCCAGCTCGTGCTCGAGCTGGCCCACCACGCGCGCGCTCAGCTCACCGTAGCGGCGCCGGGCCCCCTCGTAGGCCAGCCGACGCAGCGTCTCGTCGGCCGTCTCGCCGGGCGGCACCAGGTGGGGCAGCGGCGGGAAGCGCACGGCCCGGAAGTCGAGCGATACCCGGCAGCGCTCGGCCAGCCGCAGCGTGTTAGTCACTGCCTCCGGGTAGCGGGCGAACCGCCGGGCCATCACCGCCGGCGGGTGCAGGGTGTAGGCGCTCGAGCGCTTGCGCGCCGGGTGCGGGGTGTCGAGCGTGACTCGCTCGCGGATGCAGACCAAGACGTCCTGCAGCCGCCAGCTCTCGGCGTCCAGGTAGTGGACGTTGTTGGTCGCCACCAGCGGCAGACCGGCCGCCTCCGCCAGCAAAGCCAGCTCAGCGCAGCGGCGCCGGTCGCCCGGCAGCCCGTGGTCTTGGAGCTCGACGACGCAATGCTCAGGGCCAAAGAGCTGGCGCAGCCGCCGGGCCAGCCTCAGCGCCCCGGCCCGGTCACCAGCCTCGATCTTCCGCGCGAGCGGCCCTTGGCGGCAGCCGGTCAGCACCACCAGCCCCTCGTGCTCCTCGAGCAGCCACGCCCAGGGGACGTGCACGATCCGGCGCATGGCCGTCGTCCCGGCCGTGGCCCCGGGGCCGGCGCGGGTGACCGGCCGGCGCGGGCATTCCCAGCCTAGGTGCGCCGCCGAGAGCAGCCGCGCCAGCGTGGCATAGCCCCGGTCGTCCTCGGCCAGGAGCGTCAGGTGGCTCTCGTCCTCCAGCGTGACCTCGGCCCCAATGACCGGGTGCAGCCCAGCCTCAGCGCAGGCCCGGACGAACCGCACGGCCCCGTGCAGCCCGTGGTGGTCGGTCAGCCCGAGGTGCTCGTACCCCAGCTCGGCCGCCCGCCGCGCGAGCGCGGCCGGCTGGCAGGGAGCATCGAGTAGCGAGAAGCAGGAGTGGACGTGCAGCTCGGCGTAGGGGGCCGCCATCACCCGGCCTCCGCCTTCAGTCCAGCCGGCCCAGCAGCACCCAGGTGCCGGGCGGCCGCTCCCAGCCCAGGAGCAGCCGCTGGCCGTCGGCCAGCTCGACCCAGACCACCCGGCGGTGCCGCGCGCGCGGCCACCAGAGGTCGACCCGCTCAACCAGTCCGCCAGCCACCACCCGGTGCCAGCGCCCGTCGAGCCGGAGGGCGCGCCGCCCGTCCCGCACCACCAGCTCGACCGGCCGGCGCGGCACCGCGACGTCGAAGCGCCAGCGCTCCTCCGGGAGCGGGGCCGCCGGGACGACTTCAAGCAGCCGCGGCACCTGGCCCGGGTAGCGGCGGCGCAGCTCCGCCCACACCCGCTCCCGCTCGGCCCGGCCAGTTTCGGGCTCCTCCAGCCCCGGCAGGTGCGCCTGGGCCACGGCCGGCGGCGCCAGCCCGGCCAGCCGGAGCCAGACCTCGCCGATCCCCTCGAT
>Ga0197142_1003977_pt1 | contig 12146 bp, 11 predicted proteins | sample GBS60_MetaG_FD_148614 | JGI IMG/M metagenome (GOLD analysis project Ga0197142, IMG submission 148614) | Sediment microbial communities from Great Boiling Springs, Gerlach, Nevada, United States - GBS 60_MetaG | ecosystem: Environmental > Aquatic > Thermal springs > Hot (42-90C) > Sediment... | reverse complement strand
TGCGGGCTTTTAATGAAGCGCCGACGGTGCTGTTGTTTGTGATTGTGTTGCTGGCGGTTTTTAAGAATGATTTTCCTGTGGGGGTGACCACTTGGGCGGTGGTGGGTTTGGTGGTGGCGATGGGCATCGCGATTCAACTTTATGCCCGCAAACGGCGGTTAGACAAGGAAATGGTCAGTCAATAGTTAGCCAGCCTTCTCCCAATTAGAAAATCCGAAGTGGTACAATACACCAGTGGATAGAAAGCAGTTTTTGGCCGTCCTTCAGGCTGAAGTCGCGACATTCAATTCGGCAGTTTCCACGCCAAACGGCGATTGGATCATTAAGGGATTCATTGACATAGCCAAGAACATCTATACTATTTCGGTGGACACAAAAGTCATCTCAAAAATTATGGAACTTTTGTTATTTCCCGAACTTGCACGATTTGCTGAAAAGTATGGCTTGAAAATGGTATTGTCAGAACAACAGAACTTTTATCCAGACATAAGCTTTGTTGACGACGAAAGTCATCGTTTTGCACTTGACTTGAAGAGTACCTACAGGGTTGATGGTAATCGTGTGAATGGTATGACACTTGGTGCCTTTACAGGCTATTTCCGAGAAAGGAACAGCACAAAAAACATCACCTTTCCTTACGGTTCTTACAGTGGCCATTTTGTTCTTGGCGTAATTTATTCAAAGACAGATGGCTTGATTGACGAACGAAGAAGATATAATCTTGATGAACTCGAACGCATCACATCTGTAATCAGAGACTTTCAGTTCTTCGCTCAGGAGAAGTATCGCATTGCGTCTGACCGCCCTGGTAGTGGAAACACCAAGAATATCGGCTCAGTAACAGAGATTGATAAACTTGTAAGCGGCTCTGGTCCGTTTGCATCGTTAGGGGAAAATGTTTTTGATGATTACTGGATGTATTATTTGACCAAAGATATGGCAAGAGCGGCAGAACTTAAGCGACCTCCTTACACTAACCTGCGTAGTTATCTAAAATACAAAGGGTTAGCAAAGTGATTATTCAAGGCTTGCCACGCGCCACGAAACATGTGGTTGTTCCCCCGATAAAATGTCAGGGGATTAAGACCAAGCTTGTTAAATTCATTTTGAATAACATTTCTTGGAATGGGAAGGGGCGTTGGATTGAGCCGTTTTTGGGATCAGGTGTGGTTTTGTTCAATGTTCAGCCAGAACGCGCTTTGGTAAATGACATTAATCCTCATATCATCAGACTGTACCAAATGATTTATGATGGGAGTTTATCGTCTGAAGAAGTAAGGGTATACCTTTCAGCAGAAGGTAAGAAACTTTTGTCGAATGGGGAAGAGTATTATTATCTGGTTCGAGAGCGTTTCAACCAAACCGGCAATCCTTTAGATTTTATTTTTCTGAATAGATCATGTTTCAATGGTGTGATGCGTTTCAACAGCAAAGGTGAGTTCAATGTCCCATTTTGCCGTAAACCAGACCGCTTTCGTCAGGCATATGTGACCAAAATAGTCAATCAAATTTCCCAAATACAGAAAATCATGCGGGGCAAGGATTGGGAATTCCGCGTTGGAGATTGGCGAGAATGTCTTGAGAATGTAACAGCAAATGACTTCGTTTATCTTGACCCTCCGTATCTAGGTAGACATACAGATTACTATCAGCAATGGTCAGAAAACGATGCGGCAGAACTAGCGAGACTCGCCCAAAATTTACCTTGTGGTTTTGCATTGTCTATGTGGAAAGAAAACAAGTATCGCCTAAATGAACATCTTGGCCGTTACTGGAATGGACTGGTAGAAAGAACTTTTACTCATTTTTATCACGTAGGCTCAACCGAAAATCTTAGAAATGCAATGGAAGAAGCATTGTTGATAAAACCTGGTTACGAAACACTACCTATCGAAACCACAATGTCAGATAAACCAATCCAACTGGTACTTGCTTTACACGAACGGGCTGGCTATAGTCATTTCAAACAAGTTTGCGACATTCGCCTTTACCTGCAAACCCTGTCCTGGAAGGGGATACAGTGATGACCAGTGCCTCAAAGTGTTGCATTTTCCTGTGAAACGACTACTTGTGGTGATAACGAATTGGGGTTTGTTCTGACCGAGTTGGTTCATATCCCTAGGTGATTTGTTCAACTGAGCAACCTTGCCAATCGTGGAGCGCTCGGTCGAGGGCTTGGGCGTCGGGATAACGCGCGTGGGGGTCTTTGGCAAGACAACGTTCGAGGATGGCGTCTAGCCCCTGGGTATGGGGAGTGGTCAGAGGGAGTGGGCGTTCGTTAAGGTGAGCGCGACACCATTGGGAGAAAGGGTCTGTCTCGGTGAGGAGAAAGGGATAGTGGCCGCTGACAAGGCGATAGAGGAGTATTCCCAAGCTGTAAACATCGGCGCTGGGTTGGGCAGTGATGCCCCCAAAAAGTTCCGGGGCGGTGTAGGGCAAGCTACTGGCATCGCTAAGGAGGGTGCGCTCGGCGGTACTGTCGTACATCCATCGGGTGAAGCCGAAATCCAGAATTTTCACCAGTTCGCCCAGCGGCGACATGGCTGCGGTGGGAATAAGAAAGATGTTGTCGGGTTTCAGGTCTTGGTGGGTCCAGCCCTGGCGGTGCGCCGGTTCCAGCCCCTTGCAAATTTGCCGCACCAGATGCACCGCCTGAATGGGCGAAAATTGGGCTTGCTGCCGCAGGCGTTGGCGGAGACTACTGCCGGGGAGATACTCCCGCACATAGAAGGGAAACCCCTGTTTGGTCAGCCCAAAATCCAGAATGTGGATGAGGTGGAGGTTGTGCAAGGTCACGTAGCGTTCCACCTGTGCCACAAAGGTACGCCGCAGTTCGTCTCGCCGCTGGGGTGAGGGAGATATTTTGAACACCCGCACCACCACCGTTTTCCCCACGTGCTGATCCGTCGCCGCGTAGAGCCAGCCAATGCCATCCTCGCCCAGGGTGGCCTGGATGTGATAGCGCCCCTGCGTGTCTAGGGATTTGCCCCGCGCCAGCGTCCGGTGGAGGTGTGGCCGGAAAACCCCCAAGGGACGGGGCACCCATCCCCACATCCACATTCCTGTGACCAGGTAGGCCAAACCGGGAGCCACCCAGGGCACCCAACCGCCCAAAACACCGGCACCGATGGCGGTGAGGACCAATAGCCCCGGCAGCCAGAGCGGTTCCCAGGTCAACTGCCGTTTGGCCCGACCGCCCGCCCACGCCCCCATGCCACTCCACACCAACAGCCACACCCCCTGCCCCCAGCGCGGCCACCACCAAAGCGGCCGTTCGCCCCCCAACACCAACCGTAAGATGTGCCCAGTTGCTTGGGCGTGCCATTCGACCGAAGGAAGCGCACCAAGGGGGGTAAGAACGGTTTTCGCCGCCCCTTCCCCATAGCCCACCAGCACCACCCGGTTGCGCAGGGGTATAGGGGATTGCCCCGCCATCACTTGGCGCATGGTCACCGCTGCGGTTGCCGGTCGCTGGTAGCGCAGCAAAATCTGATACCCCGCCGCATCCACCCCCCGATAAGGCCCGGCGTCTGCCGTCAAACGGGGAATGACGGTGTGGTGAATCTGCAACTGCTGCTGGGGCGTGACCCGCAGGCGGTAGCCCTGTTGTTCCAAATAGGTCAACGCCGTCAAAAAACTTAGGGAATGCCGGGCATGACAGGCTGGGGTGCCCAGGGTGGGGGTTACCTGGGCCGTGGCCTGTGCCAGCAAACTGCGCCGCACCACCCGGTCTGGGTCCAGCACCACATCGGCAAAGCCCACCACCTCGAGCAGTTGCGGCAAACCCGGCGGCGGCCCACCCCCCACCTGCTCGCCCTCCGGCAACACACAGGTGAGAATGACCCGCCCCTGGAGCGCCTGTGCCTGTTGCGCCACCAACCGCACCAATTGCTTTTGCGCCGCCGCGTCCCCCCCCACCGGTACATCCCGGATCATGTCCACCCCCACCACCGCCACCTGCTCGGCGAGCAATTTTTGCAGCAAGCGGTGCAATTCCCGGTCCGTGAGCCGCTGGCGTCCCTGCATATCTTCAGGCGTCACCCACACCCGCACCAGCGGCAGTTCCAACTTTGCGGTCGGTTGCCAAACAAGCAGCCGGTCGTAGCCCCACAATTCCCAACGCGTCAACGCACCTTGGGCATCCAAAACCCCGACCCCCAGGGTCACCGCCGTCACCGCCACCGCCGCCCGCCACCCCGGAACCTTCATTTGTTAGAGCGCAACGGGTCGGTCATGCGGAAATCAAAACTACCCCACTGCGCCAGTGCTCCCAGCGCCACCCACTGTCCTGCCCGCAACGCCTGCACCACCCGTCCCCAATCAAACCGCCCCTGGGGAAACAACACCCGTCCCCGTTGCGGCCAGGCAATCCCCACCAAAAACGTCTTGGCAATCGGTTTGGGCGCCCCATAAAACGGCTCACTCCGTTCCCGCGCCTGCCAATCCTGCGCCAACTTGACCAAAATCTCCCCATTGGCCGGGATCAAAATTGTCGGCGTCAGGTTCTGATAACGGTTGTCCAAATAATCGTTCGCCAACGCCTGGGAACCCCGAAAGTACAAATCCAACTGCACCCCCGGATGGCGCCGCTCAAACTCCGGTTTCATAGCCAACAACGCCTGTTGCAACTCCGTCCCTGCCACCACCACCAACCCCGCCGCCCCAAACAGCAGCGACAACAGCGTGCAGCGGCGCAACTGCCGGCAAGGCAAGCGTGGTTTGCCCATCGTCACGGTCATGGCAACCGCTTTGCTCCTTACCTTCAGTATAAACAGACACCCTGGCTATCCCTGCGGCCAAGACAGCACCGCCCCCCGTTCCGTCTCCCGCGCCACCCGCACCAACAGCCCCGCCAGCAGGAAATTGGCCAGCAACGCATTCCCCCCATAGCTAAAAAACGGCAGCGGCAAGCCCGTCGTCGGCAACACCCCCGTCGCCACCCCCACATTCACCAGGGACTGCCCCACCAACAACACCGTCGCCCCCAAAGCCACCAACCGCAACCCCGGCTGCTTTTCCGCCTTCATCGCCACCCGCAACCCCACCCCCGCATACACCAGCAAAAACCCCAAAAACAACAAACTCCCCACCAGACCCAACTCCTCGGCAAACACCGCAAAGATAAAATCCGTATGCTGAATCGGCAGGAAGAACAACTTTTGCTGCGACAACCCCAGCCCCGTCCCCCAAATCCCCCCCGACCCCACCGCCAGGAGACTTTGCACCAACTGATACCCATGCCCCAAGGGGTCAGCCCAAGGGTCGAGAAACGAAACCACCCGGCGACGTTGGTACTCCTTCAGCCACAAACTCAACCCCGCCACCGCCACCCCCCCCAAGGCCGTCGTCACCAAATAAAACCAGGGCAACCCCGCCGCCATCGCCAACACCCACAGCGTCATCCCCATCAGCCCCGCCATACTCAAATTCGGCTGGAGCAAAATCAAACCCACCGTCAGCCCAAACACCCCCAGCCACAGCAGCCGCGTCCCCCAAGACAGATGAAACCAATTGGCAAACAACCGACTGCTTTGCAGGAGCAAAAAAGGCTTGACCAACTCCGACGGCTGAAGCAACAACGGCCCCAGCGCCAACCACCGGCTCGCCTCATTCACCTCCGTCCCATGGGACAACGTCAACCCCATCAACACCACCCAAAGCAACAGCCCCGGCCCCGCCCCCTGCCACCAGTACTTCAAGGGCAACCGCAACATCACCCCGTACCCCCCCACCCCCAACACCGCCCAAACCACCTGCCGCTTGATGTAATAAAACCCGTCCCCATGATCCGCCACACTCATCGGGAACGACGCCGAAAACAACACCACCAACCCCACCGCCAGCCAGAGAAACGTCAACCGCTGGAGCCAACGCGCCGAGGCCGACCATTCCGCCACCTGCGGGTCCGCAAACGGGAACAACCAACGCCGCACCGTATCTACCACCGCACTCCCGACCGTATCGGTATCTTGGCAACCAACGTCAGTCTTGCCAGGGCGAACCAAGAAGCAACGCAAGAATGAATCAGCACTCCCTCCTTGCCTTTAGTGTACACACCTTGTCATCGCCAGCAGCGTTGAATCTTAAAGATATGGTTGCCGGGCAAGAATCTTTTGAGAAATTTTTAGCATTGGCTGATACCTCCCCCCCTGTTCAACAGCGATGCGAGTTTGCTTCAAATCACCAAAAATTTCCTTTCCCTAAGATACTTTTACCCCCATTTGGATAGAAGCGAACCAAGACCACCAAGTTCTGCAACGCTCCTTCAGCTTTTGTTATCAAGGGCTGCAAAAACCCTCACCAGGGTTTTCTGGGTAGTTTCGCAGGCCGAACCGGCCAGTTTACTTTTGGTCGCCAGCACCAAAACCGCAACCTCCACAACATAGCCACAAATTCTATCTTTCTATCTCGCTATCTTGTCCCCAAATCCTAACCGACCTGTCTGGCCACCGGCACCCCCGTCAGGCTAAACGCCCGCGCCTCCGTAATCTGCACCGGCACCACCTGCCCCAACTGGGTTTCCCCCGCCACAAAAGTCAGCCGGTTGGTCCGGGTACGCCCCATCCCCTGCGTCGCATTCTTGGGGTTGACCCCCTCGATGAGAATTTCCTCTACCCGCCCCAGATAGCGTTGCGAGCGCTGCGCCGCCACCTGCGCCACCAGATGATTCAAGCGCTGCAAACGGTCTTGTTTGACCTCCTCCGGCACTTGGTCAGGCCACGTGGCCGCCGGTGTCCCAGGCCGCGGCGAATAGGCCGCCGTATTTACTTGGTCAAAGCCAATCTGCGCCACCAAATCCAACGTCTGTTCAAATTGCGCCTCCGTCTCGCCGGGAAACCCCACAATCGCATCGGCGCTGATGGCCGCATCCGGGAGATAATGACGAATTTTGTCAATAATTTGGCAGTACCGTTCCCGCGTATAACCCCGCTGCATCCGCCGCAAAATCTCGTTGTCCCCGGACTGAAAGGGAATGTGAAAATGCTCGCACACCTTGGGCAGTTCCGCACAGGCTTGGATCAACCGCTCGGTGACATAGCGGGGATGGCTGGTGACAAAGCGAATCCGCTCGATCCCCGGCACGTCATGGATAAAATACAGCAAATCCGTCAACGTCACCCGATAACGCCCATCCGGTCGCGTGCCCAAATCCCGCCCATAGGCATCGATATTTTGCCCTAACAACGTAATTTCCTTGTACCCCTGTTCCGCCAGGCCGATAATTTCCTGTTTGATGGCTTCCGGTTGCCGGGATTGTTCCTTACCTCGCACTTTGGGCACGACGCAATAGGTACAGTGTTCGTTGCAGCCGTAAATCACATTCACCCAGGCGGTCACCCGACTGTCCCGGCGGGGCTTGGTGATGTCTTCCACAATCGCAATCGCTTCGGTGGCCACCACCTGCTGTCCCTGTTCCACCTGCGCCAGGATGTCCGCCAGCCGGTTGGCATACTGCGGCCCCATGACCGCATCCAATTCCGGCACGCGGCGCAGCAGACGTTCCCCTTCCTGTTGGGCCACACAACCGGCCACCACCAGGGTCAAACCGGGGTTTTGGTGCTTGCGTTTGGCCTGCCGCCCCAGGTAGGAATAGACTTTTTGCTCGGCGTTGTCGCGAATCGTACAGGTGTTGTACAGAATTAAATCGGCTTGGTCTTCGTCGGCGGTTGCCTCCCAGCCCAAATCCTCTAAAATCCCGGCCATGCGCTCCGAGTCGGCACGGTTCATCTGACACCCAAAAGTGACAATGTGATAACGACGGGCCATAGGCAAAATGTTACCGCCAGGGATGCACAGGGCCAAGAGGCTCAAGTAACTATTATAGAGGATGCTCCGTCATGGGAAGGGAGATGGGATTTCCCATGAGGATGCCTACGGCAGTTGGGATGAACGCTACTGCTCAGGGTGCGGCCCGGCACATTTATAATTGCATGCAGTCGTTGGGGCGGGCCATGACGCGCAGATTACCCAATTGCCCTAGCCCTCAGGAACAGTTGGCGCAGGGGGCAAGGTTGAGGGCGTATATCCGAGAACGCAGGGCGGCTGGGGCAGCCCAACCATGAATGCCGTTCCCCAGGTGGATTTAGCCGCGTTTGTGGCTGCCAATGCGACGGTGATTGGGGATGTGCGTTTGGGGGTGGATGCCAGTGTCTGGTATCAGGCGGTGCTGCGGGGGGACTGTAGCCCGATTGTGGTGGGGCAGGGTACGAATATCCAGGATGGCTGCGTGTTGCATGGGGACCCCGGCGAACCCACCATTTTGGGGGATTGGGTGACGGTGGGGCATCGGGCGGTGATCCACAGCGCGACGATTTGTCAAGGGGCGTTGATTGGCATCGGGGCCATTGTGCTCAATGGGGTGACGGTAGGCACAGGCTGCATCGTGGGCGCAGGGGCAGTTGTGACCAAATCCCTACCAGATTACTCCCTGGCCTTGGGCGTGCCCGCCAAGGTGGTGCGGGAGGTGACCCCCCAAGAAGCCGCCGCCTTGCTCACCCACGCCCAGGAATATGTGACCCTCGCCCGCCAGCACGCCCGTCAGGTTTTCGAGGGAAAAGGCTCCCCAAACAGGGGACTCAGGTAGGCCACCAAAGCACCAATGGCAAACCCGGCAACGTTACGCACAACAGGCAACCAATCGCTGGTGCGGCTGAGCACCGGCCCCAAACCAAAGGAGATAAAAAGCATCCCCCACAGGGGCGAAAAAATTAGCACCCACTGCCAGGCGATCACCTGCCCTTGGCGACGGGGTTGGGCGGCAAACCCACAGATAATTCCCCCCACCAGGGACGTAATCAAGGTCAACAGCCATTGCTCCTGGGGCAAACCGGGGACGACTTTGCACCCTTGCTCGCGCACCAGGCAGGTTTCTATCGCGCGCAGGGCTTGGATAATGGCCTGGTCTTCCCCGTGCTCCCGCACATAAAACATATTCCCAAACCGAGCTTGCAGTTCAATCCAAAACAGGCGGGGCAGTTTTTCATAGACCGCATCCCCCACATTAAAACTCAGTAAATTGCCCCCCCTGGGGTCGGCCACCAGCAACACACTCCGCTCATCCAAACCCCAAAAATCCTTGACCGCTTTGCCGGGCGTGCGGTCGTACTGGGTCACCACCCGCAACTTCCAGCCATGTTCCCGCTCAAACTGCGCCAACTCCTGCGCCAGCGCCTGTTCCTGGACGTCCGTAAGCGAACGATTCAGGTCAATAATCGGCGTCGGCTGGCTGGGTAACAGGTCGGGATTGTCATAGGCCCAGGCGGGCATAACCCCCAGCCCCCAAGCCAAAACCACCGCCAACACCCACCCCATCACCCAGGAACATCGCTTAACCATCGCTTATCCCACTCCACAAAAAACCGGTAAATTAAGCAATTGGGCAACAAAATTTACATTTTGTAACTTGAGTTTAATTTTAGAAAGTTTTGGGGTTTGCGTCAAACCGGGGGTTCGTTAGACTGGGGAAGTAGGGTTGGGCCGCAGACGAGGGGTGGAACTGACGTTTTTGGGAACCAGTTCGGGGGTGCCGACGCGGGGGCGGAATGTGTCGAGTATTGGGCTGAAGTTGCCCCAGCGGGCGGAGGTGTGGCTGTTTGACTGTGGGGAGGGTACCCAGCACCAACTGCTGCGCAGCGAGTTAAAAACCAGCCAGATTCGCCGGATTTTTATTACCCACATGCACGGGGACCACATCTTTGGCCTGGTGGGGCTGTTGGCCAGTTGTGGCTTGGCGGGGGACAATCACCGGGTGGACATCTATGGCCCGGCGGACTTGCAAGGGTACATCAAAGCCTGTTTGCGCTACAGTCAGATGCGGTTTGCCTTTCCGGTGCAGGTGCATCCGGTGGCGCCGGGGTTGGTGTATGAGGATGAGGAATTTCAGGTGACCTGTGCGCCGTTGAAGCATCGGGTGCCGGCCTTTGGCTATCGGGTGGCGGAGCGGGAACGGGCGGGGGAATTTAACGTGGCCAAGGCGCAGGCGTTGGGGATTCCGCCGGGGCCGGTCTATGGGCAGTTGAAGCGGGGGGAAACGGTGACGTTGCCGGATGGCCGGGTCTTCGATGGCCGGGAGTTTTGTGGCCCCCCCCAACCGGGGCGGTCGTTTGTGTACTGTACGGATACGATTTATTGCGACCAGGCGGTGGCCTTGGCCCAAGGTGCAGATGTGTTGGTGCACGAGGCGACGTTTGCCCACCAGGATGCGGCGTTGGCGTTTGAACGGCTCCATTCCACTTCGACCATGGCGGCGCAGGTGGCTTTGGCCGCGGGGGTCAAGCAGTTGATTCTCACCCACTTTAGCCCCCGCTACGCACCGGGCAATCCTTTGCAATTGAGCGATTTATTGGCGGAAGCCCAGGCAATTTTTCCCAATACCCTGCTGGCGTATGATTTTTTCACCTACACCATTCCCCGGGTACACCCGCCGCTGCCGGTAAGTTGACTCCTGGGAATTTGCTTTAATTTGATTGCATGGGTTTGACAGGGCCAGCAGCACGATGGCAGGACACAGCAAGTGGGCGAATATCAAACGGCAAAAGGCGCGGGTGGATGCCCTCAAGGGACAGATGTTTGCCAAACTTTCGCGGGAGATGATCGTGGCGGCGCGGCTGGGGTCGCCGGACCCGGCAGCCAATTTTCGCCTGCGGACGGCGGTGGAAAAGGCCAAGGCGGCGGGGATGTCCCAGGAGAATATTGAACGGGCGATTGCCAAGGGGGCGGGGTTGCTGGGGATGGATGCGGAGCGGCTGGAGGCGGTGCGTTACGAGGGCTATGCGCCGGGGGGAGTGGCGGTGTTGATTGAAGCCCTGACGGATAACCGCAACCGCACGGCGGGGGAGATTCGGGCGGCGTTTAATAAATACGGGGGCAATTTGGGGGAAACCGGCTGTGTGGGCTGGATGTTTACCCAGGTGGGCTGGATCGAACTGCCGGGGATTACCAGCGAAGAGGACCTCCTGGCGGCGGCGCTGCTGGTGCCCGCGACCGGGTATGAGTGGGAGGAGGGTACGGCGGCCTTGCTCACGGAACCCCTGGCTTTGGAAGCGGCAGTGACGGCGCTGCAAAAGGAAGGCTATCGGGTCGGCACGGCCCAGACCCGCTGGCAACCCACAACCACCGTGGCGATTACGGATGTGGACTGGGGGCGCAAGGTGCTGCGGTTGTTGGAGGCGTTGGAGGATTTGGACGATGTGCAGGCAGTGAGCGCTAATTTTGAGATGGATGAGCCGGTGTGGGCGGCCCTCGTCGGGCATTGACCTATCCCTGTATGATAAAGCCATGAATGCAGATGAATTGCTGCGGCGCTATGCCGACGGGGAGCGGGACTTCCGGCAGGCCAACCTGAACGGGGCGGATTTGGCCTTGGCCATCCTGCGGGAGATCAACCTCAGTCGCGCCAAGCTGGCCGGGGTGGGCTTGGGTCAGGCCAATTTGACGCGGGCGGATTTGAGCCGGGCGATATTGCGGGAAGCGGATTTGAGCCAGGCGGTACTGCGGGAGGCGAATCTGACGGCGGCCAAGTTGGTGGGGGCGTATCTGAGCCAGGCGGATTTGGAGGGAGCGGTTCTCAACAAGGCCAAATTGACCGAAGCGGATTTGGTGGGGGTGAATCTGCGGGGGGCCAAGCTGGTGGGGGCCAATTTGAGCCGGGTGGTGTTGATTGAGGCGGATTTGAGGGGCGCGGATTTGACTGGGGCGGATTTAACCGGCGCTAATTTGAACAATGCCCGGCTGTGTGGGGCGAATCTGGCCCGGGTGGATTTGACGCGGGCGGCCTTGCGCCATAGCGACCTCAGCCAGGCCAATTTTTTTGAAGCGGATTTGAGTCGGGCAATTTTGCAGGGGGCGAAACTGGTGGGGGCGGGCTTGAGCGATGCGATCTTGAGCGAAGCCAATCTTGCCAATGCGGATTTGAGCGAAGCCCAATGTATGAATGCCGATTTCAGCCGCACCAACTGCAAAGGGGCGAACCTCACCCGGGCGGTTTTGAACGGGGCGATTTTCGACCGGGTGGATTTGCTCCATGCCAATCTCACGGAGGCCGACCTCACCCGGGCGGATTTGACCGGCGTGGACTTGAGCCGCGCTAACCTCACCCGCACGCAACTCTACAAGGCGGTCTTACAGCGCAGCAATTTGGTACAGGC
>Ga0197142_1003976_pt1 | contig 12147 bp, 9 predicted proteins | sample GBS60_MetaG_FD_148614 | JGI IMG/M metagenome (GOLD analysis project Ga0197142, IMG submission 148614) | Sediment microbial communities from Great Boiling Springs, Gerlach, Nevada, United States - GBS 60_MetaG | ecosystem: Environmental > Aquatic > Thermal springs > Hot (42-90C) > Sediment... | reverse complement strand
AGAGGATGGAATTGTATATTTTCTTCCCTTTTTTGTGTTTAGATTTGTTTATGACGATATGCATAACTACTATTCTACAATTTTTATATATACTATCAAGTTATATTTTTGATAAATTTAATGACCACAATATAAGCCACAAAATTTCCAATTATCACCATAAAATCAGTAGGTTACCAGATTTTGCAGGGGTGAACTTCCGTTAAAGGCATAAGAGTTTTTGTTAATTTTTAAAAGGAAGCATCTCAGGTCCTCTTTGTGGTTGCCATCTATACCTGTAGAGGGCCCTAAAACCCTATCCTGGTTTTGGATTAGGCCATAGGAAAGAGTTTACCTTAATATAAAACGTTGACAGCTTTTAATGCCTTCGCTAATCTAATATAATAAAGTGAAATTTATGTTGCCTAAAAAGGCTTAAGTAGGGTTGTAATTTAAAAATCTAACTCATTAGGAAGTATGAATTATTGAGTCCATTTGAAGCTTATTGAAATTTTAAGGAATAATAATTGGGTATTTGAAAGGCATAACATGCGAATTCCTTGCGTCATTAGAATCCCCATTAACTTTGTTCTTATCCACAAGAGAAATATACTTAGTTGTTTCACACCCATACTGATGCTATTACTTATTTTTCGTTTTCATTCATCTGGTTTAGCTATAGAATACAAGGATAAAATGTATGTGCTTGTATTCAATTCATATCATAAGGGTTTAAGTTGGACTGATACAACTATAAAAGGGATTGAGTCAGTTCTTGCAAATTCTAATCTAAATATTGAACTTATTTATGAATTTATGGATACCAAACGTTATCAAGGTGAGCATTACTTTCAAAAGTTATATGAATTATACAAATTCAAATATTCAAAGAAGCGGTTTGATGTTATAATTGCTACAGACAATGATGCTTTAAATTTTCTTGTCTATTACAGAAATATACTTTTCTTTAATGTACCAGTTGTTTTTTGTGGTGTAAATAACTTTACACCTACAATGCTTGGTGGTGAATCCCTTTATACAGGTGTAGTGGAAGAAACTGATATGGATAGTACTCTCAAATTAGCCCTTAACCTCCATCCAGATACAGAGCAAATTTTCGTTATTAATGACACCACAACAACTGGTTTAGCACTGAAAGAGCAATTATTATCAATCATTCCCAAGTACAAAGATTTGGCAAAATTTGTGATATATGATGATTTTGACATTGAAGAATTAAAAGATACTTTAAAACACCTAAAAAAAGGGACCTTGATCTTCCTTCTAATAGTAAACAGAGACCGAAGTGGAAGGTTTTTTACTTACGAGGAAACCCTGGAAATAATCCGAAACAATTCCTTTGTACCCATATACAGTATCTGGGACTTTTACATAGGAAGGGGTATTGTGGGAGGAATGCTGACAAGTGCCTACCAGCAGGGAATGGCAGCTGCAGAAATGGCAAAAAGAATATTACTAGGAGAAAGTGTTGACCAGATCCCAATTAACAGAACTAGCCCCAATGTTTACATGTTTGATTACAAGGAATTGATGCGATTTAACATACCAGTTTCGGCGTTACCAAAGGAAAGTATTATAATCAACCAGCCTGATACTTTTTACTCAAAGTATAAAAAAGTGATTTTTCTGACCTCAGCAGTTGTCACAACACTTTCATTGATCATCATACTCCTTGCTTTGAATATTATTAAAAGAAAACATGTTGAAAAATTACTTAGAAGTTCTGAGGAAAAATATAAAGACTTGTATAACAACGCTCCAGATATGTATCATTCTGTTGACAAAAACGGAATTATCATCGAGTGCAATGATACAGAGGCAAGACTTCTTGGGTATGACAAAAGTGAGATAATAGGAAAACATATTACAAATTTTTTATCTGAAAGTTCAAAACAAGACCATGAGAGAGAGTTCCCATTTATGAAAGAGATAGGTGATAAAGTAATAATTGAAAGAGAATTTGTTAGAAAAGATGGCACAAAGTTTTTAGCAAGTCTACATGTTTTTTTTGAAAAAGATGCAAATGGTGAACTAATTAAAACTAAAACAATTGGTAGAGATATAACAAAGCAAAAACAAATGGAAGAAGAATTAAAAAAATCAAAGGAGGAATTGAAAAACTTATCAGCACATTTACAAGCTGTAATAGATGAGGAGAGAAAAACAATAGCAAGGGAAATTCATGACGAATTAGGTCATTCACTCACGATTATTAAGTTAGATCTCTCATGGTTAAAAAATAAGCTTTCAAAAGAAAACCACCCTTTAAGCTTAAAGATAAAAAGTATTTTGTCTCTTGTGGATGAGACTATAAACTCAGTTCAAAGGATCTCCACCAGACTTAGACCTGGTGTACTAGATCACCTCCAACTTGTGGATGCGATAGAGTGGCTAGTAAACGAGATTAGAAGGAAAACAAACCTTCAGTGTATTTTAACTATAGGCCGGGATGTGGAAAATATTTCATTGGATCCGGAGAGGTCAATTGCGGTATATAGAATTTTCCACGAAGCAACCACTAACATATTAAGGCACTCTGAGGCAACAAAGATGGAAGTGAATTTAAATCTGTTAAATAATAAACTTGTCTTATACATTAAGGACAATGGGAAAGGTATCTCCCAATTCGCTTTAAATCATCCTCTTTCCTTGGGTATTATAGGTATGCGCGAAAGAGCATCTACCATTGGAGGTACTTTCAATATTTATAGCTCAGATGGTAATGGCACTACTGTGGAATTAATAATACCAATAAACCAAAATATGGTTAGTTGAAGATGATTAAAGTATTTATTGTAGATGACCATAAGCTTTTTCGTGAAGGCCTCAAACAAATCCTCAAGGAGGAAAGTGACATATTAGTAGTCGGGGAGGCAGGTTCAGGACATGAAGCATTAAACAAAATACTAAATCTGGATATTGATATAATAATCATGGATATTTCTATGCCTGGTCAAAGTGGGATTGAAGTTTTAAAACAATTACATGCTTTGAAATGCAAACCCTCAGTTTTAGTTTTAAGTATGTATCCAGAAGAACAATATGCTCTTAGAACAATTAAGCTGGGAGCATCTGGTTACATAACCAAAGCCAGTGCACCAGAAGAACTAATAATTGCACTAAGAAAAATTGCTAATGGTGGTACTTATATTAGTCATACTATTGCCGAAAAGTTACTTTTTAGTTTAAAAGAGAATCCAGAAGAACAACCTCACAACAAATTGTCTGATAGAGAATATCAAATTTTTTTATCAATAGCTTCAGGGAAAAAGATTACGCAAATAGCTGATGAATTATGTTTGAGTGTAAAAACAGTGAGTACCTATAGGATGCGAATCCTTGAAAAAATGAACATGAAAACTAATGCAGACTTGATACACTATGCACTTAAGCACAATTTACTTTTGCCAAATGACTAATTCCTATCCCTCTGTCAGAAAAATCCTACAAACGTTTCAATAACTCCTACAAAAAAATCAGAACTTATCCGATTTACAAATTTTCTCCATTAATGCTTTACATAGGCTACAAAAATCCCTTCTAAGGAGGTGTTTTATGAAGAAGGTCTTTTGCTGCTTGGTTGTGTTCTGTGTGGTGTTGGCAGCTTTAACTTCCTATGCTGCCGAAGAGAAAAAGGTGTACAACTGGAAAATGGCCACAACTTGGGCAAAGGGTATCCCGTGGCACAAAACCGCCGAGTATTTTGCTAAAACAGTGGAGATCGCATCTGGTGGGCAACTTAAAATAACAGTCTATCCTGATGGTGCTTTGGTGCCAGCCTTTGAGGTCTTTGACGCTGTAAGGAAAGGCGTTGTTGAAATGGGACATGACTGGCCTGGCTACTGGAAGGGGAAAAACGAGGCCTTTGTGGCCTTTGGTTCTGTACCTTTTGGCATGAATGCGGTGGAATATTCTATCTGGTTGTTTGCAGATCAAGGTTGGCAGCTGGCCAAAGAGTTGTACGGCAAATATGACCTGGTTCCATTCCCTGCAGGAAACTCCGGTCAGGAGATGGGATTTTTCACCAAGACTCCCATTAAAGATATGAGAGAACTAAAAGGTAAAAAGGTACGCACAGTGGGATGGCTTGCCGATATACTCACTCGGATTGGTGTTTCGGTAAGCCCATTGCCAGGAGGTGAAATATATCTGGCCCTTGAGAGGGGTGTTATTGACTCAGCAGAATTCAGTACTCCTTACTTAACCTTTCCCCTTGGCTTCCATGAGATAGCCAAAAACATTATCATGCCTGGTTGGCACCAACCATCTGTACAACTTATGACAATGGTAAATAAGAAGGCCTATGATAGTCTCCCTGATCATCTCAAGAAGGTTTTAGAGATTGCCGCCTATGCTACCCAAATGTGGGACATGACCACATCTGAAAGGGAAAATGGAAGGCACATAGAAAAATACAAAGAAAAAGGCGTCCAGTTTAACAAGGCAAGTCCCGAATCCCTTGTTGAGTTGAGAAAGATTACCCACGAATACTTAGAACAACTCAAGGCAAAGCATCCCGACCTTAAGAAGATTTTAGAATCACAAGAATCCTTTATAAAGGAAATGGCTGATTGGAAAGAGCTCCGTTCAGGTGTATCTGCTTGGCCATATGAAGACTATATAAAGGGCAAACATTTTGAATAATGTTACCCCAAAAAACCTAAAGGGCCATATAGACCCTTTAGGTTTTAACAGCAAAGGAGGTGGCTTTGAAAACTCTAATAAAGATCATTGACCTGATAAGTGATTATGTAGCTCGTATTACTTGCCTTTCAGCCTATATTTTACTTTTTGTAGTTATTTATGAAGTTATAGCAAGAAAACTTTTTAAATCACCAACAGTATGGGGCTTTGAACTTAGTACCATGCTATATGCAGCAATGTTTGTTTTAGGAGGTAGTTATACACTTAAACAAAAAGGGCATGTGGCAATAGATTTGTTAACAATTAGACTTAAGAATAAACATAAGTCAATAATTAGTATTTTTACATACTTAATTTTCTTTTTCCCATTTATGATAACTCTTGTGTATGCAACTGGTTTATTCGCTTTACAGTCATGGTTAGACTTAGAAAGAAGTCAATCTCCATGGAACCAACCTTTGTATCACTTTAAAACTTTGATGCCTTTAGGTTTCGGCTTTCTACTTCTCCAGGGCCTTTCTGAATTTTTCAAAAACATATTTACAATATTGGAGGATAAAAAGAAGTGAGTCCTGAAACCCTTTCCATTCTTATGTTCATAGCACTATTGGTAAGTGTTGCCCTTGGTCATCCTTTGGCCTTTACCCTGGGTGGTTTAGCCATTACCTTTGGGCTCTTGGGATGGGGACCTGGCTCAATTCATATGCTTGCCAATAGGACGTATGGTCTTATGACCAACTATGTACTGGTAGCTATTCCATTATTTATATTGATGGCCCAACTGTTGGATAAAACGGGGATTGCAGAGGAATTATTCGAGGCCATGTATGTGGTCTTGGGTAAGCTTAAAGGAGGCCTTGCAATAGCAACTATAGTTGTTGCCACCGTATTTGCAGCCACCACAGGTATAGTAGGGGCATCGGTGGTTGCAATGGGGCTACTGGCAGGCCCATCCATGCTAAAGAGAGGTTATAACAAATCACTTGCAGCAGGCGTAATAACAGCAGGTGGTACCTTAGGCATCCTCATACCTCCTTCCATAATGCTGGTTGTATATGCAGGAATTATTGGTGAATCTGTTGGAAAGTTATTTTTGGGTGCGATAGCACCTGGTTTACTTCTCTCTGCCCTATATGTGACTTATGTTACAATTCTTTGCAAATTAAAACCCCACTATGGCCCTTCTATTCCAAAAGAAGAACAAACCCACACTCTAACTCAAAAGATAACAATGGTAACAAAATCAATGGTACCTCCCCTGGCACTAATATTTGCAGTATTGGGAACCATAGGGTTTGGAATAGCAACCCCAACAGAAGCTGCTGGAATGGGTTGTGTGGGAGCTTTAATATTGGCCCTACTGCGTAAGAAAATCAATTTAAAATCTCTCTATGATGCAGCTATGGCAACATTGCGAATTACATGTATGGTCATGATTCTTTTTGTGGGAGCCAATGCATTTACATCTGTTTTCATGGGGCTTGGTGGAGGAGAATTGTTTACGAATTTCATTTTGGGTATTAGTGAAAACAAGTGGATTGTTTTACTTATTATGAATTTAATTTTAGTTATCTTAGGCATGTTCGTAGATTGGTTAGGTATTTTACTTTTATGTGTACCCATCTTTACACCCATTGCAGTAGATAAATTTGGATTTGATATAATATGGTTATCAGTATTGTTTAGCGCCAACCTTCAGTCGTCATTTCTTTCTCCTCCTTTTGGTTATTCATTATTTTACCTCAACGGCTTAAATCTTCCTGGTATGACAACTGGGGTGATTTATAGGGGAGTTGTGCCTTTTATTTTTCTCCAATTGTTAGGGACCTTACTGTGTGTTATATTTCCAGAGATCATCACATGGCTTCCAAAGACACTCATAAAATAATCGGAGGGGACTTTGTTAAAAAATTCAATCAAAACTAAATTCAAAGAGATTGTTGGTACCTCTAACTGTTGGGATAATCTTGAAGATTTAGTCGCATACAGTTATGATGCTGCGCCTGAAACTCCAAGACTCCCTGATATAGTTGTAAGACCCACATACTATGAACAAGTGGCCGAGATAATCAAACTCTGTGCAGAAGAGCAAATCCCAATTATTACAAGGGGAGCTGGTACAAACTTAAGTGGGGGTGCCATTCCCGAAAAGGGCGGGTGTGTACTTTTAACAACTGCACTTAACAGGATCTTAGAGATAAATTCAGAAGATCTATATGCAGTGGCTCAAGCGGGTGTGGTTACCTTTAAACTGGCTCAGGATGTGGAAAAACATGGCCTCTTTTACCCCCCTGATCCTGGAAGTATGAGATATTCCACTTTGGGTGGCAACGTGGCAGAAAACGCAGGGGGCTTAAGAGGTCTAAAATACGGAGTGACCAAAGACTATTTAATGGGAGTTAAATTTTTTGATACAGAAGGGAATTTAGTTATAGGAGGGGGTAAGACTGTAAAACTTGCCACAGGGTTTAACTTACCTGGCCTAATGGTTTCCTCTGAAGGTCTTTTGGGTGTGATGGTTGAGTTTGTACTTAAATTACTCCCTAAACCCATATCTTCCAAATCCATGCTTGTGATATACGACGACATTATAAAGGCATCCAAGACAGTATCCCAGATTATAGCCTCAAAAATTCTTCCAGCCACTTTGGAACTTTTGGATGCCTTTACCATTAAAACCGTTGAAGAGGCAACTAAAATTGGTCTCCCAACTGATGCAGATGCCATTTTGTTGATTGAAGTAGATGGGCATCCATCTGCAGTGGAAGACGATTACCAAAAAATTATAAATATCTGCAATAACCTTAACGGAATTATTAAAGTAGCCAATACTCCTCAGGAGAAAGAAAAAATATGGGAAGCAAGGAGAAAGGCCTTGAGCGCCTTAGCAAGGTTAAGGCCTACTGTCATATTGGAAGATGCAACTGTGCCAAGAAGTAAAATACCCGATATGATGATTGCTATAAAAAATATCGCCAAGAAATACGAGTTAACCATTGGAACATTTGGTCACGCAGGTGATGGAAACCTACATCCCACCATACTTACAGACAAAAGGGATGTAAAAGAGATGGCAAAGGTGAGATTGGCTATAGACGAGCTCTTTGATGAGGCACTCAAACTTAACGGCACTTTGAGTGGTGAACATGGCATTGGTTCAGCCAAGGCCAAGTACCTGGAGAAGGAAATTGGAAGAAGTACAATTCTCTTTATGAAAAAACTCAAAAAGGGATTAGATCCAAAAGATCTTCTGAATCCCCATAAAATGGGACTTTAAATGGAAAACTTAATTGAGGAATTAAAGAAACTTGAAGAACTCATAATTAGATGTATGAAATGCGGTGCATGCCAATCAGTCTGTCCCCTCTATCAAAAGGACCTTGTGGAACAGTCAGTAGCTAGGAGTAAGTTAGCCTTAATAGAATCCATATATCAAGGTAAAATTGAAGAGGCAGAAAGAGTACTTAAGTACTTAGACTATTGCATTTTATGCAGCAGATGCAAGGCAAATTGCCCCAGTGGTGTAAAATTTGATGAGATAATACTAAAGGCAAAATCAATCTTAAGACGTATAAAAAAACTTCCATTCTGGCAAAAGACTTTACTTAAATTGGTTATGGAAAAACAAGAATTATTGTCTAACATTACCCCTATGGTTCACATAGCTTTTAAATACGGTGCCAATAATGTGAAAGATGATATATTCAGAGTTCTCATCAAAAAGTATTCCAATAGACACTTCATATCCTTAAAAAATACACCTTTCTTTATTACACATAAAGGTTTGAATAAAGCTAAAAACGAAAAAATGAAAGTAATTTTTTATCCAGGTTGTGCTGTTAATTTTATTATTACCTCAATTGGTGAAGCTATCTTGAATTTACTTACTTCCAATGAAATCTCTGTTTACATACCTGAAACTAACAAATGCTGTGGAATACCTGCCGCAACTTTAGGCGATTTGGACTTGTTTATGAAACTTGTGAACTACCATTATGACTTTTTTGCTTCATTAGATGCTGCTTATGTAATTACATGTTGTCCAACTTGTGAGTATGCTTTAAAAGATTTAGGACCGAGAATAATTATGAGGAATGCGTCTGTAGAAGTTTTGGATATTCTGGTCTTTATAGACCAAATTCTTGGGCTAAATCTTAAGCGCAAGTTAAAAGGAAACGTAAGTCTACATATGCCTTGCCACTATAATACTTCTTATTCTACTATACCAAAATCATTCATTGATAAACATTTTGAAAGTACATTTTTAAACCTCGACAACCAAGAATGTTGTGGATTCGGTGGCACGTTTAACATTAAATTCTATCGAGATTCTAAAGAGATCTCTATGTCAAAGGTTGATGAAATTAAAAGTAAAGATATTGGAATACTCTTCACACCATGTCCTGGTTGTATTATGCAACTTAAAGATGCAACAACAACAGCAGGACTTGATACTATAGTATGCCATCCCATTGAAAAACTTTATCAAAATCAGACTAATCCACTTAAAGGTGAATACAATGGTTAATGATTTGCTATTCAATAAATTCAAGGAAAAGGCAGAATCGGTCAATGCAGAGGTTTATCGTTTTAAGGATAAACATGAAGCAATAAAGTTTATTTTAGCTTTTTTAGAAGAAGGCAATTTTAAAAGCTCAGACTTTAACTGGTTAAATAACTCCTTTTTAAATGATTCCGACAAAAGATATATCAGTGAAAAATTCCCTGGTATAAATTTCGAGGTCTCACTACAATCAGCTACCCAGGCAAAGGTAGGCATTAGTGAAATAGAGTGGGCAATTGCCAACTCTGGCACCTTGGTGCACGATGCCACATCCTTTGATAGTAGAATAATTTCTATGCTGCCTGAGGTGCATATAGCTATTGTTTCAACCTCTAAGCTTTTGGAAGATTTGGCATCCTTATTGAACCGTTTTCATCCTCAAAAAGCACATTATTTAGCCTTTATAACAGGGCCTAGTCGTACAGCTGATATTGAGAGGGTCTTAACCATTGGCGTGCACGGTCCTGAGAGGCTAATTATAGTATTTGTGGATGATATGGGGTGTTAAGATGGTTACAGCTGCGTTTAAACAATCCATAGAAAAGGCTTTAAAAAACCTGACACTCAGAACTGCCTTGGGCAAATTTGCTGAGGCCTACATAGTTGCGAGGGAAAAGGCTTACTCAGGTATAAATTTTGAACAATTGAGGGATAGAATTTCAGAGATAAAGGCCGATTCAGCCCCTAAGCTGAAGGAGCTTGCATTGGAATTTAAAAAAAATGCAGAGGCAAACGGAGCCAAGGTCTTTATAGCAAACAGCCCAGATGAGGCCAGGGAATACATCCTCAAAGTTGCAAAACAAAGGGGTGTTAAAAAGGTTGTCAAATCCAAATCCATGGCCTCTGAAGAGATACACCTAAACCCATATCTTTTAGAAGCGGGTATGGAGGTAAGGGAAACTGATTTGGGCGAGTGGATAATCCAATTGGCCAAACATAGGCCCTCTCATATGGTTTTGCCTGCTATCCATCTCACAAAAGAGGAAGTGGCCGAGTTGTTTACTAAAGAAGTGAATGAAAAGGTTAAAAGTGATATACCACAACTTGTAAAGATTGCCAGAAGAGAATTGCGCAATGTATTTTTAAGTGCAGACATGGGTATTACAGGTGCAAACATTGCTGTTGCAGAAACTGGCAGCATAGTAATAATAGAAAATGAGGGAAATGCTCGCCTTGTAACCACATTGCCTAAGATTCATGTTGTTTTAGTTGGATTGGAGAAGTTGGTTCCCTATTTTAGTAACATAGTTCCTATTCTTACAGCCCTACCTAAAAGTGCTACAGCCCAGATATGCACCAGTTACTTTTCAATAATTACAGGTCAGACCCCCAATGTAGACGGCACTTTAAAAGATCTCCATATTGTCTTACTTGACAACAAGAGAACAGATATGGCAAAAGATCCTATATTTAAAGAAGCTCTACAGTGTATTAGATGTGCCTCTTGCCTAAATGTCTGCCCTGTATTTTGTTTAATTGGGGGGCATGTCTTCGGATCTATCTATACTGGCGGAATTGGAACCATTTTAACTGCATGGTTTGAAGAATTAAAAAAATGTGAAGATATACAAGGTCTCTGCATTCAATGTGGAAGATGCCGAGATCTGTGCCCTGGTAAAATCAATATTCCCGAGTTAATATTAGAACTTAGACGTAGGCTTGAAAAAGAAAAGGGCCCATCTTTTTTACAAAAGACTTTTTTCTCAATTATTAAAAATCGTAGACTATTCCATCAGATACTTAGAAATGCCTCTAAGGTTCAAAAACCCTTTGTTAAAGAGGGTTTTATCAGACACCTACCCATGTTCTTTTCAAGCCTAACAGAGTACAGAAGCCTGCCTCCTATCTCGGATACCCCTCTAAGGGATAGACTCCTCAGATTCGTCCAGCCTGATTTTGATGAAAAAGTAGTCTTTTTCGCAGGATGTCTTATTGATTTTGTATATCCAGAAATAGGAGAATCAGTTATTAAAGTCCTCAATAAAGCCGGATTTACTGTTCTCTTTCCTCAAGAGCAAGGCTGTTGTGGTGCTCCAGCTAATTATAGTGGAAGCTCTGAGGTTGCCTACGAGTTAGCCAAGGAAAATATTGAGGCCATCTTAAGATTGAAGGCCAAATATGTGGTATCGGCCTGCCCTACTTGCACAACTTCACTTAAATATGATTATATCTTTCTATTTAAAACCACAGGCCATGAAGATATGCTTCCCAAAGCAGAAATTGTAGCTTCAAAAACATACGATTTTTCCTCGTTGATTAAAGTTTTAATAAACCAACAAAGGCTTGAACCAGAAAAGATAAGGGATTTTAAGGAAGTTACATACCATGACTCGTGCCATCTCAAAAGAAGGCTTCATGTGTATAGAGAACCGAGAGAGATTCTTGAGGGTGCAGGATATGAGATCTTGGAAATGTATGAAGCCGATATGTGCTGTGGAATGGGTGGCTATTATAGTCTAAAATTTCCGGAAATATCTAGTCCTATCTTAGAAAGAAAGCTAAGAAATATCAAGAATACCAATGCCAAATTGGTAGTAATGGATTGTCCTGGTTGTTTATTACAAATTAGAGGAGGTTTTGATAAAAAATCTGAGCCGATTGAAACGAGACATATCGCAGAAGTGATAGGTTAAGTTTTCCAAACACAATGTTAGCTTTTTATATCTCCCCATCGAGAAAGGAAGCGCTCCAAGATAACCTTTTATATGAATTTGAGGTCTAAAACTCGCAGAGAAACCCTACACTTGAATTAGAAACAAATGAAATGGAGATCACCTTGTTTGGATGAAAAAAATGAGGCACATGTTTACTTATCATAAGTATAAACTATCCTTTCCCATTTTTAAGTAACTCATCCAAATGCATCACCACCATTTTTGAAAATTTAGGGTCGTTTATATGAAGATCAATCTGAACTATCTCAGTTTCCACCACATGAT
>Ga0197142_1003973_pt1 | contig 12152 bp, 6 predicted proteins | sample GBS60_MetaG_FD_148614 | JGI IMG/M metagenome (GOLD analysis project Ga0197142, IMG submission 148614) | Sediment microbial communities from Great Boiling Springs, Gerlach, Nevada, United States - GBS 60_MetaG | ecosystem: Environmental > Aquatic > Thermal springs > Hot (42-90C) > Sediment... | reverse complement strand
CCGCGCAGCCTGTGGCGGCTCCGCCGCCTCCCGCCGGCGCCCCGGCAATGAAATACTGCTCGAACTGCGGGCAGGCGTTGCCGGCAAGCGCCGCGTTCTGCGGTTACTGCGGCGCGCGCCAAATGTAAGGTCGGCGTCAAATCAACTCTTTGTTGCCCCCGGCCGGGTTTGGCGGCGAGCGCAGCTTGGCGCCGGCCTGGATCTGGTGAAGACGTTACGCTCATGCGGCCCCGGCGCTATGCTAAAAGAGACCATCCGCGATGGCGCCCGGGTGGCGAAACCGGCAGACGCAGAGGACTTAAAATCCTCTGGGAGGCGACTCCCGTGCGGGTTCGAATCCCGCCCCGGGCACTTTAGAATCAATCGGTTACGGTTGGTTTGCGGAGTTTACGAGAATCCTTCGCCGGCGGCAGGTGTGCCTGGAGTGTGCCGCTCTCACAGACCCATGATCTGGAAGCCGGCGTCTACGAACAGAATATTGCCGGTTACGCCCCTGCCCAAATCGCTCGCCAGGAAGACCGCGGCGTCGGCGACTTCGCCGGGCTCCGCATTTCGACGCAGCGGCGCACGCTCGGCCACGGTGTCCAGCACGGACGAGAAATCCTTGATCGCCCGGGCTGAAGCGGTCTTGATGGGACCCGCGGAAATGGCGTTGACCCGGATCTGCCGCGGCCCCAGCTCGCTCGCCAGATACCGGACGCATGCTTCCAGAGCCGCTTTGGCGACTCCCATCACGTTGTAATTGGGCACGACCCGCGTGGCGCCGAGGTAGGTCAGCGTCGTAATGGACCCGCCGCGCGTCATGTATGGCGCGGCTACGCGAGCCACGGCCAGCAGTGAGTACGCGCTGACGCGTTGTGCAATCAGAAAGCCGCTTTCCGATGTTTCCAGGAACGGGCGCGAGAGATCTTCGCGCGGAGCGTAAGCGATGCTGTGGACGATGGCATCCAGCGGACTCTCGCTCTGCCGAAGCAGACCGGCCAGCCGCTCGAGGTCTTCCGCCTGGGTCACGTCACAAGCCAAAACCTGTCCGGCGCCCAGCTCCGCGCCCAGTGCTTCCACGGTCTGTCGCTGACGCTCGCCTTGATAGGTCAGCGTCAGGCAAGCGCCCTCGCGACGGAACGCCTCGGCGATGGCGTAGGCCAGGCTCCAGCGGTTGGCCACGCCGAGCACAAGCGCGTGTTTTCCTTCGAGCAGCCCCGGCATGCAGGCAAACTCTCCATTTTAACGGAGCAATTGCGTCAACCCTGTTCTCCCGGCGCACGCGCGGAGGAGCTCCTATTTGAATCGTTTTTTGTAGAGAAAATCCACGCCGAAAAGTCCGTTGGCCTCGCGCACAGCCACCGCCGAGAAATTGCGCGTGAAATCCCATTCCAGGCGGATGGTTTGCTGCTGCGCCCGGGCCAGGTTCGTGATGTAGACCAGCGTCACGTCCGGGGTAATCTGCTGTTCGAGCGTGAGGTGCGCTTCGGGAGTATTTTCGATGCCGCGCACGGTGGGATCAATCTTGAGCCGGCTGACTCCGAGGAAACGCTGGAGCCTGCCCGCCAGCGGGCTGGTGATGGCCTGACTGACCAGCGCGCTGGCGCCCGCCTGTTCCCAGCTTTGCGCGAACTCCGAGCGCGCCCCGACCAGACCGGGCGCGGTGGATGGCGCGCGCCCCGTGGCCAGAAGGGCGATGATGTCGGAGAAGGGCAGAGGCGGATCCGAGCGATACGTGACTGCCGTCTTGTTGAGGGGACCATTGATGTTCAAGGTCACTTCCACTCCGCGCACGCGTGTGGCCAGGTTCAAATTGACGACCGGCTCGATGCGGCTCGGGTTGACGAAAAGAACCTCACCCGAATCAATCGTGTAACGGTTGCCGAAAAACAGGATCTCGCCTTGACTGATCAGGGCGCGGCCCAGCAGAGCGGGCCGAAGCGCCGACCCGCGCAACCGCAGGTCCGCCTCCGCCTGCAAACTGCGCGTGAGCGAAGTTTCCAGGCGGACTTGCGGCGCTGTCCGGATGCGCACATCGAGCCGCACGTTTTCCAGAACCGGGTGGGAAGGAGGCTCGGGCCGCTGGGCGCTGCGCACCAGCAGGGAACCCAGGTCCGTCTGCGGATGGAAAGCCGCGCGCCGCACGGTCAACTCGCCGCTGAGAACGCTCTGGGCAGGATTTCCGGTATAAGTCAGCAGCGCATCCAGGGTCGAACTTACTCCTTCCGGATAGCGCACGCGGACTTCCGAGGCCTGTAACTGGAACCAGTAAGTCAGGGCCTCGGCGAAAGCTGCAAAACCTCGCAGGTTGACTTTGCCCCCGCCGCTCTCGGCCGTAAGTTTCTCGATGGTGGCCCGGTCGCGATAGAGGAAAAGCACGCCGTTGAGTTTGTCCAGCCCGTTCGGCAAGTTGCCGTAATTGAGGAAGGCGTCGCGCACCTCGACGCGGCCGTACAGGTCGGGCCGGACTGGCGCGCCCCGAACCGAGGCGTCCAGCAGAAGGCCGCCGCCGATGCGTAACTCGGGATCGAGAACTCCCAGGAGGCCGAGATCCACGCTCCCGCGGCATCTCAAATTGAGCGGATACCGGGAAGCGAACCGCCAGCTCCCTGAAATCTCCAGCTCGCTGCCTTTACCCACGAGTTGCGCCTGCCGGATGCGCGCCTCCTGGGCGTCGGCCGTGACGAGCCACGTTCCCCGGTTCCGCAACGAGAACGCCGCGCCATTGGGACCCGCGTCGCGTGGCGCGATTTCGACCGACTCCAGCTCCAGACTGGCCTTCCAGGCGCCGGGCGCGCGCAACGCCCCCTCGAAAGTCATGTTGCCTTCGGTGACGATTTCCAGCGGCAGTTGCGACCGGGATGCGGCGGCGGGCTGCTTTCCGGCGGCGCCCAGTCGTGCCAGCCAGTCCGATACATGCATCCGCCCGAACTTTACCGCGCCGCGACCCGCGTAGGCCTTCTCCAGGTTCCATTGGCTCTCCGCTCGCACATCGGCGCCGAGCAGCTTGCCGCGCGCCGCCACATCCAGCCGGGACCCGGCCGTGGAGGCTTCGAGCGTCAGATTGCCCAACGCCACGTCTTGCCAGGAAAGTCCCGTAAGGGTGGCCTTGCCGGAGAGGGCTGACAACGCAGGCTGTGCGTCCGTGAGCCGAATCTCGCCCTTCAGTTGCGCGGCCACCTTGGCCTCGGCGCCCGGCAGAACCTGCCGGACGATGTTGAGCGCGCCGGCCTCGATGCCCCTGAGCGTGAGATCAAAAGACAGCCGGCCCCGACCGGGTTGCGCCTGCTCGTGGTTATAAACGCCGACCAGCTTCGCCCGGCCCCCGGCGGCTTCTGCCTCGAGACGCGAGATGGCAAGCGAACCTTCGCGGTAACTGACCTCGGCGGTGAGGCGCTCGACCGCCTCGCCGAAGAGCGCCCCGCGCATCAGATCCCCATGGCCTTTGATTTGGGGCGCCGCGGCTGCGCCCGACGCGTGTATTTCCGCTTTCACGCGCCCGGACACCGGGAGCTTCCTTCCGAGGCGCTCCGCGATCAAAGCCGCGTCGGCGGCTTCCAGCGACACGATGCCGCTCAGGTCCCCGGAGGGGGAGGGCATCCAGTTCTGCAACGGAAGACGGCCGGCGCCCGAGGCCGAAAGATCCCGCCCGCGAAGCTGAAACCTGCGCAAGACCAGGGAGGAGGGCGAGGCTTCGACGTCCGTCTCCAGCGAGTCGAACGCCAATTGCCCGGCCCGGAAAGCGTTCACCGAAAGGCGACCTTCGATCCGGGCTTCGCTGAGTCCTCCGCGAATCACTCCGCGAAATGCCGCGGAGCCGCCCGGGGTCAATTGCACGGGGAGCTGACCGGAGGGAAGCGAGTCGTCGGGCAACCATGGCTTCAGGTCCGCCAGGTCGCTGCTATGGGCACGGACGGCGAGCTGCTCCCCAAGGACGCCCTGGAAGTCCAGCCGAGTCGAACGCGTGAACAGGAAGGAAGACGGCGCCAGGGTCAACTTGTTCGCGCGGGCATCGTATTCGGCTTCAATCCTGCCGCCCAGAGGGTGTTCGCCGGGCTCGGGCGACAACTCGACCTCGGCCTTGGCGCGCACGATCGAGAGGCCGGCCGTGCGGGCCTGCGCCGACAAGCCAAAGGGTCCGCTGAGCCGGGCTGCGTAGGGGATGCGCGTTCGAATGATTGCAGGGATGTAGGTTCGCCCAACACCATCGAGCATCGCCTGGAGAGCCAGGTTATCGGCGCTGCCTTCGAATCGCAGATCGCCCCCGCGGGACCAGCGTCCGTGGCCCCTGATTCGCCCGCCCCACAACGTGGCCGCAAGGTTGTTCCATTGCAGGCCGTCTCGTCCGATGACATAGTCCGCCTGCGCACGCACCCCCTCAAAGTGAAGGCCGCGAGTTTGCAGAGCCAGGTTGGCGGCGCGCACACGTCCTGATGTATGGCTGACGGAGGGACCGAGCTCGGCCTGCCCTTGCAGGGAGACTTCGCCGCGAAGCGGCAGCTCAGGCCAGTCGAGTGCGGACCGGAGTTCGTTCAGTCGCAGATGCGCGACGTAGCGTACCTGGGCCCGCGGCGATTCCCAGTCCTCGACAAGAACCGACGCCTCGCACCGGGAACCGCGATACGCGAGCTTGACCGGGTTCAGCTCCAGGCGTTGCCGGTCCAGCCGGAAGCCTGCCTCCCAGGCCAGCGGAAGCGTTCTCAGCTTGAAGACAGTAAGTTCAAGCGAAGCGGCCGAGAGACGACCTTCGTAGGCCGTCCGGACAAAGTCGTAACTCCAGTCAAGACGAAAACCCTCCGCACGCACCGCCAGCGGGATCCGTTCCTCCCGGAAAAGCAAGACGCCTTGCTCGAGATCCAGGCGATCCACCGCCAGCTCCAGGATTCGCTCCACCGGATGCTTCGCCGGGATGCGGGGCATGGGCGGCGAAGGGATGTTGGTGCTGCCGTCGGGATAGACGATCAAATGGAACTGGGGCCGCGCCAGCACGAGCGAGCGCAAATCCACGGAGGGCCTGGGCCACGAAAGCAGCTTCAGCCCCAGCTCGACGGCGGCGACGCGCAGCAGCGGCGGCTGCCCGGGATCTTCCTTGCCGTGCAGCACCAGGTCGCGCAGACGCACCTGCATCCGGGGAAAACGGAACTGGAAGTCCGCCAGCTCCACCCGCGCGCCCGTGGCTCTCTCGATTCCCGTCACCACCTGCGCCCGGATCTGCCGGTGAAACCATGCCGAGTTCACCAGCAGGGTGACGCCCGCGGCGAGCAGCGCCAGCATGGCGACCGGGACGCCCAGCCAGAACAGATACCGGCGCTTGCGTTTCATTGGAAGGCTGCCTCCCGCCAGCGAATGCGCGCCCGCTGCCTGGCTTCACGCAGCCAGGCGTCCACCAGTTCGTCCACCTGTCTGGCGGCGAGGGCCGATTCCGCCGTCTGCCGGGCCAGCTCGATGAGCCGGTCCTGGGGGCCGGATCGGCGCGAATCGCTCGAACCGGAAGGATCCGGAGCGGGTCGCTGGACTTCCGTCGAGCTCGCCTGGACTTCGGGTCGGAAGCGAAACTCGATGTAGCGCAGGATGCCGAGCCGGCGTCGCAGGTGTTCCCGCAAGCGTTCGGGCGGGATCTCGCAGCGTCGCAGCTCCGCTCGCCAGGCCGCTTCGTCCAGACCGCGGGCCTGGCGAATTTGCTCCACGAAGTCGGCCACTTCCTCATCCGAGGGCAGCGGGAAGCGGGTAAGTTCCATGTCACGGCCCAACAGGACGTGTTCGATCAGCCGTTCGGCCGCCTGTCGCTTGCGCTCGGGCGTGAACTCGGGGGCGACGCCGTCCAGCAGAGCCACGAGCCGAATTTCCTCCAGCACGTCGCTCAGGGCGATCACGTGATCGTCCACGGTCACGGCGATGCGGTCCAGCACCTTGCCCTGCGCGAGGGTTGCCACCAGCCACAGCGCTAAGATGCCCGCCATCAAAACGCCTGACCCAAAGAAAAATGGAACTGGAAGTGACTGATCTGTTGCAAGGTGCGTACCCCGCCGCCGAACAACAATTCTTCGCGGGTGCCCTTGAAACCTACGAACCGGGGGGGATTGAACGTGTAAGCCAGGTCCACGCGGATCGGGCCGATGGGCGTTCGGTACCGAAAGCCGAAACCGAGAGCATGCACCATGTAGTCGAAGTCGGTGACGTCGCGCTGGCGAGCCCGCAAAGATACCGAGTCGAGGCCCGAATACAGATTGCCCGCGTCCTGGAAGAGCACGCCCCCGAGGTTATCGCCCAGCAGGGGAAAACGTAACTCGAGCCTGTGCAGCAGCAGCGCCCGGCCACCCAGGGGGAACCCGGTGAGCAGGTCCCGCGGGCCGGCCTGATTTTGGGGAAAGCCGCGGTGCGACTCGGCGCCGCCGGCGAAGAAACGTTCGGGCAGCGGGATCTCGGCATCCTCGCGCAGATTGTACAACCAGCCGAAAGTAAGAGAGCGCGCCAGCACATAGCGGCGTCCCAGGCCGAAGGGGTGATAGGTGGCGTTCTGACCGAGCACGCGGGTGAAATCGGCCTGGGATCCGAAAACGCGCGAGGCCCAGCCCACGTCCAGAGTCGTATAAATGCCTCGGGTCGCGTTGGTCGGATCGTCACGCCGGTCGGCGACGAAGTTACCGGCCAAAATGCCCAGGCGAGCAGGTTGCGAGTACAACGGGATCAGTAACGGGCTGATTTTCAGGGTCTCCGGGTCCACCGTGACCCGGCGGTACGTGAAACGATACAGCAAGGTGTTGGCCCTTGACAGGCGCTGGCCGAGCTGGACGGATCCTTCCTGGCGCCGCGCCGAGAAGGTGCGCACGTCCCGGGAATCGTCGTACATCGCCGTGAGGAGGAGGTTCCAGTTCAGGCTGCTGCGGAACTGGGGCACTTCGTAGCCCACGATTCCACGCTTTTGCACTGTGGAGACGCGGGTGCGCAAACTCAGGTTGTGAGCCTGGCCCCAGAGATTGTTCCGTACGACGTCGAAAGAAACGCGCGGGCTGAAGCCGGGCTTGCCCGCCGGGGCTTCGAAACTCAGCGGATCGCCGCCGATCTTTTCGATCTGGGCTCCGAAGCCGGTGGTGAGCGAATAACGCCGGGACTCTTCGAAATCGAGCAACACGTATTTGTCCTGCTCCCGGCCGCCGGGGTTTTGCAGGGCGGCGTCCACCCGGGCAAAGATCTGCAAATTATAAAGCCTGCGCTGGGTCTCGAGCAGCGCGCTGCGCGACAGCGGATCGCCGGGCGCCAGCAACAACCGCTGGCGCACCAGCTCGGGCCGGGTGATGCGCATCCCGCTCAGCAAAACCTCGCGCACGTACTTGCGCTCGCCTTCCTGGATTGTGAAAGTAAGGTCCACGCGGTGGGGTTCGGCGGCGGGTCGCCAGCTCCACTGGAAGGCGGCGTCCATGTAACCCTTGTCGTTGTAATAATCGAGAATGTTTTCGCGATCAATGGCGACGTTGGCCTCGCTGAAAGGCTGTCCCTCGCCGGATTGAAGCAGGCTGTGAAGGGCGGCTTCGTGCTCGGGGCCGGCGCCCGCCAGGGTCAGGGAACTTACGCGCCACTGCGGCCCTTCCTCGATTTCGATGTGCACGGCCATCTGATCGCGCTTGCCGCGGTAATTGTGCTCGACGCGGGAACGCACCTGGACTTCGCGGAATCCGTTGGCCCGGTACAGCGCAGCGATCGCTTCCAGGTCATCGCGCAGCATCTGATCGCTGAAGCGGCCGAAGCGCAGGTACGGGAAAGCCGCCGGGCGCACGGCCATACGCTCGCGGATGGTAGCCTCGTCGAAATACCGGTTGCCGGTAATGGTGACCTTGGCCAGTTTCTCGCGCGGTCCGCGGTCCACGTCAAAGATGATGAGCTGGCGATCGCGGTCGGGACGCGCTTTGAAATCCACTTTGGTATGGAAATAACCTTTGGCCTGAAAGTAATCGGTAAGCTCGCGCGCGCCTTCCATGAGCAGATCGCGATCCACCGATCCCTCCTGGTAGACGGGCACGAGCTCGCGCAGCCGGCTCCGCGACAGCTTGGCGCCTTCCAGCTCGACGCGGATCCTCGGCCCGGCGACGATTTCCAGGGCAGGTTGCACGCTCCGCGATTCGGGCCGGTAGTTCAATCCGAGGAGCGTGACGCCGGCCGCCAGCCGGTCCTGCTTCTGATAGGACCGGCGCAATCGTTCCAGGCCGTCCTGGGTTCGGCTTTCGGTCACCGGCTTCCAGCGGAACCACCCCTTCCAGCGCGTGGTCTTGATGAGGTCCTTGAGGGAGCGCGCGGGGTCGCCGCGGATGTCGGGCGCCGCGTAACGGGCCCGTGGTCCGCTTTCGATTTCAAAAATAATGTTCACCTGCTGGGTGCGAGGATCATGCTCGAGCCGGTGGCGGATGTGCGGTTCGAAGAACCCGTGATTCTGAAGCGTGCGACGGATGTTTTCGGCGGCGGTGCTGAGGTCTGCTTCGTCGAAGGGCGCACCGAGGTCGAGTCGTGCAGCCGCGGTCACGGTCCCCGCATTCGGTGGGTTGGGGGCGCCTTCGGCGCTTACGCGCCCCACGAAGAGCGCGGGCTCGGTGAGCACCCGGATCTCCCAGCCGTCTTCGCTCGGCCAGGCTTCGATCTGAATGTCGGCGTAGCGACCCGTGGCGTACAGCCGTTCGATGGCCGCTCTGACCTGACTGGCGGAGACAGGCTCGCCGACTTTGAAAGGAAGCCATTCCAGCATGCGCTCGGGCGCGAACGGTTGTTGTTCGGGAACGAACCGGATTTGCTTTACCATCAGGCGGGGTTCATCGGCGCCCGGCAGTGAAGGAAGCGCCAGGAAAGCCAGCCCGGCAGCCAGCAACGCGCAGCGATGCATCCCGGAGGCATCCACTTGATTTGATCATAACATCGGGATTTTTGAGCGCGGTTGCCGGCAGCGGTGCCTACCGGGCTCCGCGGGCGCGCAGGAGGGCCGCCGCCTCTTCCTGGTTACTTTCAAGCGCGGCGGCCAGCGGCGTCTGACCGCGGTGATCGCGTGCGTTGATCTCCGCCCCGCTTTCCAGCAAAACGGCGAGCACGTTGCATCGCCCCCAGGAGGCGGCCAGGTGCAAGGGCGTGGCGCCTCGTTGCCGCTCACGGGCATTCACGTCGGCGCCGCGCGCAATCAGCAGCCGGGCGACAGCGGCCTGGCCGGCCAGAGCGGCATCGTGCAATGGGGTGGCGCCCGTGCTGTTGGCAAGGTTCACAGGAGCGCCGCGGTCCAGCAACAGGGAGACGATTTCGGCGTGGCCTTTGAGCGCGGCGTCGTGCAGCAGGGTCGAGCCTTGAGGCGTGCTCATGGCCGGGTCCGCCCCCGCGTCCAGCAGAACGCGCACCACCTCCGACTGGCCCCGCAGGACGGCTTCCTGCAAGCGACGCAGCAAGGCGCTGCTGCCCTGCAAGCGTGCGCCCTGCCGGAGCAGAAACTCGACGACCGGTCCGTGGCGGTAGCGCAACGCCTCATCGAGCGGGGTCGCGCCGTAGTTGTCTCGGGCCTCCGGGTCCGCTCCCGCCGCCAGCAGGACCCGCACCACTTCGACGTGACCTTTCGCGGCGGCGCCGTGGAGCAAGCCGGCGCCCGTTTCGGGATTCCGGCGCCGGAAATCGGCCCCGCGCGCGATCAGCAATTCGACGATCTCCGCGTGTCCTTTCCAGACTGCTTCCTCCAGCGCCGTGGCGCCGGTTTCGTCGGCATCGGAGACGCGCGCTCCGTGCTCCAGCAGTGCCTCCAACACCTCGCGATAGCCGCGTGCGGCGGCCAAGTGCAAGGCGGTTGCGCCCGCGCGGTGGCGCGCGTGAACGTCGGCGCCACGCCGCAGCAGCAATTCCACCACGCTCCTGCGGTTGGTGATGACGGCGTAATGCAACGGCGTCGAGCCTCCCTCACGGTGGCGGGCGTTGACTTCGGCGCCGTAATCGAGCAAGAGGGCGGCAATGTCCTCATGACCTGCCCAGGCCGCATCATGAAGGGGCGTGCCACCCAGAGAGTCGCGCGCATTGACGTCGGCGCCCGCTTTCAGCAAGCTTTCCACCGCGGCCCGGTCCCCGCTTTTGATCGCCCGGTGCAGATCTTCGCTTTGCACCCAGTACGCCGCCAGTGCCAGCCAGAGCGCCGCCGACCCCATATCTTTTACGGTACCGCCACGCAGGGCGGCAATCCAGCGGGCGGCGTCACCACTCGGAAAGCGGACGCCCAGGCCAGGACAGCCGCGGGGCCGACTCGCCCGCGCGGTGCGGCGTCATGGCGATCACCAATCTCAGGTCGGCGGTTTTGTCGGGCAATCGCGCGACCAGCTTTCGGACGCCGCGATTGGGATTCTGCGGCGGCGGCGGGGTGGCCGAGACCACATCGAACACAGCCCCGTCGGGGCTCAGGATGCGCATGGAAAGCCGCCGGCCGGGCTTGTGCAGTTCGGCGCGGGCGCCCTCGATTCGGACTTCAGCGTCCGTCACCATGCCCCAGAGGGCTTCGACCGCCTGGGGCGCTTCCAGCTCGTCCTGCACGAGGACGTGGCGGCGTTCCACCAATGCGAAACCGCGCCAGTGCCGCCGGAGTTTGCCGGGATACGCTTTGGTCAGATCCATCACCACCCAAGCCAACTGCGGCTGGAAGCGGTGAGCGATGATCGTTGCTTCCGCCTTGGGATCCTGATTTTCTCCGTCAATCAGCAGCGTGTTGTGAGACTCGGTGCGGTTGCGATAGTAATTCCATCGCTCTTTGCCGAAGTAACCGGGCAAGTTATAGTCGTCGGCGCCCAGATCCAGGGCCCAGCGCATCCCGCCGGCGTCCAGCACGAAGGTTCCCAGATCGAGCTGGCTGTGGCCGACTTTCAGATCGCCCGCTTTGACGCCGAGGAAGATTGCGTCCGGGTCCTCCCAGGAGCTGCGCATGAAGGCCACTTCCACGCCGCGGAAAAGCGCATCGAGCGGCCATTGAGCCTGCTGCGGGCTGCGCGCCTCTTCCTGATACCACACAAGGTCGAACGGTTCGGGGCGGACTTTGGAGTCCTCCAGCCGGCGCTGCTGGTGCCATGCGTATACCGGCTCGTTGAACTTCCGCGCCAGCCAGAACATCTCGGCGGCGCCGCCCAGAACGTCACTGCCGTCGCCGTAATTGAAGGTCTTGTTCGCGGGACTGCTGAAGTAGACACGGAAGCGCCCGGCTTCGCGGAAACCCGGACGGGCGGAAAGAGAAAAGTCGTGGCCCAGGGCGGTCTCCAGACCGGCCAGGAAGTAGACCGTGTAGCGAGTGGCGTAATGCCAGTAACCTGGACCCTCGGGCCAACCGCCGTCGGGGGCATAAGAAGCCAGGGCGCGCGGCAGCGATTCCACCGCCCAGGCCAGCACGCGCCGGCAGAGTTCGGGTTCTTCCTCCGCGATGGCCAGCGCGCCCAGCCCGATGCCGCCGTTGCACACCTGATTCCAGTTGAAGCGATTGATGACCCAACCCCGTTGTTGCTCGTACAGGGGGATGGCCTGGCGGATGCCCTTTTCGAGAATCGCCTGGCGGATCCAGCGCCGGTCCTCATCGCCGAGAGCCGGATACAACCAGTCGTATCCGATGGCGAAGGCGTGGGTCATCTCCGCCGTATCCAGAAAATGGGAAGGATTCCAGTCGGGGAAATCAGCCGCGGCGCGCAGCTCGCGCAAGGCGCGCTCCAGGTATTCCCGCTTCCCGTCCATCCGGTAAAGAAGCGCCAGGGTGTAGATCCGATCCAGGCAACGCCGGCTCTGCGCCAGCAGGCGCGGCCCGATCAGGACGTGCTCGACCGGTGCGGCGGTCCGGATGCGGTTGGCTTCCTCGACCAAAGCCTCATAAATCCGGCGCGCCTGGGGCGAGCGGCGCACGAGTTCGCGAAGGCGCGCGATGTCCTGGTCCAGAGCGATCAGGCGCGGATGAGAGGCACGCAGCGTAGCCAGCGGGTCGGCGCCGTGCGCGCTCCATGACGCCAGAAGAGCGACAAGCAGAGCGAGGACTCTCATAGCCGACCATTATCGCCGATGCCGATCCAGGCGGCCTCGCATGGTACAAAGGGATGTTATGCCCACCTTCGTGGTGACGACCCCGCAGCGCAGCTACCCGGCGGTGGTTGAGCGCGGCTGCCTGGCGCGTCTGGGTGAGTTCCTGCCGCAGCGGA
>Ga0197142_1003972_pt1 | contig 12152 bp, 11 predicted proteins | sample GBS60_MetaG_FD_148614 | JGI IMG/M metagenome (GOLD analysis project Ga0197142, IMG submission 148614) | Sediment microbial communities from Great Boiling Springs, Gerlach, Nevada, United States - GBS 60_MetaG | ecosystem: Environmental > Aquatic > Thermal springs > Hot (42-90C) > Sediment... | reverse complement strand
AGCCTCGGCGCAGCAGTGCTTCTCGGTCTTGTTCGTGTTCCATTAGGTTGCTGGTTGGGAAGGTTGTTGGAGATTGCAAAAGTTATATGCCGCCCACGCGCCCGAAGGTTCAATCGTAAAAAAGGGGAAGGCTTTTTTTGCGGATTCAACTTCTTCAAGGAACATCTCGCGCTTTTGGGATTCAATTAAAAATGCGCCGTTCAAAATCATCTCGTCTTCGCGCTCGGTAACGGCTTTTGGCAGAACGGGATTGAGTTTTGTTTGAACCGAGAGTTTGCGCAAGCGTTCAAAGAGCGACTCTAATGTCTCTTGAAGCGATGCTGTGATGTTTCCCGCCACAAGCGACTCTCGCCGCTTTTTGAGCAAATACGCTTTTCCCGCCGATGCCGTTTTCAACGCCTCATCAATCTCTTGGATTTCTTTACTCCCCGCAAGAAACGCTTGCAACTGTTCAGAGCTGATATAGACTTTGATGCCCCACTCCTCTTTGCCTTTCAAATTTTCCAACAAGTTCTTTAACGCACTTTGTTGTGCGTGTAAAAATTCTTGTAGGGAAATGGGCGAACGGAAAATCGTTGGGAATCGGAACGGCACGATGGTAGTTTGCGCACGCATGGCTTCCATTACGCTCTCGTGATGACGCACGACCGATTCAACCCACGCCAATCGCGAGAGATTTTTCTTCAAATTTTCTTCGCCGAACTCTGCTTCGGAAACATTAGAGACAATCGCCGCAAGTCCTTCAACCTTGATTTCATGGGTATTTTCAGGGAGCGACTTTTCGCCTAATTCTGCTACGCAATAAAGGTAAGTGAGCATGGTTGTTGTATTTTGGTTCTCGGTTTGGCTGTTCGCACAAAACCGTATTTTCCATTTACCTTTCAATTTAACGCTATCCAACAATGAGATTTTTCGTATTGCTTTTCGTTCTCTTTTTCATCTCGCTTTCTTCTGCCCTTGCACAACAACGCTCGCAAACGCTCAAATCACCCAACGGCAAACTCACGCTCACCTTCTCGCTTACTGAACAAGGCGAGCCGCGCTATGAACTTTCTTTCGCCAACAAAACCGTGATTAAGCCAAGCGCGCTCGGCGTTAAACTCAAAGACCTTCCGCACTTTGAACGCGGCTTCCGAATTGCTGACGCAAAAACGCGCACGATTGATGAAACTTGGTCGCCCGTGCTTGGCGAAGAAAAATCAATTCGCAACCACTGCAACGAACTTTTTTTGACGCTTGAACAGCCTGCGGAAAGACATCGAACCTTGAACTTGCGCTTTCGGCTTTTCAACGACGGGCTTGGCTTCCGATACGAATTTCCTGCACAACCCGAACTCAAATACTTCACGCTGGTTGATGAACGGACCGAGTTTAATCTCACGAGCGACCACACGGCGTTTTGGATTCCGGGCGATTACGATTCCAACGAATACACTTACCACACCACACGCCTGAGCGAAGTCAATGCTTTCGAAGGCAAGCAAGCAAGTGAAATCGGCACGCGCTCGCTTATTGCGCCTAACGCCGTGCAAACGCCGCTGATGCTCAAAACTGCCGATGGGCTTTACATCAATCTCTTCGAAGCCGCACTCGTGGATTATCCCGCGCTCAATCTCGTTATCAATCAATCCACGTTTTCGCTTTCGGCGCACCTTGTTCCCGATGTGTTTGGCAATAAAGCCTACCTGCAAACGCCGTGCAAAAGCCCATGGCGCACGATAATCGTGAGCGAAACCGCCGCTGGGATTCTGGAATCGCGAATGACGCTCAACCTTAATGAGCCTTCAAAACTCAAAGATGTGAGTTGGATTAAGCCGATGAAATATGTCGGAATCTGGTGGGAAATGCATGTCGGAAAATCAACTTGGAACTACGCCGATGTCGATAACGTCAAACTCAAAGAGACCGACTGGAAAGCCTTGCGCCCCAACGGTCGACACGGCGCAACCACAAAGCGCGCAAAAGAATACATTGACTTCGCCGCCAAACACGGCTTCGATGCCGTCTTGATTGAAGGCTGGAACATCGGTTGGGAAGATTGGTTTGGCAAGATGAAAGAAGACGTCTTCGATTTCGTAACGCCGTATCCTGACTTCAACATCGAGGAAGTGGCGCGTTATGCAAAGTCAAAAGGCGTGAAACTGATTATGCACCATGAAACCAGTGCATCGGTTTCAAACTACGAGCGCCGCATGGACGAAGCCTTTCGCTTGATGAAAAAATATGATTACCCTGCGGTCAAGACGGGCTATGTTGGGAAGATTCTGCCACGCGGCGAGCATCACGACGGGCAATGGATGGTCAATCACTATGTCCGCGTTGCGGAAAAAGCCGCCGAGTATCAACTGATGGTCAACGCGCATGAGCCTGTCAGACCCACAGGCTTGGGACGCACTTATCCGAACTGGATTGCCTGCGAAGCTGCACGTGGCAACGAGTTCAATGCGTGGAGCAAAGGCAATCCGCCCGAACACGAAACGATTTTGCCTTTCACGCGCCTTTTGGGCGGCGGCATGGATTACACGCCCGGCATTTTTGAAATTAAAATGTCCTACTACAATCCCAACAAAACCGAGCAAGTCCACACCACGCTTGCCAAACAACTCGCGCTTTATGTTACGCTTTATAGCCCGCTTCAAATGGCGGCAGATTTGCCCGAAAATTATGAGCGATATTTAGATGCGTTTCAGTTCATCAAAGATGTGGCGTTGGATTGGGACGAGACAAAAATTTTGGAAGCCGAAATCGGCGACTACCTCACCGTTGCACGCAAAGCCAAAGGCAAAGATAATTGGTTTATCGGTGGTATCACTGATGAGAATGCGCGCACCTCACGTATCACATTAGATTTCTTAAATCGGAACTTGCAATATGAAACCACGATTTACAGCGACGCGCCCGACGCACATTGGGAGCGGAATCCAAAAGCGTATCAAATCAAAACGCAACTTGTTCGACATGGCGACACGCTTGACATTCAGTTGGCACCGGGCGGCGGCTATGCAATTCATCTTAAACCTCTGCTACGCTGATAGGATTGATTTTGCATTTCTGCATTAACGCAAAAACTTTTAACTTCGTTATCTCACTCGACAAAAACAATTCCGATTGCAGTTCTATGTCGGTCATTTCAGGAATACCAGACATCACGATTATTGGTGCTGGTCCTACGGGGTTGTATGCTGCGTTCTACGCAGGGCTGCGTTCTATGCAAGTGCGCATTGTCGATAGCCTTTCGGAGATTGGCGGGCAATTGACTGCGCTGTATCCGAAGAAAAACATCTACGATGTTGCTGGTTATCCTGCGGTTTTGGCTGAAGACTTGGTTAAAAATCTTTATGAGCAGTGTAAGCAATACAACCCTGAGATTTTCACCAATACGAAGATTGAGAAGCTGGAGCGCGAGGGGGAACTGCTGAAACTGACTTCTGCCGATGGTCGCGAAATGTACTCCAAGACGGTGTTGATTGCAGCTGGCGTTGGTGCTTTTACGCCACGCAAACTCGAGCGCGAAGGGTTAGATGTTTGGGAAGATAAAGGGCTTTACTACTTTGTGAAAGACCCGACGATTTTTTATGGCAAGAAATTGCTCATTATTGGCGGTGGGGATAGTGCGATGGACTGGGCTATGGCGCTTGGCGAGAAAGCGCAGGTGCTGTTAATTCATCGCCGTGATAAGTTTGTCGCCCATGAAGACAGTGTCAAGAAAGTTCGCGCCATGGGTATTCCGATTCGCACGTTTTGGGAACTGAAATCGCTTCATGGCGAAAACGGCATCTTGAAGCATGCTGTTATCTTCAACAATAAAACCAAGGAAGAGGAAACGATTGAAGTTGATGCCGTGCTGTGCAATCTGGGCTTCATTACGAACCTCGGCTCAATCCGAAACTGGGGTTTGGAGATTGAAGGCAATAGCATTCGTGTCAATCATGCCATGGAAACTAACCTCAAAGGGGTTTATGCCGCTGGTGACATTGCTTGGCACCCTGCGAAGTTAAAACTGATTGCTACTGGCTTTGGTGAGGCGGCTATTGCGGTAAATCACGCCAAAACCGTCATTGACCCGCATGCCTCGTTCTTCCCTGGACACAGTAGTAACAGGGACGATAAGAAAGTTGCATAGCGACGCAGTCTGCCTAATTTTTTAAGAAACCACAAGCCCGAAGACCTATGAACAAGACCGATACTAAGCCTTTGGCGGATATCCTTATTGTCGATGACCAAGAAATCATCTTGAAGTTGCTTGAAGAGACCCTGCGGAGCGAAGGCTATGCTGTTCGCGTGGCGCATAATGGGCTCGATGCACTCACAGAGATTCAAAAACAAAAGCCTGACCTTATCATTACGGATATGCTCATGCCGAAGATGAACGGCAATGAGATGGTCGCTAAGCTTAAGGAATCTCCCGATACACGTCTCATCCCCGTCATTATGCTCACAGGGCTTTTCGATTTCGAGAACAAAGTTCGTGCGCTTGAAGTGGGCGTGGATGACTTTCTTGGCAAGCCTTTCAATCGCATTGAATTGATTACCAAAGTGCGTGCGCTGTTGAAGACCAAAAGTTATATCGATCAGCTGGAGAATGCAGAAACGGTTATCTTCTCGCTTGCTCTTGCTATTGAAGGCCGAGACCCCTACACGAATGGGCATTGCCATCGCCTTTCGGATTATGGTATGAAACTTGCGCGTAAAATTGGGCTTTCTGAATTTGAGATTGATGCCGTGCGCAAGGGCGGTGTCATTCACGACATTGGTAAAATCGCCGTGCCTGACAGCATTCTTTTGAAACCTGGCAAATTAACCCCCGAGGAATACGAGATTATGAAAATTCATCCAGAAGCTGGTGAAAATATCTGCAAACCCCTCAAGTCGCTTGCGCCTGTTCTGCCAATCATTCGCGGACATCAAGAGCGATGGGATGGTAGTGGATACCCTGATAAACTTGTCGGCACAGCCATTCCTATCACGGCGCGTATTATTGCTATCGTTGATTTTTATGATGCGCTGATGACTGTGCGCCCCTATAAACGCGCTCTCGATGTCAAACAAGCCTTAGAGATTATGAGCAAAGAGACCCAAGAGCATAAGTGGGACCCTAACCTCATGCGAGTCTTTCAAGAGATGATTATCAACGAGGAACTGGATAAACCCGTCAGCGAAATCCAAGTTCTCAACTACGAATATCTATAAGTCCGTTACGGCATTATCAACACCTAACATGAAATGGAATGTTCTGACCCGCGCCGACCTTGATGGTATTGTTTGCGCAGTGCTTCTCAAGAACACCGAAGAGATTGATAAAATCCGATTCGCTGAGCCAAAGTTTGTTCAAGACGGCGAAATAGAAGTCTTCCCCAATGACATCATTACGAACTTGCCTTACGACAAGCGATGTGGGATGTGGTTTGACCATCATATTGCTAATGTCAGACCCAGAGAGTTTAAAGGTTCATTTAAGCCTGCTCCTTCTGCCGCCCGTGTCGTTTATGATTACTACCTGCCCAAATTCCCGACTTTGACGAAATATGACGAACTGCTTCGTGCTACCGATAAAATTGATGCCGCGGACCTAACCTACAATGAAGTGCTCGAGCCCGAGGGCTATTTGCTTCTTTCCATGACGATTGACGGCAAATACCCCGAAGACGAGCCTTATTGGCAACATCTTGTTCATCTTCTCAAAGACACTACACTGCCTGAGACCATGAACGACCCTATGGTCAGAGAAAAAATTGCTCGATTCAAAGAACAAGATTTTCTTTTTCGAGAGGCTGTTCGAGAGTGCTCGCGCGTGGAAAAAAATGTGCTCATTACCGACCTTCGCAGATACAACAATCTTCCCAGCGGAAATCGTTACTATGTTTATGCCTTCCAAGCGGCAACGAACCTTTCGATGCGCATCACCAACGACCGCGAGCGGCCAGGCTATGTGTCTATCAGCGTCGGCTACAACATCTTCAACAGAACTGCAAACATCAATGTTGGCGAATTGATGAAAAAATATGGCGGCGGCGGGCACAAAACCGTCGGTAGCACAAAGGTCAAAGCCGAAGATGCTGACCGCATCATTCAAGAAATGCTTGGCTACCTAACGCGCTAAGTTCATGCCGGCTCGCATCTTTACACACACCGTTCGTGTGATTTATGCACATACCGACCAAATGCGCGTGGTCTATTATGGGCGATATTTTGAGTTCATTGAAGCGGCTCGTAACGAACTTTTGCGCGCCTGCGGCTTTACCTACAAAGAACTTGAATCGCTTGGCATCATGCTACCGGTTGTCTCGGCTCACTTGGATTACTTTGCTCCCGCACGCTACGACGACGAAATCGAGATTTACACGCACATCGAAAAACTTGAGAACGTGCGCGTCACGATTGCCTACACTGCCTTTGAAAAATCTTCTCGCCAAAAGCTTTTCTCGGGCTACACCGTTCATGCCTTTGTGGATAAGAACGGAAAGCCTACTCGCCCGCCCAAAGCCTTTTTGGAGAAAGTTGGCTAATCGCTTCGGAGTGTTTCTTTGCTTCAAAATTTTTGAGATACAGCGGCGAGGCCGTTGCAAGGTCAGCCACTTGTCCGCATCTTAACTTTTCTTCGGCAATCGGCAAGAGCGATGCTGCAGTAAAAAAATCCGCTTCAATCACTTGCGTTGCTTCAAAGAGCGAAGCCCAGCGCGAGAGATTGCGTCCCACAACTGCAACGCGCTCGGCGGATTTGAGCTTGCGATTGAGTTGTGCAAGCGTTAAGTACTCGTATTCAATCAGGGTTTGGCGCCAAGTCACTCCAACATAGAATTCATCGGCTTTTGAATATGAAACCGTCAAGAGCATCTCTGCCTTGTTTCTTGTGAAGGTTGCATGTGCAAGGGCTTCAAAGGTGGGAATCATGATGAGCGGAAGGTTGTGCGCAAAGCAAAGTCCTTTGGCAGTCGCAATGCCAATGCGTAAGGCGGTAAATGAGCCAGGACCAGACGAGAGCGCTACAGCATGAAGTTCGTGTGGTTTTAGGGATAAGTCTTGCAAGGCTTCTGCTATCAGTGTCAAGATTTGCTCGCCGCTTTTGTGCCACTGTGTGCCACATTTTACAACCGTGCACCGTGCGTTAGTAGCGGCAATCGAAAGCGGCGGCTCTGTGCAGTCAATCGAGAGCAGGTTCATCGTAGCGGAAAATCTTGTTCAAAGGTTATCAGCCGTTCTGTCTCCGTTGCACGTCTCAACTCAATGCGCTTGGCAGTCTTCGGCACAAGGTCTGGGAACTTATCTGCCCATTCAATCATAGAAATGCCGCTACCGTAAAGGTATTCTTCAAAACCAATATCATATAGTTCGTCAGGCGAATTTAGTCGATACCAATCGAAGTGATGCAGTGTGAAGCGTTCGCCGCTTCGAGAGCCGTCGTAGAGGTTGAGGATTGTGAAAGTGGGACTGGTCAGTTGTTCGGAGCAGTTGAACACGTCCGCAATGCCGCGCGTGAATTCAGTTTTGCCTGAACCCAATCCGCCAATCAATGCTACGCAGTCGCCGCGTTTTAAGGAGCAAGCAAACTGCCGCGCCAGTTCGCGCGTCTCTTCACTTGATTTCGTTAAGACTTGTTTCATTTTTCTCAACTCGAATCGCCGTCGCCGTAAAAATGAGTGAATCGCCTTTAAGCGTTTGTGTAAAATGCGCCAGTGCGTTTGCGCCGCATTCTAACGCCTTTGATTTCAGTTGCATCATGGCATAAAACCGCTTGTAGCCTGTGTTTTCCAGCGAATCCGACGACGCCACATCAGACAGCCGAAGGTCTTTGATGATTTCAGCGTTTGGTGGCACACTATCGAGCATCGCCACGCCAGCAGGCGTAAAGAACATCCGCCGTGCGGGTTGCCACGCAGCCACATGCCTTGGACATTGGCAGTTCAGTTCATCAGGCACTCCTGACGGCAAAAGTTTATGTTGCACGACGGTGTTGCGCGTTGCCTCATCAAAGAGCGGAATTTCCTGCGCCTGTGCGGACCACACCAAACCAAGCAGTATTGCCATGCAAAAGAGTTGCTTATTGTTCATCACGGTATTTCTGACGCATATTTGGATGTCTCGCTTTGCTCGGAATGACACGGCAAAAGCAGTCGTCTTCCAAGAATTTTCCTAATCCAACAAGTTCACTTACTTAAAATCCGCTTGGCATTGGCGTTCCCGCTTGATGCTGAATCACATCTTTATCTTTTGCATCCGTTTCCTTGACTTGCGATGCCTCAATCTCATAGACGCTGACCACAAAGCCATCTATCTTCGTTTCTTGAATCTTGAAAATTCCCGTTACGCGAACTGGAGAATAGACATATGGCGTTGATTTTCCTTTCTGCATTTTCACCATCACGGTTTCATTCGGTTCAGGCGGCACAGAATAGCAACACCCAAAAAACGGCATTTGCACCAGCATAAATTCGGTTACGTCTAACGCTTCCGACATCGGAATCATGTATCCTGCAATGTTGACTTCCTTTCCTTGCAAAGCTTTGAGCTTTTCAGGAATTGGGTTATTGGCTTTTCGGCTGAATCGATACTCGCGCAAATCGTTAAAGGTAATCCGTACTCCGTCTGTGCCAGTAGATACCGTTTGAACAACTCTTGTTGGCTCATCATGTTTTGGTGCTTGGCGATACTCGGCTCTTAATTTCTTCAACGCAGAGGCAAAGGCTTCCTTTTCTGCAACATGCGCCGAAATGATGATGTTAATGACGATAAGACCGATGATGATGCCAACAGTAGATGCAAGTTTCTGCTTCATTCGTTTGTGCGTTTCTTGTTTCAAATCAAAGTTACGAATGTTTTTGTTTAACAACTTAACAACAATAATTTTTCGGATGTTCGTTTTTGTCTAAATTTGCATGTGTATTTCTGCATTTCAAGTTTTCGCCTGCGCACGGTCTCACCTTTTTTCAACTAAATGCCTTTGAATCATGATTACTAAAAAACGCTCAACCCGTACAACGCTTAAACTCAAAAAAAATACTAACGGCAAATTCGCAAAAGCCGAACTTGACTATGTTGGCAACGGAACGGCACGCGCTGTGATTGATAAAGTCGTTCCCGAAATCGATGGCGGCTTTTTCCCGATTAAGCGCGTCGTTGGCGAAAGCGTTACCGTCGAAGCCGATGTGTTCGCTGATGGGCACGATACAATTGTCGTTACGCTTCGCTATCGCAACAAAGGTGAAAAAAAGTGGAACGAAGTACCGATGGAATGTTTAGGCAACGACCGTTGGCGCGGCGTGTTTGTTACAACTCTTGTTGGAGAAATGGAATATGCCGTTGCCGCTCGCGTTGACCATTTTCTTTCATGGCGCAATGGCTTGAAAAAACGTGTGGAAGCCGAGCAATCTGCGGAATCGCTGAAAGTGGAAATCCTGATTGGCGCCGAACTTTTGAACGAACTTGCCGAGCGTGCATCGTCCGAAGATGCTAAGAAAATCAAGGCGATTGCAACGTCGCTCAAAAAGCGCGCAGGCACGCCTGAATCTATCACCGATGCGCTCTCCGAAACGCTCGTTGAACTGTCGCAAAAGTATCCCGATGAGTCTATCACTACGCAGAGTAAAACCTATCGCGTAACGGTTGACCCGCCGAAAGCAGGCTTTTCAACTTGGGTTGAAATTTTCCCGCGCTCATGGAGCGAAACGCCTTACAAACACGGCACATTCAAGGATTGCATGCGGCTCTTGCCCGACTTTGCCGACATGGGCTTCGATGTGCTGTATCTTCCCCCGATTCACCCGATTGGTATCACGAAACGCAAAGGCAAAAACAACAGCACCGTGGCGCAAGCAGGCGATGTCGGAAGTCCTTGGGCAATCGGCGCAAAGGAAGGCGGACACAAAGCCATCCACCCCGAACTTGGCACACTCAAAGAGTTCCAACAACTTGTTAAACAAGCAAAATCACTCGGCATTGATATTGCACTTGACATTGCCTTTCAATGTTCGCCAGACCACCCCTACGTCAAAGAGCATCCCGAATGGTTCAAGTGGCGACCTGATGGCACTGTGCAATACGCCGAAAACCCGCCAAAGAAATACGAAGATGTCTTGCCGTTTAATTTTGAAACCGAAGATTGGAAAAACTTGTGGCTCGAACTTAAATCCATCTTTGAATTTTGGATAGCGCAAGGTGTCAGGATTTTCCGCGTCGATAATCCGCACACGAAACCGTTTGCTTTTTGGGAGTGGTGCATTTCAGAACTTAAACGCGATTACCCTGACACGATTTTCCTCTCCGAAGCCTTTACGCGCCCGAAGGTGATGTATCGCTTGGCGAAATTAGGCTTCACGCACTCCTACACCTACTTCACTTGGCGCAACAGCAAACGCCAACTTCAAACTTACCTCACCGAACTGACCACAACCGACGTCAAAGAATTTTTCCGACCAAACTTTTGGCCAAATACGCCCGATATTCTGTCGGAAGAATTCTTGCAATATGCGCCGCCATCTGCCTTTATGATTCGCTATGCGCTTGCCGCAACGCTTTCTTCCAACATCGGCATCTACGAGCCTGCGTTCAGCCTTTGCCTGAACACGCCGCTGATGAAAGGCAAAGAAGAATATCTGGATTCGGAGAAATACGAAATCAAGGCGTGGGATTTGTCGCAGTTCAACATCCGTCCGTTCATTAAGCGCATCAATCACATTCGCAAAGAAAATCCTGCGCTTCAACAAACAAACAACCTTCTTTTCACAGAAGTTGAAATTGCGCCGAAAGTGGAAAGCGAGTATTTGATTGCGTATTTGAAATCTTTTGAACACAACCATGTTCTCACAGTGGTCAATCATCACCCGACATGCACCGAAGAAGGCTGGGTGCGCGTGCCGCTTGAACGCATCGGACTTCAAGAAGGAGAACCTTATCGCGTGTGTGAACTTATCACAAATACGGAGTTCATTTGGAACAAAGCATGGAATTACATTCGCCTTAACCCAGATGAAACCGTCGCCGCAATTTTCAGAATCGAGCCTCAATGAGATGCAAAGAATTTGGAACTCTGATGTAACGGATTAAACGGATTCTCACGGATGTTTATAGTTGGTTTCAATATCCGCGTCTATCGTTGTCAGTCCGTGTGTTTCGTGTGCCGTTTTGTTAAGACCTCACCCTGTCGCTCTGCGACGTCCCTCTCCTTCGCGAACTAATCTTGTCACATAAAAATGCGAGATTAGCATTTGACATAAAAGAGAGGAGCAAGCGATGGAGCGCATCGAGTTTTGGAGAAACGAGTATAGGGAGCGCACCTTATGATGAGCGCGCCAGAGAGAGGTTCAGTCGGATATGTGCGGCACTAGAAGCCAACAGTGGCACATCGTTTCAGCGGCGTGTGCGGGGAGTTTGTGTCAGAGTGGCGGGCAGTTATTTGCCAATAAGAAGACCACAGGTGAGGGACTTCAAACACGGACACGACGAGCAGACGACACAACGCCGTGCGGGCAAAACGGTGGTCGTCGCCCAAGACACGACGGAGTTGAACTATACCACGCACCGAGCGAAGACGGGGTTAGGACACATTGGTTCGGATAAGTCCTACTTCATCAGAAGGTACCAACATTGACCGCAACGCCTTACCTTGACCTCATCCTGTTTTGGCTTCGCCAAAGCGTTCCTCTTCTTGCGAAAAGGACGTCGCAGAGCAACAGGGTGAGGTTACCATTTTAATCTTCAACAAATTGACTTGCCTTCCACTGCGATTTCAGAAAGAAGATGTTTTTCGTGGCAATCTTTTCGCCTTCGCGCAACCCTTCAGCAACAGCGGCAAACTCTTTCGTCTCTTCTTTGATTTTGATTTTGCGCGCTTCAAAGAGCGTATCCGATTGTTGCACGAAGACGAATTTTTCTTCGCCATCAATGCCAATCGCACGGCTTGGCACAAGGAGTTCGGGCTCGCGCGATTCGACCATAATGCGCATTTCGGCGTGCATTGAAGGTTTGAGTTTGTGTTCAGGATTGCGAAGAAGCACGCGCACAGGCAACGCATGCGTCGTCTCATTAACCACTGCTCCAACGCTGTGAATCTTGCCCGTAAATCGCTCCAAATGAAATGCGCCGACATAGACTTCCACCGATTGCCCCGCACGCACCTTGCCAAATTCAGGCTCAAAGACATTGCCCACGAGCATCAC
>Ga0197142_1003971_pt1 | contig 12153 bp, 9 predicted proteins | sample GBS60_MetaG_FD_148614 | JGI IMG/M metagenome (GOLD analysis project Ga0197142, IMG submission 148614) | Sediment microbial communities from Great Boiling Springs, Gerlach, Nevada, United States - GBS 60_MetaG | ecosystem: Environmental > Aquatic > Thermal springs > Hot (42-90C) > Sediment... | reverse complement strand
CGCTGTCACCTTATAGAGCGATTCAAATTGTGGAGGCTGGCATATAGAAGGAAGCTTGGCGAGACGTATCGTTCTCTGAGCAATATTTACCGCTTGATCACCTATACGCTCAATATCAACATTCATCCTGAGGCACGAAACAATAAGTCTGAGATCTTTCGCCACAGGCTGTTCCAGTGCAAGTAAATTCAGCGCTCGACGGTCTATATCCATTTCCCAGCGATCTATTACCACATCTTGCTCAATAATTTTTCTGGCTTCATCGGTGGAATAACTGAGAAAAGCCATAACAGCACCTTTAAGAGCTTCAAAGGCGAAGAATCCCATTTTCAATGTTTCGTTCTTAAGCTCTTCCAATTCTCTTACATATCTGGATCTTACTTTATCGGTCATACAGAGTTATCCTTTCCTTTCATAAACCGGGAGCGTAAAACAGAACCGTGCTCCCTTTTCTCCCTCTACCCATATTCTACCACCATGGTTTTTCACTATATGCTTACAAATGGCAAGCCCCAATCCTATCTGAGCATAATTTTTTTCCTTAGCCCTGCTTCTTTCAATACGGAAAAAGCGTTCAAAAACCCTATCTCTATAGGCTTCATCAATGCCTGGTCCCTTATCCTCAAGACAAATCTTTATTTCTTTATCACCATAAGCTGTTACCGTAAGCCTCAAAGGAACACCATTAGGTTGGTAGCGAAGAGCATTCTCAAAGAGATTCTGGAATACTTCAAGAATATGGTCCCTCTGTCCTCGAACAACCGTCGATGCCACATCAACAATTCTTTCCAATTCAACCTGTTTTTCTAAAGCAAGATAACGACACATATTCCACGCTTCAGTCGCAACATCAATAACATTTACCGGTTCAAAGGGTTCCTTCCTTGCAGATGACTCAATTTCCGCAAGTTTCAAGAGTTTGTCCACCAGTTTCATCATATACTCGGCGTTTCTTAAAACAACACTTAGAAATTCCCGTGCCTGACGAAATTCTTCGGACCGAGACAGAATATCCATGACAGTCTCGGTATAGCCTTTTATAGATGTAAGAGGTGTCCGAAGCGCGTGAGACACATTGGCAACAAAATCTCTTCTGATTTTTTCTACCCGAGCCATTTCTGAAACGTCGTGGAATACAGCCACAGCACCTAGAAATTTCCCCTGTTGTTCAAGACGAGCAATACTAACATCGTATACTACATTCCCATTCTCGAAAGAAATTAACAGGTTAGCGTTTCTGATTCGCCCATTCACCACATCGTCACAGGCATTTTGAAAATCCGCAGAAGGAATAAGTTCTATGGGATGTCTGCCTTTCCAAGCAGTGGATTTTATGAGCCTTCTGACAAGGAAAGGGTTTGCTATAAGAATTTTACCTTTTTCATCTAGCAAAAGAACACCTTCTCGCATTCCTTCCAGTATGACGGACAGTTCTTCCGTGGCTTTGGTTGCTCGCTTGAGCTGTTCTTCCATGGCGTCAGCCATATAATTCAAAGCTTCCACAAGCTCAGGAAATTCATGTCGAGGAGACAATATAAGCCTACGTCTGATGTTCCCGTTAATCACGTCTCGAGCAAAGCTAATAATTTCATCGAGGGAATCATAAAGTCGCTTTACCAACCAATAACCAAGAATGCTAGAGCAAATGAAACCGAGGGCAAGCATGATTCCAAACTTAGGAAGTATAGGCGCAAATTCTATTTGTGGGAGATCAGGCACTTTGGCAACTCTAATAACACCTTCATAAGTCCTGGACCCAATCGAAACATTGTATCTTTTGGCAACGTATAGTAGATACCTTTTTATTGTTGTACTCGGGCGAATAGATTTGCCTATACTTTCCTTCAATGCTTCCTGGAATTCTTCTCTATCACTATGATTTTCCATGAAGGGCACTTTTTCAAAAGGCAGTTCTGAATCTCCTATTACTTTTCCAGCTTTATCAATATAAGTAATTCGAACTTTAAAAAGTAATCCGATAAATTTAAGATAATCATGAAAAGCCTGCTGTTCGTCAAAAGGCGAACTCTGTTTTAGCAATGAAATAATCACATCCAACTTTTCTTCTGCATCACGAAAGTTCTCGGTTACGAGAACCTGCTTCACAGTGAGACTATAAAAATAGGCAGAAAAAAGAAAAGCAAAAATCAAAACCGCCCAAAAATAGGCAAAAAGCTTTACATAGAAATTTGAACGCCTTTGTAAAATCACTTATTGCTCCGTGTTTTTGCCTCAAATTTATATCCAAACCCCCTTACGGTCTGAATCCAGCTACCGTAAGGACCAAGTTTTTTCCTCAGTCTACGAATATGAGTATCTACCGTTCGGGCATAACCGTCAAAGCTGTAACCCCATACACGGTCCAGAAGAACCTCCCGAGTGAGCACTCTCCCCTCATTTCGTATAAAGGTAAGGAGAAGATTAAACTCTGTAGCTGTAAGAGGGATTTCCTCATTGTTCACCGTAAGAGTATGCGCTTCAATATTAAAAACAATGCCATCCTGTTGCCACACCTTTTGATCCGCAGAAAAAGACTCTCGTCTTTTAAGGATGGCCTTTACTCGCAGGACAAGTTCTCTTGGGCTAAAAGGCTTTACCACATAATCGTCAGCCCCCAGTTCAAACCCCAAAATTCGATCGATTTCCTCGCCCTTTGCCGTAAGCATAATTATGGGAATATGCATAGTTTGATCATATCGCTTCAATTTCTTACACACTTCAAAACCGTCTATGTCCGGAAGCATAATGTCCAGTATGATGAGATCGGGAATCTCCCGCCATGCTCTTTCCACACCTTCCTGACCGCTCTGAGCCTTAACAACCAGGAATTGTTGACTCTCAAGATGATAGGATATTAATTTCAGGATGTCCTCATCATCTTCTATTACCAGAATCTTTTCCTTCATGGCTCATTCCTTCACACTTAAGTTAACACGCCAAAGTCGTGTTACCAATGTCATCATTTTGATGTTACAAATTTTTTACAAATGGACGTCAATTTTTCTATATAAAGCAGTAATTACTCGATCAGATTATATAAGCCAGGGCAATAAAATAGATTTCACGGTTCTAAAGACTTGTCACAATAATGTAACTTTTCTGAAATTTAGCCATAACAATTGAAGTCTAAACATCGAATGGAAACTGCAAGATTGGATTACATAAACTTAAGGAGAGTAAAAGTGAGTCTGTCTATCACGATAATTTTCATCTTGATGCTTTTTTCAATATGCTATGTGGTGGGCACGAAAAAGGCTCTCAGGATAGCCAGACGAGAACATATTCCTCTTAGACAATTTCATTCACAACCGTCTTACCATGGAGCATATGTAGCCTTACAGTCGGCGCTCCCCTGTGCAGTTATCGCCTTTTTATGGCTTACGGTGGAACCATTTGTCATTTCTAATATCATGGCCAATCACATTAGGGAAGCTATGCCATCCCTTTTTGAAGCTGAGATTTCTCTTTGGCTTGACAGGTTGAAAGCAGTTGCTGAAGGACAAACAGGCTTTTTCAAAATTGACGATTCTTTGAAACATCTAGTTCCTGTTTACTCCGGTCTGAAGCAGTCAAGTCGATGGGCTATGTTAACAGTTGTATTCACGGTAGGGCTTGGCTCTGCGGCTTTTTTCTATCATCGCATTTCTCCTTATCTCAGAGCTAGGCATAGAGTGGAAGCCATTGTAACAGCGCTGTTGGGAGCGTGTGCTCTTCTCGCTATTTTCACCACCTTAAGTATTGTCGCTTCGGTTTTATTTGAGTCATTAAGATTTTTCAAGAGTGTATCCATTTTGGAATTTTTCACCGGAACCCACTGGGCACCCCACACTGCCCTTCGCGCAGATCAAATAGGGTCGGCTGGTTCTTTCGGGGCTGTTCCTGTCTTTGTCGGAACTTTTCTAATCTCTGCCATAGCTCTTGCTCTATCTGTTCCTATAGGTCTTTTCGCCGCTATTTTTACTTCTGAATACGCTAGTCCCAGAGCGCGATCGGTTATTAAACCTGTGCTTGAAATTCTGGCGGGTATTCCTACTGTCGTCTACGGATTCTTTGCGGCTTTAATAGTAGGTCCATTTGTTCGAACCATGGCAGAACGTTTCGGATTCAGTATTCCCTCTGAAAGTGCTCTTGCTGCAGGTCTGGTAATGGGCATCATGATTATCCCTTATATTTCTTCTCTTTCCGATGACACCATGAACGCAGTACCACAGTCCCTCCGAGACGGAGCTTATGCTTTAGGGTCCACCAAATCGGAAATGATCCAAAAAGTGTTACTTCCTGCCGCACTTCCGGGTATTGCCGCCGGAGTACTTCTTGCCGTATCAAGAGCTATTGGGGAAACAATGATTGTGGTTATGGCGGCAAGCCTGAGAGCAAAACTTACCCTTAACCCCTTTGATGCCGTAACTACAGTAACGGTTCAAATCGTTAGCTTACTTACCGGCGATCAAGAGTTTGACAGTCCAAAAACACTGGCAGCTTTCGCTCTTGGACTGGCACTTTTTGTAGTAACTCTGGTGTTGAACATTATTGCGTTTATGATCGTCAGAAAATATAGGGAGCAGTATGAATAATATTAACTTATCCACAGCGGACAAGGTTCGAAAAACCCTTAAAAAAAGATACCGAAAAGATAGACTGTTCGCCCTCTACGGAGCTTTAAGTATTCTCTTTTGTTTTCTCTTTCTGGGTATTTTCCTAATTGGCATTTTTAAGATGGGGTGGCATGCCTTCCTGGAAACCCGTGTTAATCTTCAAGTTTATTTCGATCCGCAATTCGTTTCCCCTTACAATATCGAAGAAAGCGATTACGAAGCCTTGGTTGCTAAAGCTCTATCGACCAAATTTCCCGATGTAAGAACCAGACAGGACAAGAGAGAGCTAAGTAAATTCCTGAGCCCTAGAGCTGTTGATGTGGTTAGGAATTTTGCTAAGGCACATCCGGAAATAGTGGGATCTTCTGTAGATCTGTGGCTTCCGGTCGGGGACGGACTAGACATGCTCAAAAAAGGGGTGATTTCTAAAGAAAATGCCTTACAGGCTGGTCTTGTCACGGAGAAAAACCTGGAAAGGTTTGAACGCTTTGTGGAAGAAAATAAGGTGACGGTTAGTTTCAACTGGTATTTTTTTACATCGGGGGATTCCAATGCACCCAGCACTGCAGGTATAGGCGGAGCCATTGTAGGATCATTCTATCTTGTTCTTATTACAATTACTCTGTCCTTCCCTCTGGGTGCCGGTGCTGCGATATATCTGGAAGAATGCGCCAGACGTTCAAAATTCAAGGACTTCATTGACATAAATATAAACAACCTCACAGCCGTTCCTTCTATCATCTTTGGACTTATTGGACTTGCCATATTCCTAAACTTTTTTCATCTTCCTCGTTCATCTCCCCTGGTTGGTGGGCTTGTATTGTCTCTAATGACCATTCCGGTAATTGTCATAGCGTCAAAAACGGCTGTTAGCAGTGTGCCTCCTTCTATACGAGAAGCGGCGCTCAGCGTAGGAGCCTCCAAGATGCAAACTGTCTTTCATCACGTTGTGCCACTGGCTTTACCAGGAATGCTTACAGGTGCAATTGTGGGAATGGCTCGAGCCATGGGTGAAACGGCTCCACTCCTTATGGTCGGTATGGTTGCTTTTATCGTGGACATTCCAAGAAAGATTACAGATCCAGCATCAGCTCTCCCTGTCCAAATCTACCTATGGTCTGATCAACCTGAACGAGCTTTTGCCAACAAGGCAGCAGCGGCAATAATCGTGCTCATCTTTTTCATGATCCTTATGAACAGTTTCGCCATATGGCTCAGGAAAAGATACGAAAGAAAGTATGGTGAAAGGGGGTGAAAAGACGTAAAAAGTTCGGCGCTAGAATGCAGAGACAGAGCAAATAAAAAAACACTTCAAGGAGGGAGAAAATTATGAAGTCAAGATTTGGCAAAAAACTCATAGCAGTAAGCGTTACGGTAGCTTTGATTGCATTGGGGCTTAGTGTTAGTTCAGCTTTAGCAGCAAGGGACAATCTTTACATTGTTGGCTCGTCAACAGTCTATCCTTTTGCCATCACTGTTGCAGAGCATCTAGGTAAAAAACTGCCAAAGACTCCCAAAGTAGAATCTACCGGAACAGGTGGAGGATTTAAGATTTTCTGCGCGGGTGTAGGAGAATCCCACCCGGATATAAACGATGCATCTAGACCCATTAAAGAGTCTGAAAAAAACCTATGTGCTCAAAACGGAGTAAAAGATATCATAGAAGTCAAAATTGGATTTGATGGTATTGTGCTGGCGACGAGTAAGAAGGGCCAGCCTATGTCACTTACTACAAAGGATATCTTTTTGGCTCTGGCAAAGCAAGTTCCAGATCCCAAAAATCCGAGCAACCTCATCCCCAATCCATACAAAACTTGGAAAGATGTCAATCCTTCCCTTCCTGATGTAAAAATTGAGGTTTATGGCCCCCCAACCACATCTGGAACAAGAGATGCTTTCCAAGAACTCGCCATGGAATCAGGAGCAAAAAGCATCCCCGAACTTAAGGAACTTGCCAAAAAAGATGAAAAGCAATTTAAAAGCATCGCTCACTCCGTTAGAGAAGATGGAGCCTACATCGATGCCGGGGAGAACGATAACTTGATAGTGCAAAAGCTGGATGCTAATCCCAAAGCTTTAGGTATTTTCGGTTTTAGCTTTTTGGACAATAACCGAGACAAAATCACCGGATGCTCAATAAATGGTACCCAACCGACTTTCGAAGCCATAGCCTCAGGATCTTACCCACTTGCCAGACCACTCTTTTTCTATGTAAAAAAAGCTCACCTTGGAGTTATTCCAGGGATTAAAGAGTACGTTGAAGAATTCCTAAGTGAAAAAGCTATTGGAGATGATGGATACCTTGCGGAAAAAGGCTTAATTCCTCTTCCCAAGGCTGAGCGAGAAAAAGTTCGAGAAACAGTGATGAGTTTAATCAAATAATAAGCATGAAAATGCTGCCTGTCCTTCCTCTAACATCGAGGAAGGACGGGCAAAAAAGACTAGTCAAACGGAGCTCTGACAATCATGAAAAACTTTAACATGCTGAATCGAGATAGAGGCGGTCTTCTCAATTCTTCTGAAACCTCTTTTTGCCCAACAGAAGTCAAACCTGATTATGACAAAAGAAACTCTCAGGAAGTATCTGAAGAACCTTGTATTATATGCCGAAATGTTAATGTGTTTTATAAATCCAAACACGCCATAAAGGATGTTTCTCTTGACATTTACAGACGAGAAGTACTTGCAATCATTGGAGCTTCCGGCTGTGGAAAGTCAACCTTTATAAGGTGCCTTAACCGAATGAATGACACTATTGAAGGCTGCCGAGTTACAGGACAGATTATCTTTGAAGGTGTTGATATTTACAGCAAAGATGCTGATGTAGTGCTTCTCAGAGCTAGAATTGGAATGGTGTTTCAGAAACCTAACCCATTTCCTAAATCTATTTATGAAAATGTTGCTTACGGACCGAGAGTCCACGGCTTAGCCCAATCTAAAAGTGAACTTGATGAGATTGTCGAAATGGCGTTGAGAAGAGCCTGGTTATGGGAAGAAGTAAAAGATAGGCTTTCCCATTCTGGTTTGAGCCTTTCTGGAGGCCAACAACAGCGACTGTGCATAGCGAGGACGATTGCGGTAAACCCGGAAGTGATACTTATGGATGAACCCTGTTCCGCTCTAGATCCAATAGCGACCGCTCGTATAGAAGAACTCATTGCCGAACTAAGTAAAGAATACGCCATTGTCATAGTGACCCATTCACTTCAGCAAGCAGCTAGAGTATCTCACCGAACTGCATTCTTCCACCTGGGAAGCCTGATCGAAGTAGGACCAACCGAGGAAATATTTACGAAGCCTTCACAAAAACTTACCGAGGACTACATTACTGGAAGATTCGGATAAAAGCTCCTGCACCAGCACAGCCAAACATTCCCACCGAATTCATTCCCCCAAAGGGCAAAGAAGTTTCGTCACTTCTGGGAAAAAATTTCCCTTTTTACGGTGTCAGTTTATTCTAGCAAAAACGCCAAAACATAAGGAATAGAGACAATTTCTAACCATGGCATCCATTTTGTTTATCTCGATTGCGGAAAAACGATAAAGGTGGCTATTTCACAGGAGGCATATCTATGATGATGCCCGGTGTTTTAAGGATTGTGCAGGCACCATCAAATCAGCCAAAAAGATCTGCAAATGCATCTAATGGTAGATATGTAGGTGAGTCAGAGGGAAAAAATTTCCTACTTTCTCTCATGGAACAAAGCGAAAGGGATGGCGGATCGGCACCTAGAAGTCAAAAAACATCATCTACCGACAGGAAACATCAATCTGATCAAAAAGCCGATAATCCTCAAGAATCCAAGATAGAAAATGTGGTAAACGAAATGGGACTTTCCTACTTTTTTGTGCTTCAAGAACAAGAAGCTGAAAATCATCTGCCAGATGTAACCTTGTCTGAAGCCAAAAAAGAAGTTTCAATAAACATCCTGGATGCTTCTCAATTGCTTGCTAAATTGGGATTTACATCGGATGAAATTAGTTCCTTACAGTTGCAGGCAGGTGAAAATGGAAGAATCGACCTTGAAACGCTCATAAACTTTCTCTCTTCCCATATACCCGCCCAAGATGGAGCAACATTAAAAGGCGAAGATCTTTCCAAAATACTTGCGGGAATTTCATTTAACGGCGAGCCACTTCATTTCTCGCTTCATCACGAAAAACAATTTTCCCTAGCTGAAATTAGAAATATTTTAGACCGCATAGCTAAACTGCCAAAGGAAACAAATCAGGATTTAACAGCGGCTACATTACAAAAACCTTCCGAAGCCGTCATGACTTCTGAAATCTCGTCTTATCAAGGCACGGGCAAGGAAAACCAACCCGAAGTTTACGAAAGGAACATGCAAGATACCTTTGCAAAAACGGTTATTTTTGCAAAAGAAAGTGCTAATAATACGGAAAATTCGAATCTTAATGAAAAACTAACTGCGAACTACAATCCTGCATCACAGGCTCAAACTATTGACTCACCAAAACAACCCAATGGAGAAATCTTAGAAATGTCTAAATCTCCTTTGGCCACCGAATACGCAGAAAAAGATATTCCTTTCAGTAACTTATCAACTTCCGGGGAAACGCTGAAACTTGCTGAAAAACTAACTGCGAACTACAATCCTGCATCACAGGCTCAAACTATTGACTCACCAAAACAACCCAATGGAGAAATCTTAGAAATGTCTAAATCTCTTTTGGCCACCGAATCTGTAGTAAAAGACATCCCTTCCAGCAATTTTTCAGGCTTTGGGGATGGAAAATTTTCTCAGAACTTTACCTTTTCGCACCAGCTTGGTGAAGTTTTTATCCAGACAGCCGATATGAATACCTCACTACCAGGTGCAGCTGATAGTTTCGGTCAAGTTCTTAACCAGGTTCAACCCCAAACATCCCAAACCACGCAAGTCATCTCTCAGACAGCGGTTGCCCCACAGCTTGCTAGCTATATTCAGCAAATGAGGCAGGAAGGGAGTAACCAGCTTGTTCTTCAACTTGAACCTAAAGAGTTGGGTCGGATAGTGGTTAAACTGAGCGCCAAAGACCATAAGATTTCAACAACCATAAAAACAGAAAATGAAGAAGTAAGTGATCTTCTCAGGAAAAACAGCGATGCTCTAAGGCAATATCTGGAAGAACAAGGGTTATCACTGGAGGAATTTGCTGTAGAAACCGAAAACGGTGGTGGAAGTGGATATGATAGGCAAAGTAGTTACAAAACGGCTTTTTCTTCACAGGACAATAGCTCAACTCTTGTTGGTAATGAATTAGTCTTTCAAAAACCAGCCCCTACAGGCAATGTAGGCTATGCAAACGGACATCTTATATATTTCTATGCATAGGAGTAAGCCATGCTAGTCGGCAAACCTCATATATTAGGCATTCCGCCTTTCGAAAGTCAGCAAAATAAAACCCTTATTGATTTACAAAAAAATAAGGTTCTCGATTTAAATGCATTCCTTACAATGTTCACCACCCAGCTTGAACATCAGGATCCTCTAAACCCCATGGAGTCTTACGAATTAGCTGCTCAGCTAGCCCAATTCAGCACCGTCGAGCAATTGATCAGAGCAAATAAGTATTTAGAAGAAGGGGCAGAGTATCTCTATTCCATAAACAACCTAGAAGCTGTCGGTCTTATCGAAAAATACGTAAAAGGTTTCACCGATCTTATAACGGTTCAGAACGGTGTTTCCAGAAATCTCAATTTTACCCTGGAAAGCAAAGGACTGGTCACAATAAACATTTATGACCAGTCAGGGAAACTGATTAGATCTATCGATAAAGGTCAACTCGAAAAAGGAACTCATCCTGTAGATTGGGACGGGCTGGACAATCAAGGAAACAAAGTATCGGATGGAGATTACCGAATTGAAATTGAAGTAGTCAATGAAAAGGGCCAAAAACAGGTAATCTATCCCGATGCAGAAGGTAAGGTGACCAGTCTAAAATTCATCAATGGGCTTCCATATCTGGTACTGGATGATGACGAAGGACTAAAAATGCCCGTAGGTTTTGTATTGCAAGTATGGAATGAAGATCATCAAAAGCCTGACAACACGTCAGGGTCTTCTTCAAATACAAACAATCAGAGTAGGGAGGGATAAACATGGCAGGCATTGGCACAGCTTTATATAATGGAGTCAACGGGTTAAGAAGTTTTAGCACGGCCGTTTCCGTAGTAAGTGATAACATAGCCAACGCCAACACTGCTGGTTTTAAGGCAAACACCATACGGTTTTGTGATTTTGTAGCTGGCTATTATTCAACAGTTTCCTCCTTCAATGATAGGGAAGGTTCTGGTTCTAGACCACTTGCTATTTTAACAAACTTTGCCCAGGGACCAATAATGAATACGTCAAATTGGTCTGACCTTGCAATTAACGGCAAAGGTTTCTTTGGTGTTCAGACATCAGACGACACACCAATTACTTATTATACTCGCGATGGGGGCTTTTATGTGGACAAAGATGGAAATCTAGTTAACTATCTAGGTTTAAAAGTGCTGGGAGGAGATGGTTCAACAGCAATAACCGGATTAAATGATTACACTGATTTGGTAGTGAAAGAAAACGGTGAAATTTGGGGTGTTAAAAACGGTCAATTTGTAAATACAGGTCAACAAATATGTCTTTTTTATTTTAATGATCCTAACATGCTTGTGCGAACAGGAGGCAATCTATGGACATGGAAAGGGGATGAGAGCGGCATAATTAAAAATCAACCTGGAAAAGATGGTATGGGTACAATAATTAGCTTTGCTTTGGAAGGTTCTAATGTGGATCTTTCAGAAGAACTGGTAAATATGATTATCTACCAGGCTGATTTTAACGCAAACTCCAAGGTCATCACCACCTCAGCCGACATGCTGAATACAGCAGTTAATATCGTCAGATAATTGAGTCAGTATTAAAAACTTAGGAGGGACTTCTAGACTAAGCCACTCCTTCACTAACAAAGTCCCTCCTTTTAACTTGCCAAAGATGTCATCTTTAAAACCAGTCCCATCAATTTTTTGGTGAATATTTATCTTGCATGTAGCCAGCCGAAAATTTAAAAATCTTTATGATTAGGTAAAATTCAGCCCAATTACCACCTCATAGCAGGATGAATTTAGCGCATGGATGCGGCGACCTTTATAGGTATCATAGTTGGCTTTTCACTTGTTGCAGCGGCAATAATGTTAGGGGGTGGGATAGACATCTTCTTTAATATCCCGGCGGCTATGATAGTATTCGGTGGAACTTTAGGAATAACACTCATTCGCCACTCCCTTAATGAAGTTATTGGAATGGCTAAGGTTGTCAAAAACGCATTCTTTGTAAAGATATGGAGTTACGATTACATAGTTAATTTATTTTTGGACCTAGCTCATAAAGCAAGGAAAGAGGGCATTCTCGCTTTGGAAGACGATCTTCAGTACTTAAAAGACGAATTTCTGATCAAAGCTCTACAGATGGCTATTGACGGAATGGATCCTGAATCTATTAAAGAAATTCTTAAAAGGGAGATAGATTATCTTCAGGAACGGCATAATTCCGGTGCTGAAATTCTGGATACAATG